>Ga0180220_1000216_pt1 | contig 88832 bp, 69 predicted proteins | sample eDN5th37CBELigBY_FD_151335 | JGI IMG/M metagenome (GOLD analysis project Ga0180220, IMG submission 151335) | Enriched backyard soil microbial communities from Emeryville, California, USA - eDNA 5th pass 37_C BE-Lig BY (version 2) (version 2) | ecosystem: Environmental > Terrestrial > Soil >...
AGATCCACGCGATGCTCCAGCGCATGAACCAGCTCGCCGTCCAGGGCGCCAACGGGAGCCTCAGCGAAGCCTCGCGCGACGCGATCATCGGCGAAATCACGCAGCTCGAGACGGAGTACGGTTCGATCATCACCCGGACCCGCTTCGCCGGCCAGCAGCTCCTCAACGCCGGAACCGTCACCTTCCAGATCGGCACGGCCCAGACCGACACGCTCACCGTCGACTTCAAGGACGTCGCCGGCGAACTGACGACCGCCATGGGAACGACCATCGCCGACCTCGATCCGACGGACACCACGACGTTCGGCGATCTCATCGCCGCCTTGACGGATGCAGGAACCGGGGCGATCGACGTGATCAGCACGCAGCGCGCCCTCCTGGGCGCCTCGCAGAACCGCCTCGAGCACACCATCGCCAACCTCAGCGTCGCCGCCGAGAACCTCGCCGCCTCCGAGAGCCGCATCCGCGACGCCGACATCGCCGCGGAGACCGCCAACCTCAGCAAGCACACCGTCCTCATGCAGGCCGGCGTCTCCGTCCTCGCCCAAGCCAACCAGCTGCCTCAGATCGCCCTGAAGCTCCTCGGTTGATCCGACGCTGACGTCGTAGGTCGATGCGCCGGGGCCGAACTCGCCCCGGTGCATCTTTCGCGGTATTCTCAGCTCCTGCTCGAAAGGAATCCCACATGGCAGCCACCTTCGTCGGCGGTCTCGCTTCCGGCATCGACTCTCAGCTGATCATCGAGTCGATCATGAGGAGCGAGTCGGCGGTGATGGATCGGGTGAGGGCGCAGCAGGCGGCGACCTCGGCCAAGATCTCGGCCCTCGGAGACATCGCCTCCCGGCTCACGTCGATCCAGGACATGGCGAAGAAGCTCGCCGACGGGGGAGCGACCGCTACCAAGGTCGTCGGGGACGCCCAGGCCTTCTCGGCGACCGCCGCGAGCGGTGCCTTCACCGGGAACTATTCACTCACAGTTGAGAGCATCGCCACCGCAGCCAAGGTGCGAACCGACGGCTTCGACTCGCCGTCCGCCGAGATTCAGGCGGGGACCTTGCGGATCGAGACCGGAGGCCAGTCGTACGACCTCACCATCGAGGAGGGCGCCACCCTCGAATCGGTCCTGCAGCAGATCCGCGGCGCCGACGCACCCGTGGATGCGACCATCATCTCCGACGGCACCCGCTCCTATCTCAGCGTGACCAACCGGGAGACCGGCCACGAGATCGGCGGCTCCGCCGAGGCGTTGGTGCTGACGTTCTCCGCCACCGGGAGCACCGGCCAGGCCCTCGTCGCCCCTGATCCCGGCGATCCCTCCTCCCCCGCCACGCTCCGGGGGACGGCCCAGAACGCCGTGTTTCACCTCGACGGCCTGCGCATCGAGCGCACCGGGAACCGGATCGACGATCTCCTCCCCGGTCTCACGCTCGAGCTCAAGCGGCCGAGCGCCAAGGACGAGCTGGGAGTGCTCGTGCCCGAGACCCTCTCCATCGCCGAGGACCGGGCCGCCACCGCCGCCACCCTGCAGGACTTCATCACCGCCTACAACTCGCTGGTCACCCAGGCGAAGTCGTACATGGGTTCCCCGGCATCGGAGGCCGGCGGCGCCCGGATCGCGGGGCCTCTGGGCTCCGAGTCCCTGATCCGATCGCTGCAGGCCACGCTGCAGGGTATCGTCACCCAGACCGTCCCCGACGCCAGCGGCGCGAAGAGCCTCGGCGAGTTCGGAGTGGAGATCCAGCGGGACGGCACCCTGAAGCTCGACGAGGCCAAGCTGAACGCCGCCCTGGACGCGGATCCCCGCGGCCTCCAGTCGCTCTTCGCCGACAGCGCCAACGGTGTCCAGGCGTCCCTGGACAAGGTGGTGAAGGACTACACGGACCCGGTCCGAGGATACTTCACTGATCGGAAGAATGGTCTCGACGAGATCGTGAAGAGCCTCGGCAACCAGCTCGATCGCATGAAGGAGAACCTGAACATGCGCCGGGCGCACCTGGAGAAGCAGTTCGCCGCTCTCGAGACGACGGTCTCGAAGTACAACGCACTGGCAGCCTTCCTCGACCAGCAGGTGAGCCAGGTGAACAAGAAATGAGCCGCACAGCGAAGGCCTACGCCCACACCCAGTCTGCCACCGCCTCGCCCGAGAGGCTGATGGTGCTCCTCTTCGAGAAGGCCACCCGATGCATCCGTGCAGGAGCGGAGGCGGCCGAGGGGGGCGACCGCTCCGGCGCCGCGGCGCACCTCACCAAGGCCACCGAGATCGTCACCGAACTCAAGCTCACCCTCGACCACGGTGCCGCGCCCGAACTCTGCGCGCAGCTCAGTGATCTCTACGGGTTCACGATCTCCCGCCTCATCGCCGCGGCGCTGGCAGGGGACGCGGCGAAGGCCCGAGAGGCAGAGCGCGCCTTCGCCCCGGTCGCCGAAGCGTTCTCGGCGGCCGTGGCCACCATCGCCAAGTCGGACTCCAAGTGAGCGGGCGCGTCGCCGCGAGCCGCGACGGGCTCCTCGCCCTCCTGGCCGAGGCCGAGGATGCGGTGACCCGACAGGAGCCGGAGGTCGCCAACGACGCGCTCGATCGGCTCGAGGCGGCGCTTCGCGCGTCGATCGCAGACCTCTCGGTCGACGACGTCAGGCTGCTCCTGGCCCGCATCTCCCGGGGAGCGGCCGCGGCCGAGGCAATTCGAGAGGACGTGCACCAGGAGCGCGTGATGCAGACCGCCGCAGCGCGCGCCGGCGCAGCCTACGGCAAGAGCTGAGACGACTACCGCCTGGCGCGCAAGGCCTCGGTCCTCTCGCGACCCGCGGGACGAGCCGGCCCCGTCGAGTTGTTGTTTCGCCGGCCGGACGCTTCGGTCCGTGCTAGATCGGCGGAAGCGATGAAAAAACTCCTCCTGAACAAGCGCGAGCTCACCTTGAGCATGGCGATCGGGTTTCTGCTCGGCCTGCCGATCGCCGGCATGGTCGCCGGCTTCGTGGCGTGGGCCTCGCTGCAGCGCCGCGCCGCCGATCTCGCGGGCGAATTCGGTCTCGCCCAGGCGGTGGTCGTCGTCGCCCCCATCCAGGCGGGGAACGTCGTCGAGGCGCGCCAGCTCGCGAAGCGGCCGGTGCCGCGCATGGTGACGAGCGCCAACACGGTGGCGCCGGACGAAGTGGACGAGCTCCTGGGAACGCCGTCGAGGATCGCCTTCGAGCCCGGTGACGTGTTGCTGCGTACCGCCTTCGACCTTCCCCCTCGTCCGCCCCCCGAGAGACCTGCCGCTGCACGGTAGCGGGTCCGCAGAGCGCCGAGCGCTCGCCCTACGGCGCATGCGAAGCGTTGCATTCTGGTCAATTGACGTTATGCTGACACGGCGTCAACGGGAAGTTCCCGCCCTGCAGGGGGTGACCACATGTGCTCGGAGCGGACACGGAGAAGCCTGCCTCACCCGGGAGAGGAGTCGCTCGCGCGCCTGGCGAGGGTCTGCGCCGCAACGTTTCAGGCCGACGGCGCCCTGGTGATCGCGCGCTGGGGTGGGGCCGCCGATCCCGTGACGGTGGGGTTGCACGGACTCGCTCCCCCCAGGGACGAGGTGCTCGCGTCGGCCTTGTCGATCTCGCGCCCCGGCATCGTGGAGGACGCGGACGACGGTCCGGCGTGTGAGGTTCGCACACTCGCCCAGAAGCTGGGGGTCAGCGCCCTCGTCGCCTCGCCCATCGTGTGCCCCGACGGGCATCGAATGGGCGTCCTCGCGGTGTGCAGCTCTCGGCCGCGCAGCTGGGGCGGCGACGCCTTCTCGCTGTTGGCCGACCTGGGCGAGAGCGTGATCATCAACTGCGGCCTGCTCGGCGAGATCCTGGAGAGGAACCGTCGCGAAGACGAGCTCGGGCTCCTCCAGGCCCTCTCCGAGACGATCTTCGAGTCATCGAGCCTCAGCGCCTCCTTTCATGCGGCGCTGCGCATGATCTGCGCCTTCACCGGATGGGAGTATGGCGAGGCGTGGTTCCCCGACGAAAACGGAAAGCGCCTGGAACTCGTCGCCTCCTGGCACGCCAAGGAAGACCAATTCACGAAGTCCAGTCGCGTGCTCACGTTCGAGCGTGGAGTCGGTCTCCCCGGGCGTGTATGGGGGGGAGAGCAGCTGATCTGGGAGCAGCGCCTACCTGACGACGGCTCCTATGTGCGGTTTCGCGCAGCGAGCGAGGTCGGCATCTCGGCGGCAGTCGGGATTCCGGTCCTCTCCCGCGGAACGACCGTAGCGGTGCTGGTCTTCCATGCCTCGGCTCTCGGCGAGGAAGACCAGCGCCTCGTCCGCCTGATCACGACCGTCGCCTCGCAGCTCGGCGGCGTGATCCAAGCGAAGAAGGTGGAGGACGTCCGCCACGCGCACAGGCGGCGTCTTCGAGCGATGTTCGACTCCGCCTACGAGTTCATCGGTCTGCTCTCCGCAGGCGGGCGCGTCCTGGAGGCGAATCGCTCCGCGTTGAAGTTCGCGGGCGTCACGAAGGAGCAGGTGGTCGGCCGCTTCTTTTGGGATACCCCCTGGTGGCGCGGGGCCTCGATCCGGCGCCTGCGCGAAGGCGTCAAAGAGGCGGCATCGGGGATCTTCGTACGCTTCTGGGCGGAGCACCGAACCATCGCCGGGAACATGGCGCCGATCGACTTCTCCTTGTCGCCGGTGTTCGAGGAAAAGGGCGGCGTCTCCATGATCGTCGCGGAAGGCAGATACATGAACGATCGCTCTTTCTCTCCTTCCTCACCGAAGCCATAGTCGGTGCAGCCCCGCCGAGCGGGAGTCACTGGTTGAGAACCGGTCGAGCTTGATAACGAGGGTAGCGCGAAGTATGAGCGAGGTGTACATCGGACTACGTCCGAGGAGGCTCCTGGCCCACCATGAATCGACCGATCTCCCTCAGGAGTGGTTCCCCCGAGGCCATCGGCTCGCCGGCGAGGGCGGCCCTCTTGCGCCTCACCCATCTGGCGAGCGCCACCATGCGGGCAAAGGGGGCCGTCGCGATCTCCCGTGACGGTGGGCAGCCTCCGATCTCGGAGAGCACCGGCCTCGAGACGTCTGCTCTTCGCGAGGCCCACGACGCGCTCCTCGGCCTCGGCCGCCGGGTCGTCGTCCGGGATGTACGGGAACTGCGGGACGGCCCGGAACGTAAGGTCGCGGAGCTGCTCGGTGCGCGGGCTCTCTTGAGCGCCCCCTTCTTCGAGCCTTCGCGTTCCCGCACCGGTATCGTCCTCGTCCACGACTCGGTCCCCCGCGAGTGGGCACCGGATGACGTCGGGTTGATCGAGGAGCTCGCTCACGGCGCACTCTCGCGCTGGGCCCTCTTGGAGGAGATCGAAGCACGGGAGCGCCGGGAAGCGGAGCTGCGGCTGCTCCAGTCGCTCACCGAGGCCATCTTCGCCGCGCCAAACGTGGCGTCCGCGATATGGACCGTCCTCCACGAGATATGCGAGTTCACCGGTTGGAAGTACGGTGAGGCATGGCTCCCCGACGCCCAGGGGGAGCGGCTCGTCCCCGCGCAATCGTGGTTCGCCGCGGACGACGATCACTTCCTCGAGCGCAGCCGAGATTTTTCGTTCGAACGTGGCGTGGGACTCCCTGGCAGGGTCTGGGAGCTGCGACGCCCGATCTGGGAGCAAGACCTGTCGACGGCCGCCTCCTACCTACGAACGGAGCTGGCGGCCGCCTCCGGCGTCTCGGCGGGGGTCGGGATCCCGGTCATCTTCGATGGCGTCGTCACCGCCGTGCTCGTCTTTCACGCCTCGTCTCTTGGCGAGGAAGACCACCGCCTCACCCAGCTGATTTCTACCGTCGCGTCGCAGCTCGGGGGCGTCATCCGCGCCAAACGGGCCGACGACGCCCGACGAGAGGCGGACCGCCGTCTTCGCGCCGTCTTCGACGCAACCTTCCAGTTCATCGGCCTCCTCTCGCCGGACGGGATCCTGCTGGACGTCAACCAGACGGCGCTGCGCTTCGCCGGCGTCGATCGAAAGTCGGTCCTCGGACGCCCGTTCGCGGAGACTCCCTGGTGGAGCAGGAATGCCTCCAAGGAGCTCCTCGAGGCAGGGATCCGCCGAGCTGCAGCGGGTGAGGTCGTTCGTTTCGAGGCAGTTCACGAAGTCGGCTCGGACAAGGTCGTCGTCGACTTCTCCCTGTCGCCAGTCCGCGACGAGACCGGGGAGGTCGCCTTCCTCATCCCGGAAGGTCGGGACGTCACCGAGCGCAAGAGGGCCGAGCGAGCCCTCCAGGCGGCGCAGCAGCACCTCCTGTCGATCATCGCAGACGCTGCCGACGGGATCGTCGAGCTGGATCTCGAAGGGAACGTGATCCTCGCCAACCCTGCCGCCCTCGCGATGCTCGAGCGCAGCACCGACGAAATCTACGGCCGTTCCTTCTTCGAACTCGTCCACCACTCGCGGGCGGACGGCTCCCCCCTGGCGGTGGCGGATGCGCCGTTGTCGATGGCCATCCGTGAGGACATCACCGTGCGCACCGATGAACACGTCTTCTGGCGCGGGGACGGCTCGAGTTTCCCCGTCGAATACTCCTGCACGCTGCACGGCGACCTCGACGAGCGGAAGGGTGTCGTGCTCACCTTCCGCGACATCTCCGAGCGAAAGAGGAGCGAGGTCGCGCTCCAGGATCTTGCCCTGCGGGACGAGCTCACGGGCCTGCACAACCGTCGGGGGTTCATGCTGATCGGTCGGCAAGGCTTGAAGATCGCACGGCGATCCGACGAGAGAGTCATGCTCCTGTACATGGACCTGGACGAGTTCAAGAAGATCAACGACACGCTCGGTCACCCCGTCGGAGACGAGGCACTGATCGACGTCTCGACCCTGCTGCGCAAGACGTTTCGCGATTCCGATGCCATCGCCCGGCTAGGTGGGGACGAGTTCACCGTGCTCGCGATGTGCAGCGCCTCGGACTCGGAGGAGAGCATCAGAGGTCGCCTGGACGCCGCCATCGCCAAGCACAACGCCGAGGCCGGCCGACCATATCGCCTCTCTCTCAGCATCGGGACCTCCTACTACGACAATCGAAGGGACCCCACGCTCGACGAGATGATGGCGGAGGCAGACGCGGCGCTCCTCCGAGAAAAGCGCGCCAAAAAGACCGCTCGCGCCGGCTGATCGCCCCCCTCCACGTCCCCCCTCCGCCCGCTCGGGTGGCGGGGAGCTCAGTCCTCCGTGCCGCCGTTCTTGCTCGCGTTTCGCTTGCCGAGGAGGAAGGCCTCGAGGAAGGGCTGCATCTCGCCGTCGAGGACCTTCTCGACCTGGGAGCTCTCCTCCCCGGTGCGCGTGTCCTTCACCAGGCGGTAGGGGGCGAGCACGTAGGAGCGAATCTGGTTGCCCCAGCCGATGTCGGTCTTCTGCTCCTCGACGGCCTGCTTCTCGGCGTTGCGCTTCTTCTCCTCCAGCTCGTAGAGGCGCGCCTTGAGGATCTTCCAGGCGAGGTCGCGGTTCTTGTGCTGGGAGCGCTCGTTCTGCACCGCCACCACGATGCCGGTCTCGAGGTGGGTGATGCGCACCGCGGAGGACGTCTTGTTGACCTTCTGGCCGCCGGCGCCCGACGAGCGGTAGACGTCGATGCGGACGTCGGACTCCTTCACGTCGATCTCGATGTCGTCCTCGACGTCCGGGTACACGAAGACGCTGGCGAAGGAAGTCTGGCGCCGGGCCTGCGCGTCGAAGGGCGAGATGCGCACCAGCCGGTGCACGCCCGCCTCCGCCTTCAGCCATCCGAAGGCGTACTCGCCGCGGACGACGATGGACGCGCTCTTGAGGCCCGCCTCCTCGCCCTCGGTGTAGTCGGCCAGCTCCACCTCCCAGCCCCGCCGCTCGCAGTAGCGCGTGTACATGCGCAGGAGCATGGCCGCCCAGTCCATGGACTCGGTGCCGCCGGCGCCGGAGTTGATCTCGATGATGGCGTCCGCCCGATCGTTCGGGCCCGAGAGCATGCGCCGCAGCTCGAGCTCGCGCACGGCCGTCTCGATCGGCTCGAGGGCGGCGACGGCCTCGTCGCGGGCGTCCTGGTCGTCGGCCTCGTCCGCCAGGTCGAGGAGCGCCGCAGCGTCGTCCAGCTCCTTCCACGGACGATCCCACGCCCGGACCAGCTCCTCCGCCCGAGCCTTCTCCTTGCCCAGCGCCTGCGCCTTCTTCTGGTCGTCCCAGAAGCCGGGCTGCAGCGACATCTGCTCGATCTCTTCGGCGTGGAGCCTCGCTGGCTCTACCTCAAAGACCCCTCCGCAGCGCCTCGAGCCGGTGCTTCAAACCGTCGATCCTCTGCCGAATCTCGTCCGTCATTCTCTCTTCCGTTCCTTCGTCTGGTTCGTCCCGCTTTCAACATGCGACGGGGCGGGATTCATCGCCCGAACCGGGTCTCGTCGTCACGGGGACCGCCCTGGGCCGCCCCTTCCGTCTCGGCGAGGACCGCCTCGGCCAGCCGCTCGGCGACCTGCGCGAGCGGAGGCGCGCCCTGTGTGCGTTCGAACTTCAACCGCGCCGAGTTGGCCGGTCCGGGCGTGGGCAGGTCCGCCAGCGAGGGCGCGGCGGCCGCCGGAGGCGGGGTGGCAGCCTCCCGCTCGGGCCTCCGCACCGCTGCCTGCAGGGCCTCGCGCAGCACCGCCGCGACGGCCTTCCTCTCCCGGGCCGCCATCTCCTCCACCGCGGCCGCGAGCTCCGGCGACACCCGCGCGGCGAGGATTCGGCCGGAGGCCAGCCCCGCCTCGAGGGCCTCGAGGGCCGCGGAGGGTTTCGCGACCCGGTAGTCGCCCTTGTCGATCCTCTCCCGAATCAGCTTCGCCAGATCCGCGCGGGTGCGCCAGGCGTCCTCGAAGAACACGGCTTCGGAGTCGTAGTCGATCTCGTAGGCTGGCTGGCTCATCTTCCTCTCCGCGTCGTCCGGGCCTCCCTTCTACTCGCACCGGCGCCCGGTGGGAAGGCCGCTCGCCTGCTTACCGCCGGAGATCGCCCAAACGAAGCGCGCCGCCTCGTTCGGGCGAAGCCTCACCGGCGCGATCGACCGCCCCTCCCCGCCCCGGGCCCCGCCCCACGCGAGCGCCTCGCAGCGCCGCCCGGGTCGATCCCCTGCGCGTCCGCGAGCATCCCGGGCAGCCCCAGGAGCCGCGCCTCCTCGCGGGCCATGCGCCGCGCCTCCGCCTGCGATCGCTCGTGGTCGTAGCCCACGAGGTGGAGCAGGCCGTGGGCGAGGTATCGCGAGAGCTCGAAGGCGAGGCTGCAGCCGTCCTCCCGGGAGCGCCGCCGCGCGGTGTCCAGCGAGATGGCCAGGTCGCCCAGGGTCCGCGGCGCGCCCGGCGGCAACGGCGCGTCGTCGCCTGCCGGAAAGGAGAGCACGTCGGTCGGCTCGTCCTTGGCACGGAATCGCGCATTGAGCGCCCGGATCACGCCATCGGTGGTGAGGAGGATGGACAGCTCGGCGTCTTCGCCCAGCGCGTCGAGGAACTCCTCCGCCCGGGCCCGCAGCACCCGCGCCGCGTAGGCCCCCCTCGCCGCGTCGACCGAGACGTGCACCCGCCCCGCGGCCGGCCTCAAGATCGCGCGCCCTGCAGATCGACGAAGAGATCGGTGGAGAAGTAGCGCTCCATGCGGTCGCAGAGGACGGTGGCGACGTCGTGCCCCGGCCCCAGCCTCCGGGCGAGCCGCCGCGCCCCGGCCAGGTTCAGCCCGCTGGAGGGCCCCACCGGGAACCCCTTGCGGCAGAGCTCCCTGGCCGCCGCGATCGCCTCGTGATCGGGGACGCAGATCGGCTCCTCCGCGCCGATCGCCTCGGGGTCGAGGATGGTGGAGAGCCCCTCCACCACGCCGGGGATCCCGCCGCAGACCTCGGGCTGCCCCGCGAAGCAGGTGCCCTTCTCCGGCTTGACCGGCGCGATCACCGCGGCGTGCCCCGCCTCGCGCAGTGCCCTGCCGATGCCCATGAGCGTGCCGCCGGTGCCCACGCCCGCCACGAAGCCGTGGATGCGCTTGCCGATCTGGGCGATGAGCTCGGGCCCCGTCGCCCGCTGGTGGGCGAGGGCGTTGAGGGGGTTCTCGAACTGGCGGGGCAGGAAGACGCGATCGTCCTCCTGGGCGAGCTTCCGGCTCGCCGCCATGGCGCCCTCCACCCCCTCCTCCCGCGGGGTGAGGATCACCTCGCCGCCGTAGCGGCGGATGATCAGCACCCGCTCGCCGCTGACGCCCTCCGGCATCACCGCCACGAAGCGCACGCCCAACGTGGCGCACGCCGAAGCGAAGGCGATGGACGTCGATCCGCTCGATGCCTCCACCACCGTGGCGCCGTGCCGGAGCAGCCCGCTCGCCGCGGCGTGGCCGAGGATGAAGTGCGCGATCCGATCCTTCGTCGAGCCGCTGGGCAGCAGGTACTCCTGCTTCAGCCAGATCGTGCACCCGCTGTCCGGATCCTTCATCGGGACGGTGGGCGTGGTCATCGGCACCCGCGGCAGCCACGGCTTCAGCTCGTGTTCCATGGTCGTCTCCATGGAGACGGAGAATACGCGGAGGCAGGCGCCCGTGTCCCCGATCCCGCACACCCCGAGGCGCGGGGCCGCCTCAGCGGCGCAGCGCGCGCACCTGGGCCGGCGGCCGCATCGCGGTCTCGGGAGGCGGCGCGTCGGCCGCGGGGGCGCGGGCGTCCTGGGCCCCGGGAGGATACTCGGGGCGTGAGTGGTAGATGCCGCCCAGTGTGCGGGTGAAGCTCGCCACGATCTTCGACAGATCCTTCAAGGTGAGGCTGCACTCGTCGAGCTGGCCGTCGGCGGCGATGCCGTCGACGAGCTTCTGCACGAGGCGCTGCACCTTCTCGGGCGTGGGATCGACCATGGCCCGGGACGCCGCCTCGGCGGCGTCGGCCATCATCACCAGCGCCGTCTCGGGGGACTGCGGCTTGGGCCCCGCATAGCGGAACCTCTCCGGGTCCACCGGCTCGGGCTCCTCCCGCTCCTCCTGGGCCCGGATCGCCTTGTGATAAAAGTACCCGACCAGGCGTGTGCCATGGTGCTCGGGGATCGCCGCCGCCACCCGCTTGGGCAGCTTGTGCTTGCGCGCCACCTCGAGCCCCTTGGCCACGTGCTCGATGATGAGGCGGGCGGACTCCTCCGGCGGCAGCTCGTCGTGCCGGTTCACGCCCCGCTGGTTCTCGCCGAAGTAGAGCGGGTTCCGGCCCTTTCCCAGGTCGTGGTAGTACGCGCACACCTTGGCGAGCAGCGGGTTGGCCCCGATCTCCTCGGCGGCCGCCTCCACCAGGGTCCCCACGATGATCGAGTGGTGGTAGGTGCCCGGCGCCTGGACGATCAGCTCCTTGAGCGCGGGGTGGTTGAGGTTGGCGAGCTCGAGCAGCCGCAGGTCGGTGGTGTAGCCCAGGAGCCCCTCGGCCATGGCGATGAGCGCCATGAGGAGCACGGGCGTGAAGATCGCGCCGCCGATCGCCGCCGCCGCCGCGTCGATGAGCACGTCCCACGACAGGATCTGCCCGGCGAAGAGCGCGAAGCAGAAGACCACCGCCGCCTGGACCAGGCCCGCGAGCATCCCCGCCCGGAAGAGCCCGCCCCGATCCCGGGCGCCCACCACCCGCGCCGCGCCGGCGAGGGAGCCGAGGAGGACGAACGACGCCAGCGAGAGGGAGTTGCCGCCGAGGATCCCCACCAGCGCGGCGAACGCCACGGCGAAGACGATCGAGGCCTCGGAGCCGAGGACGAAGCGCACCAGCATCGCGCCGGCGGCGAAGGGCACCGCGTAGGTGAAGGCCTCGGGCGGGATCTCGGGGGCGCGCTCCCGCAGCACGTCCACGAAGACGACCGCGAGGTTGGAGAGGAAGAGCATCCCCACCAGGAGCGAGGCGAGCAGGAAGCGATCCTTCCGGCCGACGCGGAAGCCCCCGAGCCCGGCCCTGGCGAAGCCGAAGAGCCCCAGGGTGAGCAGCGCCGCGAAGAGGGCGCCGCCGATGCGCACCTGGAGGAGGTCGATCTCCTGCGACTGCGCGCGCATCCCCTCGAAGATGGCGAGGTGGCGGGGCTCGATGCGCTCGCCGTCGCCGATGATCTTCTCGCCCTTCTTGAGCTGGATGGCGACGGGCTTCACCGCCGCCGCGGCGTCCTCCCGGCGCTTGCGGGTGAGGTCTCCGTCGTACTTGAGGTTGGAGCGGACCTCGCGGCGGGCGAGGTTCACCGCGGCCGAGCGCAGCTCCCTCGGCAGGCCGGAGAGGCCGTCCACGTTGCCCTCGATCCGGGTGCGGGCCGAGGCGAGGTCGCGGATGCCGCCGATCTCGGAGAGGACCTCCTCCACCACCGCGCCCCGCAGGCCCACCCGGCGGATGGCGATGCCCCGGCTGCGATGCTGCGCGAGCTCCTCCCGGTCGCCCACGACCATCTCCCGCATCGCCTGGGTGACCAGGCCCACCACCGCCTCCTCGACCGCCGGCGGGAAGCCCGCGCGGCTCAGGGCGGCGAGCTCGTCCTCCTCCAGCCGGGCGCCGAGGCGACGCTCGAGCTCGTCGCGGACGGCCTCGAGGGACGCGGGCCTGGCCGCGTCCCTCCCCCGCTGCCCCTCCGGCGGAGCCTCCGCCTCGAGGAAGGCCCGGGCGAAGGCGAAGCCGTCCCGGATCCGGGCGACGATGGCGTCCCCCGACGCCGCGTCGTACTCGTAGACGGCGCGCACCGCCGCCACGGCCTCCTCCCGCATGCGGCGGGTGGTCTCCTCGTCGGGGATGTCGTAGGCGCGGTTCGCCTTGATGGTGGCGGTGGCGACGTTGCCGAGGTCCTTCTCGTCGTACGGGATGCGCTGGGCGAGGAGGCCCGGCGACAGCGCCGCCGCCGACGCCGCCGCGATCCCGGCGACCAGGGTGACCGCGAGGGCCCGATCGAGCAGCCGGCCGCGGAGGATCCGGTGCAGGAGGCCCGGCCTGGCGGTCTTGGAAGGGGGTTCGCCCATCAGCGCGGGGGATCCTCGCAGCCCGGTGGTGGCCCGTCAAATCCGTCCGGAACCGCGCGCCTTCACTGGAGGAAAGAGGCCGGGCGGCCCGGGGTCGCAGCTCGCCCTCAGGGGTCGGACGGTCCGCCGTTGGCGGCGGCGCGGGCCGGTCCCTCTCCCGCGGCGGCCCGCCGCTCCGCGCGCTTCGCCTCGTGGGCCTCGTAGGCGAGGACCACCTGCTGCACCAGCGGGTGGCGCACCACGTCCACCTCGGAGAAGGTGCAGAACGCGATCCCCTCCACGCTCGAGAGGACCTCCCGGGCGTCGGCCAGGCCCGAGGCGCGGCCGGAGGGCAGGTCCACCTGGGTGACGTCGCCGGTGATCACCGCCTTCGAGCCGAAGCCGAGGCGGGTGAGGAACATCTTCATCTGCTCCGGCGTGGTGTTCTGGGCCTCGTCCAGGATCGCGAACGAGTCGTTCAGCGTGCGGCCGCGCATGAAGGCGAGGGGCGCCACCTCGATGGCCCCCCGATCGATGAGGCCCTGGGCCTTCTCGAGATCCATCATGTCGTTGAGCGCGTCGTACAGCGGCCGCAGGTAGGGGTTCACCTTCTCCGCGATGTCGCCGGGGAGGAAGCCCAGCTTCTCGCCCGCCTCCACCGCGGGCCGGCAGAGGACGATCCGCTTGAACCGCCGCTCCATCAGCGCCGCCACCGCCATCGCCATGGCGAGGTAGGTCTTGCCGGTGCCCGCCGGGCCGATGCCGAAGACGATGTCGTGGGTCCGGATGGAGTCGATGTAGCGCTTCTGCGCCAGGCCCTTGGGGGCGATCACCCGGTTGCGGTTGGAGATGAAGACGGTGTCGAGGAAGATCTCCTTGAGCGACACGTCCTTCTTGGCCGACAGCACCTTGGCCGCCTGGTCGATGTCCTCGGGATACAGCGGATAGCCCGCGCGCAGCAGGCCGTACAGCTCGCGGATCACCCGCTCGGCGAGGAGGACCGCGGGCTCGTCGCCCGCCACGGTGAAGGTGGAGCCGCGGTTGCTGATCCGGACCCCCGCCCGGCGCTCCAGGAGTTTGAGGTTCTCGTTCTGGACGCCGGCCAGCGTCTGGGCGAGGTGGCTGTCGTCGAGCTCGACTCGGTGGGTGGCTTCTGCCATGCGGTGCGGCTTCCTCCTTCGGGGATGGCCAAAACGTTCGGCCGGCGCGGAATCCTCCCAGACTCAGCGCAAGGGGGGAAGCAGCACGTAGCCCTGCGCATCGTCCCGGAGACGATAGTGATAGGGCTCCCGCCAGGGATGCCGCAGGTCGGCCTCGCCGAGCAGGCCCACCACCACCAGCTCCTCCAGGCTGCCGGGGAGCTTCCCGTGCTCCAGGCGGTAGACCTGGAGGGCGAAGTCGATCCGCTCGAGCTGCGCCGCGGCGATCGCCCGCTCGGCCGCGGTGTCGCGGATGAAACGGTCGACCGCGCTCCCGCCGGCGCCGGACGTCCGCGCGAAGTGCACGGTCAGGGCGGCGAGGATCGCCAGCGCCAGCGTGAACGCCAGCCGGGTCGCCGCGGTGGCGAGGTGATCGCCGAAGCCGGCCCGAGCCCGGCGCTCGGCCTCCTCCGCCTCCAGCGACGGCGGGATGCCCCGCAGGTAGCCCGCGGTCACCAGGTTCGCGAGGGCCTTCCAGGTCTCGAACTCGCCCAGCCGGGAGAGCGCCACGATCTCCTCGACCGTGCGGTCGGGCGCCACCAGCCGCGCGACCCGCTCCTCCGCGTCGCCTAGGTCCGGATCGGAGGCCAGCGGCGGGGCGTCCTCGCCGAAGGCGATGTCGAGCTCGGCGTCGAGGTCGGGCGGCTGCGATCGGCCGACGGGGAGCTCCTTCAGCACCTCGAAGGTCATAAGCTTCGAGGTGATGCGGCGGCGGACCAGGGGCCACTCGTCGACGATGCGGAAGCCCTCCATCAGCACCGCCTCGCTGCGGATGGGCGTGAACCAGTCGCGATCCCAGCGCACCTCCGTCTGCTCGAAGCGGTAGGTGCCGCTGCGCCACTCGAAGAGCCGGTACAGGGTCTCGGTGGCCTGGAGCTGCGCCATCTCCTTGAGGAGGTCCCGCTCGATCATCCCCCGATCGATGAGGATGTCGCCCAGCCGCCGCAGGGTGCGCTTCTGCTCCTCGAGCGCCTCGGCGAGCTGCCCTTCGGAGATGATCTGCGCGTCGACCAGCATCCTGCCCAGGAAGTCGCGCTTGCGGCGGCCCACGTCCTCCGCCCGCACCACGTTGCCCTGGTAGAACGAGACGTGGATCTCCGAGTCCTTGGAGCGGGACTCGAGGTGGAGCACGCCCGTCTTGGCCTGCTGGCCGATGAGCTGGAGGATCTCGGCGATCCCGAAGTCCTTCAAGGTCCCGCGCAGCGCCACCGCCTACTCCTCCGCCTTCCAGCCGGCCCGCAGACCCACCAGGTAGAGGGCGACCAGCGGCACGCCGAGCGTCCACGTCTTCCACTCGGGCGGGACCCCGCCGAACACCGGGCGCGCCACGCCCTCCCTCATCCACACCAGCGCGGCGAGGAAGAGGAAGAGGCCGACGAGCGCGACCCCCCTTCCGATCTTCCCGGCGACGATGGGCCCGGCGAGCACCACCGACGCCACCTTCAGGAGCTGCACCCTCCGCTCGCGGTGGCGCCACACCGCCGCCTCCTTGCGGGCGCGGGCGCCGGGGTCCACCACGCCGCGCCTGCGGTAGACGTGGACGCACTGCCCGCACTCCTGCCCGCCCTTCGACTCGGGATCGCAGCGCAGGCAGACCGCCCTGCCGCAGCGCACGCAGGAGGACGAGGGGTGCAGGTTGCGCCGCTGCGTGGACACCCAGCCCAGGACGAGGACGACGATCGCCGGGATCCAGATCCCCACCGAGCGCGGCGCGAACGGGAGGAGCGCCGCGGCCACCTGCCCGAACACCCGGTCGCCCTCGCCGGACCGGGACGCCACCGAGGCGAGCTCCTGCCGCGACAGCGCGGGGTCGGCGAGGTACCAGTTGCCGCCGCTCGACTCCTCCTCCTGGCCGTAGCGCGCGACCAGCCCCCGGTCCAGGGACACCGCCCGCTCGCGCGCCGCCTGGCCCGCCGCGAAGTCCACCGTGCGGTAGTGGAGGCGGGAGAGCGAGAACCAGGCCGCGGCCAGCTCCGGATCGGCGGCGACCGCCCGATCGTAGTGGCGCCTGGCCGCCTCCAGATCCCCCTGGAGGAAGCGGACGTTCCCGAGGGCGACCTCCGCCGAGGGCCATCCGGGCCGCAGCGCCAGCGCCCTCTCGAAGAGCGCGCCCGCCTCGTCCCAGGCGCCGCCCCGCTTCTTCACCCGCCCCAGGACGAAGAGGTCCTCCGGGCGCGCGTCCTTGCCCAGGACCGCCTCCTCGAGCGAGGGCAGCGGGCCGAAGTCGCCGGCGCGGTCGATCCGATCGTAGACCGACGCGGGGGTGCCGCTCCACGCGGTCCGATCCGCGATCCAGCCGGCCCCGGCGGGCGCCAGGCCCAGGAGCACGAGCCAGGCGCCGATCACGATCTGCTCTCCCCTCCCCAGATAGAGCCAGAGCGCCGCGGTGAGCGTCGCCGCGAAGATCACCGGGCCGAGGCCGAACACCAAGGGGAGCGCCAGCACGATCAGCGCCAGGAGCAGCGCCTGCACGCCGGTGGCGCGCTTGGGGAGGAGGTGGCCGAAGTCGTGGAGGAAGAGCCGCCCCGAGCGCAGCGCGAACCAGAGCAGGCAGAGCGCGCCGGCGCCGAAGATCGCGATCCCCGCCGCCACGCCCAGGTCGAGGAGGAGGGGACGCAGGTGCCGCTCGTGGGAGACGGTCGCCGCCACCGCGCCGAGGAGCGCCTCGCCCCACGCTCCGGCGCTCCACGGCTCGTCCGCGAAGAGCGCCCGCGCCCGGGCGAGGTGGGCCGCGGGGAGCGAGGGCGCGAGCGAGACGGCGAGATCCGCCCGCGCCAGCGCGAGCTTCGGATCGATCGCCACCAGGCTCTCGCTCTCCCGCACGGCCGCCGCCGAGAAGGCGTCGAGCTCGGCCACGTCGAGGATCCGCATCGCCTCGGCGAGCCGCGCCTCCTGCGCCGCCACCTCCACCGCGTCGCCCCGGGCCAGCGCCGCGCGCCGCTCGGCCCACCGCACGTGCAGCTCGTCGAAGCCGATCGACGGCGGCGCCAGGGCGCGCACCAGGGCGTCGTCGTCGTCCTCCTCGGTCGCCTCGTCCGCGGCCGCGGCCTCGGGCGGCGCGGTCGTGGCGGGGGCCGGGGTGGGAGGCGGCTGCTCCTCGCGAGGGGCGGCCACCGTGCCGCCCACCTTCCTCGCCTCCTCTTCGAGGAGGCGGCGCTCGGTCTCCTCGGCGAGGCGCCGCGACGCCTCGTCCGACCACTCGTCGCCCCACGCGTCCTCGCTGGGCTCCGCGAGGCCCGCGTGCTGCGGCGAGGCCACGGAGGTCCCCGGAGCGCCGACGGCGAAGCAGCCGAGCGCGAGGATGAGCAGGAGCGACGGGCGGCTTGGCCGTCGAGCGAACAAGGAGGCGCCTCGGGGTTGCAAAGTGGACGAAACTCTACCACGCAGAGGCTGCCGGACCGCCACTTCGTGCCCCGGGGCCCACCGGAACATGGGAGCGAGCCGCCGCGGTTCTGCGAGGGCGTCCTCCGCAGGCCCCGCGCCTTCCGCCGCGGCAGGGAGCGTCGCCGCCGGCAGGCGCCCGGAAAGGCGCCTCGCGCCTCGCGGCGAAGGGCGCGGACGTGCTACCCCGCCCCTGCGGGCGAGGCGTCGCGCCCGGGGACGAAGAAAGCTCCGGCACCGACCGGAGCGAAAGGACCAGAAGAAGATGAACGAGAAGCCCCGCCCCACCCTCGCCGACACCCGGCAGCGGGCCAGCGCCGAGCTCGCGAGGCTGGTGGAGATCATGGCCCGCCTGCGCGGACCCGGCGGATGCCCCTGGGATCGCGAGCAGACCTTCGAGTCGCTCAAGCCCTACCTCGTGGAGGAGGCGTACGAGGTCCTCGACGCGATGGACGCCGGCTCGGCGGCGGAGCACCGCGAGGAGCTCGGCGATCTGCTCCTGCAGATCGTCTTCCAGGCGGAGATCGCCCGGGAGGCAGGCGACTGGGATCTCGCCGACGTCGTCCAGGGCATCGCCGACAAGCTCGAGTACCGGCATCCCCACGTCTTCGGCGGCGGGGAGCGGCTCCACGACGCGCAGGAGGTGGAGCAGAACTGGGCCCGCCTCAAGGCGAAGGAGAAGGAGCGGAAGAAGGGCGGGCGCGTCTCGGCGATCGCCGGCGTCCCCTCCGCGGCGCCCGCGCTGCTGCGCGCGGAGCGGATCACCGAGAAGGCGTCGCGGATCGGCTTCGACTGGCCGGACGCCGTCGGCGTCCGCGCGAAGCTGGACGAGGAGCTCGCCGAGCTCGATCGCGCCCTCGCTTCCGGGGACGCCAGGGCCGTGGAGCACGAGCTCGGCGACGTCCTCTTCACCCTGGCGAACCTCGCCCGCCACCTGCGCACCCCCGCCGAGGACGCGCTGCGCAGCGCCATCCGCCGGTTCGAGGATCGGTTCCACTGGATGGAGGCGAGGCTCCACGAACGGGGCCTGCCCTCGGGTGAGCGGGCGGCGCCGGAGGAGCTCGATGCGCTGTGGGAAGAGGCGAAGGCGAGGGAGGGATCCCGCTGACGCGGCGGGTCAATCCCCTCGAAACCGCCCGCCGGCAAGCCCCTCGGCGGGCTGTCGGCCCATTGCCCACAAGCGCTGTGGGAACTCTGTGGAGCCCCGGGGGCCCGGCCAACGGAATCCAAGGCTTTTCGGGGAGGGGCCGCCGTTGCTGCACCCTGCAGCAATCAGACAACCACACGCTTTCGTTGCCGTTTTTCGCTTCTCGCATCGAGATTTCCACAATCGGGGCGCCCTTCCCCGCCAGGCCGGGAGCCTGTGGGCAGCCAGGTGCCCGCCGGCCTTGACACCCCGGGCATCCGGTTGATAGAAGGCCCCGCTTTCCGAGAGGTTCCGAAACGTGGCGAACACCAAGTCCGCATTGAAGCGCATCCGCCAGGCCGAGGCCGCTCGCGCCCGCAACGCCTCCATCCGCTCCCGCGTCCGCACCGCGATCAAGAAGGTCCGGACCGCCGTCGACGCGAGCGACGCCGCCAAGGCGGAGGAGCTCCTCCGCGCCGCGACCAAGACGATCGACCAGGCCGCCGCCAAGGGCGTGCTCAACGCGCGGGCCGCGAGCCGCAAGATCTCGCGCCTGGCGAAGGCCGTCTCGGCCTCGCGCTGACGGCAGCGCCCGAAGCTCCTCCTCGGCCCTGCACGCCCGCCGTGCCGGGCCGAGTTGCGTTTCGGGCTCCCGTCCGCGAGCGCGCCGAGCTTCGACGCGGACTTCTCGTCTCTCTCCGCGCAGGCGCGTCGTCGCGCGCGCCTCGCGGCTGCCCGCGCCGCTCGAGGCGCCGGCTCCCTCCCCCCTCCCCTGCGGGAGAGCGTCTCGGCCGCCGCGCGAGGCCGGCTCCGACCGTGGCGCCCGCGCTCAGGGCGGGCAGAGCTCCCGCCCCGCCTGGCGCATCATCCGCTCCGCGAGCCGATGCACCGCCTCCCGGCGGTTGGCGTCGAGGCCCAGCAGGTTCTCCGCCGGCAGGAAGTCCTCGGCGCCGTTGAAGTCCCGGCGGCACAGCTCCCTGCCGTCCCGCAGGAGCTTGAGGCGCACCGTCCCGGTCAAGCGGTAGATGCCCACGCCCCGCCCGTCCTTCATGGTGGCCGCCGGCGACGCGATCAGCGAGACGACCTCGCCGTCGATCCGCGCCGGGGACATCGGCCCCGCGGCCCGCCCCTCCCGCGCCAGGTGCTCGGCGAGCGCCTGCGAGAACACCGCGCCCGCCTCCGGCTCGCTCGATCGGTTGGTGAAGACCGGCACGTACACCGCGCCGACCTCCTCGGGGAAGCCGGGGCCGCCCACCGCGAATCCGTACCCGCAGGCGGAGGCCGAAAGGCAGGCGAGCGCCGCCGCGAACGCGGTCGCCCGCCTTCGCGCCGCGGCGGAGCAGGACCGGGGCGGCGACCCGACGCCGCGCGACCGTCGCCCGCGGCGATCGGGGCTCAAGGCGCCACCACGAAGTTGATCAGCCTCCCCTTCACCACGATCACCTTGCGGACGGCCTTGCCGGCGAGGTGCGGCGACACCTTGGCGTCCGCCTCCGCCGCGGCCCGGATGGCGGCCTCGTCGGCGTCCACCGGGACGGAGACCTGGCCCCGAAGCTTGCCGTTCACCTGCACGGCGTAGGTGACCTCCTCCTCCGCCACCAGCGCCGGATCGAAGGAGGGCCAGTCCTGCGCCTGCAACGACGTCGTCGAGCCGTAGGCCTCCGCGACCTCCTCGGCGAGGTGCGGCGCGAACGGCGAGAGCATCGCGGCGAGCAGCCGCACGCTCTCCGCCATCGCCGCCCGCTCCTCGTCCGACGCCGGCTCGATGGGGGTGAGGAAGTTCACCAGCTCCATCGCCCGCGCGATCGCGGTGTTGAACGACAGGCGCTCGATGTCGCCGGTGACCCGGGCCAAGGTCTTGTGGGCCTCGCGGCGGATCTCCAGCGCCCGCCCGGAGGCGTCCGCCGGCGGCGGCAGCGAGGCGCCGTCCCGGCAGCGCCACGCCAGCCGCCACGTCCGGTGCAGGAAGCGGGCACAGCCCTCCACCTGCTCGTCCGACCATTGGATGTCCCGATCCGGCGGCCCCGCGAACATGGTGAAGGTGCGGGCCGCGTCGGCGCCGTACCTCTCCACGATGCTGGCGGGGGCCACCACGTTGCCCCAGCGCTTGGACATCTTGCGGCCGTCGGGGCCGTTGACGATCCCCTGGGTGATGAGCCGCTTCACCGGCTCGTCGTCGGCGCAGAGCCCCATCTCCTGCATCACCATGGTCCAGAAGCGGAAGTAGAGCAGGTGCATGGTGGAGTGCTCGGGGCCCCCCACGTACACGTCCACCGGCAGCCACCGATCGGCCTCGGCCCGGGAGAACGGGAGTTCCTCGTTCTTCGGATCCAGGTAGCGGCCGAAGTACCAGGCGGAGTCCACGAAGGTGTCCATGGTCTCCACCTCCCGCCGCGCCGGGCCGCCGCAGGTGGGGCAGGAGGTGTTCACGAACGACGGCACCTTCGCCAGCGGCGGCTCGCCCCTGCCGGTGAGCACCGCCTCCACGTCGATGGGAGGCAGCTCCACCGGGAGCTGATCGTAGGGGACCGGGATCCCCTCGTGATCCGGATCGCAGCGATCGCAGTAGACGATCGGGATGGGCGTGCCCCAGTAGCGCTGCCGGCTGATGCCCCAGTCGCGCTGCCGGTAGGTCACCGCCTTCTTGCCGAAGCCGCGATCGGCCGCCTTCTCCGCGATCACCTCCCGCGCCTTGGCCGAGCCCATGTGGTCGAAGCCGTCGCTGCCGTGGAGGATGCCGTCCTCGGTGAAGGGCAGCTCCGGCCCGCTGCCGTCCGCCGGGCGGACTACGGGCACGATCGGCAGACCGTAGAGGGTGGCGAACTCGTGGTCGCGCTCGTCGTGGGCGGGGACGCACATCACCGCGCCGGTGCCGTAGTCGGAGACCACGAAGTTGGCGGCCCACACCGGCAGGAGCGCACCGGTGAACGGGTGGACCACCTTCGCGCCGGTGTCGATGCCCTCCTTGGGCAGCTCCTCCTCGTGCCCCTTCGCCGCCGCCTTGCGGGCCTGCTCCGCGGCGAAGGCCGCCACCGCCTCGCGGCGCTCCTCGGGCACGATCCGCTCCAGAATCGGATGATCCGGCGCCACCACCAGGTAGGTGCAGCCGAAGATCGTGTCCGCGCGGGTGGTGAAGATCCGGATGGTCTCCGTCGAGCCGTCGACCCCGAAGTCCAGCTCCGTGCCCTCGCTCCTGCCGATCCAGTTGCGCTGCTTCTTGCGCACCTCCTCGGGCCACTCCTTCAGGCGGTCGAGGTTCTGCAGGAGCCGCTCCGAGTAGTTCGTGATCCGGAAGGCCCACTCCGCCATCTGGCGGATCTCCACCGGATCGCTCGAGCGCTCGCAGAGGCCGTCCTTCACCTGCTCGTTCGCGATCACCGTGCGGCAGCCGGGGCACCAGTTCACGTGGGCGTTGCGCCGGTACACCAGCCCCCGCTCCCGGAACTTGAGGAAGAACCACTGGCTCCAGCGGTAGTAGGCGGGATCGTCGGTGGAGATCTCCCGCGACCAGTCGTAGGAGAAGCCCACCCGCTTCATCTCCGCCTTGAACGAGACCACGTTCTCGCGGGTGCGCTCGGCGGGATGCCGCTTGTCCTTGATGGCCGCGTTCTCGGCCGGCAGCCCCAGCGCGTCCCAGCCCATCGGGTGGAGGACGTCGAAGCCCTTCATCCGCTGGTACCGCGCGATCACGTCGCCGATGAGGTAGTTGCGGACGTGGCCCATGTGCAGCGCGCCCGAGGGGTAGGGGAACATCTCGAGGACGTACTTCTTGGGCCGGTCGCCGCGCCTGCCGGCCACGAAGAGGCCCTCGGCCTCCCACCGCTCCTGCCACTTGGGCTCGATCGCCTGCGGGTCGTATCGCTCCTGCATCTCGTTCGTCTCCTTCGCTGCCCTGGCGGTCGCGGAATCTAACAAAATCGCCCGGCTCCGCGTGGTCCTATCCCACGGTCGCCGGGCGAGGGTCGAGGGCGCGTCCCGATCGGATGGTCAGTGGAGATCCCCGCGACGGCCTCCCGATCATCGAAGCGTCAGGCGCTCTCACGCCTCGTCGTCCTTGCCAGGGATGCCCGCTCCCTTTAGATTCCGGACCCTTTTGACGGAGTTACTTCATGAGCACCCCGCGCGCGTGGATCAACGAGATCGCAAGGTACGAAGGACAGGAGGTCGAGCTGCGGGGCTGGCTGGACAACCGCCGCTCCTCGGGGAAGCTGCACTTCCTGCAGGTCCGGGACGGCACCGGCACCATCCAGTGCGTCGTGTTCAAGGGCGACGTGCCCGAGGAGGTGTTCAAGGACGCCGACCACCTCCCCCAGGAGTCGGCGGTCAAGGTGCGCGGCACGGTGCGGGCGGACGCCCGCTCGCCGATCGGCTACGAGCTCTCGGTGAAGGAGCTCGACGTCGTCTCCCGGGCCGCCCCCGACTACCCGATCGGCCGCAAGGAGCACGGCGTCGCCTTCCTCATGGATCAGCGGCACCTGTGGCTGCGCACGGCGCGGCAGCGGGTGGTGATGGCCGTGCGCCACACGATCATCAAGGCGATCCGCGACTACTTCGACGGGCACGGCTTCCGCCTGGTGGACGCGCCGATCTTCACGCCGGCCGCCTGCGAAGGCACCACCACCCTCTTCGAGGTCCCCTACTTCGAGATGGGCAAGGCCTACCTCACCCAGAGCGGGCAGCTCTACGGAGAGGCGGCCGCCATGGCGTTCGGCAAGATCTACACCTTCGGCCCCACCTTCCGCGCCGAGAAGTCGAAGACCCGCCGCCACCTCACCGAGTTCTGGATGGTGGAGCCGGAGGTCGCGTTCATGGACCTCGAGGAGGACATGGACCTCGCCGAGGACTTCCTCTGCTTCATCGTGGAGCGGGTGCTGGAGAACCACGCCAAGGAGCTGGAGACCGTCCTGGAGCGGGACGTCTCCAAGCTGCGCGCGGTGCAGAAGCCCTTCCCCCGCATCACCTACGACGAGGCGGTGAAGGTGCTGCAGGCGGCGGGCAACCCGATCCAGTGGGGCGACGACTTCGGCGGCGACGAGGAGACGATCCTCTGCTCCCAGTACGATCGCCCGGTGATGGTGCACCGGTACCCGGCGGAGCTGAAGGCCTTCTACTTCAAGCGCGATCCGGAGAACACCAAGCTGGCCCTCGGCGTGGACGTGCTCGCGCCGGAGGGGTACGGCGAGATCATCGGCGGCGGCCAGCGCGAGGAGGACTACGACCTCCTGGTGAAGCGGCTCGAGGAGCACAACCTCCCCCGCGAGGCCTTCGAGTGGTACCTCGATCTGCGCCGCTGGGGCTCGGTGCCCCACGCCGGCTTCGGCCTGGGCGTGGAGCGCACCGTGGCGTGGATGTGCGGCCTGCACCACGTGCGGGAGACCATCCCCTTCCCGCGGATGATGGAGCGGCTCACACCCTGATCGTCCGGGACGCCGTCCCGATCGTCGCGCCCCGTGAGGCGAGCGAGCGTCCGCTGATCCCTCCGCCGCGGCACGCGGCGCGGCGCGGATCCCGCGTGCGAACGAGGGTCCCCTCGCCCTCCCGGCCCTCCGGCGCGCGCGCCGTGGAAAGTTCGCCCTCGGCGCGCGGGTTCCCCTCCGGAGACGACCGGCGCGCCCGAGGGCGCGCCGCGTCGGTGGACAACACCCACTGCGTGTCCCGCAGACGACCGGCGCACCCGAGGGCGCGCCTCTTCGATCCCCGCCGAGCCTCGCCCTGGTCACCCTGCGCCTGCCCTTCATCGGCGCGGTCTTCCAGATCGCCGACGGCGCCAACATCGTCCTCCGCGGGGTGCTCCGCGGCACCGGGGACGTGCGGTTCACCGCCATCTTCGGGGTCGTCGCCGCCTGGGCCTTCACCCCGCCTCTCACCTGGCTCTTCGGCCACCGCCTGGGCCTCGGCGCCATGGGCGGCTGGATCGGCCTCGCGGGGGAGATCCCCGCGGGCGCCATCGTCTTCGGCCTGCGGCTCCAAAGGGGCGGCTGGAGGCGGATCGCCTCCCGGGTGCGCGAGCGCAGCGAGTCGGCCGCCGGCTTCGCCGCCGGCGCCGAGTCACCCGTCGCCGCGTGAGGCGATGGATCAGGCGCTCTTCGACGCCGGCGCCGGCTCCTCCGCTTCGAGGCGGCGCAGCCACGGTAGGGCGCGCATCGCCGCGTCGAGGGCGCGCTCGGCGCCTTTGGGATCGGCCGTGAGGAGGGTGACGGCGTGGAAGCCCGCGGCGTGGACGGCGCGCAAGGGCGCCTCCCAGGGGCCGCCGTCCAGCGCGATCGCCACCCGCTCCCCGCCCGCCCGGCGGACGCGCTCCAGCGCCGCCTCCAGCTTCGTGCCCTTTCCCATCACGAAGAGGCGGCGGATCCGGACGCTCCCCGCCGGAAGCGCGATGAGCGCCTCTCCGGCCTCGCCCGCGAAGACCCCGTCCTTCACCAGCCGCGTCAGCTTCCCGCACGCCCTCCAGTCCACCAGGCCCGCGAGGCCGCGCAAGGGGCGATCCTCGAGGCCGGCGAAGGCGACGAGATCCTCGCCGTCGAGGGCGTCGAGGCCCTCGAGATCGAGCGGGAGGACGCGGGTGGCGAGCGGGCGGGACACGGCCTCAGACACGCCCCGCTGCCTTGGCGATCTTGTCGAGGATGCCGTTGACGAAGGCGGGGGAGCCTTCCGCCCCGAACGTCTTCGCGAGCTCGACCGCTTCATGGATCACCACCCGGCCCGGGGTGTCCGTGTGGAGGAGCTCGAGCGCGCCCAGGCGCAGGACGTTGCGGTCCACCCGCGCCATCCGCTCCACCTTCCAGTTCTCGGACTGGGCCTGGATGGCATCGTCCAATTCGCGGCGCCTCTCGACCACGCCCCGAACGAGCTCCTCCGCGAACGCCCTCGCGCCCTCGGAGGTCCTCTCGTCCATGCTCGCCCAGAAGCGAGAGAGCCCCTGCGCCAGATCGTCGGGCGTGGCGGCCTCGAGGGAGAAGAGGGCCTGGATCGCCCGCTGGCGACCGACGTGCCTCTGCTGCGGCGCCGGCATCTGGGTCAAGCCTCCCCGCCGAGGGCCCGCAGCACGTTGGCCTGCTCGATCGCCGCGAGGGCCGCCTCGGCGCCCTTGTTGCCCGCCTTTGTGCCCGCCCGCTCGATCGCCTGCTCGACGTCGTCGGTGGTGAGCACGCCGAAGGTCACGGCGCACTTCGCCTCCATCGACACCTTGCCGATCCCCTTGGCGCACTCGCCCGCCACGTACTCGAAGTGGGGCGTCCCCCCGCGGATCACCGCGCCCAGCGCGATCACGGCGTCGAACCTCCCGCTCGCGGCGACGCGCCTCACCACCGGCGGCAGCTCGAAGGTCCCGGGGCAGCGAACCACCTCGATCCGGTCCTCCTCGACGCCGTGGCGGCGCAGGGTGTCCACCGCCCCCTCGAGCAGCCGCTCGGTGATGAAGGCGTTGAACCGCGACACGCAGATCGCGACCCTCAGCCCGGTTCCCACCAGCGATCCCTCGATCGTCCTCATCACGCACTTCCTTCCTGGCGAGCTCGCCTCGGTCCATGCGAGGCACCCCGCCGGCGCGCCGTCTTCGCGCGCCGCTCTTCTTCCATCCTGCCGCGGCGGGCGCCCCGGCCCGTCGATCCGCGGGGCCGGGCAGTCGTCGCGTGCGCCGCCCTCCTTCTACCCCGCCTCGCCGCGGATCGCCTCAAAGCTGGCTCAGGCGCGCTTCGCCCGCGCGCCCGCCTTGCGCTTCCGGGCCTCGGCGGGGGCCTTGGGCGCCTCGCCTCTCGCCCGGGCCGGGCGCCCCTCGCTCGCCTCCGCCTCTCCGCCTCGGCGGGGGGCCGTGGCCCCCCCGCTCGCCGCCCGCTTCACGCGGGACGAGGCCCGCCTGGCGACGTTGCGGGTCCGGGGCACGGAGAGGGAGCCTTCCTCGACGTCGATCGGGACCTGCTCGGTCACCTCGAGGCCGTAGCCGTCGAGGCCCACGAACTTCTTGGCGTTGTTGGAGAGGAGCCGGAGCTTGCGGATCCCCAGGTCCGCGAGGATCTGCGCCCCAAGGCCGTAGTCGCGGAAGGGGCCCACGCTCCTCTTGCCGAGGGTCTCCTCCGACTCGGGCGCCATCTTCGCGCACTTGAGCATCTGGGCGCCGCCCTTGTTCTCCTGCTGGATGTGGACGAGCGCGCCGCGCCCCTCCCTGGCGATCCGATCGAGCGAGTGGCGCAGGTTCCGGCCGCACTCGCAAGCCGCCGAGCCGAAGACGTCCCCCACCGTGCAGGCGCCGTGCATGCGCACCAGCACCGGCTCCATGCCGCGCACCTCGCCCATCACCAGCGCCACGTGGGTGCGGGGATCGGCGCCGGACTGGTAGGCGATCGACCGGAAGGTGCCGACGCCGCGCACCTCGAGCGCCTCCTCCGCCACCCGGCGCACCAGCCGCTCGCGCTCGAGGCGGTAGCGGATCAGGTCGGCGATGGAGACGATCACGAGGCCGTGCTTCTCGGCGAAGCGCTCCAGATCCTTCATCCGCGCCATGGTGCCGTCGTCGTTCATGATCTCGCAGATCACGCCGGCGGGCTCGAGGCCCGCCAGGCGGGCGAGGTCCACCGAGCCCTCCGTCTGCCCGGCGCGAACCAGCACGCCGCCCGTCCGGGCGCGGAGTGGGAAGACGTGCCCGGGCCGCACCAGATCCTCGGGGCGGGCGTCGGGCGCCACCGCGGTGAGGATGGTGTGGGCGCGGTCGTGGGCCGAGATGCCGGTGGTGACGCCGCGGGCGGCCTCGATGCTCACGGTGAAGCCGGTCTGGAACGGCGACTCGTTGTCCGCCACCATCATCGGGAGGGCGAGGCGCTTCACCCGCTCCTCCTCGAGGGTGAGGCAGATGAGCCCGCGCGCCTCCTTCGCCATGAAGTTCACCGCCTCCGGCGTGACCTTCTCGGCGGCCATGCAGACGTCCCCCTCGTTCTCGCGGTCCTCGTCGTCCACGAGGACGATCATCCTTCCGTCGCGGACGTCCGCGATGGCACGCTCGATGCGCTCGACGTAGCCGCCGCTCGCGGAGGCGGAACCCTTGGGGAAGAGGTGGTGCTTTCGGCCGATGCGGTTCATGCGAATCCGTTTTCCTTGAGGAAAGCCTCGTCGATCCTGCCCCCCCTCCCGCGCAGGTCGAGGTGCCGCGCCACGTACTTGCCGATCATGTCCCCCTCCAGGTTCACCTTCGCCCCCACCTCCTTCTCGGCGAGGGTGGTGGCGGACCGGGTCTCCGGGATCAGCATCACCGAGAAGCGGCCCCGCTCCAGCGCGTTCACCGTCAGCGAGATCCCGTCCACGGCCACCGATCCCTTCTCGATCAGCCAGGGCTCCATCCCCGCCGGGATGGTGAACCACAACTCGAGGAAGCCGCCGACCTTCCGCCGCGAGGCGACGGCGCCCACTCCGTCCACGTGCCCCTGGACCAGGTGGCCGCCGAGGCGGTCGCCCAGGGCCAGGGCCCGCTCCATGTTCACCCTGGATCCCGTCTTGTAATCGCCGAGGCTCGTGCGCGCGAGGGTCTTGGGGGAGGCCTGCGCCGTGAAGGTCTCCGGCCCCCGATCGACGACGGTGAGGCAGCAGCCGTCCACGGCGATCGACTCCCCGTGGACGAGGCCGCTCGCCGCGAGCCGGGGCGCCCGGATGACGAGGGCCACGCCGCCGGCCTCGCGTCGCAGCTTGGAGATCTCGCCGATCTCCTGGATCAGCCCCGTGAACATCCGCGCCTCCCGGGCGACGGCGCGACGGCGCCGCCGAAGGGGCGCACCCTACCCCAGATCGGCGCCCGAGTGCACGAAGGGCGCCGATCGGGCCGCGCCCTTCGGCATCTTTCGAGGCGCTACCGGTAATGGAAGAGGATCGACTGTCCCTCGCGCAGGAAAGGCTCCTGGTACGAGTACTCCAGGAGGTCCGAGCCGCCGATGGCCGTGAGCGACACGTCGGCCATCGCCCCGTGAAAGCCGAGGCCTCCCTGGAGGACGGGATAGACGAAGACGATGTCCCCGCCCTCCCAGAGCTGGGCCTGGAAGGTCAGCGAACCCGTGCTGCTCCAGCGGTCCATGTCGGTCCACTGGACGATCAGCACCTGCCTGGAGTCCACCGTGGTCAGCTTGTACTTCACCGAGGAGGTGGGCTTCTCGAGCAGGTCGTAGTCCCCGTACACCGCGATCACCCCCTGGCTGTAGTCGGGGAAGCAGCCGAGGAAGCAGAACTCGGCGAAGTAGACCATGCCGGTGATCGAGACGTAGACGTTGTTCCGCTGCCCGCCACCGAAGTACGGGAAGGAGAACGGGATCCCGCCGGGGATGCTGGAGCTCCCGTTCAGGAAGACGTTCGGCAGGCTCGTCCCGGTCGTCGAGATGTCGATGAACGGCTCGCTCGCGTAGAAGTCCACGTCGTATTCGGTGAGGCAACCCGCGCCCGCCGCCCCCGGCGAGCCGAAGTCGCCGGAACCGAAGGGGGTGGTGCTGTCGCAGAACCAGTCCGCCGAGAGCACGGAGCTCGCCACGGAGGGCGCCTGACCGGCGCCATCGAGGCTCGCGGACGCCCCCTGCACGAAGTTCCAGGACGAATTCCAAGCCACCTTCGTGAGATCGAGCCCGCCGAACCGCAGGGCGAGGTCGCCAGGGGCGGAAGGATCGAGCACGACGCCGGCGTAGACGTAGTCGGGCGTGAACCCCGGCGTGGCTCCCGCCGCGAGGGTCGCGTAGGCCCCCGGCTGGAGGACGAGGGGCCCGCCCGAAGAGATGGTGTGCGCGTCCGCTCCCGAGACGATCTCGAGGCCCTCGAGGTCGATGGGTTTCGCATAGAGGTTGCGCACCTCGAACCAGCGATCGCTCGGGCCTCCCGTGGGATCGAGCATCAGCTCGGTGAAGATCAGATCGCCGGGCGCCAGCACGTCGACGTGGAGGACGACGCAGTCCATGTCCCCCGGGGCGGTGGCGCAGACATGGACCGAACCGTCGCGACCGGGCGTGGCCGTGGTCGTCCCGGCAGCCGGGCGACTCCCCTCGAATCGCCAGGTGCGGTTGGAGAGGCCCCCGGCCATCGCCGTGTTGAACGAGAGGGTGTGGCCCATGCTCCCGTCGCGACCCTGGTAACCGATGGTGGCGCTGCTGCCGTCGGCCCGATCCTGGGTCGGGCTGGCCATGGCGCCATACCGATACTCGAACGAGCCGTCCGGGAAGAGCGCCACCTGGAAGTTCAGGTTCGCCCCCGGCGGGCTGCCGCCCGAGATCCAGTACTGGAACCCGCTCCACTGGATGATGAAGCGATCCCCCTGCGCGTCGGAGACGAGCTCGGTGTAGACGTGGCCGGTCGAGTGGGCGTGCAGGTCGTCCCAGAAGGGCGCGATGGCGATCCCCTCGGAGCCTCCGCCGGGGAGGCGGACGTTGCTGAAGTTCGTGGGCTGGTCCAGGTTCAGGCTCAGGTACCCGTCCGCCTGGACGACGACCGCGGAGACGAGCTCGCCCTCATAGGGGAAGACGAAGCCGCTCGGGAAGGTGACGTTCTCGCCCCAGCCGTCTTGTCCCACGAAGCTGGACAGCTCGGTCCCGGTCGAGCTGATGTCCTCGAAGGCGTGGGCCGGGTCGGTCGCGTCGACCTCGACCATCGCCGACGGCATCACGCGAACCCCCACCGGATCGAAGGAGGGCGATGACGCCGACCAGCTCACGTTCACCTGGCCCCCGATGGCGATCCGATCCTGGTCGAGGGTCGCGAGGTCGAGGTTCACCCGGATCACCCGCACGGTCCGGGTCTCGGAGAAGGAGCGACCGTCGAGGCGCTCGATGGTGAGGGTGTACGTCGTGGTTCCGGTGGGCGCGATCGGCATCGTCCCCACGTCGGCGACGTAGCCAGTGAGGTCGACGTCGACCCCGTTCTCGGTGAGGGAGAAGGAGTCGGCGCCGTGGGTCACCCAGGACAGGGAGGTGACGCCTCCCACCGGGATCTCGGGGTCGGCGACCTCGAAGAGGTCCAGCCCGAACGGCTCCAGGACGTTCACCGCCACGCCGGACACCGCCTGGGTCCCCATGGGGCCGTCGGCGACGACCGTGTAGAGGTTCTGTCCGAGCGCCAGGGGAACGACCACGACGCTCCCCTCCTCCAACTCGGTGGGGTCCGCCACGTACACCGGCCCGTTCGCATCGTTGACCGTGATCCCGATGGCGTTCCTCGCCGTCCAGTGGATCGTGACCGGCTCCCCCTGATCCACCGTCGACGGCGCCGCCTCCGCCTGGACCGTCACCGGCTGGTGGACCGTGACCGTGGCGGTCGCGCTCTGCGTCGTTCCATCCCAGCCCTGGGCGACGAGCTCGTAGGTGGTCGTGGTCGTGGGCTCCACCACGAGCGTCCCGCTCGCGGACAGCGCCGGCGCCCGGAAGGAATAGCCCGAGTTCTCCAGCCCGGGGATCGCGACCATGTAGGTGATGCTTTCACCCACGGTGCCGTCGAGGTTCTGGTAGCCGATCGAGCCGTTTTCCCCCAGGCCGTACTGGGGCGGGCTGCTGGACATCGTCTGGTACCGGAAGTCGAAGTCGCCGTCCTCCCACATGACGAGCTGAAAGTTCAGGTCGTCGCTCGCGAAGGCGAAGGTGGAATGGCTCCACTGGAAGATCAGGTAGGCCCCCTTCGCGTCCTGGCCCGTCTCATAGAGGATGGCGCCGGCGACGCTGTCCAGATCGGACCAGAACGGCGCGAGGTGCGCGAACGACGCCAGGCTGTTGGGGACCTCCTCGATCTCGAAGCTCTCCCCCGTCCTCGAGGTGTCGAAGCTGATGAAGCCGTTCACGTAGACGCGGGCGCTCGTGTACGTGACGCCGAAGTAGGGGAACGAGAAGCCGTCAGGGAAGGCGACGATGGGGCAGCCCTCGTCCTCCCAGCTCGTGTCGCACATGTCGCCGTAGGGCACGACCATGGCGGAGGTGCTCGCGCTCAGGTCGATGAACGGATCGGTCGCGGGCCCCACGTCGAAGGTCACCGGCGCGCCCAGGATCCTCACCCCCGCTGCTCCCGAGGTGGACCAGGAGAGCGTCGAGGTCTCCCCGGCCACGATCTCGTCGGGGAGCGCCTCGAAGATCGGGGGCTGGAGGGCGACGAACGACGCCGAGGTGTTCGCCCTCACCGTCTTGCCGGCGCCGTTGGCCGCCACCGCCACCCACTCGGTGGGGCCGACCGGATAGACGTCGACGAGGCCGGTGCCCGCCGCGAGATCGGCCGCGCTCGCTTCGTAGATGGCGGGTGCGACGGGCTCCCCCTCGTCGTCGGCCACGTAGATGGACATCTCCACCACCCCCGTGCCCACCCAGCTCAACATCAGCGGTGCGCCGAGAGAAGGATCGTAGGCGCCGTCCAGGGTGGTGAGGCCGATCACCGGCGGATCGAAGACCTCCACCTCCACCGTCGCGATGGCGGGGGATTGATCCGCGGAGGTCGCCGTCAGGGTGTAGGTGCGTATCCCGGCGGTGGCGGGCACGATGGAGATCGTGTCCTGCAGGGGATCCTTGTCGCCGAGGGGCCAGGTGTTGCCGAGATCGTCCTCGAGGGTGAGGACCGCGGGCTGCCCCTGGGCGTCGGTGGTCACGTCCCAGGCGAGGACGATCTCGTCCCCGACCGTCGCCTTGTCGGCCTGCCCCGTGAACGAGAGGATGCGCGCGCCCGCCCTCACCTCGACGCCGAGCGCCCATCTGGCCTCCTGCCCGACGCCGTTGGTGACCACGAGCTCGAGGGAGAGCGTCCCGCCCTCGCTCGGCGCGACGAGGGAGCATCCGCCCAGCGCGATCTGCTCGAGGTCGGTGGTGGTGCAGCCGGGGACGGCGCCGTCGGGCCCCACGACCGCGAGGGTCCTGCCGCCGTCGTTCGCCCACTCGAGGAGGATCGGGTCGCTCGGATCGTACTGCTGCGCGTTTGCGTCGAACGACAGGATCTGCGGACCGCCCACCCCGACCGAGACGATCCGCTCGTCGTGGTCGCCGGCCAGGTTCGTGGCTCGGAGCGCGAACGTCGCGTCGGCGGCGAGTTGGAGGGCGAGCGTGCCGCTCAGCGACGCGGGGTCGACCGGCAGCGCGACGGCGCCGTCCTGGACGAGGCTCACCTCCGCGGCGTCCGTCGTCGTCCATCCGAGCTCGACCTCCTCCCCGATCCCGACGCGGGAGGGGAGCGCGCGGAACGAGTCGATCCGCGGCGGTTCGACCACCCGCGCCACCGCCTCGGCGCTCACCTCCACCGCGGCGCGGGTGGCCCGGATGCGGAAGGTCGTGTCCCGTTCGAGCGAAACCAGGATCGAGCCGGTCTCGGCGCCCTCGCCCTCGGCCACCACCGTCCCCCCCGGCGTCGCCTCGATCGAGAACGCCTGGGCGTCGGCGACGCTCCAGGAGACGGTCGCCATCGGCGGCGGATCGCTCCGCGTCGAATACGCCGGCGTCACCTCGAAGGAGAGGATCGTCGGAGGGGGCACGGTCTCGATCCGGATCTCGGCGATCGCCTCGGCCCCTTCTCGCACGGCGACGAGGCGAAGCACGCCCGACTCGGCGAGCGGCACGGCCATCGATCCCTGGCCCTGGGTGGTGGTGTGGCTGAACCCCTCGAGATTGGTGAGGGTCAGCTCCTCGGCGCCGTTGACGAACCAGGAGACGTCGATCTCCATCCCGACGGGGAGCGGCCCCCCAGGCAGGAGCGGCGCGTCGAACATGACGATCGCCGGCCGCACGGCGACCTCTGCCTCCGCCGTCGAGGTCCCCCCGAGCCCTTCGGCGGTGAGGGTGTAGGTGGTGCGGTTCGTCGGCGAGACCTCGACGGAGCCCGAGGCCGTCGCGCCGTCGAAGAGCGTGGCCGTCCCGTCCGAGACGACGATCCGGGTCGCTCCCTCCACCGTCCAGGCGAGGGTCGTGGAGGCGCCGTAGTCGATCAGCGCTTGGGCTGCTTCGAACTCGATCGCGGGCGGGGAGAGCACGTCGACGACGACCTCGGCGGTGGCCCGGACCTCGCCCCGCAGCGCCTCGAGGACGTAGACGGTGGTCTCGAGGGGCGTCACCTCGAACTCGCCCTCCGCCACCCCTGCATCGCCGATGTCGATGGGCGTCGTCCCCGCCCGGAGGTGCACCGAGTCCGCGCCCTCCGTGGTCCAGGAGAGGACCGTCGACTCGCCCTGGGCGACGGTCGCCGGCGCGGCGAGGAAGGAGAGGATCCTCGGCGCTTCCGGAGGTGCCACGGTGACGGTGGCCGAGGCCTCCCGCTTCCCGCCATCCGCCGCGAAGGCCACCAGCCGGTAGACGGTGTCCTCGGCGGGCCGCACCTCGACGCTCCCCTCCGGCGCGCCGGCGGATCCGAGGTCGATCGGCTCCGCCCCGGCGAAGATCTCGATCCGCGACGCCCCCGACGTCCTCCAGGACAGCGTCGAGGCTTCTCCGGGCGCGACTCGATCCGGATCGGCTTCGAAGAGGAGGATCTCGGGTCCGGTTGGAGCGACGTCGTCGGGGGAGGCCCCCCCACAGGCGCCGACGAAGAACGTGAAACAAACTGCTGCGACGACGTGGACGCGTAGCATGAAAGCCTCCCGTGGGACTGCATGACTACCGCTGCGCTGGCTCGAACGACGTAGCAATCCGAGCTTGGGCCTGAAATCGTCTCACTGTCAATCGACAATGAACGTTATGTATTCAAAGCGGCGGCAGGCGGCTCGAACGCCGGGAGATCGGCAAGAAACCGCTTCTCGGGCGGAGGGATCCGCTCCCCTCCCCGCCGCCGCTACCGCAGTGGCCGGGCGTCGACGACGAGGTCGCCGTCCACGAGTTCGGCGGCCTCGATCCGGAAGCCGAGCGCGTCCGCCACCCGGGCGGCGACGGGCCCGTTGGCCCACGCCGGGCCGCCGCCGAAGACCTTGGGGCCGTAGTGGAGGAGGAGCCGGTCGACGAGGCCCGCCTCGAGGAAGGCGCCGAACACGCCGGCGCCGCCCTCCACCAGCACCTGCACCACGCCTCGCGCCGCCAGGCCGCGCAGGAGCGGCTCGAGGGCCACGCGGCCGTCCACTGCCTCGCACTCCAGGACCTCGGCGCCGGCGCCGCGCAGGGCCGCGGCCCGATCGGGATCCGCGGGGCCGATGCAGGCGGCGATGGCCCCGGCGGCCGAGCCCCGCGCGAACACCCGGGCCGTCGGGGAGACGGAGAGGCGGGAGTCGAGGATCACCCGCAGGGGATCGCGGCCGCCCGGGATCCGCGCGGTGAGGGCGGGGTCGTCGGCGATCACGGTGCCGCGCCCGACGATCACCGCGTCGACCTCGCTGCGGAGCCGATGCACCCGGGCGCGGGCGCCCTCCCCCGTGATCCACCGGGCGTCGCCGGAGGCGGTGGCGATCCGGCCGTCCAGGGTGGAGGCGACCTTGGCCACCACCCAGGGGCGACCGGCGCGGATGAAGAGGCTCCAGCCCTCGATGAGCGCCTCGCAGGCGGCGCCGAGAACGCCCGTCTCTACCTGGAGGCCCGCCTCCCGCAGGCGGCGGATGCCGCGGCCCGAGACGATCGGGTTCGGATCGGTGGCGCCGATGAAGACCCGCGCGATCCCGGCTCCCGCCACCGCGGGCGCGCAGGGCGGCGTCCGGCCGAGGTGATCGCAGGGCTCCAGGGTCACGTAGAGATCGCCGCCCCTGGCGGCGTCGCCGGCGGCGGCGAGGGCCTCCGCCTCGGCGTGGGGCCCGCCGGCGAACGAGTGATGGCCCGCACCCACCACGGCGCCGTCCCGCACGATCACGGCGCCGACGGGCGGGTTGGGGCTGGTGCGGCCCAGGCCCTTGCGCGCCTCCTCGAGCGCCAGGGCCATGAACCTCTCGTGGCGGGTCATGGCGGCGGCGCTCCGGGACGCCGGACGGTGGGCGCGCCCGCGAGGCGGATCCGAGGCCCGGGCGCGCCGGATCCCCACCCTCGACCGCGGCGGGACCTCACGGCTTGGCGGCCTGCAGCCGCGACAGCTCCTGCAGGAACTCCGAGACGTCGTGGAAGTCGCGGTACACCGACGCGAAGCGCACGTAGGCCACGTCGTCCAGGGGGCGAAGCCGCTCCAGGATCGCCTCGCCGATGGAGGTGGAGGGCACCTCCTTCTCGCCGGACTCCTGGAGCACCCGCTCCACGTCCGCGACGATCTCCTCCAGCATCTCGCCGGTGACGGGGCGCTTCACGCACGCCCGCTGCAGCCCCGCGAGGATCTTCTGGTGGTCGAAGGGCTGCCGCGTGCCGTCCTTCTTGAGCACCAGGGGGAGCATCTCCTCCACCCGCTCGTAGGTCGTGAAGCGCCTGTGGCACTCGACGCACTCGCGGCGCCTGCGGATGGTGGTCCCCTCCTGCGACTGCCTGCTGTCGATCACCTTGTCTTCGAGCTCGCCGCAGAAAGGACACTTCATCGATCAGGGCAGTCCGTACAGCGGGAACCGCTTGGAGAGCTCGAGCACGCGGCCGCGGATCCCTTTGAGGCGCGCGTCGTCGTGGGGGGCATCGAGGACCTCGCCGATGAGCCCGGCGATCTCCTCCATCTCCTTCGGCCCCATGCCACGGGTGGAGACGGCGGGGGTGCCGATCCGAACGCCGCTGGTCACCATCGGCTTCTCCGGATCGTTGGGGATCATGTTCTTGTTCACCGTGATCCCGGCCTTGCCCAGGGCCACCTCGGCCACGTCGCCGGTGGTCTTCTTGGGGCGCAGGTCCACGAGCATGAGGTGGTTGTCGGTGCCGCCCGAGACGAGGCGAAGGCCCGCGTCCACCAGCCCCTTGGCCAGCGCCTGGGCGTTGTCGACGATCCGCTGCTGGTAGGTCTTGAACTCCGGCTGGAGCGCCTCGAGGAACGCCACCGCCTTGCCGGCGATCACGTGCTCGAGGGGGCCGCCCTGGATGCCCGGGAAGATTTGGGAGTTCAGGGCGCGGGCGTAGGCCTCCTTGCAGAGGACGAGGCCGCCCCGGGGCCCGCGCAGGGTCTTGTGGGTGGTGGAGGTGACGAGCTCGGCCAGGGGCACCGGCGAGGGGTGCAGCCCGGCGGCGACCAGGCCGGCGATGTGGGCCATGTCCACCAGCATCACCGCGCCGCTGGCGTCCGCCGCCCGGCGGAAGCGGTGGAAGTCGATGGTCCGGGGGTAGGCCGAGGCCCCCACCACGATCACCTTGGGCCGGTGCTCCATCGCCAGGCGATCGACGGCGTCGTAGTCGATCGACTCCTCGGGGGTGAGACCGTAGGAGATCACCTCGAAGAGCTTGCCGGAGAAGTTGGGCCTGGCGCCGTGGGTGAGGTGCCCGCCCGAGTTCAGATCGAGGGCCAGGATCTTGTCGCCGGGCTTCGCCACCGCGAAGTACGCGGCCATGTTCGCGCCGGAGCCCGAGTGGGCCTGGACGTTGGCGTGCTCGGCGCCGAAGAGCCGCTTCGCCCGGTCGATGGCGAGCTGCTCCACCGCGTCCACGACCTCGCAGCCGCCGTAGTACCGCTTGCCGGGGTAGCCCTCGGCGTACTTGTTGGTGAGGACGCTCCCCACCGCCTCGAGGACGGCGCGGGAGACGAAGTTCTCGCTGGCGATGAGCTCGAGGCCCTCCGCCTGCCGCTCCGTCTCCTTTCGGATCAGCGCGGCGATCTCGGGATCCACCTCGTCCAGCTTGCGATCGTGTGCGTCCATGTCCTCCGGCGCTCCTTCCCACTCGAGATGTGCAGGGATGCCTCGGCGCCGAGGGGCCAGCGGCCGGACTAGCGCGCGTTCTCCGCCTCGGCATCGGCGATCTTCTGCACCCGCCGCTGGTGTCTGCCACCCTCGAAAGGGGTGTCGAAGAAGGCCTCGGCGATGGCGCGCCCCAGGCCCACTCCCACCACGCGCTCGCCGAGACAGAGCACGTTGGCGTCGTTGTGGGAGCGGGTGGCGCGGGCCTCGAACTCCGTGGTGCAGACCGCCGCCCGCACGCCCCGGTACTTGTTGGCGACGATCGACATGCCGATGCCGGTGCCGCAGACGAGCACGCCGAAGGACGCCTCGCCGGTCCCCACCCTGCGGGCGACCTGCGAGGCGAAGTCCGGATAGTCCACCGAGTCGTTTCCGTAGGTGCCGACGTCCTCCACCTCGTACCCGCGGGCCGAGAGGACCTTCACCACCTCGATCTTCAGCGCCACGCCGGCGTGATCGCAGCCGACCGCAACCTTGCCCGTCACCTCGCTACCCCTTCCAGCGCCGCAGCGCGAGGACCACGTTGGTGCCCCCGAAGCCGAAGACGTTGGAGATCGCGGCGTCCACCCGCACCTCGCGCGCCTCGTTGGGGACGTAGTCCAGATCGCACTCGGGATCGGGAGTCGTGTAGTTCGCCGTGGGCGGCATCACGCCGCGAGAGACCGCCAGCGCCGTCACCACCGCCTCGATGCCGCCCGCCGCGCCCAGGGTGTGCCCGGTCATCGACTTGCTCGACGAGACCGCGAGCTTGCGGGCGTGGTCGCCGAAGACCTTCTTGATCGCCGCCGTCTCGTTGGCGTCGTTCAGCGGGGTGGAGGTACCGTGGGCGTTGATGTAGCCGACCTCCTCCGGCCGCAGGCCCGCATCGTCCAGCGCGAGCTGCATGCAGCGGGGAGCGCCGTCCGGGCTCGGGGCGGTGATGTGGAACGCGTCGGCCGTGGCCCCGTAGCCGACCAGCTCGCAGACGATCTGGGCGCCGCGCTTCTTGGCGTGCTCGAGCTCCTCGATGACCATCACGCCCGCGCCCTCGCCCTGGACGAAGCCGTCGCGATCCTTGTCGAAGGGGCGCGAGGCGGTCTCGGGCGAGTCGTTGCGGGTGGACATCGCGCGCATGGCGTTGAAGCCGCCGATGCCGAGCGGCGTGATCGCCGCCTCCGCCCCGCCGCAGAGCGCCGCGTCCGCGTCGCCCCGCTGGATCATCTTCATCGCCTCGCCGATGGCGTGGCCGCCGGTGGAGCAGGCGCTCACCGGGGACCACGACGGCCCCCGGGCGTTCCACCGGATCGAAGCGTGCCCCGGGAAGAGGTTCGCGATCATCATCGGGATGAAGAAGGGGGACAGGCGCCGGGGTCCCTTCTCCAGCAGGGTCTTGTGCTCCTCCTCGAGGGTGCGCAGGCCGCCGATCCCGGAGCCGAGCACCGTGGCGAAGCGATCCGCGAGGGGACCGTCCAGCGGCGCGTCGAACCCCGCCTGCCTCATCGCCATGTCGCAGGCCGCCATGCCGAGCTGGACGAAGCGGTCCATCCGGCGGGCCTCCTTCTTGTCGACGAAGTCCTCGGGCACGAAGCCCTTCACCTCGCCGGCGATCTGGGTGGCGTAGTCGGTTGGATCGAAGAGCGTGATCCGGGCGATCCCGCTCTTGGCGGCGAGCAGGGACTTCCAGCTCTCCTCCACCCCGATCCCCACGGCGGAGACCAGGCCCATTCCAGTGACGACGACGCGGCGCTTCATGTCTGCCATCCCTTCGGAGCTTCGGGGGCACGCGAGGCGCGCGCCACCGACGGCGTGGAACCGCGGGCGCGCCGCGGTTACTCCGTGCTCTTCGCGATGGGAGGCGCCGGCCCCACGGCCCGGCGCCTCACCTGGGTTTCGACCGCCCGAGGATCTACTTCTTGTGCGTGCTGATGAAGTTGATCGCGTCGCCGACGGTCTTGATGTTCTCGGCCTCCTCGTCGGGGATCTCGACCTCGAACTCCTCCTCCATCGCCATCACCAGCTCGACGATGTCGAGGCTGTCCGCGCCGAGGTCCTCGACGAAGGACGACTCGACCTTGATCTCGTCCTCGCCGACGCCGAGCTGCTCGGCGATGATGCCTCTGACCTTCGTCTCGATCTGGGTAGCCGCCATGTAGTGGCCCTCCGAAAAAACCCCGCCCTCCGTTCGTTCGGGCGGTGGGTGTGATGCAAAGTGGTGCTGCGCTTCGACTACTTCTCCAAAAGTTCTTCCCGGGCTTGGACGCCGCCCGCGACACCGGCGGGTCTCCGGGGGGCCCCCTGCACGCCGGGATCACCGAGCGTGCGTAGATAGCACGAGCCTGCGTGGTTTGGCAGCCGCGATCGTGCGGCGGCGAGCTGCCCGGGCCTCACATGTACATCCCGCCGTTGACCCGGATGAGCTCGCCGGTGACGTACGCCGACCGGTCCGATGCGAGCCAGGCCACGGCGTCGGCGACCTCGTCCGCGGTGCCCAACCTGCCGAGGGGGATCGCCTCGAGCATCCGGGCCCGCACCTCCGCGGGGAGGTCGCGGGTCATGTCGGTGTCGATGAAGCCGGGCGACACCAGGTTCGCCCGGACGCCCCGGCTCGCGAGCTCTCGCGCCAGGCTCTTGGTGAAGCCGACGAGGCCCGCCTTGGCGGCGGCGTAGGCGGTCTGGCCCGCGTTGCCCATCTCGCCCACCACGGAGGTGAGGTTCACGATGGCGCCGCCCCGCTGCTTCATCATCGGCCGGGCTGCGGCCCGGCAGAGGAAGAAGGCGGCCTTCAGGTTGACGTCGAGCTGCCGCTCGAGGTCGGCGTCCTTGAGGCGCATGAGCAGGGCGTCGATGGCGATGCCGGCGTTGTTCACCAGCACGTGGAGCCCGCCGTGGGCCGAGACGATCTCGTCGATCGCGGCCTGGCACGCGGTCGGATCGCCCACGTCGAAGCGGCGCGCCTCCGCCCTGCCCCCGGCCGCCTCGACGAGGCCGCAGGTCTCGAGGGCGGCGGCCTCGTTGCCGGCGTAGTTCACCACCACCGTCGCGCCGCCCTTGCCCAGGGCGAGGGAGATCGCCCGGCCGATGCCCCGAGAGCCGCCGGTGACCAGCGCCACCTTGTTGCGGAAGTCGTACACGTTCACGCTCCTTCCAGCGCCGCGAGCGCCTTGTCCAGGGAGGCGGGATCCTCGACCTGTACCACGTCCACGCCCCGGTCGATCCGCCGGACGAGCCCGGAGAGGACCTTGCCCGGCCCCAGCTCCACCATCCGGGACACGCCCGCCGCCGCCATGGCCTGGACGCTCTCGATCCACCGCACCGGCGCCGCCACCTGCCGCACCAGCAGCTCCCGCACCCGCCCCGCGTCGGAGGTGGGGGCGGCCTCGACGTTGGTCACCACCGGCGTGCGGGGATCGCGCACCTCGATGCCCGCGAGCACCTCGGCGAGGCGCCCCTTGACCGGCTCCATCAGGGCGCAGTGGAAGGGGGCGCTCACCGGGAGCGGCACGGCGCGCCTGGCGCCCAGCTCCTTGCAGCGCGCCTGGGCCCGCTCCACCGCGGCGGCGTGCCCGGCGATCACCGTCTGCTCGGGGGAGTTGTAGTTGGCGGGCTGGACCACCTCGCCTTGCGCGACCTCCTCGCAGGCGGCTCGCACCTTCTCCGGCTCGAGGCCGAGGATCGCGGCCATGGCGCCCACCCCCTCGGGCACGGCCTCCTGCATGAAGCGGCCGCGCAGGCGCACCGAGCGCACCGCGTCCTCGAGGTCGATGGCGCCGGCGGCCACCAGGGCCGACCACTCCCCCAGCGAGTGCCCGGCGACGAAGGCCGGCGGCGTCCGGAACCTGCGGGAGAAGACGGCGTGGGCGGCGACGCTGGTCACGAGGATGGCCGGCTGGGTGTTGGCGGTGAGCTTCTGCGCTTCCTCCGGCCCCTCGAAGCAGAGGGCCGAGAGCTTCTCGCCCAGGGCGTCGTCGGCCCTCTCGAAGACCTCGCGGGCCTCGGGGAACGCCTCGACGAGCGCCTTGCCCATCCCCACGAACTGGCTCCCCTGCCCGGGGAAGACGAACGCGATCGAGCCGGCCATGGATTCCTCCGTCGTCAGGGGGGCGCGTGATACCCGATGGGCGGGTGCTTCGTAAAGCCCCGCGGATGCTGCGATGCGTCGAGGGGTCCCTCGGGTGGACGCCGGCCACGCGCGGGCGATCGGCGGGCCCGGCGCCCCGCATCCCGCCGCCCGGGATCAATCCTCCGGCAGAAGCGCGGCGGCGGCGGCGCACACCGAGGAGAGCTCCTCGCGCACGTCGATGGCGACCGCCTCCGCGGCGGCGCGGATGGCGTTGCGGATCGCCCAGGCGTCCGACCGGCCGTGGGTGAAGAAGACGGCGCCGTCGCAGCCGATGAGCGGCGCCGCGCCGTACTCCGCCCAGTCCAGCTTGCGGCGGATGCCGTCGAAGGCCGGCCGGAGCAGCATCGACCCCAGCCTCGCCATCGGCGACTGCGCGGTGCTCCGGCGCAGCAGCTCGGCGAAGGCCAGGGCCTGGCCCTCCATGGTCTTGAGCACGACGTTTCCAGTGAAACCATCGGTGGCGACGACGTCGAATTCGCCGGAGAAGAGATCCCGCCCCTCCGCGTAGCCGCGGAAGTCGATGTCGGGGATGCACCGCAGCGTCTCCACCGCGGTGCGGGTGAGGGAGGTGCCCTTGGACGGCTCCTCGCCGTTGGAGAGCACGCCCACCCGCGGCCTGGGGAGCTGCAGCACCCGCCTGGCGTAGACCTCGCCGATGAGGGCGAACTGCACCAGGTGGAGCGCCTTCACCTCCACGTTCGCGCCCGCGTCCAGCAGGGCGACGGGGCGATCCGGCGTGGGCACGAAGGCTACCACCGCCGGCCGCAGCACGGCGGGGAGCCGGCCCAGGACCAGGAGCGAGGCGGCGAGGAGGGCGCCGGAGTGACCGGCGGAGAGGACGGCGTCCGCCTCCCCCGCGGCGACGAGCTCGACGGCGACGCGGATCGAGGCGTCGGCCTTGCGCCGGACGGCCTGGCCGGCGGCCTCGCCGGGGGCGATGCGCTGGGAGGCGTGGCGGACGTGGATCCCGCCGTCGCCCCGGGCGCCCAGGCGCGCGAGCTCATGGCGGATCTCCCCCTCGTCGCCCACCAGGACGACGTCGTGGCCCAGCTCGCGGGAGGCTTGCACCGCCCCCTCGACCACGACACCGGGGGCCCGATCCCCCCCCATCGCGTCGACGGCGATGCGAGCCACGACTTGCGCCGCTACTCGGCCACCTGGACCACCTGCTTGCCCTTGTAGGTGCCGCAGGCGGGGCAGATGCGGTGGCTGAGGACCGGCGCGGCGCAGGACGCGCAGCGGGTCACGTTGGGCGGCGAGATCTTCCAGTTGGCCCGGCGCTGATCGCGCTTCTGCCTGGACGTACGCTTCTTGGGGACGGCCACGACCTGCTCCTGTTTCCTCGGTCCGGCGGTACGCGGGCGCGCCCGGCCGGAAAGTCGCATCGGCGACGAGAACGCGCCTTCTACACGGGAGCGCCGGGGGAATCAACAGCCCGGCGACGATTCAGGGGGCCGCCGGGGCGCCGCGGGGCCGGCCCGCCCTCCGGGAAGGAGGGCTCCCTTCCTCCCTGCCCAGGCCCCGGCTCAGACCTTGATGTTGCGCAGGCCCGCCCAGCGCGGATCCGGCACGCGCCGGTCGCAGCCGCACTCGGCGTCGTTCAGGTTCTGCCCGCAGACTTGGCAGAGCCCCCGGCACTCGTCCCCGCAGCGGACGTTCATGGGCAGGCCGAGGAGGATCTGCTCCCGGACGAGCGGTCCGAGGTCCAGCTCCTTGCCGGTGAAGAAGACCTGCTCGGCCTCCTCCGGCGAGAACGAGCCCGCGATCTCCCCGGCGCCGTCGTCCTCGGGGGCCGAGGGGACCCCGAGCAGCTCCATCTCGTCGCCGTCCACGAGATCGAGGGAGAAGCGCACGGTCGCGTCCACCTGGACGCACCTCAGACAGCGGCCGCACGCGCCCTCGATGTGCAGGGGGATCTCCCCGGCGAAGAGGATGTCCCTGTCGTTCACCCGGGTGAGGCGGGCCCGCAGCGTGCTCGGCCTCTTGGCGTGGTAGCCGGTGGAGGGCTCGGCCTGCAGCACCTCGTCCATCGTCCCCTCGTCGAACTCGCGCTCGACCTGCAGGCCGCCTTCCTTGATCTGATCGACGTGGATCCTGATTTCCATGGCCTCGTCCAACAATTCAGCCTCTCGACGCAATCCGCTGCCGACGGCGCCGGGCCAACCTATCTCATTTGTGTCATGCGCTTTCGAGATCGTGCAGACGCGGGCTCGCAGCTCGCCTCGCTCCTGCTCGAGCGGGATCCACGGCTCCCCTCCGAGCGGCCCTTCGTCCTCGCCCTTCCCCGCGGCGGCGTGCCCGTGGCGGTCCAGGTGGCGCTCGCCCTCGGCGCGCCGCTCGAGGTGGTGGTCTCCCGCAAGCTCGGCGTGCCCGACCAGCCGGAGTTCGGCTTCGGCGCGGTGGCGGAGGGAGGCGGGATCCACGTCGACGCGGACACGGTCCGGCTCCTCGCCCTCTCGGAGGAGACGATCGAGAGGGTGACCGAGGCCCAGGCGCAGGAGGTGGCGCGGCGGGTGGAGCGGTACCGGCAGGGCCGGCCCCTCCCCATCCTCCGCGGCCGGGTGGCGATCCTCGTCGACGACGGGATCGCGACCGGAGGCACGGCGAAGGCGGCGATCCGATCCGTGCGGCGGCTCCGCCCGGACCGGCTCGTCCTCGCGGTGCCGGTGGCCTCCGCCTCGGCCCGCACCGACTTCGAACGAGAGGTGGACGAGCTGGTGGCCCTGAAGACGCCCGAGACCCTGTGGGCGATCGGCGCCTGGTACGAGGACTTCGGCCAGCTCTCCGACGCCGAGGTGCTGGCGTGGCTCGAGGCGGCGCGGGCGCGGCACGAGGCGGAGCAGCCCGCGCCATGACCTCGGATGGCACGGAGCCGGTCGGCTGCCCCGGGACCGGCGTGCCCAACCCGCCGCAGGAGGAGATCGAGCGCTACCTGACCGAGCTCCTGGGCAGGCCCGCGCGGATCGCCCACGCGACGCGCCTCGACCGCTCCGAAGGCGGCAAGGGCTTCGGCTACGGCGCGCTCCTGCGCCTCACGCTCTTGGGGGAGCCCCGCGACCTCGTGCTCCACCGGGCGGGCACCCGCTGCTTCGGCCACGACAACCCGGCCGATCGCGCCTACGACTCCCTCCTCGCCTTCGAGACCTACGGCTCCCTGCCCGGGCACGTACCGGCGGTGGACGTCGGCTTCGTCGACGCCGCCGGGCGGATGGAGTCGATGCGCTGGGCGAAGGACTTCTTCTTCCTCACCGAGTACGCCGAGGGGCTTCCCTACCACCGCGAGCTCGCCGCGGCCGCCGGGCGGGATCGCCCGGTCCCGTCGGAGGTGGAGCACGCGGAGCGGCTCGCCCTGCGCCTCGCGCGGATCCACCAGGTCCGCAGGCGCGCGCCCGACCTCTACAAGCGGCGCCTCCGGCAGCTCGTGGGGGGCGACGAGTGCATCGCCGGCATCATCGACGGCTACGATGGCTGGGATCTGCGCGGTTACGCGAGCCCCGAGCTGCTCTTCGCCATCGAGGAGCGCTGCGTGCGCTGGAGGCATCGGCTGAAGGGATACGCCTCGCGGCTCTGCCGGGTCCACGGCGACTTCCATCCCTGGAACATCCTCTTCCACGCCGACGAGCCGATCCTCGTCGACCGCAGCCGCGGGGAGTGGGGCGAGGCGGCGGACGACGTGGCGGCGCTGGCCATCAACTTCGTCTTCTTCGCCCTCATGGCGCGCGGCCACTTCGCCGGATCGATGGTGCAGCTTTGGCAACGCTTCTTCGAGTGCTACCTCGAGGTGACGGACGACGAGGTCCTCGGCGAGGTGATCGCGCCGTACTTCGCGTGGCGCGCCCTCGTCCTCGCCTCGCCCATCTGGTACCCGTCGATCGACCGCTCCATCCGCCGCAGGCTCTTCCGCTTCGCGGCCCGGGTGCTGGACGAGGAGTACTTCGACCACCGGGGGATCGGCCTGCTCCTCGCCGAGCGGGGGTGACGCGCATGCCTCGGGTGCGAGCCGGCGGGCGCGAGGGGCCGGAGGGGCGCCGCGGGGCAAGCAATGCCCCCGTCTGCTGGATCGCGGGCAGGCCCGCCGCCGGGAAGACCACCCTCGCCCGCCGCCTCGCCGGCGCGCTGCGGGCACGCGGCTCGCGCTGCGAGGTCCTCGACTCGGACGAGGCCCGGGAGGTGATCACGCCGTCGCCGACCTACTCCGCCGGAGAGCGGCTGATCTTCTACCGGGCGCTCGCGTACGCGGCGCGGCGGCTCGCCGAGGCGGGAATCGTCGCCGTGGTCGCGGCCACGGCGGGCTCCCGCGAGCTGCACGAGGCCGTGCGGGCGGCCTGCCCTTCCATCGTCGTCGTCCACGCCCGCTGCGATCCGGAGACCGCAGCGGCGCGGGATCCGAAGGGGCTCTATGCGGCGGCACGGGCCGATCCCTCCTCGACCCTGCCAGGGGTGGGCACGCCCTTCGATCCGCCCACCGATCCCGACTGGGTCGTCGACACCGACCGGCCGGTGCCGGACGAGGCGGTCGCCCGCCTCGCCGATCGGCTCCTCGCCTAGCCCTGGATGGGGATCGACTTGCCCCGCGCGCCTTCGCGCTTGGGCACGTGCACCTCGAGGATGCCGCTCTTCATCTCCGCGCGGATCCGATCCCGATCGATGGTGCTCGGGAGGGTGAAGGAGCGGGTGAAGGTGCCGTAGGACGACTCCACGCGCTGGTAGTTCTCCTTCTTCTCCTCCTTGAAGAGGCGGCGGTTGCCCTGGAAGGTGAGGGTCGAGTCCTCGACGCGGACGTCGACGTCCTTCTGCTCCATCCCGGGCAGCTCGGCGCGGAAGACGATCTCCTCCTTGTCCTCGTACACGTCGACCGCGGGCCACATCCCGCCCTCCCCGAGCGGCCAGGACTCCCGGAAGAACGGGAGGTTGCCATACATCGGCTCCATCGCGCGCTCGAAGCGCCTGCTCAGGGCGCGCAGGTCGTTGAACGGATCCCATCGGGTGATCGCCATCTCGTTCCTCTCCTTCGGTTGGTCGTGAGGACGGGATTATCTGCGCGGCGCGGGAATGGGCCATCCCCTCGGAGGGGCGACCTCTTGGCGGGAAGACCGCGGCCCGCGGGGGCCTTCTAGGGAGCGTGGGGATCGCGTTCAGGTACGGGCCCGGGGCCTGCGGTCCGCGTCGAGGCGCTGCGCGAGCCGGCGCACCTCGTCGGCGAGGACCACGGCCTGGTTGTGCCGCTCGTCCTTCGCCCCGTACACCAGCGTCACGTCCTCGCGCGAGGCCAGCTGGGCGAGGGACTCCACCGCCGAGCGGGCGGGCTCCTGCCGCAGCTCCTCGAGGTAGCGCGACCGAAAGGCGTCGAAGCGCGCCGGGTCGTGGCCGAACCACTTGCGCAGCGGCGTCGAGGGGGCGACGTCCCTCATCCACGCCTCGATCCCGGCGGAGGCCTTGCTCTTTCCCCGGGGCCAGACACGATCGACCAGGATCCGATGCCCGTCGTGGGAGGCGGGGGGCTCGTACACTCTCTTGATGCGGACGGAGGCGGCCATGCCGGAGATGATAACCAGGAGCGACGACGGCCGCGATCGAGGGATCGAGGAGGCGCTCGAGCGCCCCAACGCCGCCCGCGGGATCGTCGACGAGCCGGCCGGCTTCCCCCGCAGCCTGCGCGACGCGATCCGCGGGGTCGAGCGCACCTTCGCCACCCAGAGGAACATGCGGATCCACGGCGCCGCCGCTTCCCTCGCGGCCGTCGCCGCGGCCCTCCTCGATCTCGACCTCCTCGAGATCCTGCTGGTGGCCGGGGTCTCCGCCGCGGTGATGGCGGCGGAGCTGGTGAACACCGCGATCGAGGCGGCGGTCGACCTCGCCACCCTCGAGCGGCACCCGCTCGCCCGCGCGGCGAAGGACGCCGCCGCCGGGGCGGTCCTCGTCCTGGCGGGCCTCTCCGTGGCGGTGGGCGCGGCGATCTTCGGCCCCAAGCTCCTCCGCCTGCAGCTCCGCGCCGGCGGCCTGGAGTGGGCGGCCGCCGTGGCGGGCGTGGCGGTCGCCGGCGCGATCCGGGTGGCCCTGCTGCGCCGGCGCCGCCCCTCGGACGCGCCCGGTTCGATCGCGGTCCCCTGAATCCGCCCGGGAGCGATCGCGCTCCTCGCGCCCCCGGATCGCCCCATCCGGACCCAAAGCGTCGGATTTCGGCCAAAAACGAGCGCTCCCGCCGGGATCGTGCCAGGATTCCACTCGCTTTCTGGAGCACTTCTGGTGATCGCATCTCATTCCGCCATCAAGGACCGCCGGGTCCTCATCGCGGCAGTGGGCGCCCTGGTCCTCGTGCTGGCCACGGCCGACCACGCGATCCTCGGCGAGATCGACGGCGCGTGCATCGCCGCTCGCGTGGTGTGGGCCGCCTACTTCACGGCGGTGGCGGCGGTGGCGACCCGGCTCTCCCCCAAGGGCCTGGAGTGGGCGACCCTCGTCGGCACCATAGTCTCCGCGGCGTGCTGGTGCGCGCTCGTCCTGCAGACGGGCGGCTCCGCCAGCCTCTACTTCTCGGCCATCATCGCGCTCCCCCTGCTCTTCGGCGTCCTCGCGCCGGACAGCGTCCGCTCCAGCGTGGCGGCCACCGTCGCCACCGTCGGCGTCCAGGCGTTCGTGCTCGGGGCCGAGGGTGCGCCGGCGGACATCTCGTTCGCCGCCGTCTTCCTCTCCGTCATCATGGGCGGGATCGCGATCGTGGGCACGGTCTTCTACCGCAGGCTGCGCCGGGCCGAGGCCACCCTCAGCGAGGATCGCGAGCGCGCGGTGGAAGAGCTGGCGATCAGCGAGAGCCGCCGGCTCAAGGCGGAGCGGATGGCGCTCATCGGCAGGCTCTCCTCCCGGATCGCCCAGGAGATCAACAACCCCCTCGCCTTCATCAAGTCCAACCTGGAGTTTCTCGCCATCGAGCACCGCTGCGATCAGGAGGCGGCCTTCGATCCCGTGGTGGCGGACTGCCGCACCGGCCTCGACCGGATCGAGAAGATCGTCTCGGCCCTCGACTCCTTCGCCCGCATGGACGACGGCGGGCAGGAGACCTGCGGCGTGGGGACCCTGATCCACGAGGCCTCCCGCCTGGCGTCGCTGCGCACGTCCTCCCACGCGCGGATCCAGTTGGACATCCCCGAGCGCCTCCCGCTCGTGAAGGGGACCAGCGGGCAGCTCGCGCAGGTCTTCGCCAGCCTCCTCCTCAACGCCGCCGACGCGATCGCCTCCACGCGGAGCGGGACGGGCAACATCGAGATCCACGGCTCCCTGGAGGGCGACCGCGTCCACGTGCTCGTCGACGACGACGGCCCGGGCGTGCCCCCGGAGATCCGCCCCTACGTCTTCGAGCCCTTCTTCACCACCAAGGACGAGGGCAAGGGCACCGGCCTCGGGCTGGCGCTCGCCCGCGAATACCTGCAGCGCTCCGGCGGCACCATCCAGCTCGAGGAGCGCCCGGGCGGCGGTGCCCGCTTCCGCGTCACCCTCCTCGCGGCGAAGTTCGAGCCCGCCGCCGACACCGAGGCCGAGGCCGACCGGGCCGCCTGATCCAGGCCGAGGCTCCGCCCTCTCCGGCTCGCCCGCCGCGATCGCCGGGTCCCTCCCTGCCCAGCCCGTCTCGCCGCCGGCGCCCCCCGAGGCGGAGGTTGCCCGGACCGTCCGAGGCGTGCGGCCTCCCCCCGCTGTCCCCGCGCAGGGGCCGCAGCGCTTGCCTCTCCCCCGATCGGTGCGTACCCCACCCCACGTGCGCGCGTTCTCCTGGGAAGCGATCTGGATGCCCGAGATGCCGCCCTTGGAGGTCGTGTTCCGGGCGGCGGTGGTCTACGTCTTCCTGGTGCTGGTGTTCCGGCTGGTCCCCCGCAAGGAGTTCGCCCGAATCTCGCTCCTGGACATCATCTTCCTCACCCTCATCACCGTCGCCCTGCGCAGGAGCGTCGTGGGCGACGACCAGAGCCTCACCTCCGCCTTCGTCGCCCTGGTCACGATCCTCTCCATCAACCAGCTGCTCCACGGCCTGTCTCGGGCCAGCCACTGGTGGTCCGATCGCATCCAGGGGAGACGCCTGGAGCTCATGAGGAATGGCGTGCTCATCCGCTCCGGCCTGAAGCGCGCCAAGGTCACCGAGGACGACCTCATGTCCCGCCTGCGCGGCTACGGCACCATGAACCTCGACAGAGTCGACTCCGCCTACATGGAACGCGACGGCAAGGTCACCTTCGTCTTCCGCGACGACGGGCCGCGCCGCTGATCCGCCGGAGACGCTCGGCGATCCCGGCGCGATCCGCGTGGCCGACGTCTCGGGCTGGATCCGCCTCTTCGGCGCCGCGGCGGTCCGGTCGCCGAAAAGAGGACCCCCGGCCGATTCTTCGACCGGGGGGCCAGGCGGCCTCGTCCGCGCGGTCGTCCGGGCGGTCCCGCCTCACGCGCGCAAGCGGCGATTGACGCCGCCAGTTTCTTGTGTCGTGCGCGGCCTGGTCATCCTCGCCCTCGTGGGCGGGTGCTTCGCGGCGCTGATCACGGAGCAGCTCCTCGCGATCCCAGCCGGGATCGGAGCCTTCCTCAACGGTTGGACGGCGGCCCTCCTGCTGGACGGCGTCCTGGTTCAGGCCCGGCTGACGGCCTCTCGGTACGCAAGGCACGCCGCAGAGATGGACCGGATCGCCAACCGCCATCGGGAGCAGGACGCTCGCGCCAAGGGGCCCGACGAGCTGGACCCGGCCCTGGACGAGATCCGGAAGGTGCGCTGATCGCGGCACCACCGGGCACCCCCAAGAACGGCGTCGACGACGACCGCCACACACCCAGGCCGGTGTGCACGCCACGATCCCCGCACCAGATCACGCCTCCCGTCCCGGGAGCAGGCGCAACCGCGGCCGATCAAAGAAGAAGGCCCCGAAATCCGTGAGGAGATCGGGGCCTTCCATGGCGGGCGATACAGGATTCGAACCTGTGGCCTTTGGCTCCGGAGGCCAACGCTCTATCCAACTGAGCTAATCGCCCACAGCGTGAGGCTGGGCCTCTTTAGCGTCCCTCGGGCTCTGCGCGCAAGCGTTCTTTCGACGATCGCGCCGCGTGGTAGAGTTCGCGCCCTCTCCCCGACGCCCGGGTGGCGGAACGGTAGACGCCGCGGACTTAAAATCCGCTGTCCGCGAGGACGTGAGGGTTCGAGTCCCTCCCTGGGCACCAGCCGATCGAGGCGCGCGCACCTCGCGCCGCCGGCCCCTCGCCGACGAGCCGCCCGCCGCGCGGGGTCCCGGCCCGCCGCGCGCTTCACGGCCGCGTTGAAGGGCCGGAAATCGCGTGGTAGAGACCCGCGTTTAATCGAGGATTCTCGTCCTCTTGCACCACAGGGGTCCCCCACGATGCTCGACGCCGTCTCCAAAGGCTTCCGCGCCGCCAAGAACCGCCTCCGCGGCAAGGCGGAGATCACCCCCGAGGTGGTGGACGAGGCCCTGCGCGACATCCGGGTGGCGCTCCTCGAGGCCGACGTCGAGTTCGGCGTGGTCAAGCGCTTCGTCGCCGACGTCCGCGAGAAGGCCGTCGGCGAGGTGGTGCAGACCAAGGTGGAGACGAAGAAGGGGATGATGCGGGCCTCCCCCGCCGACCACTTCGTCAAGATCTGCCACGACGAGCTCGAGGCCCTCATGGGGCCGGTCGACACCAGCCTGCGCTTCAAGCCCAAGGGCCAGACCGGCATCATGATGGTCGGCCTCCAGGGCTCCGGAAAGACCACCACCGCGGGCAAGCTCGCCAGCAAGCTCCTCGCCGAGGGGAAGAAGCCCATGCTGGTGGCGGCCGACGTCTACCGGCCCGCCGCGGTGGAGCAGCTCGAGGTGCTGGGCGAGCGCCTGGGGGTGCCCGTCTACCACGACCCGTCGGCCGCGCCGCCGGCCATGTGCAAGGCCGCGTTCGAGCAGGCGCGCCGCGAGCATCGGGACGTGGTCATCCTCGACACCGCCGGCCGCCTGGCGATCGACGAGGAGATGATGGAGGAGCTGGAGGCCATCAAGGCGAACACCCAGCCCGACAACATCCTCCTCGTCGCCGACGCCATGATCGGGCAGGACGCGGTGAAGACCGCCGCCGAGTTCGACCGGCGCCTGTCCATCGACGGCTTCATCCTCACCAAGCTCGACGGCGACGCCCGCGGCGGCGCCGCCCTCTCCATCAAGGCGGTCACCGGCAAGCCGATCAAGTTCCTCGGCATGGGCGAGAGCCTCGACAAGCTCGAGGAGTTCCGCCCGGAGGGCCTGGCGAGCCGCATCCTGGGCTTCGGCGACATCGTCGGCCTGATGCAGGACTTCGAGAAGGTCGTCGACGAGGAGCAGGCACAGGCCGACGCCGAGAAGATCCTCTCCGGCAACTTCACCCTCCAGGACTTCGTCGACCAGATCCGCGTCGTGAAGAAGATGGGCTCGCTCTCCGAGCTCCTGGAGAAGTTCCCCCTCTTCGGCGAGTTGCCGGAGGGCGTGCACATCGACGACTCCGAGCTGGGGCGCATCGAGGCCATGGTGAACTCGATGACGCCCGCGGAGCGGAAGGACCCCTCCCTCTTCAACGAGTCGCGGCTGCAGCGCGTGGCCCGGGGCTCCGGCCGGACGAAGAAGGACGTCCAGGACCTCCTGGCCAAGTACAACGGCATGAAGGGGATGATGAAGCAGATCGGCGGCGACGCCGGCGGCTTCCTCTCCCGACTGCCGGGGTTCCGGCAGATGGCGCAGCTCCGGCAGATGAAGGGGATGGATCTGTCGGAGCTCTTCGGGCCCGGCGGGGGCGGCAACGGCGCCCTCCCCGCGCCCGCGCCCCAGCGGATCCCGGGGCTGCCCGCCGGCTACACGCCGCCGATGGATCCCGTGGCGCGCGCCCGCGCCCGCGCCATGGGCTACCCGATGGGCCCGGCGGAGGGCGGGTCGTCCTTCATCTCCGACGCCGAGAAGAAGCGCCTCAAGGAGAAGCGCAAGCGCGAGCGCCAGGCCCGCAAGGTCAGCCGCAAGAAGCGCCGCTGAATCCGCGCCTGCAGCGCGCTTCGGACGGCTCGGCCACCCGCGTCCGAACCGCTCGGATCGAGATCGAGACGCCGGCGCCCCCTCAGCCCTCTGCGGACTCGGTCCCCGTCTTCTTCGCGGGCCCGTCGGGCGTCTCGTCCTTGACCACCGACACCGGCCTGCGCCGCGGCACCACGAGCCCCCGCGACAGCCGGCGCAGCACCCGCCGGTTCTGCCGCCGCTTGTAGCGCTCGTGGGAGTTCTCCCCCGTCTCGTTCGAGCGGGCCGTGGCCTCGTCCACGATCTGGAACTCCACCGGCGCGAACGCGATCTCCGGCCGGGCGGGGATCCGCCGCGCGCCCTCGATCATGCACAGGTGCTCGTCGAGCCGCACCGGCACGTCGGCGATCAGGTTCAGCACCCGGTAGCCCGCCCCCGAGAACTCGTTGATCGCGTGCTTGCGCCTGCGCTCGTGGAAGCCCGAGGAGTCGTCATCCAGGTGCGTCTGCATCCGGGCGGCGGCGGCGGCCAGGGAGGGCGTCTGGTCGATCAGCTTCGTCAGCGACACCAGGCTGTTCTGCGTCTGCGCCGGGACCACGAAGTTGAACGGGAAGAGGTGCCGGGTGAGGAAGTGCAGCACCGGCAGGATGTCCGCCTCGGTGCGGGTGACGATCCGGTAGCGCACCTTGTCGAAGATCTGGGCCGCCACCGACTCCCGCTTGGCGAGGAGCTTGGTGATCATCGACTCCCGGCTCTTCACGTTGCCGACGAAGTCGATGATCGGGGCGTCGATGGCGCGCAGTTGCGCCGCCACCGCCTGGACCCGGCGGTCGATCAGCGTCGCGAACTCCGCCGACGAGATCGGCGTCCGGAAGAGCATCTCGCGGGAGTCCGTGTGGAAGATCGTGTGCATCACCTTGAGGACGATGCAGGCGATCCGCCGGAACCTCTTGTGGGGCCCCACCCCCGACGCGATCAGGAAGAGGTCGTGGATCTCGGCGGGCTTCGCCACCGCGGAGGTTACGCGGTAGCGGAACTCCTTGCGCAGGTACTCGACCGCCTCGGCCAGGATCTCGCGGAGCCGGGCCTCGTCCGCGGGGTGCTCCGGGCGGAAGAGGCAGAGGCGGATGAAGGCGTCCACCTCCTCCCGGTCGCGGAAGTTGAGGCGGCGCCAGTCGATGACCGAGTCGCCCCGGAGGATCAGCCGCATCTCCTCCAGCTCGCGGACGCCGAAGCGATCCGCGGGCAACAGCGCCTCCATGCTGGCGGTGACGTGCTGTACCTGGATGGCCAAGGCTCCTCCCGCCCTAGGTCGATTCCCGCGCGAACGTAGACGGCGGCGGTTGGCCCGTCAAGGAACCGGCGGGAACCATGCGCACGCCCTAGGATGCGGCCAAGGCGCGCCGCGTTGCGGCCGGCCCGGCGCTTGCCCGCCGGACCGCCGAACCCCTCGAAAGGTCGAATGGCCGCGCCGTGCGAGCGCACGGGCGCGGCCATTCGGCGCGGGGCGCGGGGGCCGCCCCGGGAGGACGGGATTACTTCGACCCGATCGTGCAGAGGGTGTTCGACCTCTTGCCCGACACGCTCACGAGGTAGGCGGCGGTCCCGGGGGTGTTGTTCCCCTCCGTGAAGCAGCTACGGAACGAGTAGGTGGTCAAGCCGCTCTGTTCGCCGCGGGTCACGCCGAAGGGATTGCTCGCCTTGCCCGTGCCGCTGATCACGAAGACATTCTTGTTCAGCGCAGTGCCGCTGCCTGAGGGGAGGTCGGCGTCGGTCGGGGAGAAGGCGAAGAACTGGAACTCGCAAAGGATGGGGGCGTCAGGCTGGCACTGCGTCAGATCGTTCCGGCAGTTGCGCCCACCGGTACCGATCGTCACCTGCGAGGCGGCGAAGATCTGGGGTCCGTCCTCGTCGCGATCCCCGCCGTTGGGCCCGGAGGTGCACCGGGAGCAGCTGTTGAAGCTGACGCCGCAGGAGGTATCGGTGCAGACGTTGACGTCCGACTCGGTGCTGGCGCAGAACTGGTTGCCGCGGTCGTAGCAGGTCTGCTGATCGTCGCATGCGTCCGTCGGCGCGGGCTCGCAGACGTTGTTATTGCAGACGTTGCCGGTCCCGCAGTCGTCGTTGGTCGTGCAAGCCGCACCGATCGCGATGCAGTGGCCGGTCGTCGTGTTGCAGGCGGAGCCCGCAAAGCAGTCCTCGTCCGAGGTGCATTTGTCGACGCAGCTCGACGTGGTCGCGCCGGGGATGGCTTCGCAGACCTTGTCCTCGTCGCAATCGGTGTCGGTGGTACAGCCCTTGTTCGGCACGCAGATTCCGCCGCGAGCCCCGCAGAAGGAGAGGTCGCAGAATTCCTCTCCAAAGACGCAGTCGCCGTCCGAGTGGCAGGGGACGAAGCAGTGCGACTGGGCCTGCTGGCAGACGTCCGAGCAGATCTCGCCGAACTCGTCGTCACACTCGTCGCCGCCGGTCGTGCAAGCCACCTCGCACTTGCCAGTCGCAGTGCTGCAAATCTCGCCGCCGTCGACGTCGCAGTCCTCGTCGGTCGTGCACTCGACCTTCTCGTCGTCGCCGCAGGCCACCATGCCGACGGAAGCGGCGGCCATGAGCCCGAGCGAGATCAGAATCCATTTCGACTGATTCACGGTGAAACCTCCGGTTCCTGCAGCCGGTTCGTTCCTGCTGCGACCCTGGCCGTCCATACCACGGCGGGATCCGGTGTGTCGAAGTTCTGCGCTCCCAGTCGAAGCCCGGCTTGTGGAGGAAACGACAGCGCTCCCGCTCCCAGAGGCATCGCCCCGGCGCGTCGCCCCCAGGGCGGACGGCGAAGCCCCGTGGGACGAGGTGGGGATCGCGGCGCGGGAAGGGGAGCTGCCCGGAGGATCCCGTACGTGGACCCACCCGGCGGAAGCCTCCGGGTCAGAACTGGAAGGGGAAATCGATGGGCGCCATCTTCGGCCCCGAGTACGCCGGGAACCTCCAGCCCTTGATCAGATCGCCGACGCAGCGGGCGAGCTTCTCGTGCTCGGCGCCCTTGGTCGGCCGGATGCCGGAGGTGGTCCCGTTCTGCTCGATGGTCCAGCGCATCACCAGGGTGCCGGACTCGGCGCCGCCCACGTTCTTGTACTCGGTGACGCAGCGCTTGATCTCCGCCTTGTGGCCCACCACCACGCCGGTGATGTCGCCCTGGCCCAGGGACACGGGGAGCGCGTTCCCCGAGCCGGGGGCCGGCGGGATGTAGGTCGGGGACGAGCCGCGCTGCGCGGGCTTGCGATCCTCGGCGAACTCCTTCTCGAAGAGGGCGTCGATCGAGCGGGTCCTCGCCGCCGCCAGGAGGTCGTCGCCCTTGCCCCCGCGACGGGGCGGCGCCGGATCCTCGGCGGGCGGGGGATCCCGGCGGGACGCGCGGCTGGTCCGCGGCGGCTCGCGCCTGGACGGCGTCACCTTGCCCGCGCTGCGGGCCGGTCTCTTCGGCGGCGCCTCCTTCACCTCGGCGGCCTTCGCGTCGGCGACCTTCGCCTCCTCCGTCTCCTTCTCCGCCGCGGCGACCTTCGCCTCCTCCTCCTCCTCGGCCTTCTCCGCGGCATCGGCCTCGCCGTCCGCTGCGGCCTTCGCCTCCTCCGCGACGGCGGCGGCCTTCGCCTCTCCGGCCTTCGCCTCGTCCTCGGGCCTTTCTTCGGCGGCGGCGACCTTCTCCGGCGCGGGCGGCTCTTCCTTCCGGGGCGCCTCCTGGCGGGAGGCGACGCTCGCCTCGGCGGGCGGATGGTTCGGCTTGAGGACGAACCAGGTGCCCACCGCCGCGGCGGGGACCGCGATCACGGTGGCCACCACCGCCGCCACGAGGGCCTTGCTCCGCCTCGTCCCGGCGGGGGCCTCGGCGGCCCGGGCGGGGGCGTCGGCGTCGGGGCTACGCTGCAGCGGGATGAACTTCGACGGCTCCCCCGGAGGGGCCTCGGGGAGGCTCCGCAGGAGCATCCGGATCCCGGTCGACTCGATCCCGGGCCTTGGTTCCTCTACGTCGCGATCGGTCGCGGGCGCGGATGCGTCGGGCTTGCGGGCCGCCTCGATCTCCTTCTCGACGAGGGAGGCCAGGGCGCTCGCCGCCGCCGGCCGGAAGCCCTCGCTGGCGGCAGCGTCCTGGGACGGCGTCGGCTTCTCCCAGGGTTCGGGAGCGGCCGGATCCGCCGGGGCGGCCGCCCTGGGAGCGACCTCGGGATCCTCGCGCGGCGCCTTGCGCTTGGGCAGCGGGGCGAGGACGCCCGCGAGCTCCTCGACCTGGGAGAGCGGCGTCCACTCCACCAGGCCGCTGCGCCAGCAGAGGGTGTCCGGTCCGATCTCGGAGCGATCCCACCGCTCCTCGAGGGCGTCCAGCTTGATGGGGCCCACCTGCTCGCCGTCGATCGCCAGGAACCAGTCGGCGTCGGGGGGCGGCTGCGGCGCGGGCTTCGGCTGCTCGGCGGGCTTCGCCTCCTGCGCGGGTTCGGAAGCGGGCCCGGTGAGCTCGTCGAGCCACTTGCCGGGATCCTCCTCGATCGTGGGCGAGGGCGCGGCCTCGGGCTCGCTCGCGGCGGGGCCCGGGCTGCCGCTCAGCATGGTCTCGAAGGCCGCTCCGATCTCGTCGTCGAGGGATCCGGATCGGCGCTTGCCGTCCTCGCCCACCAGGGTCTCGAAGGGCGCGGGGGCCGCCGGCGTCGGCGCCACCACCGGCACCTCGGACGAGGGGCGCTTGACGACGATGACGTGCCCGCACTTCTTGCAGCGGACCTTCACGCCGTTGGGGCGCACCTTCTCGTCGGAGATCATGTACTGCGCGCGGCAGCGGTCGCATGCGAACTTCATTGCGGTGTGGACCCGTCGGCGTGCGCGAACCGGCTCTTTCGCGGACTTGGAGAACTTGGAAAACCGTGAAAAGTCACTCTCGCAGCGGGTCCGGGGAGGGTCAAGATTCGCGCGTGTGACGAAGCGCCGCCCTCCCGCCGCCGGCGCGCCGTCTCCCCCGTCCGGGCGGCGGGCACGGACGCGGAGAAGCCCACCGGAGCGGAGGCGCTCACGGCGGGCTTCCAGAATCTACGTTCGGAGCGGATCGGCGGCTACCGGATCTGGATCACCGTCGCCCGCGAGGCGTGGGAGTAGAACCCGACGCAGCCCTTCACGAGCACCTGGAAGGTGTGGTTGCCCTGGGTGGCGGAGACGGTCGCGAAGGCCGCCCGGCCTCCCCCTTGCGCGTCGAACGCCGCCCGCACCGGCGCCATGACGAGGCGCGTCCCGTCCATGAGGAGGTTGAACTCGGCGTCGGAGCACGACTGGAAGGCGGGGACGGCGGCGAAGTCCGCCAGGACGAGGAGGGTCGACGGTGTGTTCACGGTGACCGTCTTCACGCTCCCGATCCGGGAGTAGCCGCTACCGAAGGAAGATACGGACGTCCCCGTGAAGGTGATGGTGTCGAGGCCCTGGAAGGCGTCCTCGCCCTTGTCGCCCTTGTCGCCCTTGGGCCCCTTGTCTCCTTTGTCTCCCTTATCGCCCTTGTCTCCCTTCGCGCCCTTCTCGCCCCGATCGCCCTTGTCGCCCTTGTCGCCCTTGTCGCCCTTGAGGCCTCGATCGCCCTTGGGGCCCACCGGCCCCTCCGGCCCGCGCTCGCCCCGGGGGCCCTGCTCGCCCCGCTCACCGCGCTCGCCCTTCTCCCCCTGCTCGCCTCGCTCCCCCCGGGGACCGGCCTCGCCCCGGGGCCCCTGCTCGCCTCGCTCGCCGCGGGGGCCGGCCTCGCCCTCGAAGAGCCAGACCTTGCGCTCGGCGCTCGAGGTGGAGGCCCGGACGACGAGCGTGGACTCTCCCGACCCGATGGCCTCGGGGACGAGGAACCGGAGCCGCTCGGCAGAGGCGTCGAGGACGGTCGCCTCCAACTCCACGCCGCGCTGCCTCATGGCGACCTCGGCGCCGAGGAGGCCCGCGCCCCGGATCACCAGGGCCTCCCGGATCCGGGCCGCGTCCTCGCCCTCCACCCGGGTGCCGTCGGCGTCCACGGAGTCGATGCGGACGCCGTCGCCATCCTTTCCGTCCGCGCCGGCCGAACCGTCGGGGCCCGCGGCGCCCCCGGCGCCGCGGGCCCCGCCGCCACCCAGGATGGCGTGGGGGTCGGAGGGGTCGCCGCCCTCTCCTCCGCTCGTGGGAGCGGCGCCGTCGCAGGCGGAGAGGAGGAGCGCGGTGACGAAAGAGACGAGGACGGACCTTTTCATGTCTGACTCCCTTCGCGCGGCGCGTCTTCGGCCGGCGCGCGTTCTCGAACCCGATCGTTCGAAGGACGCGCAAGGCCCTAGCCACCGGCGTGCCGCCTCGGTCCGTCCGTGAATTCGAAGGGTTGCATGATCGGGGGCGGCAGGGGCTCCGAGCCGGGGGCCGCCCCCGCGGCCCGGCTCCCTCGGGCTCCGTGCCTGCCTCCGGGCGCGACGCCCGCCTGCGCCGGACTGCACCGGATCGCCGCGCGTGCGCTCCCGCCCGGCCTCCCCCCAGGGAGCCGCCGCCCGGGGGTCGACCCTCGCCCGCGGCGAGCGCGGATCAGGTCGGGACGGCCACCTGCACCCCCAGCTCCTTGCGCAGCCGGGTCCACGCGTCCGACAGGCAGAAGAGGGAGAGGTCGATGCGGCGGGTGGCCTCCACCTCGGCGTCCGCACCGCCCTCGCCGAGGAGGCGGGCCGCCACCCGGAGGTCGCCGGCGAGGAGCCCGCCGACGCGGGTCGCGGTGCGATCGGCGGCCTCCAGGTACGCGCCCACGTCGGGCCGCTCGGCGGCGTACGCCTTGGCGAGGGCCTTGAGCCGCTGCTGTCCCGCGGGCGAGATCGACTTGGCGAGCTGGCGGCGCACCCGCTCGACGGTGCGCTCGTCGAAACGCGTCTCGAGCTTGGAGTCGCCCAGCTTGGCGGCGCTCTCCACGATGAGCTCGAGCTGATCGCGCCGCCGCAGCCGCGCCATCGACAGCTCGGGGCGCGCCCACGCCAGCGCCCGCCCGATCTGGAAGTAGAGCTCCTTCTTGGGGCGCTGATCGGTGAAGAGCTCCTCCCCCGCGACCAGGCACGTGGGCCAGGTGTCGGCGAGGTGGAGGCCGGAGATCCCCGGCACCTTGTAGAGCTCGATCGCCTCCATCCCCAGCGTGGTGGCCACGTAGCGGTAGGCGTTCCCGAAGAAGAGCATCGAGGTGGCGACGTCGACCCGATCGCGCTTGCGATCGATGCGCACGTCGCGGCCCTGGATGGAGAGCGAGGCGTGGTCGCGGGCGAAGACGCCGCCGCTCTCCGCCTGCACCACCGCGAGGATGCCGCCGATCGTGCCCCGCAGGCGCTCGTGGTAGACGAGCTCGCGCCACGACCGGTCCGAGAGGACCGCGCTCGCGGAGTCCTTCCCGAAGGGGCGCAGCCGCTCGAGGATCTCCTCCTCGTCGGTGCCGCCCTCGCCCCACAGGTACGCGATCACCTGGGCGCAGGCGAACGCCTCGTCGTACGCCTTGCGGCGGGCGTGCAGGCGCATGAGGGTGCGCGCGCCCGCCACGTGGGAGGCCTGATGCGGCAGCGCGCGCCTCCACGCCTCGATCGCCTCGGGCTCCGAGCCCCGCTGCTGCGACACCAGGTTGGCGTACCGCTCGGCGGCGGCGCCGTCGTCCGGCGCGAGGATGGTCACCGCCTTGTACGCCTCGATGGCGGCCTTGGTGTCGGCGAGGGTCTCCAGGTAGAGATCGCCCAGGGTGCGGAAGAGCACCGCCCGGGCCTTGCCGGTCCCCTCGACCTTGCCCAGCCGCTCGAGCATCGTCACGTAGTTGGCCTCGAGGCCCCGCCAGTCCCTGGCCTCGACCAGCAGCGCCTCCAGGGCCTGGAACGCCGGCGTCTGCCGCCAGTCGAGATCGAGGACCGCGTTGAAGTGCGACGCGGCCCGGGCCCGCTGCTCGTCGTCGCTGCGGGCCTCCTCCGCGAAGCAGGCGCCGAGGAGGAAGTGGAAGCGGATCGCCCGCTCCGGATCCTCCTGGACGGCGGGCATGGCCACGAGCTGCTCGAGGAGCTCCACCGCCTTGGGGCCCTGCTTCGTCTCCCGGTAGAGGGCGAGGAGCTCCTCCATCAGCGGCACGTCGTCGGGGCGCAGGCGGAGCGCGGCCACGAGGCTGTCGATCGCCAGGTAGTGATCGCCCAGCTTCTCGGAGGCGGCGGAGGCGATCGATCGGAGGATCTCGGCCTTCTCCTCCCCTTCCGCGACCTCGGCGAGCTTCTGCTTGTGGGCGATGGCGAGCTCGTGATCGCCTGCCTCCTCGGCGAGGGCCACCAGGGCCCGATGCGACTCGAGGTGCCAGGGATCCAGCTCCAGGGCGCTCTCCAGGCTGCGCCGCGCGGCCGCCGCCTCGCCCAGCTTCCGGCGCAGGTCACCGATGGTGAAGTAGATCTCCACCACCTCCGGTTCGGTGAGCTCGTCCCGGTGGTGGATGAGGATCGCCTGGTAGACCTTCAGCGCCGCGGCGTGATCGCCCGCCCGGGCCAGCTCGCCTCCCAGCCCCTCCGCCGCCGGGAGGAAGGTGGGGTCGAGCTCGTACGCCCGCTCGTAGCTGCGCCGCGCCTTCTCGCGGTTGCCCAGGCGCGCGGCCACGAAGCCCAGCCGGTAGACTTTGTGGGTGAGGAGCTCCGGCTCGTTGCCCTTCTCGGTGAGGCGGGCGCAGACCACGTCGAGGACGGCCTCGGCGTCGGCCCAGCGCTCCCGCTCCACGTAGAGATCGGAGAGCGGCATGGCGACGGCGAGGGCGTCGGGGCCGTGGCGCCTCGCCTCCTCGAACGCGCGCAGCGCCGCCTCCCCATCGCCGCGGACGTCGAGGTGGTGGCGTCCCAGCTCCACCCAGAGCCGGGTCTTCTCGGCGGGGTCGGCGGCGTGCGCCGCCTCCTGCTCGAGGGCCTGCAGCCAGGCCTCCGTGTCGCCCCGCTTGTGGTGGAGCTCGCGCAGGGCGCGGATCGCGGGCAGGTATGCCTCGTCCAGCTCGAGGGCCCGCTCGAAGGAGGCCCGCGCGGCCTCGACGTCGCCGAGGACGTCGGCGTGGATGCTCCCGATGCGGTGGTGGAGCTCGATCGCCTCCTGCACGTCGTCGGCGAGGCGGACCTGGCGCTCGAGCATGGCGAGGGCCTGGGCCCAGTTGCCGCTCCGCTCGTAGATCGTGGCCAGCCCGCGGATCGCGGGGCGGCACCGCTCGTCCAGCTCGAGGGCCGCCGCGAACGCCCGCTCCGCCTGGGCGGAATCGTGGAGCTCGTCGCGCAGGAGCTCGGCGAGCTTGACGCGCAGCTCGAGCCGCTCCTGCGCGAGCGCCGGATCGGCGGCGGCGAGCGCCTCGTGCTGCCGGTACACCTGGGCGAGGCGTTCCCAGGACGACAGATCCCGCAGCAGCCGCCCCAGCTCGCGCAGCGCCCGCAGGTTGTCCGGCTCGAGGGAGAGCACGCCCTCGAGGCACGCGACGGCGTTGGCCGGGTTCTGCAGCCGCTCCTCCCAGATGCCCGCCGCCTTCGCGTAGAGCCGCGCCTTCTCCCGGGGGCTCTCGGTGATCTGCAGCTTGCGATCGTAGATGCGCAGCAGCTCGGCGTAGCGATCGTCGCGGGTGTAGATCCGCTCCAAAGCCTCCATGGCCTCGGAGTTGGCGGGGTCGAGATCGAGGACCGCCGCGAAGGAGGCGATCGCGCCCTGGGCGTCGGCCAGATCGTTCTCCTGGACGGCGCCGAGGCGGAGCTGCAGCGAGATTCGATCGGCGTCGGTCGACGCCAAGTCGCGGCTGCGCGCGAGGAGGCTCGCCAGATCGGCGAAGCGCTCCTCGCGGCGATACAGGGCGCAGAGGGACTCGAGGACCGACGCGTCGGCGGGGTCGAGCTCGAAGGCGCGGCGCAGGGAGTAGATCGCCTCGCCGGGATCGCCCAGCGCCTCGTCGTGGAGGGTGGCGAGCTTCAGGAGCAGCTCGCGCTTCTGCTCGGGCTGGGCGGCGTCGAGCTTCCGCTCCAGGACCTCGGCGAGCTTGCGGTGCGCGCCACGCCGCTCGAGCAGCGACTCCAGCGCGTCCAGCGCCTCGGCGTCGTGGGGATCGGACTCGAGGATGCGTCGGAAGCTCGCCTCGGCCTCGTCGGCGTCGTCGAGGCTCTCGCCCAGGAGCCTGCCCCTGGCGAGCCACAGGGACGCGGCGCCGGCCTTGCCCTCGAGGCCCTCGGCGACGGTCTCGTAGATCATCGCCAGCTCCTCGCGCATGTCGCAGGCGGCGGCGAGGCGCTCGAGATCGGCGCGCAGCTCCGGGTCGGTCGGCGCCATCTCGAAGGCGGCCGAGAGCTTGGCGAAGGCCAGCTCCTTCTGCCCCAGCCGCTCCTCGTGGACCCTCGCCAGCTCCCGCAGGAGGGGGATCTGCGCCGCGGGATCCTCGAGCCGGGCGGCGAACCGCTCGGTGGCGGTGGCGTACCGGCGCCAGTCGGCGGCGTCGCGGTAGATCCCGCGCAGCGTCTCGAAGGCGCCGGCGTCATCGGGGTGGGCCTCGAGGATCTTCTCGAGGGCGGGGGCCCCGGCCTCCGGACGTCCGGCCTGGGCGAAGGTGCGCGCGATCTCGGACCAGAGCTCGATCGCCTCGTCGCCCGACGCGAGGGAGGCCCGCATCTCCAGGGCGCGGACCACCTCCGGCCACGCCTCGAGGGCGCGGAGGAGCGCCTCGGCGCGCTGCAGCTCCGCGGCCTGGTGCGGCTCCAGATCGAGGACGCGCTTGAGGCTGTCCTTGGCCTCGTCGGTCCTTCCCAGCGCCACGAAGGCGCCGGCGAGCTCGAGGCGCACGGCCTTCACGCCGGCGGCGCCGTCCTGCAGCGGGATGAGCCGGCGGAGCACGCCGGCGAGCGCCTCCAGGTCCCCGCTCTGGGCGTAGAGCTCGCGCAGGGCCCCGAGGGCCGCGACGCTGCGCGGATCCCGATCGAGCACCGCGCGGAAGGAGGCGACCGCCCCGGCGGGATCGTCCAGGCGATCGCGGAGGATCCCGCCCAGCTTCTCGTGGAGCCTGCCGAGCTCGCGGGGATCGAGGGATTGCGCGATCCTGCCGCGCAGGAGCGCCGCCAGATCCTCCCAGCGGCCCGCCGCCTCGTAGAGCGCCTCGAGCCGATCGCGGGCGTGCTCGTTGCGCGGCTCGGCGTCCAGGACCTCGCGAAGGTGCGCGATGGCCAGGTCGTCCTGGCCCACCTCCGCGGCGAGCTCGCCGATGCGCAGCGAGAGCCGGGGATCGGCCGCGTCGGCGGCGCGCCGCTGGGCGACGAGGATCCGAAGGAGCTCCTCGTGCCGCCCGGTCTCGGAGTAGAGGCCGTCCAGCGCCCGCAGGGCGGTGCCGTGCTCGGGATCGCTCTCAAGCACCGACTCCCACGCGAGGATGGCCCGATCGGCGTCGCCGAGCCGCTCCCGGGCGAGCTGCCCGAGGCGCGCCAGGTTCTCGATGCGCCCCTCGGGCTCCGCGGCGATCCGCCGCTCGAGCACGCGGGCGTGATCCTCCCATCGCTGCGCCCTGGGGTAGAGCCGATCGAGGGCCGGCAGCACCACGGGCGCCGCGGCGGGGTCGAGGCGCTCCGCCCTCTCCAGCCAGCCGATGGCCGCCTCGTCGTCGCCCGCGTCCTCCTCGCAGAGGGCCGCCAGGTGGAGGGCGAGGGCCGAGGCCACCTTCGCCTCCCGCACCTCGAGCATCGCCCCCTCGGCGATGGCGATCCACTCCTCCACCGAGTCGGCCGCCTTCGCCGCCGCCGCGGCCAGCGGCCAGATCGCGTCGTCGCCAGGCTCCTCCCGGAAGGCGCGGCCCAGGGCCAGGAAGGCGAGATCCGGCCGCCGCTGGTGCTCCTCCCGCAGCCGGGCGAGATCGAGGAGCGCCTCCTTGCGCGCCTCGGGATCGGGGAGCCGGGCGATCCGGCCCTCGACGAGCTCGGCGCAGCGCTGCCAGTCGCCGCTCGCCCGGCACGCGCCCTCGAGGATCGCGGCGGCGTCGGCGTCCTCGGGCGAGGCGGCGACGATCGACTCGAGGAGCTGCCTCGCGGGGGCGTGGCGGGGATCCTCGGAGAGCACCTGGGCGAGCAGGTCGAGGGCGCCCCGCTCGTCACCGAGGTGTCGGACCCGCACCTCGGCGAGGCGCACCCGCGTCTGCCTCGCGAGGGCCACGTCCTCGGTGGGGAGCTCGAGCTTGCGGCGGAGGACGTCGTCGAGATCCTCGAAGCGCTGGGTGAGCAGGCAGAGGCGGTCCATCGCGTCCAGGGCGACGGCGTGGCCGGGCTCGATCTCCACCACCCGGCGCAGGCTCGACAGGGCCGCGAGCGGATCGTCCAGGAGGTCCTCCTGGACCTGGGCGATCTCCAGGAGCCGCGCCGCGCAGGCGGCGGGCTCCTCCTCCCTGGCGAGGAGCGCGCGCAGGACCTCGATCCGCGCGTGGGGATCGCCCGCCTCCTCCTCCAGCCGCGCGAGGGAGCGCAGGGCCTCCATGTCGTCGGGGAGCAGGCCGTGGACCCGCTTCCAGGCGGCGCGGGCGCCGGCGGTCTCGCCCCTCGCCTCGAGGAGGGTCGCGAGGTTGCGGCCGAGGAAGGCCTTGCCCTCCAGGGTCCTCGCCGCCGCCGCGCACTCCTCGAGCAGCGCCGCGAGCTCCTCCTCCATGTCGGCGACGCGGGCGGCGTCGGCGCAGGGCGCGAGGCGGGCGGGATCGTCCGGATCCGCGCGCAGCGCCCGGCCCGCCGCGGCGAAGGCGAGCTCGGGGGCTTCGAGCTCCTCCGCGTAGATCCGGGAGATCGCCGCGTAGCGCTCGGCCCTGCGCGACGGATCCTCCTCCACCTCCGCCATGGCCTCGAGCATCTCCACCCGGCGGCGGTGGTCGAGCTCGGCGGCGAAGACCGGCTCGAGCCGCTCGGCCGCCCGGGCGCGCAGGTGCGGGTCGGGATCCCGGGCGAGCGCCTCCAGGGCCCGCAGCGAAGCTTCGTGCCGGGGTGCGGCCTCGAGGATCCGGCCGTGGATCGCCACCGCCCCGGCGGGATCGCCCAGGCGGTGGGCCAGGAGCGAGGCCTGCTCCGCCATCCAGAGCAGGGACTCCTCACCGCTGGCGAGGGCGCTGCGCCGCTCGTAGAGCGCGGCGAGATCCTCGAAGCGATGGCCGGCGGCGTAGATCTCCCCGAGGAGGTCGAGGGCGGGGCCGTGTCGCTCGTCGATCTCCAGGGCGCGGCGGGAGGCCTCGATCGCCCCGCCGGCGTCGCCCAGGGACGAGAACCGCAGCCGCGCCAGCTCCACGAGCCGCTCCAGGCGCTCCTCGTCCGAGGCGGACGCCTCGATCTTCCGCTCGAGCAGGACCGCCACCTCGTCGTGGCGGCCGCTCGCCCTGCACAGCCGCTCCAGCGCGGCGAGGGCGTCGTCGTCGTCCGGATCCGCGGCGGCGATCTCCCGCCACAGGCGGAGCGCGCCCTCCACGTCGTGGAGCTCGACCTCCCGGATCTCGGCGGCTCGCCGGCGCAGCGCCCCCGAGGCCTCGGGATCGCGGCGCAGGGTGGCCTCGTACAGCTCGGCGAGCTCCGCGAAGCGCCCCGACTTGCGGGCGAGGCGCTCGAGGTCGGCGGGATCCTTCACCACCCGCTCCGCGAACGCCTTCGCGCAGACGGCGAAGGCCATGTCCGCCCGCTGCAGATCGAGCTCGCAGATCCCGCGCAGCTCCTCGTAGCGGGCGACCCGCTCCTCCGCGGGGATCGGCAGGCCCAGCCTCGCCTCCCGCAGCTCGAGCCGCCGCTCGTGGCGGCCGGAGGCGCCCAGCACCTTGTCCACGAGGTCGAGGGCCTGCGCCGCGCCGGGCTCGTCCTTGCGCGCCCAGGCCTCCAGCTCGGCCCGGGCCTCCGCGTGATCCGGCTCGGCGACCAGCACCTCCCGGTACAGATCGAGGGCGCCGCGGGGATCGGCGCAGGCGGTGCGGCGCAGCGAGGCCAGGCGGAAGGAGAGCTCGGTGACGGCCAGGCCTTCGCCGGCGTGGATCGCCAGCGCCCGCCGCTTCTCCAGGACCCAGGCGAGATCGGCCCCGCGATCGAGCGAGAGGTAGAGGCCGTCGAGCTGCACCAGCGCTTCGGCGTCGGTGGCATCCGCGTCGGCGATGCGCCGCCACGTCTGCGCCGCGAGGGCGGGATCGCAGATCTGCTCGGCGGCGATGCGGGCCGCCTCCCGCCACAGCGAGAGCCGCTCGCGAAGGTCCTGCACCGCGCCGGCCAGCGCGAGCGCCACGCCGTGGAGCCCGCGCCAGTCGCTCCCCTCGCGGTGGAGGCGGTGGAGGCCGCGGAGGGCGTCGAGGCTGGACGGATCGAGGCGCCGCATCCGCTCGTAGCGGGCGATCGCCGCCTCCGGATCCCCGAGCTTCTTCTCGTAGAGCTCCGCGATCTCCCGCTCGAGGGCGAGGAGCTGGGGCACGGCGATGGAGTCCGCCTTGGCGTCCGCCACCTCCGCCATCAGCTCGGCGAGCTCCTCGAGGCAGTCGGCGTCCGCGGCGGCGACCCGCAGCTCGGATCGCAGCAGGGGATCGTCGGGCGCCTCCTGGAACGCGCGGGCGAGCGCGCCGAACGCCAGCGCGGGGCTCTGCAGCTCGCGGGCCGAGAGCTGGGCGAGCCGGCGCAGCTCCCGGGCGCGGAACACCGGATCGGTCGAGTCCTCGACCTGGATCTCGATGACGCCGTGGAGCTTCCGCCAGCTCGCCGAGGCCACGTAGGAGCGCTCCAGCGCCCGCGCCGCCGAGGCGCGCGCCTCCGGGTCGGAGAGGAGGGCCTCCAGGGCCTGGATCGCGTCCGGATCGAAGGGTCGCTCGGCGAGGAGCGCCGCGTAGTCCGCGACGGCGGCGGCCTTGCTGCCCAGGCCCTCGAGGGTGCGAGCGCGCTGCAGGGCGAGGCGGGCGGCCCCCTCGGTGTCGCCGGCGAGCGTCGCCCGCTCGAGCATGCGGGAGAGGACCTCGGCGAGCTCGGCGACGAGGCCGGCCTGCTCCAGCGAGTCGGCGAGGAGCGGCAGCACCGCCTCTTCGTCGGCGCCGGCGCCGAGGGCGGACCGCAGGGAGCGGGCGGCGTCGGCGTGCTGCCCCTGGCGCCGCAGGTAGCCGGCGAGGCGCATCTCCCGCTCGGCCCTGGCGGCGGGGGCGGGATCCACCGCGAGGAGGCGCTCGACGAAGCCGGTCGCCTCGGGCCAGCGCTCGTCCCGGGCGGCGATCGCCTCCAGGGCCGACAGGGCGCTCGCGTCGGTGGGATCGATCTCGAGGAGGCGGTGGTGGGCCGCCGCGACCAGGTCGGGATCCGAGGGCGCCCTGGCCGCGAGGAGGGCCGCGCTGGAGGCCAGCGCCCGATCCTCCTCGGCGTCGCCCGTGCGCCAGCCGCCCCGGAGGATCCGGGCCAGCTCGAGGTGCGCGCCCAGCTCCTCCGCGCGCTTCTCCAGGGAGGCGAGGAGCTCCCCTGCCTCGGGGGCCTCGGCGAAGGTCCGCGAGAGGGCGTCGAAGGCGCCGCGGGGATCGCCCAGCTTCTCGGCGTGGACGTCGGCGAGGGCGAGGAAGCGGAGGCGGCGCACATCCGGATCCCGCTCCACGGAGATCCGGGCCTCGAGCACCGCGGCGAGCCGGCTCCACTCGCCGCGCGCCTCGAAGTGCGGTCCCAGCGCGGCGCCGATCCGCTCGACCGCGACCCCGGCCTGCAGGAGCGCCTCGAGGGCGGAGACGGTGGCGTGCGAGTCGGGTGCCTCCGCGAGGATCGCGAGGTGGAGGTCGGCGGCGTCCTCGGGCGCGCCCAGGCGGGTGGCGAGGAGCTGCGCGAGCTCCATCCGCGCGCCCAGGCCGTCGGGGCCATCGCGGGCGGCGAGGGCCTCGAGCACCTCCCGCTGCTCGGTGAAGCGGGAGAGGCCGCCCAAGGTGGCGGCGAGCTTGCGCTGCATCTGCGGATCGGTGTGGAGCGCGAGCAGCTCGCGGTAGATCTCGACGAGCGCCTCGGGATCGTCGCCCTGCCGCTCGTGGTGGGCGGCGAGCTTCTCCAGGAGCGCCCGCCGCTGCCCGGGATCCTCGGTGCGGGCGAGCTTCTCGCGCTGCGAGGCGGCGAGCGCCGCGTGCTCGCCCGCCTTCTCCATCCGCCGCTCGAGGTCCGCGGCGATCGAGGGATCGTCGGGCGAGAGCGCCGCGGCTTGCCGCGCGCAGGCGGCCGCCTCCGCCGCCCGGCCCAGGTCCTCCTCGAACACCCGGCCCAGGCGCACCAGCAGCGAAAGGCGCGTCTGGGGATCGTCCACCGAGAGGAGCGCCGCCTGGTAGAGCTGCGCCACCCCCTCCGACGCCTGCGCCTCGCGACCCACCTCCTCGAGCTCGTCGTGGACCTGGGGATCGCCCGGCGTGGCGACGAGGGCCCGGCCGAGCAGGCGCATCCTCTCCTTGGGGGCGGCGTGGGAGAGGCGGGAGGCCCGCAGGAGAAGATCCCGCCGCTCGCGGGGATCGGCGAGGCGATCGCTGCGGCGCTCCAGCATCTTCGCGAGGGCGCCGGCGTGCTCCTCTTCGTCGAGCAGCGGCTCGAGGAGGGCCTCCGCGCGCTCCTGCCGCGGATCCTTGCGCAGCACCGCCTCGAGGTGGGCGCGCGCTCGATCCTTCGCGCCCTCCGCCAGGTACAGCTCCGCCAGCTTCAGCCGCAGATCCGTGGCGCGGGGCGAGGCGCCTCCGGCCGAGAGATAGCGCTCGAGGAGCTCGATGGCGCGGTCCGGCTGCCGCCCGTCCTCCAGGTGCTCGAGGAGCGGCACCACCGCCTCGTCGCGGCCCGGATCGAGGGCCGCGGCCTGCTCGAGGGCGGCGACGCTGCGCGCCTTGTCGTCGAAGCGCACGCTCCAGAGCGTGGAGAGGCGCAGGAAGAGCTCCGCCTTCCCCGCACTCTCGGGCGTGACGCCGACGAGGGCCTCGAACGCCTTGGCCAGGCCGTCCCAGTCCCCGCTCGCCGCGTGGCGCCGCTCCAGAAAGTCGAGGGCCTCGGGGTTGCCGGGCCAGAGGAGGAAGCTGCGCTCGAGGCACTCGCGGCTGCGCGCCTCGCCCTCGGAGGAGGCGTCGAACGCCGCGTGCAGCGCCGCGGCCTGCAGGTAGTGCCGCGACGCGACCTTCCGATCCCGCTCCTCCATCGCCCGGGCGCGAAGCGCGCGCACCTCGCCCTTCCAGTCCTCGCGCAGCGCGGCCACCGAGGAGAGGACCACCTTCGCCGCCTCGCAGTCGGGATCGGCGGCCAGCGCCGCGGTCGCGCAGCGCTCCGCGAACTCGTGCCGGGAGGCCTGCTCGAGGGCGACGCTGCCGAGCTGGGCGTAGCGGCGGGCCACCTCCTTGGCGCCGTCGGGCCGCGCGGCGAGCTCGCGATCGAGGAGGGACCTCGCGGCGTCCAGCCGGCCCAGCTCCACCGAGCAGCGCTGGGCGAGGTCGAGGGCCTCCGCGTGGTCCGGGACCAGGCGCAGGGCCCGCTGCCACATCACCAGGGCCCTCGCCTTTCGGCCCAGCTTCTCGTCGAGGAGCCTGCCCAGCTCCACGTAGGTGGCTGCGGCCTCCGCCGGGGACGGCGCCCGCGCCGCCTCGCGCTCGAGCAGATCGCAAAGCGCCTCGTGGTCGCCGCGATCCTCGTAGATCTGCTGGAGCCCCTCGCGCCCCACCGTGTTCTCGGGATCCCGATCGAGCAGGCGCCGCAGGAGGCCCTCGGCGCGGTTGGGATCGCGCAGCTTCTCCAGGAGAAGGCCCGCGGCCCGCGCCAGGATCAGCGACGCCTGCGGCCCGTCCGCCTCGCGCTCCAGCCTGCTCTCGTAGAGCTGCAGCAGCTCGTTCCAGCGGCCCCCTTCGGTGAGCGTCCTCTCCAGGTCCGCGAACGAGACCGCCTCGGAAATTCCGGAATGCACTGGGGGATCTCTCTCAGAACGTGTACTTCAGGTTGGGGAGCATCGCCACGCCGAGTGCGGTCCCGGCGTCGCCGACGAGACCCATCCCCTGGAGCTCGAGGCCGACCGAGAAGTGGCGCAGGCGGGTGAAGTACTCCACACCGAGCCCGGCCGCCGCGAAGGTGCCCTGCTCGTCGACGATGCCCACCGGCCGCGAGAGGGTCGCGCCGCCGGCCACGCGCGCGTAGACGAAGGTGCGATCGAGGCTGTTCTCGTCGGGGAAGCCGAGGAACGCGACCCGCAGCGATCCTCCGACGAGGAGGGACTGGAAGTCCCCTCGGGAGCGCTTCGGATCCAGCTCGTCGTCGGTGATGCCCCGGTAGTCGGCCGGGGCGCCCACCGAGTGGCCCCAGGCCACCACGCCGAGCTGCACCCACTTGCCCAGATCGACGCCGGCCTCCACGCCGACCACGCTGCCCCAGGACGCCGCGGCGCCCTCGCCAGGGAGGTCGAAGAAGTAGATGGCGCCGAGGTTGGAGCCCACCCACACCCCGCGCTCCACCTCCTGGTAGGTCACCTTCGCCGGCTCCGCCCTCGCCTGCGCGGCGGCAGGGCCGGCGATCCCCAAGGCGAGCGCCAGCACCACCCAACCGGGGTGGAGCCGGGTGCGCGCGGCGCCCTCGGCGCGGTCCGCCCCCGTCGCGAGCGAACGTCCCATCGGAAAAGCCCTCCTGGCTCCAGATCCGAAAGATGAAAAGCTATCACGGGGTCCAGATCCCGCGAAGGAATCTGCCGGGGCGGGCGCGGCCCACGGACGGGCGCTCCCGCGAAGGCGCGCGGGCGCCCTGCCCCGCGCTCCGCGGGGGGTGCCGCCCGCGGTGCCCGGCAGCGAGCCGCCGCCTCGGGATGGCGGGGCCCCTCGGGCTCAGATGGGGAGATCGGTGAGCATGGCAAAGGCGATCGAGACCACGATCGCGAAGGCGGCGGCGGCCGCGGCGCCCCGGGCGAGCTGGCCGCTCTCGGCGGAGACGCGGGGGCGGATCCTCCACCCCGCGGCCAGCCCGGCGCCGAAGCCGCCGAGGTGGCCGAGGACGTCGATGCCGGGGACGAGGAAGCTGAAGACGATCATCGCCATCGACCAGCCGAGGAGCTGCTTGAGGAGGTTCGCGCCCGCCGGGGTCAACCGGTCGCGGTGCCGCAGGAAGAAGGCGACCAGCGCGCCCTCGATGCCGAAGAGGGCGCCGGAGGCGCCGGCGCTCAACTTCACCGTGGCCAGGGTCACGAACGATCCGGCCACCCCGGTGAAGACGAAGAGCGCGAGGGTGGTGGCGCGGCCGAAGGTGATCTCGCTCAGCCGACCGAGCTGCCAGAGCGCCCAGCCGTTCACGAGCAGGTGGAGCAGGCCGATGTGCATCAGCGTCGAGGTGACGAGGCGCCACCACTGGCCGTGGCCGATCACCAGGGGCGCGTAGTTCGCCCCCAGGCGCGCCAGCACCTGGGCGTCCTCCGACCCTCCGGCGAGCACCTCCACGACGAAGACGGCGCCGATCAGGGCGAGGAGGCCGCAGGTGACGGGGAAGGTGGCGAAGGCCTTGCCTATGCGGGTCGACTGCATCGGCCGATTATAGGGGCGACGCCCCCGGCAGGCTCGCCCGGATCGCGCGGGATTTCGCGGCAGTTTGCGGATGTTCACCCCCGCCGGCCGCGCCCGGGCAAGGGCGCGCGCCACGAACCCGCCGCCACGCGCGCTTGGGTAGGATGGATGGATGCGGGAAGCGATCACCAAGATCCTCACCGAAGCCTGGGACGTCCACGCGGTGCGCGTCCTCATCGCCCTCGTCACCATCGGGGCGATCCTGATCGGCGCCAAGATCGCGCAGACCCTGCTCGCCAAGCTCTCGGGCTGGCTCCTGCGCCCGCGCACGGGCCGCAAGGACCTGGTGCTCCAGCAGCGGCGCCTGGACACGCTCCTGCCGCTCCTGATCGAGATCGAGCGCTACCTCGTCTACACGATCGCCGGCGTGGCGATCCTCGCCACCTGCGGCGTGGACACCGCGGCGATCTTCGCGTCGGTCGGCGTCCTCGGCATCGCCCTGGGCTTCGGCGCCCAGAACCTGATCAAGGACATGATCGCCGGCTTCTTCCTGCTCTTCGACGGGATCGTGGCGGTCGGCGACGTGATCAAGATCGACGACGAGACCACGGGCACGGTGGAGGCGGTCGGCCTGCGCAACACCCAGGTGCGCGACTTCAGCGGCCTGCTCTGGATGATCCCCAACGGGGACCTGCGCCAGTTCGGCAACTTCAACCGGGGCTGGATGCGGGCGGTGGTGCTGCTGGAGCTGGCCTACGACACCGACGTCCCCAAGGCGATGGAGCTCGCCCGGGAGGCTGGCGAGGCCTGGGCCGCCGCGAACCAGGAGAAGGTCCTCGAGCGCCCCGAGGTCCATGCGCTCCTCGGGATGAGCCACCTGGGCGTGACCCTGCGCCTGGTGCTCAAGATGCTCCCCGGCGAGCAATGGCCCGCCGAGCGCGCGCTGCGCTTGATGGTGAAGGATCGCTTCGAGGCCGCCGGGATCGAGATGGCGTACCCCCGCCACGTGCTGCTCGATCGCGGGCGCGGCGGGCAGGCTGCCGAGCGCTCCGCCGAGGCCAGGCCGAAGCAAATCGCCTGAAGGTGAAGGGCGCGGGGCCGCGCTTCGCCCGCGCCCCTCGGCGGCAATCGCCCGCCGGCGGCGGCGCCTCCACGAACGGCCGCTCCCCCCGACCTACGATCCGCGCAGCACCGCGAGCGCCGCCTCGAAGTCCGGCGGCGGCGGCGCCTCCACGCGCAGCCGCTCCCCCGTCGCGGGATGCGGGAAGGCCAGGATGCGCGCGTGCAGCGCCTGCCTGCCGATGGCCTCCGCCGCCCGCCGCACCCGATCGTCCGGGCGCAGGCGCGCCTCCCGCCGCGCGCCGCCGTACTCGCGATCGGCCAGCAGCGGATGCCCCGCCTCGGAGAGGTGCACGCGGATCTGGTGGGTGCGACCGGTCTCCAGCAGCACCTCGATCCTCGTCGCCTCGGCGAAGCGCTCGATCACCTGTACGTGGGTGATCGCCGTCCGCGCCGGGCCGACGGGGTTGCGCCCGGTGTACCGGGTGCGGACGGTGGGGTGCCGGCCGTAGGGGGTCTCGATCGTGAACGAGTCCTGCGCGACCTCGCCGTGGACGAGCGCGACGTAGCGCTTCTCCACCTGCCTGGTGCGGAAGAGGTCCTGCAGCGCGGCGAGGGTGCGCTCGTCCTTCGCCACCACCAGGCAACCCGAGGTGTCGCGATCGAGGCGGTGGACGATCCCGGGACGCAGCTCGCCGCCGATCCCGCCGAGGTCCCGCACGTGGAAGAGGAGCGCGTTGACCAGGGTGCGATCCGGCGCGCCCGCGGCGGGGTGGACGACGATCCCCGCCTGCTTGTCCAGGACCACGAGGTGGGCGTCCTCGTGGAGGATCCGCAAGGGGAGATCCTGGGGCTGGGGCGCGGCGGGGACGGGATCGGGGATCTCGACGACGATCGTCTCACCGCCCTTGAGCCGGCGGGAGGCCTTGGCGGGGCCGTCGTCCACCGTCACCCTGCCCTGCTCGATGAGCGCCTGGAGGCGGGAGCGCGACAGCTCCTCGTGGCGCTCGCTCAGCAGCCGGTCCAGCCGCTGCCCCGCTGCCTCCGGGGGAACGACGAGGGCGACGCGCTCGGACATCCGGCCGCTTAGAGCCAGACCTTGGAGCGGATGTGCCCCCGGCTGCGGACGATGATGTCGACGACGGCGCGATCGAAGAAGTTGGAGTTGTCGTAGATCTCCCTGGGGACGCGGCTGCGGTAGAGGTCCCTCCCCTCTTCGAGCTCTTCGTGGAGGACCTCGAAGAGGTTGTCGTCCTCGATCCCCTTCACGATCTTCGCCTCGTTGTAGAGCGAGATGTCGGACGCGATGGCCCGCGCCAGCCGGTTGGCCTTCTTCTTCTCTTCGTCGGTGGCCATGCCGAAAGCCGCCTTTCGCTGCGAGGATTTCGACTCGGAGGATAGGTGCGGTCCGTCGGATCGTCAACGTAACGGCCGCTCGCCGGGGCCCCCGCGAGCGGCGCGAGCGGTGCCGGTCAGCGGTTGCGGCGGCGCAGGTAGCTGTCGGCGACGCGGGTGGCGTCGAGCTTCAGCTCCCGCGCGTAGGAGAGCACGAAGCCGCGGAGGAAGACGCGCTCCGGCAGGAGATCGAACGCCTCCTCCTCGATGTTGTGCAGATGGCCTGCACCGATCCGGGTGCGCGCGGAGATGTCCTTGAGCGTGAAGCCCTTCGCCTCGCGCAGCGCCCGCAGGAGCGCGCCGGTGAACTCGGTGTCCTCGTCGATCCGCAAGGGGTCGGCGGTCGGTTCGCCGGACGCGTCGGACTCGGCGGGCGCAGCCTCCGGCTCCGGGGCCCCGGCGCCCGCGTCCGCGGCGACGATGTCCGCGCCCTGCGGAGACGCCGCGGCGCCCACGGCCTCGGGGGCCGGACCCGTCCCCCGACCCGAGCCGGCGGCTGCGCCCTCGCCGCTCGCGGCGGCGCTCGGGCCCGCCGGGCGGATCGCGCTCGGGGGAGCCGGGGCGCTGGGAGCCGGCGTGGCGCCGACGAGCGATGCGGCGTCGATCGCGGATGCGGCTTCGGCGGTCGGCGCGGCGCCGGCTGAAGAAGCGCCGCTCGAAGGAGACCCGGCGGTCGCGGCAGGCGCGGCGTCCGCGAAGGAAGCGGCGCTCGCGGCGGATGCGGCGTCCCCTGCGGTCGAGGCGACCGCGGCGGATCCGACCACCGAATCGGAGGCGGCGCCCTCGGAGGCGGCGTCCTCGGCGGGCTCGGCGCGAGGGCCGCCGGGCGCCCCCCGCAGCGGCGCAGCCGGAGGGGACGCCTGCGTCCCGCTGGACGCATCGGAGAGCGGGACCGACGAGAGGATGTCCTCGTCGGTCAGCTCGATCTCCCCCGTGTCCAGCCCGAGCGACTCGTCGTACGCCGCCCTGGCGTCCGGATCGGAGAGGATGCGGAACGCCTCCCGGATGCGCCCCATCTCCTCCTCGCGCGCGTCCGCGCCCACCAGCGCATAGACCGCCAGCGAGCCCGCGTCGAAGAAGGACGAGAGCCGCTCGAAGGCGGCGCGGATCTCGCGGGGGTTCGCACCCGGGTCGACGCCCAGCGCCTCGTAATGCGTGGGCGCGCTCACGATTCCCGCCTCACCGGCAGGGCGAGCAGCTTGTCGGCGATCGCCGCCACGTCCTCCGCGATGGGCTGATCCTGCCGCTCCAGGAGCAGCGGCCGCCTGGCGCGCCCCGCCCTCCACGCGTCCGGATCGTGGCGCAGGTAGCCGAGGTAGGTGAGCTCGAGGCCGAAGAAGCGCCGCCACGCCGCGCAGATCCCCTCGCCCAGGTTGAGGTCCGCCGCCTCCCGGACCGAGTTCACCAGGATCCGTGGGTGAAACGCCCGCATCTCCCGCTCCAGGAGTGCGCCCAACTCCGCGTCCCGCGCGCGCACCGACTCGAGGAGCTGCATCGGGCTCGCGGTGCCGCCCGCCTTGATCGCCTCCTCGATCCCCCACGACACGCCGTGCACCGCCTGCGCCGCCTTGAGCCGGCGAAAGAGCGCGGCCTTGAGGAAGCGGTAGGCGTTCTCCACCGAGGTCGGCTCCGGCACCACGGTGACGACGCCGTCGTCCGCGAGGAGGAAGAAGTCGAGGACGTTGAAGTGGCTGCCGGCGCCGAGATCCAGGATGGCGACGTCGGCGTCGAGGTCGTTCACCGCGCGCATCAGGCGCAGCTTCTGCTGGTACAGGGGGTTGGCCGCGCCCAGCGAGTCCAGGGAGCCGGAGATGAGCCGCAGGCCGGGGACGCCCGCCGGCACCGCCAGCCGCTCGAGCGAGGGGACGCGGCGCTCGACGAAGTCGGAGAGCGTCTCCTTGGGGTGATCGATGCCCAGGCAGGTGTGGAGGTTGGCGCCGCCGAGGTCGAGATCGAGGAGCACCACCGAGTGCCCCCGGCGCGCGAGCTCGATGCCGAGGTTGGCGGAGATCAGCGACTTGCCGATGCCGCCCTTCCCGCCCCCCACCGCGACGATGCGGCGCACCCGGACGGGGCGCGCCTCGAAACGGCCGTCCACCCTGCGGCGTGGCAGGGCCGCGTCGACGACCTTCGGATCCTGGTTCTCGGGGTTCATCTCTGGCCGGAAGGTACCACGATCGGCGGCCCTCCTGGGGGCCGGACCGCGCCTTATCGCGGCGGCGCGGCCCGTGCTACTCGTGCTCCAGCTCCGTGTTCCAGTAGGACGCGTCGACCGCGCTGAGGAACGGCAGCCAGGAGCGATGCGCCCCGCCCTTGCCGGGCGGCCGGAACGCGGGCGACCACCTCGGCCGGGTGGGCTGCTTGCGCAGCACCATCCCCGCCTGCTCCGGCGTCCGGTTCGCCTTCTTCAGGTTGCAGGGGATGCAGGAGCAGACGACGTTCTCCCACGAGGTGCTGCCGCCCCGGGAGCGCGGCACGACGTGATCGAGGTTCAGCTCCGAGCGGGGCAGCTTCCGCAGGCAGTACTGGCAGGTGTCGTCGTCGCGGAGGTAGATGTTGTGCCGCGAGAAGCGGACGCGGGTGCGGGGGAGCCGATCGAAGGCCATGAGCACCAGCACCCGCGGCACCCGGATCCGCCGGGTGCAGGTCCCGATGGACTCCGAGCCCAGCTCCGCCGACAGCGCCGACCAGGACGCGAAGTCGAACAGCCGGAACTCCTCGTCGATCGCCTGGGCGATCCCCTGGTAGAGCAGCGAGAAGGCGCGCTTGACCGTGGTGATCTGGACGGGCTGGAACGATCGATTGAGGACGAGAACTGCCGAGTCCAGCAACACGTTTCCTCCGCTCGGTCGTCGCCTCCCTCCGGCATCGTCGAATCGACCGCGCTCGACATGCTACGACATCCGCCGCCGGACCCGAAGGGATGGATCCGTCCGCCGGCGTTCGGCGGATCACGGTCGCGCCTTGGCCGGCATGAGCGAGAGGAAGCGACCCTCCCCTTCGCCGTACACGAGGCGGTAGGTGTTGTAGCTCTCGAGCACTCGCTTGACGTAGTTGCGGGTCTCCTCGATGGGGATCTCCTCCACGAACTCGTCGAGATCGAGGCCGCCCCGCTGCTCCAGCCAGCGCGCGACCGCGCCGGGGCCCGCGTTGTAGCTGGCGCAGGCGAGGGCCGCGTTGCCGCCCCATCGCTGGAGCAGGGAGCCCAGGTACGCCGCACCGATGCGCACGTTGAGGTCCGGCTCCCGCAGGCGCGACGCCGGGATCCGCCCCAGCTTCAAGCGGTTGGCCACGTGCTGCGCCGTCGACGGCATGAGCTGGGTGAGGCCCACCGCCCCCGCCCACGAGACCACGTCCGGATCGAGGCTCGACTCCTCCCGCATCAGCGCCTGGAGGAGATCCGGCGGCACCCTGGCGGCGCCGGCGTGGCGCTCGACGAGGTCGCGGTACGCCAGCGGGTAGGCGATGCGGAAGTGGAGCGCGCCCTCCCCCGCAGGCCCTCCGCGCAGGAACTCGCGCAGCTCGGCGCGCGCGATCTGGTGGGCGGCCCGGCGGGCGTCGGCGCGATCCAGCAGCCAGGCGAGGAGGACCACGGGATCTCCGGAGCCCGCACGCTCCCGCAGCGCCTTGCGATCGATCCGCAGGATCTCGTCGGTGGCCGCCTTGGCGAAGCCCAGCCGGAGCAGCTCCACCGCGGCGAGGAAGTGCGGCTCCTCCCACAGCGGCCCCGGGCGGAAGGTGAGCGCCGGCGCGGGCCCCGGCACCGCCGCGAGCTTCGCCTCGATCTCCGCCGCGACGCTCGGCTGCCGCGCGGCGAGCCGTCCCCTGGCGAGGAGCGCGTAATAGCCGGTGGGGTGCGCCCGCAGGAGCCGCTCGAAGGTGACCACCGCCTCCACGTCCCGCTCGAGGGCCTCCAGGGTGCGGGCCTGCCAGTAGAGCGAGCGCTCCACGTCCACCGTCCCGGTGGCGTCGCGGTAGTCGGCCTCGAGTCGTCGCAGGAACTCCAGCCCCGACGGCAGCCTGCCGTGCGCCCGGTCGATCCAGAAGAGGCGGAAGAGCGCGTCGGCGCGGAAGTCGCCCTCCGGGTACTCGTCGACCAGCCTCACCAGCAGGCGGCGCGCGCCCCTCCAATCGCCCGCCCGCATCTTCAGGTCGGCGGCGTACACCAGGGCGTCGTCGGCGTAGGAGTGGTCGGGGTGCTCGCGGACGAGGCGCTCGTACGTCTCGATCCCCTTGGCGGGCGCGACGATCGAAGTGCTGGATCCGAGCACGTAGAGCGCTCTCACCAGAAGCGCCGGATCCTTGCACGCCTCCACCACCGGCTCCAGCGTGGCGATCGCCTTCGCGTGCCGGCGCAGCTTGCGGTAGCCCCTTCCCAGGGCGTAGCGGGCCTCGCAGGCGAGGCGATCCGGCAGGCGGAGCTGGGAGAGGAGCCCCTCGATCTGCTCGACGCCCTCCTGGTTGCGGTGTGCGTCCAGGAACCCCTGGGCGCGTCGCACCCGCTGGGCGAGGGAGGGCTGCTCCCTCGACGCGCCCTCCGCCCGGCGGCGGGCGTCCTCCGCCTGGGGTGAGAGCGGGTGCTCGCTCCACACCCGCAGCCACGCCTCGCGGGCCGCCTCTCGATCGCCCGCTTCGGCGTGGAGCTCCCCCGCCAAGAAGAGCGCCGCCGCGCCCAGGTCGTTGCCCCACGCCGGCGCCGGCTTCTCGCGAAGCTTCGCGAGCTGCGCGAGGGCCTCCTCCGGCCGACCCGCCTGCCGCAGCGCCCGGGCCCGGGAGATCGCCGCCTCGTCGGCGAGGACGGACGACGGGAGGATCGCGGCGTAGGCCCCGGCGGCCGCGGCGAAGTCCCCCAGGCGCTCGTGCGCCAGGGCCTCGTGCCAGGCCACCCGATCCGCGAGGACCGGGAGCCTCTGCCGCAGCGGCCCGAGGATCGCGGCCGCCTCACGCTCGCGGCCGATCTCCAGCCCCGCCAGGGCGCGCAGGTACGCCGCCTGCGGCGAGCCGTCGTCCGCCTCTTCGAAGAGCCGCCACGCCTCGAGGAACCGGCCTGCCTCGAAGCGCTCCCGCGCCGCCCGCAGCGGGCCCGAGGCGAAGTACGGCGCGAGATCGTCCTCGCCGAAGGCGGGCCCCTCGGCGATGACCTCCGCCACCGTCGCGGAGGCCGCGTCGATCGCCGCGTCCACCTCCTCCGCGGGGGAGCCGGCGCGCCCCGCGCCCGCCCGCGCGCCGTGGGCACCCTCCGAGCCCTTCGCGCCCTTCGGGTCGCTCGCGTCGATCGCTCCCTCCGAGCCGTCCGCCTCGCTCGGCGCGGCGGCGGCCTCCATCCCGATCGCCGCCCTCGCCGCGGCGAAGATCCCGGCGACCGCTCGCGCCCCCGGCGCTCGCCCCGTCGCGTCGTCCGCCCGGATCGAGGCGAGCCACTGCAGGAGGGCCATGAGGGCGATGGCCAGGACGAGCACACGCCTGGCGCGGCGGCGATCGAAGCGGATCAAGGGGCGTCCGGGAGGTCCCCGCGCGCGCGGGCGCGCGCGAGGGCGTTGCGAGGTCCGTCGCCCTTCACGCTCTCCCGTCCTCCCGCGCCCTGTCAACCGAGGTAGGATGCGCGTCGGTGGACATCCGCACCCAGAGTTCCCTGCTCGCCGCGATCGTGTCGTTCGCCCTCGCCGGCGCGATGCTCCTCCGCCCGCAGCGAGCCAAGGCGCTCACCCTCTTCGCCCTGCTCTGCCTCTCGCTCACGGCGTGGTACCTGGGCGACTTCCTCTTCGCGGTCACCGGCCACGACGCCTGGCGCCGCGCCGCGCTCGCCAGCGGCGCGGTGGTGCCCGCCACCACCCTCTCCTTCTTCCTCGAGTTCCTCGGGGTCTCCCGGCGGTCGGCGCGCCGGGGCCGCCTCATCACCGTCACCGGGGCCCTGGGCGGCTTCGCCGTCGCCGTCACCCCCCTCGCCCAGGTGGACACCGCGCGGCTGGTCGTGGGGGCGTGGGTCTTCGGAGCCCTGGTCTTCACCCTCTCGCTCCTCTACCGGCGCATCCGCGGCGCCGTGCCCCGCATCGAGCGGGCCCGGCTCTCCTACCTGCTGCTCGGCGCCACCCTGGCGGTCCTCGCGTCGGCCCTGGACCTCCTCCCCTCCGCGGGGATCTCCTTCCCCTCGCTGGGGCCGCTGGTCTCGAGCCTCTACCTCGTCTTCCTCGCGCAGACGCTGCAGGTCTACCGCCTGCTCGACCTGCAGGAGCTGCTCGGTAAGTTCGCGGCGCTCACGGCGATGGCGCTGATCCTCTCGGCGATCTACGTGGGCCTGGTGATCTGGGCGGGCAGCGAGATCCAGCTCTTCCTCTTCAACACGGTCATCGCCTCCTTCGTGATCCTGAACCTCGTGGAGCCCTTGCGGGCCAAGGTGGAGGCCTGGGTGGTCGCCACCCTCTTCCGCGAGCGCTACGAGCTGCTGCAGACCCTGTCGTCGCTGAAGTCCCGCCTCGCCAACGTGATCGATCCGGTGGCCCTCGCCCGGATCACCCTCGACGTGATCCACGACAGCCGGCGGGTCACCCACGCGTCGCTCTACCTGCTGGCCGACGCCCGGCCCGGCTTCTCGCTCGTGGACCACCGGGGGCCGTCGCCCGTCTCCTTCCTGGACGCGAGCGCCGCCCGCGCCCTCCTCGCCACCGCCCGCAGCGGGCAGAAGGCGGTGCTCCTCGAGAACGTGGAGCGCCGGCTCCACGAGCTGCGCAGGTGGCTGGGGCCCCCCGGGGCCGCCCGCTCCGCCCGGGTCGCCGTGCCGCCGGACGAGCGACCCAAGCTGGTGGAGGAGCAGAAGCGGATCGCGGAGCTGCGCTCGGCGTTGTCGGCGATGAAGGCGGGCATCTGCATCCCGCTCCTCGGTGCGGATCGGGTCATCGGCTTCCTCAACCTCTGGGACGAGCGGGTGCCGGAGGCCTACTCGTCGGACGAGATCGCGGTGATGCTCGAGATCGGCGAGCAGATCTCCACCGTGGTGGAGAACTCCAAGCTCATCGAGGGCATCCGGGAGCGCGATCGGCTGGCGGCGCTCGGCGAGATGGCCGCCGGCCTCGCCCACGAGATCCGCAACCCCCTGGGGGCGATCAAGGGCGCGGCGCAGTTCCTCGATCCGGGCGAGCTCGGCGGGGAGGAGGGCGAGTTCCTCCAGGTGATCGTCGAGGAGGTGGATCGCCTCAACGGCGTGGTGACCCAGTTCCTCGACTACGCCAGGCCCCTCAAGCCCGCCGTCGGCCCCATCGAGGTGAACGACGTGGTGGAGCGCACCCTGCGGCTCCTCCACACCGCCGTGCCGCCGACGGTGGAGCTGATCGTGGAGCTCGACCCCACCCGCCCGGTGGCGGCGAGCGACGCGGAGCAGCTCAAGCAGGTGCTCTTCAACCTGGTGCAGAACGCGGTCCAGGCCATGCCCAAGGGCGGCAAGGTGTGGATCTCCACCGGCGCGCCGCGGGACGAGTCCGGCGGCTTCCACCTCAGCTCCCGCGGCGCCGAGTACGTGGAGCTGCGGATCCGCGACGACGGCCCCGGGATCCCCGAGAACCAGCGCGAGCACGTCTTCGTGCCCTTCTACACCACCAAGGAGAAGGGCACGGGGCTGGGCCTCGCCATCTCGCAGCGCATCGTGCGCTCCCACGGCGGGACCATCACCCTGCAGAGCCGCGCCGGCGAAGGCACGGAGTTCCTGATCCGGCTCCCGGCGGTGGTGGAGGCCCGGGAGCCCGAGCCGGAGCCGACCAGGGTCGCCAAGGCGGCCGCCGGCGGGAAACCGAACCGCCGGCCGCGCAGGCAGCCCAGGGGCCGCGCCAAGGCGTGATCTGCGCCTCCCGGCGGGCCCCCGGACGCACCGGGGCCCGAATTTCTTCGCGCACCCCCATGTGATAGGACCATCGCCGTTCGTTCGGCGTTCGCCGGTACCAGCAGGGATCTTCTACGAGAATGTCCGCCACCGTCCTCATCGTCGACGACGAGACCAACCTCCGGAAGGTGCTCGCCGCCACCCTCAAGCGCGAGGGCTACGACGTGGTCCAGGCGGCCGACGGCGAGCAGGCGATCGAGATCTTCGACCAGGGCGGGATCGACATCGTCGTCTCCGACCTGGTCATGCCCAAGCTCGGCGGGTTCGAGGTCCTCCAGCACGTCCTCGACAAGGCGCCGGAGGTCCCGGTGATCCTCATCACCGCCCACGGCACGGTCGACTCCGCAGTGCAGGCGATCAAGACGGGGGCCTTCGACTACGTCACCAAGCCCTTCGAGCAGAACGAGCTGCGCCAGGTGATCGCCAAGGCCGCCCGCACCCGCGACCTGGACCGGGGCGGCAACCTCTCCGGCGTCCTCGACGGAAGCAAGATCCCGGCTCGGATCGTCGGCGAGTCGCCCCGGATGCAGGAGATCTACCGGATCGTCGAGAAAGTCGCCGACACCCCCTCCACCGTCCTCATCACGGGCGAGAGCGGCACGGGCAAGGAGCTGATCGCCCAGGCCCTCCACCGGGGATCCTCACGGCACACGCAGCCCCTCATCAAGATCAACTGCGCGGCCATCCCCAAGGACCTGATGGAGTCCGAGCTCTTCGGCTACGAGCGCGGGGCCTTCACCGGCGCCGTCACCTCCAAGCCGGGGCGGTTCGAGCTCGCCGACGGCGGCACCCTCTTCCTCGACGAGATCGGCGAGATCTCCATCGAGATGCAGGTGAAGCTGCTGCGCGCCCTGCAGGAGAGCGAGTTCGAGCGCGTGGGCGGCGTGAAGACGATCAAGGTCGACGTCCGGCTCATCGCCGCCACCAACCGCGACCTGCAGAAGGAGATCCAGGCGGGGCGCTTCCGCGAGGAGCTCTACTACCGCCTGAACGTGGTGCCGGTGGCGCTCCCCCCCTTGCGCGAGCGCCGCGACGACATCCCCCTCCTCGTAGAGTTCTTCCTCGACAAGTACAACCGCCGCCTCAACAAGCGCATCGCCAAGCTGTCCCCCGCCGCGCTGGAGATGCTGCAGAACCACCCCTGGCCCGGCAACATCCGCGAGCTCGAGAACCTGATGGAGCGGACGGTGCTCTTCGCCGACGGCCCCGTCGTGGGCGTCTCGGACCTCCCGGAGAGCCTGCGGGCGCCGCAGGCCGGGGTCCCCTCCATCCTCTCCGTGCCGATGCCCGCGATCGCGCCGGGGGACGCCTCGCTCAAGGACATCGTCAAGGGATCGGTGGCGGTGCTCGAGCGGGACCTGATCACCCGCGCCCTCGACGAGACCGGCGGCAACGTCACCCAGGCGGCGAAGAAGCTGAAGATCTCCCGCAAATCGCTGCAGAACAAGATGAAGGAGTTCGGCCTGAGGGATCCGGACGAGCGCCCGGCCTGAGGCCGCCTCCGCCGCGGCCGATCAGGGGCCCGACGCGAGCTCGAGGGCGCGGCGGTAGACGTCCTTGCGGGGGAGGCCGAGGGCCTCCGCCACCTCCCGCGACGCGTCCTTCACCGTGGCGCCGGCGGCGAGGCGGGCGCGCAGCAGGTCGTCGAGATCCTCGCCGGCGCCCTCCGCCTGCGGCGCGCCGCCCTCCACCACCACCGTGATCTCGCCCAGCACCTCGCCGGAGAAACGCTCGGCCAGCTCGGAGAGCGTGCCGCGGGCGATCTCCTCGTGGAGCTTGGTGAGCTCGCGGGCCACGCAGGCCCTGCGATCGCCCAGGGCGTCGCGCAGATCGAGGAGGGTGTCGCGCAGCCGCCGCGGCGACTCGAAGAGGAGCAGCGTGCCGATCGCGCCGCGCAGCTCCTCGAGGGCCTTGCGTCTCCCCCCTCCCTTGCGGGGGAGGAAGCCGACGAAGGTGAACCGATCGGTGGGGAGGCCGCTCGCGGCGAGCGCCGCCAGGGGCGCCGACGCGCCGGGGATCGGCACCACCCGCACGCCCGCCTCCACCGCCAGCCGCACCACCTCGCTGCCGGGATCCGAGATACCGGGCATGCCGGCGTCGGTGACGAGGGCGACGTCCTGCCCCTGGGCGAGGCGCTCCACCAGCCCCGCGGCGCGGTGCTTCTCGTCGAACGCCGGCAGGGACGTCACCCGGGCCTCGACGCCGAAGCGCTCGAGGAGCACGCGCGTGCGCCGGGTGTCCTCGCAGGCCACGAGGTCGACCGCCTCCAGGGTCTCGATCGCGCGCCGGCCCATGTCGCCGAGGTTCCCGATCGGCGTGCCGACCAGGTAGAGCGTGCCCTTCCCTTCCTTCACCCTCGCTCCCCGCGCCCCTGCGAAAGGCCGGCGGGATCTCCGCTCCGCGCGGCATCGCGACCGGCGCCTTGGCGCCTTCCTCTCAGAAACCCCCGTCGCCGTCGAAGGCGCCGCGGATCCATTCGATCTCGTCTCCCTCACCGCCCCTGTCCAGCACGATCATCACGTCGAAGCGCAAGGGGCGCCCGTCGAGGCGGCGGTTCTTCGCGGCCCAGTCGAGGGCGGCGGCGATCACCTTCCGCCGCTTGTGCACGGTGAGGGTCTCCAGCGGGTGCACCAGGCTCGCGCTGGTGCGGCTGCGCACCTCCACGAAGACCGTATGGCCGTTCTTCTCGGCCACGAGGTCGACCTCGCCTCGCCTGCAGACGTGGTTGCGGGCGACCACGGCATACCCCTCGCCCTCCAGGTGGCGGGCGGCAATCGCCTCCGCCGCCAGGCCGCGCGCCCGCCGCTCCGACGGCCGCGCCGGCGGGCGGCTCACGGCGAGGATCCGTCGGCCATCGCCTCGAGGCGGGTCGCGTGGATCACCTGCCCCCGGCCCGCGAGCCCGCGCAGCATCTTGGCGAGGAGCGGGTGCCGGTCGGTGGGGATCCGGGTGAGCGGCTCGTCCAGCACCAGCGGCAGGGGGGAGCGAGCCTGGTGCCGCTCCACGATGGCGAGGCGCAGCGCGAGCCAGGCCAGGTCCCGATCCGCCGGCCCGAGCGACAGGAACGGAACCTCGCCGCCGTCGCCGGCGCAGCGGACGCCGCCCTGCTCCGACCAGGCGAAGCCGCGCAGCCGCTTGCGGCTGAGGGCCTCGAGGTACGCCGAGGCCCGGGGCGCGAGGGAGCGGAGCAGCGCGTCCCGGGACTCCGCGCCGAGCTCCGCCGCTCGCTCGAGGAGCCGCGCGGAGGGATCCTCCTCCCGATCGTCCGGGGCGGCGAAGGCGGGCAGCGTGAGCGGCCCCGACACGGAGGAGGGGGCGACCGGGGCCTGGGTCCCGAAGCCCATGAAGGCCCCCATCGGATCCTCGGCCACCTCGTCGTGCCACCCCGGGTTGCGGAGGCGACCCAACTCCCGGGCGATCTCGGAGGACGACCGCCACGAACCGGCGCCCTTGGCCTCGAGGGCGTCCTCGAGCCCTTCGGCCTCGGCCTGGAGCCGCTCCCGCTGCGCCTTCGCCTCGATGAACGAGGGATCCTCGACGATCCTGCGCAAGGCCTCCTCCGCCTCCACCAGCCGCCGCCTCGCCTCGGCGCGATCGGCGAGCCACGCGTCGAGGTCCGCCACCCGCTCCGCGCCGATCGTCTCCATGGCCGCGCGGACCTCGCGGGTGTCCTCGTCCCACTGCTCGTGGATCCTCCGCTCCCGGCTGCTGAGGTGGGCCTGCCGCCGCCCCACGCTGTCGCGCCGCTGCAGCTCCCCCACGAAGACGAGGCCGAGGGCCGCCGCCATGCCGAACGCGGGGATGCCGAGGAGGGCCAGGGGCTTCCAGGTCGTGGCGATGGCGACGGCGAGCGCCGCCGCGCCCGCGCCGACGGAGGCCCAGACCCGCCAGTCCCGGGCGGGGGAGAGGGGCAGCGGCCGCATCGCGAGCTCGTGAAGCCTTTCGGCCTCCTGGGCGAGCCGCGCCAGCGCCGAGTCCCGCCGCTCGGTGGCGGCGTCGTAGCGGGAGGTGCGCTCCGCCAGATCGTCGGGGAGCGACTCGCCCTCGCGAAAGAACGCGCTGGCGCGCCTCGCCGCCTCGACCTTCGCCTCCGCGGGGGGGACCGCCTTGAACCGCTCGTCCAGCGCCAGGATCCGCCCCCGGACCGAGTCGAGCTTGAACTCGAGCGCCTCGATCTCCTTGGCGACGCGGAGCTCCTCCTCGAGCGCCCGGATCCGATCCGGATCCGGAGGGGTGGACGGAGGCGCCGGCGCGGGGGCGGGCCGGACCTCGAACACCGCGGGCGGCGCCTCCTCCCGGCAGGTGGCGGAGGGGAAGTCGCCGAACCCCAAGGTGAACGTCTCCGTCCAGCAGGTGCGGCTGGGCAGGCCGGCGTGGCTGCGCAGGTAGGGGCCGATCTCCGCCGCCTTCGTCGACACGGTGGCGAACCTGCCGGTGGAGTCGTCCAGGCGCTGCAGGGCGCTCCCCCCGCGCAGATCGCGCACCATCCTCCAGGTGCCGCCATCGCGGGTGCGCAAGGTCAGCGCGGCCCGGGAGGCGGGAGCGCCGTGGACCTCCAGATCGTCATCGAGGCGATCGTCCGGGTAGAGGAGCGCGTCGAGGACCTTGCGCAGCTCCGTCTCGGCGGGCCGAAGCACCACCAGCCCCGGGCCGAAGGCGAGCCTCGCCTCCGCAGGGAAGCCCTTCACTCCCTGGAGGATCAGATCGACGAGCTGCATCGCGCCCACCCTATCCGATCCCGCCCGGCGGCCGGAACTTTCGGCACGCCGGACCGGAGCGCCCGGGCGAGGTCCCGGGCGCCGGCGCGAGCGCCGGGAGGCGAGGCGCTACTCGCTCTTCTCGGCCTTCTTGGGATCCGCGGCGCGGACCTCCTCGGTCTCCAGGCGGGCCGCCTTCCCGTGGAGGTTGCGGAGGTAGTAGATGCGCGCCCTGCGGACCTTGCCGCCCGTGACCACCTGGATCTTGTCGATGCGCGGCGAGTGCACGGGGAAGGTCCGCTCCACCCCGACGCCGTAGGACACCTTGCGGACGGTGAAGGAGGAGCGGAGACCCGCGTTCCGCTTGCGGAGGACCGTGCCCTCGAAGACCTGGATGCGCTCCTTCTCGCCCTCCTTGATCTTGGTGTGGACGCGGACGGTGTCGCCGGAGTTGAAGTTCGGGATGTCGGAGCGGAGCTGCTTGCTCTCGATCGCCTGGATCACGGGGTTGCGCATGTCGAAACCTCTATCACCCCACGCGGGGGCACTTCGAACGGGAGCATGCGCCTCGTCGCGGCGCCCCCCATGGGCGCCGTCGTGCGCAGCGGCTCACGCCTCTTCGAGCAGCGCCCGATCCTCCTGGCTGAGCTCCAGCTTCGCCAGGAGATCGGGGCGCCGCTCCTTCGTCCGGAGGAGGGCCTGCTTCCTGCGCCACCGCGCGATCTTCGCGTGGTCGCCCGAGAGCAGCACCTCCGGCACCTTCGCCCCCCGGAACTCGGGGGGCCTGGTGTACTGCGGGTATTCGAGGAGCCCCTCTTCGAAGCTTTCCGCTCCCGCAGATTCCTCGTTTCCCAACACACCCGGCACCAGCCGGGCGCATGCATCCACCACGCAGAGGGCCGCCAGCTCGCCGCCGGTGAGGACGAAGTCTCCCAGGGAGATCTCCTCGTCGACGTAGGAGCGGACGCGCTCGTCGTAGCCTTCGTATCGTCCGCAGACCAGGACCGCCCTCCCCGCGGCGTGGAGCTCGCGGGCCAGGGCCTGGTCGAACCTGCGGCCGACCGGGTCCAGTAGCACCACCCGGCACGGCCCGTCCATCCCTTCCTTCGCCGCCTCGATCGCCTCCACCAACGGCTCCGGCTTCATCACCATGCCGGCGCCCCCGCCGTAGGGGGTGTCGTCCGTGACGTGGTGCTTGTCGTGGGCGTGGTCGCGGATGTCCCGCACCCGCACCTCCACGAGGCCCCGCTGGATCGCCTTGCCCAGGATGCTCTCCCGGAGAGGGGCCTCGACGAGGCGGGGAAAGAGCGTGAGGACCTCGAAGATCATGGCGGCGCCTCCTCGGGGGGCGCCACGACGATGCGCCGGGAGGCGAGGTCGATCGAGATCACGTAGGGATCGGCGAAGGGCACGTAGCGCTCGGCGCCGTCGCCCCGCAGCACCAGCACCGGCACCTCCGCCGTGTCGACGACCTCGATCACCCGCCCGATCGGCGCGCCGTCTTCGCCGAAGGCCTGCAAGTCCAGGAGGTCCCGCTGCCAGTACTCGCGCTCGCCCAGGGCGGGGAGCTGATCCGGATCGACCAGCACCTCGCGGCCGCGCAGGGCGTCGGCCGCCTCCACGCTGTCCACGCCGGCGAGGGAGAGGACGACCTGCCCCTTCCTGCCCGGGCTCGCCCGGCGGACGTCGTAGCGGACGGAGCCGGCGTCGCCCTCCAGGCGCACGAAGGACACGTGGAAGAGCGAGTCGCTCTCGGGGTTGTCGAGGTTGACGGCCACGCTGCCCCGGACCCCGTGGGGCCTGGCGACGCGGCCGATGTGCAGCGCAGGCGACGTCTCGCTCGGGGACGGCATCGGGGGCTAGTCCCGGATCTCGAGGGTGGCCGAACGCCCTTCGAGGGAGGCCTTGGCCGACACCAGGGTGCGCAGCGCCTTCGCCGTGCGACCCTGGCGGCC
>Ga0180220_1000217_pt1 | contig 88707 bp, 80 predicted proteins | sample eDN5th37CBELigBY_FD_151335 | JGI IMG/M metagenome (GOLD analysis project Ga0180220, IMG submission 151335) | Enriched backyard soil microbial communities from Emeryville, California, USA - eDNA 5th pass 37_C BE-Lig BY (version 2) (version 2) | ecosystem: Environmental > Terrestrial > Soil >...
CCCTGGTTCATGCCGATGTTGAACCCGTCGCAGTTCGAGACCTTGCGCAGCACGCGCATGCCCTGCTGTGTCAGCAGACCGATCTCGGCGACCTCTTCGTCCGTGGCTTCGTCATACGTCGCGATGTGGCGGTACGGACACACCAGCAGGTGGCCTGAGTTGTACGGGAAGAGGTTCAGCAGCGCGTAGGCGGTGCGTCTCGGCCGACGTGCGACCCATGCGAGGGTCAGCGTCGCGGGCTGACACCCGCATCGCGAAAGAGGCCGGCGTCTCGGGGGCGCCGGCCTTCTCGCGTCCGGGCTCAGGCTGCCGGCTGCGTGGCGTCGCGGTGCAGATCGTCCTCCACCTGGGTCGCGCGGATAGGGTGCCCCTGCGTCGTGAGGCAGCGGCCCGATGCGAGGTCCCACTTCCAGTCGTGGAGGCTGCACGTGAGCACGCCGTCCTCGATCTTGCCGGTCTTCGTCAGATCGGCGCGCAGATGCGGGCAGCGGCGCTGCACGATCCAGTCGCCCAACTGGGCGTCCTCGGACGTGTCGGACTGCTCCGCATACCAGTTCTCGACGTACTCGATGCGGTCGCGCGAGAGGCACTTGAGGAACGTGTAGATGAACTCGTTGAACTTGCCCTTGCGCCCCGCCTGGAACTGCATCGACAGGAAGATCGAGTTCGACCAGTCGATCTCGTGGTCGCGGATGTTCGTCGATACGAGGTCGGCCGGGATCGTGTACCAGAACTCGACGTCTTCGCCGTCGTACTCGCGCAGCTTCGCCTTCGGGAAGTCGGCGACCATGTCGAGCTCGCCGATCGTGAAGCGCACCGGCCCGCCGACGCCGTTGCGGATCGTGCGCGCGCGGCGCAGGAGCGGCTCCCACCACTCCTTGAGCGCCGCGAGCATCTCGTCGGGTGGCAGCACCGCGGCACGCGACGCCTCTTCGGCGCGGATCTCGTCCTGGCGCGTGTCGCGCTGCTCGGCGAGGTACGACCACTTGTCGCCGAAGATGCGCTCGATCTCGGCATCCGTGTAGAGGGTCTGCGTGACCTCGATCTCGCCGTTGTTCAGGTCGACCTGCGTGCCGGGCAGGAACAGGTAGCCCTTCTGCTCGGGGCGGAGCTCCGCCATGTGCTCCAGGAACTGGCGCTGATCGGTGAAGATCGCGTCGTCGTCGAGGCCGTAGCCGTTGTAGCGGAACAGCTCTTCGCGCAGGAACATCGGCGGGCCCGCCATCGGGAAGACGTGCTCGGCGTCGATCTTCTCGATGTAGTACATCGCGCGCTTGTTCTGCGCCTCGCGCTTGAGACGCGCGAAGTTCTGCTTGGCGTCCTGCGGCAGGTCGTAGACCATCGGCCACCAGATCGCGCCCGACACCTGCGTGAAGTACGCCTCGGGCTTCGAGAACGACATGAGCTTCTCGAGGTCGAGCGGGTGCGAGTCGTTCTGGTTCAGGATGCTCGCGGTGCCGTCGTCGACGCTGAGCGACGAGTCGCCGATCGGGCCGTCGCTCGGTGCGCGCAGCGGCGTCACCATGACCTTGAGCGGGCCGAACTCGAGCGGCACGCCCGCCTGGGTGTAGACGATGTTGTCGTAGCCGAGCTTGCGCAGGTCGGTCTCGAGGTCGTCCGTCGGATACTCCGGCAGGAGCACCTTGATGTCCTTCGGCACGTGGCGCTCCATGAGCGCCGGGTCGAAGTGGTCGCGGTGCCGGTGCGAGATGTAGAGGAAGTCCGCCTTGCCGAAGCGCTCCCAGTCGAGCGCCCGGTTGTCGGGGAACGGGAACCACGAGCCGAAGAACGTCGGCCCGACGACGGGGTCGCAGAGGATGCTCCCGCCTGCCGTCTCGATGAACATGCCGGCATGGCCGAGGCCCGTGATGCGCATGGAAATCCTTCCGATCGACGCACACCGATTGTAGGCGAGGTCGCATCGGGGCCTCGGACGGACGGCCGTGGAAATGCGGATCCCGCGGGTCAGTCGGCCTCGAAGAGCCCCCGGATGTCGTCGGCCGAGAGAGCGCGCCCGAACAGCGCGTCGTCGTCCATGACCGCGTGGAACAGCCTCGCCTTCCGCTGCTGGAGCGCCATGACCTTCTCCTCGATCGTTCCCGCCGCGATCAGCCGATACACGTTCACCGGGCGCTCCTGCCCGATGCGGTGGGTACGGTCGACGGCCTGCGCCTCGGCGGCGGGGTTCCACCACGGGTCGAGAATGAACACGTAGTCCGCCTCGGTGAGGGTCAGGCCGAAGCCGCCGGCCCTGAGGCTGATGAGGAACACGGGCGCCTCTCCCGTGCGGAAGCTCGCGATCGCCCCGTCGCGATCGTGCGTCGACCCGTCGAGATAGGCGTGACGGATGCCGCGCTCCTCCAGCCGCTCGGCGACGAGCCCCAGGAACGACGTGAACTGGCTGAACACGAGCGCCCGGTGGCCCTCCGCGAGCACCTCGTCGAGCTGCTCGAACAGCGCGGTGAGCTTGCTCGGCTCGATGTGCGCGTACTCCGGGTCGATGAGCTCGGGCGCGAGGCTGAGCATCCGCAGGAGCGTCAGCGACCGGAACACGATGAAGCGGTTGCGGTCGAGATCTTCGAGAAGGCCCAGCACCTTCTGCCGCTCGCGCTGCAGCACGGTGTCGTACAGCGCGCGGTGCGCGGGCCCGAGCTCGACCGTGACCTCCTGCTCCTGCTTCGGCGGCAGGTCGGCGGCGACGAGCTCCTTCGTGCGCCGCAGCACGAGAGGACGGATGCGGCGCCGCAGGCGCGCGAGGCGCCCGGCGCGGTACGCGCCGCCCTCCTGGTTCTCGGGCACCTTGCCCTGCTCGATCGGGCCGATGTACTCCTCGCGGAAGCGCCGCGCCGACGGGAAGAGGCCCGGCGCGGCGAGGGCGAGGAGCGACCACAGCTCGCTCAGGCTGTTCTCGAGCGGTGTGCCGGTGACGGCGTACACGACGTCGGCGCGCAGCGCCGCCACCGCCTGGTGGGTCTTGGTGGCCCGGTTCTTCACGAACTGCGCCTCGTCGAGAATGAGTCCCGCCCACTCGACGCCGGCGAACGCTGATTCGTCGAGGCGCAGGCGCGTGTAGGACGTGACGACGAGATCGGCGGATGCCGCGGCCCGCGCGACGGTCGTGGCATCCGTTCGGCGTCCCTGAACACCCCGCCCGCCGTCGAGCACGGTCACGCGCAGTTCGGGCGTGAAGCGCGCCGCCTCGGTGCGCCACGTCGACACGACCGAGGTGGGAGCGACGACGAGGAAGGGGCGCCGCTCGCCCGCGTCGCGCGTGTGCGCGATGAGCGCGAGCAGCTGCAGCGTCTTGCCGAGCCCCATGTCGTCGGCGAGGATGCCGCCCAGCCGGTGCCGCCAGAGGAACGCGAGCCAGTCGTACCCCGTGCGCTGGTAGGGACGCAGGTCTGCGCGAAGCCCGCGCGGCAGCGGCGTCTCGGGCACGCCCTCGGCATCGCGAAGGCCCTCGGCGATCGCGCGCCACGAGACCGCGGGTTCGGACTGGTCGGCGAGGTCCTCGAAGTCAGCCCACAAGGTGGTCTGGTAGCGGCTGAGGCGTGGGCCGGTCTCCCATTCGTCGAGCTCGCCCGCCTCCTCGATGAGCTCGCGCAGCCGCATCAGCGACGGATGCGACAGCGAGAAGTACGCTCCGTCGCTCAGGAGCATCTTGCGGCGGCCTCGCGACAGCGCGATGAAGAGCTTGCCGAAGGGGATGCGCCGCCCGTCGATGGTGACGACGACGCCGAGGTCGAACCAGTCCGGATCGGGTGACTCGACCGTCGTGATCTCGATGCGCGGATCGCCGGTCAGCTCGCGATACCGCGGCCGCTCCCCCGTTACCTCGACCACAACCCCGTCGAGCGCCTCCAGGCGCGGAAGCACGCGCGATGCGAACTCCGCCGCGTCGAGGCCGGTCAGCACCGCGGTGGGAGCCCATTCGACGGGCGACTCCTCTTTCCAGACCTCTTCGACGCGGTCGCGGATCGCCTCTTCGGCATCGGGGTCGCGGTCGGTGGTGTCGAACGCGTGGAAGGAGGCGTCCTCGCGACCGGGGTACCGCCACGAATGCGAATACTCCAGCCGGTGCGACGGCGAGAACCGCACGGCGATGACGAGCGTCGGGCGATCGGGCGAGGGGATCTCGATGCCCGGCGCCCGCACCGTCACATGGCGCGACATCGGTGCGAGGTGCTCGGCGATGAACTCCTCGGCGTCCGGCTGGGGAACCTCGACCGGACCGGCTGCGGTGAGCAGCGCCCGCACGGCGTCGGGCACCGCCGCGCGCGCGAGGTCGATCCGGAGGCGCTCGCCCGTCACCTCGAACCGGTAGACGCCGCCCGTGCCGATGGGTCGGACGGCCGTGGCATCCGCCTCCGCTCCCCCGATGACGACGTCGGGCGCGACGATGAGCGCGCCCGACCTTCGCGACACGCGCACCGACACGGATGCCTCGCCCACCAGCTCGACCGTCTGGTGCCGTTTCGTGGCGATGATCGGGATGCCGAGCCGAGCAGCCTTCTCGAGATGGGGCCACAGCAGCGACGATGTGATGTCGTCGAGCGTCAGCCACTCGGCGACGTCGGAGAACGTGCCGTACGTGCGCAGGTCGCGCCCGATGCTGTGCAGCTCGGTGAACCAGCGCGCCTGCGCCGGGTCGTAGCGGTTACCCGGGCGCCGCACCTCATCCCATGACGCGTCGCCCTTGATCCACGCGTCGTCGCGCGCACCGCGCTCGAGCGGACGCAGCCCGACCAGCACGTCGGTGCCGTGCGCGTGCAGGCTGCGCGCCGTCGCGGTCTCGACCTTCACGGGCGACCAGGACGAACCGTCACGGCGCACGCGCTGGCGCAGCTCGACACCGAGGGCGAGCGCCGTAGCCGCACCTGCCGTCGCCGAGACGGATGCCGCGAACAGCCGCCGCCAGTCGGAGGACGCCGGTGCGGCCCCGGGCGCGGGGATGCCGGCGCGCGCGGCGTCGTCGAAGGGCGGGGTCACGGGATCCATCCTGGTCCCCCGCTCCGACAGAGCCGCCTCGACGTCAGCCGGCTCGCGCGATGCGTGCGAGCACGCCGTGCACGAACGCGCCCGACTCGTCGGTCGAGAACTCCTTTGCGAGTTCGACGGCCTCGTCGATCGCGACCGCCGTCGGGACCTCGTCGTTGTAGACGATTTCCCACACACCGATCCGCAGCAGGGCGCGGTCGACCGCGGGCATGCGCGCGAGCGACCAGTCCTTCGCGTACGTCGTGATGAGCTCGTCGATCTCGGCCTGGTTGTCGATCACGCCGTCGACGATCTCGCGCGCGTAGAGCCACGACGCCTCGCGTGCGGGCTCGTTCGCGGCGCGCTTCGCCTCGGCGGCCAACACGGTCGGCAGGGCGTCGCCGCGGACGTCGCTCTGGAAGAGGATGTCGAGTGCGCGCTTGCGCGCCTTCGTTCGTGCGCTCATCGCGCGGCGTCAGTTGACGCGGCCGAGGTACTCGCCCGTACGGGTGTCGACCTTGACCTTGGTGCCCGTCTCGAGGAACAGCGGGACCTGGATCTCGTAGCCGGTCTCGACCGTCGCGGGCTTGGTGCCCGCCGATGAGCGGTCGCCCTGCAGACCGGGCTCGGTGTAGGTGATCTCGAGCACGACGGAGGCCGGGAGGTCGATGTAGAGCGGGTTGCCGTTGTTGAGGGCGATCGTCACCTGCTGGTTCTCGAGCAGGAAGTTCTTCGCGTCGCCGACGGTCGCCGCGGGCACCGACAGCTGGTCGTAGTCGGTCGTGTCCATGAACACGAAGCTGTCGCCGTCGTTGTAGAGGTACGTGAAGTCGCGGCGGTCGACGTTCTCGATGTCGACCTTCGCGCCTGCGTTGTACGTCTTGTCGACGACCTTGCCCGTGACGACGTTCTTCAGCTTCGTGCGCACGAACGCCCCGCCCTTGCCGGGCTTGACGTGCTGGAACTCGACGACGCTCCAGAGCTGTCCGTCGATGTTGAGGACGACGCCGTTCTTGATGTCTGCGGTCGATGCCATGTGTGTGGGAAGTCCGTTCGTGTGGTGATGAGGCGACCCCGATGCGGGCCGGGACGAGAGTGGGCCGAGCGCGCCGTCAGCGGCCGACGTTCGATTCTACGGGATGGCTCGGCGGCGACACCGGAGATCAGCCGTCGGCCTGTCCGGTGATGACGTCGATGAGACGCTCGACCGCGGTCGCGTACCCGTGCACCCCTTCGCCCATGACGTGCACGAGCGCGACATCGGCGACGTACGAGTGCTGTCGGAACGGCTCGCGCTTCGAGATGTCGGAGATGTGCACCTCCGCGACGGGCAGGGCCACGCCCGAGAGCGCATCGCGGAGCACGACCGACGTGTGGGTGAGCCCGCCCGGATTGATGACGATGCCCGCGCAGTCCTCGCGTGCCGCGTGGATCGCGTCGAGGAGCACGCCCTCGTGGTTGCTCTGCACGGCACGCATCTCGAAGCCGCGCGCTCGCGCCGCATCCGCCGCGATGCGCTCGACGTCCGCGAGCGTCGCGGTGCCGTAGACCTCGGGCTCGCGCACTCCCAGCAGATTGAGGTTCGGTCCGTTCACGAGGAGCAGGCGCCGCGGAGTGGTCACGCCATCACCCTAGCGAGGGTCGGTCGGCGGCACGGCCCGAGCGTTCGGCCTGCAACGTCATCCGCAGCTCTCTTCCCGCGACGCTCTGCGTCACTTCACCCGTCTCGCGGAACCCGAACCGTCGATACGCGCCTTGCGCGCGGTGGTTGTCGACGTGCACATCGAGCGACACCGTCTGCGCGCCGTGGGCGACCGCCCACTCCACGGCCGCCTCGAGCAGGGCGTCGATGGTGCCGTCGCCCCGGTGTGTGGGGCGCACCCAGACGCCCACGACGTCAGCGCTCGGGTGCGCCACGGTGCGGTGGAGGTGATCCGTCGCGCCCGGCCGTCGCAGGAGGACCGTGAGCGACCCCACCCACTCGCCGTCGTCCTCCGCCACCAGTTGCGCACCGTCGTCGCTCTCGGCCGCCCGTGCGGTGCGGTCGCGCCAGAAGTCGTCGCTGCGGGCCTCGGCGCTCGCGCGCGTGTCGAGGAACGCGATCGGGGCGAGCGGGTCGCTCAGGGACTCCAGCCGCAGGTCGCGCACGGCTTCCCATTCGTCGACGCGGACGCGACGGATGCTCAGCATCCCGCCACCCTAGCGACGACGCACTTCGGGCGCAGGGCGGTCAGCCCGCGATCTCCTGGTACGCCGCGAACAGCAGCGACTCGTCAGGCGCCTGCAGCGTCGTGGGTTTCGCGATGTCGTCGAGCACGATGAACCGCAGCAACCCGCCGCGCGCCTTCTTGTCGCGCTGCATGGTCGCGAGCAGCTGCGGCCACGCCCCCGCCCGGTACGAAGTCGGCAGGCCGAGCAGCTCCAGGATGTCGCGGTGACGCTGGGCCGCGGCATCCGACAACCGTCCTGCGAGCCGGGACAGCTCGGCGGCGAAGACCATGCCGATCGAGATCGCCGCGCCGTGGCGCCAGCGGTAGCGCTCGGCGTGCTCGATCGCGTGGCCGAGCGTGTGGCCGTAGTTGAGCACCTCGCGCAGGCCGGCCTCACGGAGGTCCTCCCCCACGACCAGCGCCTTCATGTCGATCGCGAGCTCGACGCACCGGCGGAACGCGTCGCTGCGCGGGTCGACGACGGCCTCGGCATCCGCTTCGATCAGGTCGAGGATCTCGGGATACCAGATGAATCCGGCCTTCACGACCTCGGCGAAGCCCGCCACGAGCTCGTTGCGGCCGAGCGAGTCGAGCAGATCCAGATCGCAGATCACGGCGCGCGGCGGCCAGAACGCGCCGACGAGGTTCTTGCCCTCGGCCGTGTTGATGCCGGTCTTGCCGCCCACCGCCGCGTCGACCATGCCGAGCACGGTCGTCGGCACCTGCACGACGGCCACTCCGCGCAGCCACGTGGCCGCGACGAAGCCGGCGAGGTCGGTGACCGCGCCGCCGCCGAACCCGACGATCGCGTCGGTCCGCGTGAAGTCGGCCTGACCGAGGATCTGCCAGCAGAACGCGGCGACCTCGACGCGCTTGCCCTGCTCGGCGTCGGGGATCTCGGCGAGCAGCACCTCACGGTCGCCGAGCAGGCTCCCGCGCAGTGCCTCGGCCTGCGCGGCGAGAGTCGGCGGATGCACGATGAGCACCTTGCGGGCCGACGCGGGCAGCGCCTCGCCGAGCGTGCTCAGGATGCCGCGCCCCACGCGCACGTCGTACGGAGCCTCCCCCTGCACGGTGATGGTGGTGGGCTCGCTCATGTCTCCTCCTGGGCGGTGGCCGATCGTGCGCCGCTGCGGACCCACTCGACGATCGCGTCGACGACGTCCTGCAGCGGACCCGTCGACGTGTCGAACTCGATGTCGGCCACCTCGTCGTACAGTGGGCGCCTCTCGCGCAGGATCGCGGTCCAGCGCTCGACCGGATCCTCGGTCTGCAGCAGCGGGCGGCTCGAACCGCGGATGCGCCCCGCGACCACCTCGGGTGTCACGGTGAGCAGCACGACCCTGTGCCGCGCGAGGTCGGCTCGCGTGTTCGGGTCGAGCACCGCGCCACCGCCGAGCGACACGACGCCGCCGGTCGCGAGTGCGGCCCGGACGGCCTCGCGCTCGAGCTCGCGGAAGCGCCTCTCGCCGTGGGTCGCGAACACGGTGTCGAGGGGTCCATGCTCGCGTGCGACGGCGGCGTCGGTGTCGGTGAAAGGCAGCGCGAGCGCCTTCGCCACGCGCCGCCCGATGCTCGTCTTCCCGGCGCCCATCGGCCCGATGAGGACGACGGCGGATGCCGCCTCCCGCGCCACGGGCACGGGAGCGCGCTCAGCGGGCGAGGTCATGCTCGGCGAGCGGCTCCGCGTCGTCGGCGCCGAGCGACGGGTCGCTGGCTCCGGACGAGCGCAAGGTGTCGGGGATCGCCGCGAGATAGGACTCGAGGTTGCGGCGCGTTTCGGCGACCGAGTCGCCGCCGAACTTCTCGAGCACGGCCTCGGCGAGCACGATCGCGACCATCGCCTCGGCGACCACGCCGGCCGCGGGAACGGCGCACACGTCGGAGCGCTGGTGGTGGGCGGATGCCGCGTCGCCCGTCGCCACATCGACCGTGCGCAGCGCACGCGGAACCGTCGCGATCGGCTTCATGCCCGCGCGAACGCGCAACACGGTGCCCGTCGACATGCCGCCCTCGGTGCCGCCGGCGCGGTCACTCGCACGCGTGATGCCGCCGTCGGCCGAGAAGAGCTCGTCATGGGCGGCCGAGCCGCGTCGACGCGTTGTCTCGAAGCCGTCGCCGACTTCGACCCCCTTGATCGCCTGGATGCTCATGAGCGCCTGCGCGAGTCGCCCGTCGAGGCGGCGGTCCCAGTGCACGTGCGAGCCGAGTCCCGGCGGCAGACCGTACGCGAGCACCTCGACGATGCCCCCGAGCGTGTCGCCGTCCTTGCGGGCGGCGTCGACCTCGGCCACCATGCGCTCCGACGTCTCGGGGTCGAAGCACCGCAGCGGGTCGGCGTCGAGGGTGTCGACGTCATCGGGCGTCGGCAGCGCCGCGCCCTCGGGCACCCGGACCGGGCCGATCGAGAGTGTGTGGCTCACGAGGCGGATGCCGAGCTCCGACAGGAACGAGCGCGCGACGGCCCCGAGCGCGACACGAGCCGCCGTCTCGCGCGCGCTCGCGCGCTCGAGGATCGGGCGGGCCTCGTCGAACCCGTACTTCTGCATGCCCACGAGGTCGGCGTGCCCTGGCCGCGGACGCGTGAGCGCGGCGCCGCGCCCGCGCGACTTGTCGGTGAGCTCGACGGGCTCGGCGCTCATGACCTCGACCCACTTCGGCCACTCGGTGTTGCCGATGCGCAGCGCGATCGGGCTCCCGAGCGAGAAGCCGTGACGCACGCCGGCCGAGATGGTCAGCTCATCCTCTTCGAACTTCATGCGCGAGCCGCGGCCGTAGCCGAGCTTGCGGCGGGCGAGATCCGCTTGGATCGCGCTGCGAGACACCGGCACGCCGGCCGGAAGACCCTCCATGACGGCGATGAGTTCGGGGCCGTGCGATTCGCCGGCCGTGAGCACACGGAGCATTGCTCCAGTCTCCCACGCCACGAGGGGCGGTTACGCCGACGCGGATGCCTCGAACGCCGCGCGCATCGCCGCGACGACGACGTCCTCGCGCGGCAGGACCGCGTGAGGGTCGCCCAGCACGAAGACGCGCACCTGCAGCACCGCCTGGTGCAGGAGCATGCCGCTGCCGTCCCACGCCCGCTCGCCCGCGCGCTCCCACGCGGTCGCGAGCACCGTCGGCCAGTGGCCGTAGACGACGTCGAGGAGGGGGCCGCCGGATGCCGCGAGGCGGTCGGCCGTGGCATCCGGAATCTCGGCTCCGCCCGGAAGCGTCGCGATCGTGAGATCCGCGGTGCCCGTGGGATCGTCGATACGAGCCGGGGTCACACGCACGCCGATGCGCTCGCCGAGCGCCATCAGATGCTCGGCCGCCTCAGGGCGACGCGCCGCGACCTCGACCTCACGCACACCCATCGTGTCGAGCGCCATGAGCGCGGACGTCGCCGTCGCGCCCGCGCCGACGATGCGCGCACGCGCGGGGCCTGCGACGCCCTGCTCGGAGAGGAACCGCACGATCCCGCCCACGTCGGTGTTGTAACCGCGCGGGCCGCCCTCGGCGAGGAGAAGCGTGTTGACGGCACCCGTGAACTCCGCCGCGCGATCGCGGGTCTCGGCCGCGTCGAATGCGACGCCCTTGAGCGGCATCGTGAGTGACAGACCGCGCCACGGGTCGCCGAGCTGCGCGAGCCGGGATGCGAACGACGCCTCATCGACGCGCTCGCGTCCGTACTCCCAGTCGAGGTCGAGGGCACGGTAGGCGGCGCCGTGGAGCTGCGGAGAGCGGCTGTGGGCGATCGGATCGCCCCACACCGCCAGCCGGCGGCCCGTCAGCACCCCGAGTCCGGGTGGTCGCGGCACCAGGCTCGCCACTGGTCGACGGCCCGGTTGTGGTCGTTGATGTTCGATGTGAACACGGTCTCGCCCGTGTCGAGGTTGACCGTCACGAAGTAGAGCCAGTCGCCGTCGGCGGGGTGCATCGCCGCCGAGATCGCGACGTCGCCCGGGTTCGAGATCGGTCCGATCGGCAGGCCCGGGTGGACGTAGGTGTTCCACGGGTTCGGGTCGGTCAGCGCCTCCTCGGACGAACTGGCCGTGCCGTCGTGCATCTCGCCGTAGCCGTACTGCGCGGTCGAGTCCATCTGCAGGAGACCGAACGTCTCCTGGTTGTTCGGGTCGAGACGGTTCTGGATGACGCGCGACACCTTCTGCATGTCCGCTTCATAGCGGGCCTCGCGCTGGATGATCGAGGCGATCGTGAGGATGCGCTGACGCTCTTCGACGGGCACGCCCGCCTCGTCGAGCGACTGCACCGTGCGGTCGACCATGCGGGCGATCACGTCGGTGGCCGTGACCCCCGGGTCGAACGTGTACATCGCCGGGAACAGCCAACCCTCGAGGGAGTCCGCTGCGACGCCGTACGCGGACGGGTCCGCCACGGCGGCCTGGAAGTCCTCGAGCGGCATCTGGAGACTGTCGGCGAGGATCTCGATCGTCTGCTCGACCGTCTTGCCCTCGGGGACGAGAGCCGAGTTCTCGAGCTTGTTCGCCGGATCGAGGATCATGGCGAGCGCGGCCTCGGAGGTCATCTGCTTCTGCAGCTTGAACACGCCGGGCTGGAACGGCGGGTTCTGCTGCGTCTCGATGAGATACGAGTAGAACGCCTCGGGCGTCTTCGTCACGCCGGCCTCGTAGAGCTTGGGCGAGATGGACTGGCCCGTGTCACCCGAGACGATCGTGATGAGCGCCTCGCCGTTCGCCATGCCCGGTTCGTAGTCCTTCGGCTCCTCCCAGCCGAGCACCGCGCGGATCTGGCTCTCGTACGTGCTCCAGACCCACCAGCCGCCGAGCGCGACGCCGCCGAGCAGGGCGACGATCACGCCGAGCGCGATCCAGCCCCCGCTACGGCGCTTGCGCTTGTCTTTCGGAGGGGGCGGCGCGCCGATGTCGGCCGTCGAGACTTCTCCCGTGAAGAGGGCCTCGAGCCCGCCGTCCGCCTCGCCCGCGTCGGAGGGCCGTGCGGGTGCCGGCTTGGCCTGCGACTCCGGGATGATCGGGATGCTCCCCGTGCGGCTGTAGGGGAGCGCCGGCTGCGCCGCCGCCTCGCCCGAGAACGGCCACGCGCGCGCGGGGTCGTCATCGAGGGCGTCGGCGGTGGGTGCCGTCTGAGTCGAAGAGGGAGGGACGGATGCCGCGGCACCCGTCTCGAACGCCGACGTGGGCGCCTGCTGCGGTGCCGGGGGCTGCTGTGCCGGGGACACGGGCACCGCTCCGCTCGCCGCCGCCCGAGCGGCGGCTTCACGCGCAGCGGCTTCGCGCATCGCGCGTCGCGACATGGGCACACCACCCGTCTGCGTCGGAACAGCTCCCGTCTCGGGCGCACCGCTGTTCACGCCGACCGAGCCGGTCTGCGCCGGAACAGACCCGCTCTGCGGGGGCACCGAGCCCGTGTGCGCCGCCGGGACACCCCCGTTCTGCGGGGGGACGGAGCTGTTCCGCGGGCCGTCGCCGCTGTGCCCGGAGCCTTCGGACGCCGACCGCGCAAGGTGGGCTCGCGGGTCGGGCAGCTTGCCGAACAGACCCGCGAACGGATCGTCGTACGGCGAAGGCGATTGGGGCATCTTCAGGCGGGCTCCTCGGCCGGGGGTACGGGTATGCCGGGCGGTCGTCCGGTGTTCTTCTCGACATCGAGAGCCTGTTGGAGCAGGACCACCGCCGCGACCTGGTCAACAATGCTACGAGACGAACGCTGGGTTCTGCCCGAACCACGCAGCGCCGCGTGTGCCGAAACCGTGCTGAGGCGCTCGTCGACGAGGCGGACGGGCACGTCGGATGCGGCAGCCAGCGCCGCGGCGAAATCGCGCGCATCCGCGGTCGACGGCGTGTCGCCGCCGCTCAGGCTCAACGGCAGGCCGACGAGGACTTCGAGCGGCTCGTACTCCGCGATGAGCTCGCGGATCCGCGCGACGGACGCGTCCGAGCGCGCTACGGTCTCGACGGGAGTCGCGAGCAGCCCGTCGGGGTCGCATCGTGCGACGCCGATCCGCGCCCGGCCGACATCGACCCCGAGGCGGACTCCCCTGCGGAACTCGCTCATGCCGGTCGGTTCACGCCGCGTTCAGCGCGCCCTTCACGGCCGCCAGCGCGGACGGCATGGCCGCGGCATCCGTTCCGCCGCCCTGCGCGACGTCGTCGCGCCCGCCGCCCCCGCCGCCGAGAGCGGTCGCGGCCGCCTTGGCGAGCACGCCGGCCTTGGCGCCCGCGGAGCGCGCCGCCTCATTCGTCGCGACGACGACGACCGGGCGTCCGTTGAGCTCCGCGCCGAGGGCGACGACCGCCGCGTCCGATCCCAGTCGATCGCGCACCTGGAGGGCGAGGGAACGCACGTCGTCGGCCGACGACGCCGTGCCGAGCGACTCGGCGACCACACGGTGCGGGCCGACGGTCGTCGCCTTCTCGACGAGAGTGGGCAGCCGATCCGCGAGGGCCTTCGCCTCGTACGCCGCGATCTTCTTCTCAGCCGCTTTGAGGTTCGCGGTGAGCTCGGCGATGCGTGCGGGCAGCTGCTCGCGGGGCGTCTTGAGCGTCGCGGTGAGCTGCGACACGAGGGCGCGCTCGGCCGCGAGCTGCCGGAACGCGTCGAGGCCGACGAGGGCCTCGACACGGCGGTTCGACGCACCGACCGACGACTCGCCGACGAGGCTGATGAGCCCGACCTCGGCGCTCGTGGACACATGCGTGCCGGCGCAGAGCTCGCGCGACCACGGGCCGCCGATGTCGACCATGCGCACGGTGTCGCCGTACTTCTCGCCGAACAGCGCAATCGCGCCGAGGGAACGCGCCTCGTCGAGCGGCAGCACGCGCGTCGTGACCTCGAGGTTCTCGCGCACCGCGTTGTTCGCGATCTCCTCGATCTCGGTCTTCGTCTCGTCGGAGAGCGCCTGTCCCCAGCTGAAGTCGAACCGCAGGTAGCCCGCGCGGTTCAGCGAGCCCGCCTGGGTCGCCGACCGACCGAGCGTGTCGCGCAGCGCCGCGTGCACGAGGTGAGTCGCCGAGTGCGCCTGGCGCGCCGCACGCCGGTTCTCGGCGTCGACGACCGAGGTGGCCGGCTGACCGACGCCGACCTCGCCCGAGGTCACCTCGACCGTGTGGCTGATGAGGCCGGGAACCGGCTTCTGCACGTCGAGGACGTCGAGCTCGTAGCCCGGACCCACGATGATGCCCTTGTCGGCCACCTGGCCGCCGGACTCCGCGTACAGCGCGGTCTCGGCGAGGATGACCTCGGCGATCTGCCCCGTCGTGGCGCGATCGGCCGGCATGCCGTCGACGAGGATGCCGAGCACCGTCGACTCCGTCTGCAGGTCGGTGTAGCCCGTGAACACGGTCTCGCCGCGCGCACGCAGGTCTCGGTAGACGCTCGTGTCGGCGAGCTGGCGCTTGCGCGCACGCGCATCCGCCTTCGCGCGCTGACGCTGCTCCTGCATGAGCGAGTCGAATGCGGCGCGGTCCACCGTGAGGCCCGCCTCCTGCGCGATCTCGAGCGTCAGGTCGATCGGGAAGCCGTAGGTGTCGTGCAGCAGGAACGCCTCGGAGCCGGGGATCGTCGTGCCGCCGGATGCCTTCGTCTGCGCGAGCGACTCGTCGAGCAGCGCCGAGCCCGCCGCCAGCGTGCGCAGGAACGTCTCCTCCTCGGCGAGGGCGTACTGCGAGATGCGGCCCCAGTCCTCCGCGACGACCGGGTACGCCTCGGCCATCGCATCGCGCGACGCCGCGAACAGCTCCGCGAAGGTCGGCCCCTCGACGCCCAGCAGGCGCATCGAGCGGATCACGCGGCGCATGAGGCGGCGCAGGATGTAGCCGCGACCGTCGTTCGACGGCGTCACGCCGTCGGCCAGCAGCATGAGCGACGAGCGCACGTGGTCGGCGACGATGCGGAACCGCACGTCGTCGTCGTGGTCGGCGCCGTACGTGCGCCCCGACAGCTCGACCGCCTTGTCGAGGACCGGCCGCACCTGGTCGGTCTCGTACATGTTGTCGACGCCCTGCTTGATGAACGCGATGCGCTCGAGGCCCATCCCGGTGTCGATGTTCTTCGCGGGCAGCTCGCCGACCACGTCGAAGTCGTACTTCGACCGCACGTTCGTGATCTCGTACTGCATGAACACGAGGTTCCAGATCTCGACGTAGCGGTCGTCGTCGGTCGCGGGTCCTCCGTCGACGCCGTACTCCGGGCCGCGGTCGAAGAAGATCTCCGAGCAGGGGCCGGCAGGGCCCGGCAGGCCCGTGCTCCAGTAGTTCGTGTCCTTGCCGAGCCGCTGGATGCGGTCTTCGGGCAGCCCCGCGATCTCGCGCCACAGACCGTAGGCCTCGTCATCCTCTTCGTAGACGGTCACCCACAGCTCGGCGGGGTCGAATCCGAGACCGCCGTCGGCCTCGGGCATCGTGAGAAGCTCCCACGCGTAGCCGATCGCCTCCCGCTTGAAGTAGTCGCCGAACGACCAGTTGCCGAGCATCTGGAAGAAGGTGCCGTGACGCGGCGTCTTGCCGACCTCTTCGATGTCGTTCGTGCGGATGCACTTCTGGTTGTCGGCCGCGCGCGGATACGGCGGCGGCACGTCACCCGACAGATACGGGATGAACGGGACCATGCCCGCGACCGTGAACAGCAGCGCCGGGTCGTCGGTGACGAGCGACGCCGACGGCACGATCGTGTGATCCTTCTTCTCGAAATAGGCCAGGAAGCGACGGGCGATCTCGGCGGTCTTCATTCGTGGGGGTTCCTCGGGACGAGCGGATCCTGCCCCGGTACGGCGGGAGGATGCGAGTGGATCGGGTGAGCCGATGGGTCAGGCGGCGGGCTTGGGTGCGGCATCCGTGTCGCCGGAGGCTGCAGAGCCGGATGCCGCGGCGACCGCCTCGGCCGCCGCATCCGTCGCCGCCTCGGCACCGTCCGAGAAGCGCGCCTCCTGCTCGTGGTACGCCGCGCTGATGCGATCGGTGAACTCGGCGATGCGCGCGTCGATGTCGGCGAGCACCTCGCGGCCGCGGGGGTCCTTGTTGACGAAGTGCGCGAGGACGAAGCCGCCGGCCAGGCCGAGCACGAACCACACCAGGTTCTTCATGTCACCACTCCTTCGCCGCGGGCGCGGCATCGGTCCATCTTAAGCGAGAACGGCGAAGGGCGCCGGGGTGTACCCGGCGCCCTTCGCGCGAATGCTCTGGTTCGAGCGGCCTTACCGGGCCGCGTAGTACTCGACGACCAGCTGGACGTCGCACACGACCGGAACCTCGGCGCGCTTGGGGCGACGCACGAGACGGGCCTGCAGCTTGTCGAGCTCGACCTCGAGGTAGGCCGGAACCGGGGGCAGGACGTCGGCGTGACCGCCGGCGGCCGCGACCTGGAACGGCTCGAGGCTCTCGCTCTTGGGCTTGACGTGGATGAGCTGGCCCGGCTTCACGCGGAACGACGGGCGGTCGACGAGCTGGCCGTCGACGAGGATGTGACGGTGCACGACGAGCTGGCGCGCCTGCGCCATCGTGCGGGCGAAGCCCGAACGGAGCACGAGGGCGTCGAGACGCATCTCGAGCTGCTCGACGAGGTTCTCACCGGTCAGGCCGTCCTTGCGGCGGGCCTCTTCGAACTGGATGCGCAGCTGCTTCTCGCGGATGTTGTACTGCTCGCGAAGACGCTGCTTCTCGCGCAGACGGACGGCGTAGTCGCTGTCGGCCTTGCGCTTCGTGCGGCCGTGCTCGCCCGGAGCGTACGGACGCTTCTCGAGGTAGCGGGCTGCCTTCGGGGTCAGCGCGACGCCGAGCGCGCGCGACAGGCGGACCTTGCGGCGGTCCTGGGACTTCGTTGCCACGAAGTGTTCCTTCCGTTTACGCGGCCGTGTCTTTCACGGCTCGCGGACGTATCCCCCACTTCTCGCCCTGTCCGGACTGCACGCCGGGGCACGCCGGAAGGTCTTGGTCAGAGAAGGGAGATGCCCGAAAACCCGGTTTCGAGCCGATCAAGTCTATCAGAGGCGGATTCGGCGGCCGATGACGGATGCGCGTCTCGCGGCAGTCACCGGTGTCGGCCCTCGGTGCGATAGTGAGCACATGGTTCGCGGGCCTGCTCTCGGCGTCGTCCTGGCCGGCGCTCTCGCCCTCACGGGCTGTGCGGCTCCGGAGGGTGAGCTCGGTCCGCTCGGCCGAGCGGGGTGCGATCCGGCGTCGCCGACGGTGGGCATGGTCACGGAGGCCACGGCGTCGGACGGCGTGACCGCGTTCGGGCTGCTCGAGACGGCCGACCCGCGAGAGCTCGCCGCGGGCGACACGGTCCACAAGCTCGTCGTCCGTATGACGGGCTCAGGAGACGTCTCGGCCGAGGTGGTCCGGCCCGACGGCTCGACCCGAGACCTCTCCTGGGGGCCTGAATCGCATGCCTCCAGCAATTTCGACCGCCCGGGCGACGAATGGGGCATCGGGTTCGCGCTCGACGAACTCGGATGCTGGGAGATCCGCCTCGCCCGCGAGGGCGGCGACTCCGCGTCGTTCTGGTTCGCGGTGGACGAAGGGTGATCTCAGGCCGCGGGCACGAGCGACGACATCACGCGCACCACCCCCGGGCCGTACTCGTCGTCGAAGCGGTCCTGAAGCGCCCCGTCGTCGTAGACCACCGTCACGTCGACGACACCCGACATCCCGTTCTCGCCGGCCGACAGCACACCGGGAGTCGACGACACGATCTCGCTCTGGATCGCCTGCAGCTCCGCGGCCGTGCGGGTCGCCTGGGTGACGCACAGCATTCCGCCCCACACCTCGCGCAGCGCGGCCTCCGCGGCGGACGGATCGCCGGTGACCCGGACGTTCACGATCGTGAGCAGCGGGTCGTTCATCAGCATCTCCGACCCCTCGGCGGCCCCGGGCCGCGCGGCGGGGTTCGGCGACTGGTCCATCCACGCGGTCGCATAGCCGTCGAGCAGCTGCGCACGCTCGAACGTGGCGTTCATCGCCTCGAAGGTCGCCTTCGACTCGTCGAGCACGCGCCATCCGCCGTCGGGTTCCGGGCACGGCGTGGAGAAGTCGGTCACATCCACCTCGGGCCACTCGTAGTCCGCGCCGGGCTCGACCTCGATCGCGGTGAAGGCATCGGCGGCGGGGTCGTACGTGCCCGTGAGGATGAACAGCCCCCAGCGGACGCCCGCCGCCTCCTCGAACTGCCCGACGTACCGATTCCAATCCCACCCGATCATGGAGGGACCGCCGCACTGCGGCGGATACGAGGCGGCCATGGCTCCGAGGCACAGCTCGGCGCCGTCACCGTCGTCGAGCACGGTGACCGGATGCTTCGTCGTGACCAGCGCGGCCGAGTCCGCGTCCGGGCCTCCACCCGGCGGGACCGCGTCGTCCCGTGGGGTCGCGCACCCGGCCAGCACCACAGCGGCGAGGACCGCCAGCGCTCCGATCACGGCGGGTCGCGGCATCCGGTTCTCTCGCATCATCGCTCTCCCTCATCGCACGCCGACGAGGCGGGTTCGCCCGCCTCATTCACCGAGTGTCGCGACCACTCGGATCGTCTCACCGTGGATTCGCGCGCCGCCGTGCGCCATCCTCGACGCATGCGCCTTCGCCTCGCCACCGTCGGAATCGCGATCTGCGGAACCCTGCTCATCACCGCGTACGCCGTGCTGGCCGCGCTCCAGATCATCGTGCTGAACCCGCTCGCGGCGGTGCCCGACGCGACACTGGACGAGATCCACGAGGAGATGACGCGCATGGGCGAGTCGCCCGGCATTCCCGTCACGATCGCGATCCTCGGGCTCGGCGTGCTCCTCGCGGGAGCGCTGCTGGTCCTGATCGCGGTGAGAGCGGATGCCACGCCCTTCGCCGCTGCGACGGCCTACCTCCTCATGCTCGTGCTCGGCGCGCCGGCATACTTCATCGCCTCTTTCGGGCCGGGAATGGCGCTCGCCGACGCGTTCCTGATCAGCGGCGCCGACTCCTCCCCGTGGGCGATCCCGCTCTACATGACGAGCGGTGCCGCACTTCTGGTGCTCCTCGCCCTCATCGTCATCGAGAGCGCGCGCTCCAGCACCGCGAGGCGGGCGCCTGCCGCGGCGTGAGGTCAGCTGCCACCGAGGATCCTCCGGATCTTCTCGAGCCGCGCCTGCACGTCGCGCTCCTGGCCGTGATTCGTGGGCTCGTAGTAGCGCTTGCCGCGAAGCTCGTCGGGAAGGTACTGCTGCGCGACCACGCCGACTTCGGAGTCGTGCGGGTACTTGTAGCCCTTGCCGTGCCCGAGGCGTTTGGCCCCCGGGTAGTGAGCGTCGCGCAAGTGGGTCGGCACGCGGCCGAATCCTCCGGCCCGCACGTCGGCGATCGCCTTGTCGAGCGCGACGTATGCGGCGTTGGACTTCGCCGTCGACGCGAGGTACACCGTCGCCTCGGCGAGCGGGATGCGCCCCTCGGGCATGCCGATGAACTGCACGGCGTCGGCGACCGCGACCGCGAGCGGAAGCGCGTGCGGGTCGGCGAGCCCGATGTCTTCGGATGCCGAGATGATGAGCCTGCGCGCGATGAACCTCGGATCCTCCCCCGCTTCGATCATGCGCGCGAGGTAGTGCAGCGCGGCGTCGACGTCGGAGCCGCGGATCGACTTGATGAACGCGCTGATGACGTCGTAGTGCTCATCGCCCTGCCGGTCGTATCGCAGGAGGGCACGATCGACCGCCTGCGCGATGTGCTCGGCCGTGATCTCGATGGGCGAGGGCGCCTCGTCGCCGTCTTCGGAGCCGTGATCGTCGGCCGCGGCGGTCTCGGCCTCCACGTCTGGAGCCGCGATCGACGCCGCGGCCTCGAGAGCGGTGAGCGCGCGGCGCGCGTCGCCGGATGCGAGTCGGATGAGCGCATCCCGCGCCCCGGGCGCGAGTTCCACGGCGCCGGCGAGTCCGCGCGGATCATCGACCGCGCGGTCGATGAGCATGCCGAGGTCGTCGTCGGTGAGCGGCTGGAGGGTGAGCAGCAACGACCGTGACAGGAGCGGCGAGATCACCGAGAACGACGGGTTCTCGGTGGTCGCGGCGATGAGCACGACCCACCCGTTCTCGACGCCGGGAAGCAGCGCGTCCTGCTGCGCTTTGGTGAAGCGGTGGATCTCGTCGAGGAACAGGATGGTCGATTGCCCGTACAGGTCGCGCTGGTTGAGCGCATCCTGCATGACCTCGCGCACGTCCTTCACGCCCGCCGTGATCGCGGAGAGCTCGACGAACCGACGGCCGGACGAGCGCGCGATCGCCTGCGCGAGCGTCGTCTTGCCGGTGCCCGGCGGCCCCCACAGGATCACCGACGTCCCCGGCTTGGCCGCGGCATCCGGATTCGCCAGCGTCACCAGCGGCGACCCGGGCCGCAGCAGGTGCGACTGACCGGCCACCTCGTCGAGCGAGACCGGCCGCATGCGCACGGCGAGCGGGGTCTGGCCCTGGAAGAGAGCGGCGGGCGAAGTCACCCGACCAGGCTATCCGCGGCCGCCGACGCGGGCTCGACACCACTCGCACGACGCTCCGCAGGACGGTTTGGCCCGACCCCGGCGTCTTTGTAGGATCGACGCGGCCCGGAGCACCGGGGTGAGGGAGGTCCTGTGGCAACGGGCAAGGAACGCGAAGCTCGCGCCGCGCGCGAACGTGCACGGCTGTATCAGGCTCGTCAGGAGTTCCACGCAGGCCGCGCCCGCCGCCGCACACGCGACAACCTCATCGCGGGGATCGCCGGCGGCATCCTGATCCTCGCCGTGATCGGCGGTCAGATCGCGTACTTCACGGTCGGTCCGGGTGCGCCCGAGCCCGCGCCCAGTCCCACGCCTACGCAGACGCCGACTCCGGCGCCGTCGACCCCGACGCCGACTCCCACGGAGACGGGCACGCCGACGCCCGAGCCGACCGCAACGTCCTGAGTCGGCCACCCCGCCGTACTAGGCTGGGGCCGTCCATACTCCCCCAGGCGGCGCACAGCCGCGATGAGGTGCATCCCGTGACTTCCGCAGCCGAGTCCACTCCCGATACGCCCGACAACCTCGACGCCGAGGCGGTCTCCGAGCAGCCCACCACCCCCGACGAGCAGGCCCCCGAGGCGCGCGACGCCGCGGCCGCCCCCGAAGAGGCATCCGGAGCCCCGGCGCCGGAAGAGGCGGCGAGCGAGCCGGAGCCCGCGGCCGAGGACGCGGCCGATGCCGGCGAGACGGATGCCGCGACTGCTGCTGAAGAGACGGATGCCGCGACCGCGGCCGAGGATGCCCCCGCCTCCACGTCTCCCGCCGCCGAGTCGGCCGGCAGCGACGAGCCGTGGGGCCGCGTCGACGAGGACGGCACCGTGTTCGTGCGCGAGGGCGCCGAATGGCGCGAGGTGGGTCAGTTCCCCGACGGCACGCGCGAAGAGGCGCTCGCGTACTTCGAGCGCAAGTACAACGACCTCGCGAGCGAGGTCACGCTGCTCGAGGTGCGTCACCGTCGCGGCGGCGCCTCGGCGTCCGACCTGCGCGCGACCGCCCGCACCCTCCACGACAAGATCACGGATGCCGCGGCCGTCGGCGACCTCGCGTCGCTCCGCGCGCGCCTCGACGCCCTGACCGAAGAGCTGTCTGCGGCGTCGGCATCCGAGGCCGCCGCGGCCCGTCAGGCCGTCGAAGAGGCCGTGAAGGCCCGTACGGAGCTCGTCGAACGCGCCGAGGCACTCGCCGCGCGCGATCCGAAGACGATCCAGTGGAAGCAGACCTCCGCCGAGATCGCCGAGCTCTTCGAGCAGTGGCAGTCGCAGCAGCAGCACGGTCCGCGCCTGCCCAAGTCGACGAGCCAGCAGCTCTGGAAGCGATTCCGCGACGCGCGCGCCACCCTCGACAAGGCGCGCCGCGAGTTCTACGCGCAGCTCGACGAGGCCCACAAGGCGGTGCGGGAGCGCAAGTCGAAGCTCGTCGAGAAGGCCGAGGCGCTCGCCCCGAAGGGCGAGGACGGCATCGCCGCGTACCGCGAGCTCCTCGAGCAGTGGAAGACGGCGGGCCGCGCCGGCAAGAAGGCCGACGACGCTCTGTGGGCCCGGTTCAAGGCCGCCGGCGACGTGCTCTACGCGGCGCGCGGTGAGCGCGAGGCGGCCGAAGCCGAGGCGTCGCGCGAGAAGATCGAGGCCCGTCGCGCGCTGCTCGAAGAGGCGAAGGCGATCCAGGACGAGCGCGACCTCGCGAAGGCCCGGTCGATGCTCACGAGCATCCAGCGCCGTTGGGACGACCTCGGCCGCATCTTCCCGCGCGACGTCGAGCGGGGGCTCGACGACGACCTGCGCAAGATCGAGCAGGCGCTCCGGGCGCGTGAGGACGCCGACTGGAAGACCAACAACCCCGAGACGAAGGCGCGCGCGAACGACATGACGCGCCAGCTGACCGACGCGATCGAGAAGCTCGAGCAGGAGCTCGCGGCGGCCGAGAAGGCCGGCGACAAGGCAGCGGCCGAGAAGGCCAAGGAGGCCCTCGAGGCGCGGCGCACGTGGCTCAAGGCGCTCGGGGGCTGATCACCTCTCCCCCAGGCGTGCGTTCGGCGGCGGTTCTCCACAGCCGGACGGCAAGAGCTGATGCGGCATCCGCCGTTCCGGCAGACTCGCGCCGTGCCATCGCCGTTCTTGTACTTCGCCGACGACCGCCTGTCCACCGCCGAGCTGTCGGCGGCGTGCCTCGACGGTCACCTCGTGGGCCTCGGCGACGCGTACATCCCCGCTGACGCGGTGGAGACCGCGGCGCTGCGGGCGGGCTCGCTGCGCGAGATGCTCCGCGACACACTCGCCGCGACGCACGTGAGTGCCGCGTGGATCCACGGCGCGCGGCACGATCCTCCGGGGCGCCACACCGTGCAGCGGGCCGTACAGCGGCGTCTCCACCACGTCCACGGGCTGCGCCTCGTCTACCGCGACCTCGCCGTCGACCCCGCCGACCTGCTGTCGATCGGAGGTGTCCTCGTGACGACGCTCGTGCGAACGCTCGCAGACGTCGCACGCGTCGACGACCCCGAGCACCTCGATGCCGCGCGAGCGCTCGCGGCGGCGCATCCGGGTCTCGCCGACGACGCGATCCGCTGGATCGAGAGTCACGGGCGGCTCCCCAACAAGCGCAGCGCGCTCGTGCTGCTTCACGCGCTCTCGCGCGGCCAGAACGACGCCGGTCAGGAGGACGTGACGCGGTAGACGTCGTACACGGCGTCGATGCGACGGACCGCGTTGAGCACGCGGTCGAGGTGCACGATGTCGCCCATCTCGAACACGAAGCGGCTGAGCGCGAGACGGTCGTTCGTCGTCGAGACGGTCGCCGACAGGATGTTCACGTGATGCTCGCTCAGCACACGCGTGACGTCACTGAGGAGCCCCGAGCGGTCGAGCGCCTCGACCTGGATCTGCACGAGGAACACGCTCTTGGTCGTCGGCGCCCAGCTCACCTCGATGAGCCGATCCGGATCGGACTTGAGCGATTGAACGTTCGTGCAGTCCGAGCGGTGCACCGAGACCCCGCTGCCGCGCGTCACGAAGCCCACGATCTCGTCGCCCGGCACGGGCGTGCAGCACTTCGCGAGCTTCACGAGGATGTCGGGCGCGCCGCGCACGAGCACGCCGGAGTCGCCGCCGCGCGGGGCGCGCGTGCGCCCGATCGGCGGCAGATCGATCGGGCCCGTCGTCGTGTCGTTCGCGCTCACGAGCGCCGTGACCTTCTCGATCACCGACTGCGTCGACACGTGACCCTCGCCGACCGCGGCGTACAGCGCCGAGACGTCGTCGTAGCGCAGCTGCTGGGCGACCTCGGCGAACGAGTCCTGGCTCATGAGACGCTGCAGCGGGAGGTTCTGGCGGCGCATCGCGCGAGCGATCGCCTCCTTGCCCTGCTCGATCGCCTCTTCGCGGCGCTCCTTCGTGAACCACCCGCGGATCTTGTTGCGCGCGCGGGTGCTCTTGACGAACCCGAGCCAGTCCTGGCTCGGCCCGGCATCCGGGTTCTTCGACGTGAACACCTCGACGACGTCGCCGCTCTTGAGCTCGGACTCGAGCGGCACGAGGCGGCCGTTCACTTTCGCACCCATCGTGCGGTGGCCGATCTCGGTGTGCACGGCGTACGCGAAGTCGACTGGCGTCGCACCCGCGGGAAGGCCGATCACGCGGCCCTTCGGCGTGAAGACGTAGACCTCTTTCGCCCCGATCTCGAAGCGCAGCGAGTCGAGGAACTCCCCCGGGTCGGCCGTCTCGGCCTGCCAATCCGAGATGTGCGCCAGCCATGCCATGTCGGTGTCGAGCGCCTTCGGGTCGGCCTTGCCGCCGTTCATGCGCTCCTTGTACTTCCAGTGCGCGGCGACGCCGTACTCGGCCTGCTGGTGCATCTCGTTGGTGCGGATCTGGATCTCGACCGTTCGGCCGCCGGGTCCGATCACCGTCGTGTGCAGCGACTGGTACAGGTTGAACTTCGGAGTGGCGATGTAGTCCTTGAACCTGCCCGGAAGCGGCGTCCAGCGTGCGTGGATCGCGCCGAGCACCGCGTAGCAGTCGCGCACGCTGCCTACGAGCACGCGGATGCCGATGAGGTCGTAGATGTCGTCGAACTCGCGCCCGCGCACGACCATCTTCTGGTACACGGAGTACAGCTGCTTCGGTCGTCCCATGACGCGGCCTCGGATGCGCAGCTCGCGAAGGTCGGCGTCGACGGCCTCGATCACGCTCTGCACGTACTGCTCTCGCTGCGGCGTGCGCTGCTTCACGAGACTGTCGATCTCGGCGTACAGCTTCGGATGCAGCACCGCGAACGACAGGTCCTCGAGCTCGGACTTGATCGTCTGGATGCCGAGGCGGTGCGCGAGGGGTGCGTAGATCTCGAGGGTCTCGGTCGCCTTCTTCTGCGCCTTCTCGGGCGGCACGAAGCCCCACGTGCGTGCGTTGTGCAGGCGGTCGGCGAGCTTGATCACGAGCACGCGGATGTCTTTCGACATCGCGACGATCATCTTGCGGACGGTCTCGGCCTGTGCGCTCTCGCCGTACTTGACCTTGTCGAGCTTGGTGACGCCGTCGACGAGCATCGCGACCTCGTCGCCGAACTCCGCGGCGATCGCGTCGAGCGGATACCCCGTGTCTTCGACGGTGTCGTGCAGCAGGGCGGCCGCGATCGCCTTGGGCCCGAGTCCGAGGTCGGCCAGGATCTGCGCGACGGCGAGCGGATGCGTGATGTACGGCTCACCGCTCTGCCGGGTCTGCCCCGCGTGCGCCTTGTCGGCGACCGTGTACGCGCGCTCGATGATCGACAGGTCACCCTTGGGGTGGTGCGTGCGCACCGTGCGGATGAGCTGCTCGACGTCGTCGCGGCGAGCGGAGCGCGAGAAGATGCGCGGCACGAGGCGCCGCAGCGACGACGTCTGGGCGGCGGAGGGGACGGTCTCGGTCATGAATCCTCCCCTCCGCTGGACTTCACAATCCTACGCCGCAGCGGGAGGGCACTCGCCCACGTGTGGTCAGACCGAAACGCGCGCCTGCGAACGGGCGGCGAGGGTGCGCTCGTCGCGCGCCTTGATCGCCGGCTCGTTCTCGCGGAACAGCGAGTACAGGGGTGCCGCGACGAAGATCGTCGAGTACGCCGCCACGATCGTGCCCACGAAGATCGACAGCGAGATGTCGGTGAGCGTCTGCGCACCGAGCCACAGGGCGCCGATGAACAGGATCGCGCCGGTCGGGAGGATCGCCACGACGGTCGTGTTGATCGAACGCACGAGCGTCTGGTTGACGGCGAGGTTGACCGACTCGCCGAACGTGCGGCCGGACACTTCCCCGTCCTCGCTCGTGTTCTCACGTATCTTGTCGAAGACGACCGTCGTGTCGTACAGCGCGTACGACAGGATCGTGAGGAATCCGATCACGGCGGCGGGCGAGATCTCGAAGCCGAACAGCGCGTAGACGCCGATCGTGATGATCAGCACGTCCACGAGGCCGATGATCGCGGCGACGGACATCTTCCACGTGCGGAAGTACAGCGCCAGGATCAGGAAGGTCAGCGCGAGGAAGATCGCGAGGCCCCACAGCGACTGGCGCGTGACGTCGGCACCCCACGTCGGGCCGATGAACGACGACGTCACCTCGCTCTCGGGCACGCCGTACGCGTCGGCGAGGGCCGCCGTGACTTCGCGCGTCTCTTCGCTGGTCATCTGGTCGGTCTGCACGCGCACGGCGCTGTCGCCGACCGTGGTGACCTTATTCGTGGCATCCGGCACGACCGACTGCACGGCGTCGGTGGCGATCAGCTGGTCCGGGTTGGACAGACCCGAGACGGTGAACTGCGAGCCGCCCGTGAACTCGATCGAGAACTGGATCGGACGCACGAGGGGAACCAACGCCGAGCCGATCACCAGGATCGCGGCGATGATGAACCACAGACGCCGGCGGCCGACGAACGGGAAGGAGGTCTTGCCGGTGTAGAGGTCGTTGCCGAACTGGCTCATGGAGCGCATCAGTCGTCTCCTCCCTTCGTCGTGCCGGGAGTTCGCTTCGCGTCCTGCGCAGCGGCCGCCGCGAGCTCGGCCTGCTTGCGCTCGGCGATCGTCTGGCGTCGTGCCGCCTCACCGCGCGATCGCGCGGCGCGCCGATCGGCGCTCGTCTTGGCCGCGACCACGGGCGAGCGGAATTGCGCGCGGCCGCGGTACACCGCACCGAGCGCCTCGGGATCCATGCCCGAGAGCGGATGCCCCTCGCCGAAGAACCGCGTGCGGGCGAGCAGCTGCATGACCGGGTGCGTGAAGAGGATGAAGATCAGCACGTCGATCACGGTCGTCAGTCCGAGCGTGAACGCGAAGCCCTTCACCGTGGCGTCCGCCAGGATGTACAGCACGACGGCGGCGAGCACGTTGATCGACTTCGAGATGTAGATCGTGCGCTTCGCGCGCGACCAGCCGTCTTCGACGGCGCCCGTGATCGACTTGCCGTCGCGCAGCTCGTCCCGGATGCGCTCGAAGTAGACGATGAACGAGTCCGCTGTGAAGCCGATCGACACGATCAGACCCGCGACACCCGCGAGCGACAGGCGGAAGCCGATGCGCCACGCGAGGATGCAGATCGCGATGTACGTGATGACGCCCATCACGGCGAGCGACGCGATGATGACGAAGCCGAGCGCGCGATAGACGACGAGCGAGTAGACGGCGACGAGGGCAAGGCCGATGAGGCCTGCCACGAGGCCGATCTGGAGCTGCTGCGACCCGAGCGTGGCCGAGATCGTGTCGGAGCTGACGACCTCGAAGCTCAGGGGCAGCGCACCGTAGCGGAGCTGGTCGGCGAGGGTCTTGGCCGACTCCTGCGTGAAGTTGCCGGTGATGCTCGGATCGCCGCCCAGGATCACCTGGTTCATGGCGGGCGCCGTGAGCACGAGACCGTCGAGCACGAACGCGAACTGGTTCAGCGGCGGGGTGGCGCCGTACAGGCGCTGGCTGATGTCGCCGAAGATCCGCGTGCCCTCGTCGTCGAACCGCAGGTTGACGGCCCAACGGCCGTCGTTCTGCTGGATGCCGAAGGTCGCGTCGTCGATCGACGAGCCGTCGAGTTCGACGGGCCCGAGGATGTACTTGGCCGACCCGTCGGCTTCGCACGTGATGAGGGGCTGATCGGCCGGCGCGTTCGCCGGGTCGTTGTTCGGGTCGGCGCAGTCGTACGCGAGGAACTCCGCCTGGAGGTACGGCGTGATCCACGCGGTGTCGCTGCCGTCTGTCGGCTCGGGTGACGGCGTGCTCGGAAGCGTCGGGTCTGGCGAGGGGTACGGCGTCGACTCACCGTCGTCGCCCACGAACGTGTTGGTCGGAGCGGACGCGGTGAGCACCGCACGCAGCTGGAGCTGGGCGGATGCCTCGATGCGGTTGCGCGTCTCCTCGTCGGCCTCGCCGGGGATCTGCACGACGATCTGGTTGCCTGCCTGCGTGGCGATGTCGGCCTCGCCGACGCCCGACGCGTCGACGCGCTGGCGGATGATCGTGGCCGCCTGGTCCATCTGCTCGGTCGTCGGCGCGGCACCGTCGACCGACTGGGCCTGGAGCACGATCTGCGTTCCGCCCTGCAGGTCGAGCGCCAGCTCGGGCGTCCACGAGCTCGCCTTGAAGACGTACACGCCGAGCGCGTTGATGCCGAACAGGACGGCGATGACGATGAGCAGACCGGTCAGTGCGCGCCAGGCGTGCCGGACGGGGGTCGGTGTGGCCACGGGGGTGAGCTTTCTCGGGTGCCCGCGGAGGGGCTGCGGATCAGGCCTGCGGCTTCGTGCCGGTGTCGGAGTCGGACTCGTCGGCCGAGCCGTCCGAGGCGGCGCGCTTCTGGTCGTCGCTGATCGAGCTGATCTCGCCGTCGGCGACGCCCTCGGCGTACTCGGCGTGGCTCTCCTCGGCCGAGAGGTACTCGTCTTCGGTGACGACGCCCTCGGTCGGGCTCACGACGCGCAGGATCGCCTGGCTGTGCACCTTGATCTGCACGCCGGGGGCGAGCTCGACGATCGCGGGCTGGTCGAGGTTGTCGGCGTCGTACGAGACGATCGTTCCGTAGAGCCCGCCCTGCAGGAGCACCTCGGCGCCCGGCACGGTCTGGCGCGCCTTCGCCTCCTGCTCGGCCTTCTGCTTCTGCATCCGGCGGCGAGAGCTCCAGAACATGAAGATCAGGAGTACGACCAGAAGGATGATGAGGCCGTAGTCGGCGAAGAATCTCGCGAAGTCCATGGAGGTGTGGGCACCTTTCGAATCGGGCACACAACGGGGCAGCGGTGCCGTGCAAGGGGGTCTGGCGAAAGCCTTCAGCGATTATAGGTCATCGAGTCTCAGCGCCTGTGCGTGATCCGGATGCCTCATGCCCAGGTGCTCATACGCCGCCGGTGTCGCGATGCGCCCGCGCGGCGTGCGCCCCATGAACCCTATCCGCACGAGATACGGCTCGACGACAGACTCGATCGTCTCGGCTTCCTCGCCGACCGTGACCGCGAGCGTCGACAGGCCCACCGGCCCGCCGCGGAACCGGTGCACGATCGCGTCGAGCACCGCGCGGTCGAGACGATCGAGCCCGATCGAGTCGACGTCGTAGAGCTCGAGGGCGGCGCTGACCGCGGCGTCCGCCGCGCCCTTCTCTCGTCCGTGCACGATGAGGTAGTCCCGTACGCGGCGCAGCAGGCGGTTCGCGATGCGCGGCGTGCCGCGCGAGCGGCGTGCGATCTCGGCGAACGACTCGGGGGGCAGGTCGACGCCGAGCATCGCCGCCGAGCGCGAGATGACGCGCTCGAGGTCTTCGGGGTCGTAGTACTCGAGGTGGGCGGTGAAGCCGAAGCGGTCGCGCAGCGGGTTGGGCAGCAGGCCCGACCGCGTCGTCGCGCCGACGAGCGTGAACGGGGCGAGGTCGAGCGGGATGCTCGTCGCGCCCGCGCCCTTACCGACCATGATGTCGATGCGGAAGTCCTCCATCGCGAGGTACAGCATCTCTTCGGCGGTGCGCGCCATGCGGTGCACCTCGTCGATGAAGAGCACCTCCCCCGGCGTGAGGCTCGAGAGGAGGGCCGCAAGATCGCCCGCGTGCTGGATGGCCGGGCCGCTCGAGAGTCGCAGGGGCCGCCCGCTCTCGTGGGCGACGATCATCGCGAGCGTCGTCTTGCCGAGACCCGGAGGCCCCGCGAGGAGGATGTGGTCGGGCGGACGCTGCTGGATGCGGGCAGCGTCGAGCAGCAGCTGCAGCTGGCCGCGCACCTTGGGCTGCCCGACGAACTCCGCGAGCGAGGTCGGACGCAGCGCTCCCTCGATCGCGAGCTCGGTCTCGTCGACGGGCTCGGTCGCGTCGCGCAGTTCATCCACCGGCGGGCTCCTTCCGCGCCGGGCCCAGGACCGACAGGGTCATCCGCAGCAGCGCCTGCACCGACGCGCGATCCGCGTCGGGCGCCTCGGAGGCGACGGATGCCACGGCCTCGGCCGCGACCCGCTCCGACCAGCCGAGCCCGACGAGCGCTTGGGCGACCTGGGCGAAGACCGCGTCGGCGGGACCCGCCTGGGCGGGGGCTCCGACGGGCCGGGACGGGGTGATCTTGCCCGCGAGCTGCACCACGATGAGCTTCGCCGTCTTCGGGCCGATGCCCGAGACGCGGCGGAACGGAGCCTCGTCATCGGCCGCGACCGCCTCGGCGATCTGGTCGACCGACAGGGCCGACAGCACGCCGAGCGCCGACTTGGGACCGACGCCCGTGACCCCGAGCAGCTGCGTGAAGACCACGAGCTCCTCGCGCGTCTCGAACCCGAACAGCGACAGCGCGTCCTCTCGCACGACGAGGTTCGTGTGCAGCCGCAGCTCCTCGCCGATGCGCGCGGCGCGCGAGACCTGCGGCGGCACGGCCACCGCGTAGCCGACACCGCCGACTTCGACGACGACGTGGTCTGCGTCGGCATGGGCCACGCGACCGTGCAGCGAGGAGATCATGACTTCACCCTAGGAGGCGGTTCGGACGTATGTTCGAGCGACACGCGTGCGGCGCGTCATCGGCGCACACGCTCGGCCTGCCGCCACGCACGCTGTGCGGGAGTGAGCGTCCGGTGCGCTGGGGCCCCCGCGGTCGGTGCGGAACCTCGCCACGCGTGGCACAGCGCGAGAGCGAGCGCGTCCGCGGCATCCGCCGGCTTCGGCAGCTCGTCGAGGCGCAGCACGCGCGCGACCATCGTCTGCACCTGACGCTTGTCGGCCGATCCGTAGCCCGTGATCGCCGCCTTCACCTCGCTCGGCGTGTGCGTCGCCGCTGCCAGCCCCGCCTCGGCTGCCGCGAGCAGCGCGACGCCGCTCGCCTGGGCCGTTCCCATGACCGAGTGCCGGTTGCTCTGCGCGAAGACGCGCTCGACCGCCACGACGTGCGGCGAATGGTCGCGGATGACCGCGCGGATGCCCGCTGCGATCACGGCGAGCCGCGCCTCGATCGGGGCATCCGCATCGGATCGCACGACTCCGACGTGCACGAGCGTCGCCGACCGGTCGGGCATGACGTCGACGACGCCGAGCCCGCACCGGGTGAGGCCGGGGTCGACCCCGAGGACGCGAAGGGATGGCACTCCCCTACGCTATGCGCGCCCTTCGGCCACGGCGGCCAGGCGCGCCCGGCGCCGGTCAGTCGTCCTCTTCGAGCTCCGCCTGGACCTCGGGCGTCAGATCGAAGTTGCTGTAGACGTTCTGCACGTCGTCGCTGTCTTCGAGCGCGTCGATGAGGCGGAACACCTTGCGCGCCGTCTCGGCGTCGATCTCGACCTTGAGGTTCGGCACGAACTCGACGTCGGCGGACTCGTAGTCGATGCCGGCCTCCTGCAGCGCCGTGCGGACGGTGACGAGGTCGGATGCCTCGGTGATCACCTCGAAGCCCTGCGCGTGCGGCTCGACTTCTTCGGCGCCCGCCTCGAGGACGGCCTCCATGACGTCGTCTTCGGTCGTACCCTCGCCGGAGACGACGATGACGCCCTTGCGCGAGAAGTTGTACGCGACGCTGCCGGGGTCGGCGAGCGAGCCGCCGTTGCGCGTGAGGGCCGTGCGCACCTCGGCGGCGGCACGGTTCTTGTTGTCGGTGAGGCACTCGATCATGAGGGCGACACCGCTCGGCCCGTAGCCCTCGTACATGATGCTCTGGTACTCGACCGCGTCGCCCGAGATGCCCGCGCCACGCTTGATCGCGCGATCGATGTTGTCGTTGGGAACCGACGTCTTCTTCGCCTTCTGCACGGCGTCGTACAGGGTCGGGTTGCCTGCGAGGTCGGGACCGCCGAGCTTCGCGGCGACCTCGATGTTCTTGATGAGCTTGGCGAACGACTTGGCACGACGCGCGTCGATGACGGCCTTCTTGTGCTTCGTCGTCGCCCACTTGGAGTGGCCGGACATGCGATCGATTCTAGTTGACCCGGATGCCGCGCCCCCGCGCGGGGGTCAGTCGACGAGCTTGGCGAGCGTGCGGAGATTGCGGTTCGTCGTGGTCGACTTGTACCGCGCCTTCGCGAGCACCTTCGCGAAGGCTGTGTCGGTCGTCGTGCCCTTGACGGGGTTCCAGTACACGACCGACAGGTGCGGAGAGACCTTCTCGAAGGCCGTGGGGTCGGCCTTCTGATCGTCGACGGATGCCGCGGCATCCGCCAGCTCCTTCGCGACGTCGCCGTCGGAGCAGAAGATCACCCACGGCTGTCGCGACGAGTCCTCTTCGTCGAACGGGAACCGTTCGATCGCCTTCGCCAGCTCGTCCGCCGTGACGAGCACGATCCACGCGTCGTAGCCGAACCGCTCGCGCAGCGCCTTCTCGATCCGGCTCTTCAGCTTCGCGCGAGCGGATGCCCCGCCGCCCGTCTCGAAGCGCACGTTGCCGCTCGCGAGCACCGTCCGCACGCCCTCGAGCTCGAGGGAGCGGAAGAGGTCGGCGAGGTCCGCGCTGCGGATCGTGATGCCGCCGACGTTGACTCCGCGCAGGAGCGCGATCCACACGGTCACATCGAGAGGCTACAGGGCGAACTCGAACCCGAAGCGCGACGACAGCAGCGCCACGAGGTCGCGCGGCATCTTCGCGATGTACGCGGGCGCGGGCGCCAGCGTGTCGGGCGCGGGCGCCAGCGTGTCGGGCGCGCCGATGAACGGGAAGTAGACCGGGCCCTCGACCGCCGCCTCGAGGCGGTCGCGCAGCGCCACGATCTCACCGCCCACCCGGCGCAGCGACGCGAGCGAGATCGGAGACGCGAGCCGCAGGGTGTCGCTCACGGGCATGCGCCAGTGCGGCAGAAGTCGCCCACGACGCATCCGGCCCTCCTCGCCGAGCGGACCGAGGATGCGCCCCACGCTCCGATGCCGGGCACCGCGAGCGTGCGATCCCACACGAAGAGCGTGTCGCCCGGCTCGGTGCATGCGACGAGCTCGTGCGACCACTCGAAGCGACGGTCGTCGTCGGCCTTCGGGGCGATCAGCGCGTCGCCCACGACCCCGCGCGACGGGGCGATCATCCAGTAGCGTTCCTCGGGACTGTCGCGCCACCACGCGTTGATCGTCATGGCAGAAATCTAACCCGCGCGGACATCCGCTCCGTGCCGCCCGGCGTGGGCGCGCACGGCGTCGAGGAAGAGCCCGTGGAAGCGCAGATCACCCGTCACCTCGGGGTGGAAGGACGTGCCGAGCAGGTTGCCGGAGCGGACCGCCACGACCTGGCCGTCGTCGAGCCTCGCGAGCGGCTCGACGCCCTGTCCCACCTCTTCGACGAGCGGCGCGCGGATGAAGACCGCGTGCACGGGCGGCTCACCCAGGACGGGCACCTCGAGATCCGTCTCGAACGAGTCGACCTGACTGCCGAATGCGTTCCGCTTCACCGTCACGTCGAGGCCGCCGAACGTCTCCTGCCCCGCGATGCCGTCGGTGATCCGGTCGGCGAGCATGATGAGGCCGGCGCACGTGCCGTACACCGGCAGGCCCGAGCGGATCGCGTCCCGGATCGGATGCTGCATGCCGAACGCCCGCGACATCTTGTCGATCACGCTCGACTCGCCCCCGGGGATCACAAGGCCGTCGACGCGCTCGAGCTCGGCAGGCCGACGCACGAGGTCGACGTCGGCGCCGAGCGACGTCAGCGCCCGCACGTGCTCGCGCACGTCGCCCTGGAGGGCGAGGACCCCTACCCGGGGTCTCGGGTCACCAGCCACGCTCGGCGAGCCGGTGCGGCGCGGGCAGGTCCGCCACGTTGATGCCCACCATCGCCTCCCCGAGTCCGCGCGACACGTCGGCGATGACCGTCGGGTCGTCGTAGAACGTGGTCGCCTTCACGATCGCGGCGGCGCGCTCGGCGGGGTTGCCCGACTTGAAGATGCCCGATCCGACGAAGACGCCGTCCGCACCGAGCTGCATCATCATCGCGGCATCCGCGGGGGTCGCGACGCCGCCGGCGACGAAAAGGACGACCGGCAGCTTGCCGGTCTCGGCGACCTCGGCGACGAGCTCGTAGGGCGCCTGCAGCTCCTTCGCGGCGACGTACAGCTCGTCCTTCGTCATCGAGCGCAGATGGTTGATCTCGCTCGTGATCTTGCGGATGTGCTTGGTCGCCTCGGACACGTCGCCCGTGCCGGCCTCGCCCTTCGAGCGGATCATCGCGGCGCCCTCGTTGATGCGGCGCAGCGCCTCGCCGAGGTTGGTCGCACCGCACACGAACGGGACGGTGAAGGTCCACTTGTCGATGTGGTTGACGTAGTCGGCCGGCGAGAGCACCTCGGACTCGTCGATGTAGTCGACGCCGAGCTCCTGCAGCACCTGCGCCTCGACGAAGTGGCCGATGCGCGCCTTCGCCATGACGGGGATCGACACCGACGCGATGATCTCGTCGATGAGGTCGGGGTCGCTCATGCGCGCGACGCCGCCCTGGGCGCGGATGTCGGCCGGGACGCGCTCGAGCGCCATGACGGCGACGGCTCCCGCGTCTTCGGCGATCTTCGCCTGGTCGGCGGTGACGACGTCCATGATGACGCCGCCCTTCAGCATCTCTGCCAGACCGCGCTTGACGCGCGCGGTCCCCAGTTCGGCGGTGGTCACAGGAGATCCCTTCGTTCGGATGCTGCCGTTCGGCCCTGGACAAATCCCACATTGGCCTAGGCCAAACGATAGCATTGCCGGACGCGGCATCCGACGCGGCAAGGACGGACGGTGACTGTGACTCTCGACATCGACGGAAGCTCGGCCTCCGAGATCGCGCTGAGCCTGCGCGGCCTCATCGAGCGCGGATCGCTGCGCGCCGGAGACCCGCTTCCGCCCGTCCGCAGTCTCGCCGAGCAGCTGGGCGTGAACCGCAACACGGTCGTGGCGGCGTACCGGCAGCTCGCGCAGGGCGGCCTGCTGGTCACGCGCGGTCGCGGCGGGACGCACGTCGCCGAGCGCTCCCCCGTTCCGCAGGAGGGATTCGCGCCCGACAGCGTGTTGCGCGACGTCGGAACGGGCAATCCGGATCCCGATCTCATCCCCGACCCGACCCGCGCCCTCGCCCGGATGGCCGGCCGCCCCGTCCTCTACGGCGAGCCCGTCATCGACCCCGACCTCGAGTCGTGGGCGCGCGAGTGGATGGGCGACGTGCCGGCCGCGGACTCCATGCGCATCACAATCACCAGCGGCGCGGCGGACGCCGTCGAGCGGCTGCTCGCGCAGGCGCTGACCCGCGACGACGGCGTCGCCCTCGAAGACCCGTGCTTCCTCGCGAGCATCCACACCGTGCGGCTCGGCGGCTACCGGCCCGTGCCCGTACCCGTCGACGACGAGGGCATGACCGTGGACGGGCTGCGGGCGGCCCTCGCCGAGGGCGTGCGCGCGGTCGTGTGCACGCCGCGGGCGCAGAACCCCACCGGCGCGAGCCTGTCGGCGCGTCGCGCGGCCGAGCTGCGGGGGCTTCTGGCGGAGCATCCGTATGTGCTCGTGATCGAAGACGACCACTTCTCGATGCTGTCCCAGCGCCCGTACCACTCGCTCATCGGGCCCGAGCATCGCCGGTGGGCGCTCATCCGGTCGGTGTCGAAGTTCCTCGGACCGGACATGTGCGTCGCCGTCACCGCGTCCGACCCGCACACGGCGGACCGTCTGGCGATGCGGCTCACGCCGGGCACGACGTGGGTGAGCCACCTGCTGCAGCGGCTCGTCCACGCACTCGTCACCGACGCCGACGTGATCGAAGAGATCGAGCGGGCAGGCCGACACTACGCGCGGCGCAACGCCGCGTTCGCCGAGCGGCTCACCGCGCACGGCGTGCCGGCCGCACCGGGCGACGGCCTCAACCTGTGGGTGCGCGTGCCGGTGCCCGCGCGGCCGGTCGCCGAGCAGCTCATGCGGCGGGGCTGGCTCGCCCGCATCGGCGACGACTTCGTGCTCGACGCCGACGGAGAGCCGTCGATGCGACTGCGGCTCACCGTGCACGACCTCGACGACGCCGACGCGGAGCAGCTCGCCGCCGACGTCGCGGCGGCGGTGCGCGTCGCGGCGGAGCGGGTCTCTCCGTGAGATGCGAAGATCGACCGGTGAAGATCCTCTCGATCCAGTCCGCCGTCGCATACGGTCACGTGGGCAACTCCGCGGCGGTGTTCCCGCTGCAGCGCATCGGCGTCGAGGTGCTCCCGGTGTACACCGTGAACTTCTCCAACCACACGGGCTACGGCGCGTGGCGCGGGCCGCTCATCGATCCCGCCGACGTGCGCGAGGTGCTCGCCGGCGTCGAGGACCGCGGCGTGTTCCCCGAGATCGACGTCGTGCTGTCGGGCTACCAGGGCGGTGAGGGCATCGCGGACGTCATCCTCGACGCCGTCGCACGCGTGAAGGCGGCGAACCCGAACGCCGTGTACGCGTGCGATCCGGTGATGGGGAACGCGAAATCCGGATGCTTCGTGGCGCCCGCCATCCCCGATCTGCTGCGCGACCGCGTGGTGCCCGCCGCCGACATCGTCACGCCGAATCAGTTCGAGCTGGGCTACCTCACGCGCACCGAGCCCGACACGCTCGAGTCGACGCTCGCGTCTGTCGACCTCGTCCGCGAGACCGGGCCGCGCACGGTGCTCGTGACGAGCGTCGAGCGCCCCGACCGAGAGGAGGGCACGATCGAGATGCTCGCGGTCGACGACGCCGGGGCGTGGATCGTGCAGACGCCGCTCCTGCCGATGAAGGCGAACGGCTCCGGTGATGTGACGGCGGCACTCTTCACGGCGCACTACCGCGAGACGGGTGACGCCGGCGTGGCTCTTGCCCGTACGACCTCCAGCGTGTTCGACCTGCTCTCGCTCACGCACGAGTCCGGGGAGCGCGAGTTGCAGCTCGTCGAGGCGCAGGAGTTCTACGCCCACCCGCGTCTGCAGTTCGAGGTGCGTCAGGTCCGCTGACCCGCAGCCCGGAGGGCCGAGTCAGTCGGCGACGGGATGCTCCGGCCACGCGTCGGCGACCGCTTTGCGCACCTCGCCGAGCAGCTGCGGCAGCGCCTTCGTCTTCGCGATGATCGGGAAGAAGTTCGCGTCGGTCGCCCACCGCGGCACGATGTGCTGGTGCAGGTGCTCGTCGACGCCCGCACCGGCGACGCGCCCCTGGTTCATGCCGATGTTGAACCCGTCGCAGTTCGAGACCTTGCGCAGCACGCGCATGCCCTGCTGTGTCAGCAGACCGATCTCGGCGACCTCTTCATCCGTGGCTTCGTCATACGTCGCGATGTGGCGGTACGGACACACCAGCAGGTGGCCTGAGTTGTACGGGAAGAGGTTCAGCAGCGCGTAGGCGGTGCGTCCGCGCACGACGATGAGCCCCTCCTCGTCGGTCATCGTCGGCGCCGCGCAGAACGGGCACGTGTGCCGCAGCGGCTCGGGCCCCGCCGTGATGTACGCCATGCGGTGGGGTGTCCACAGCCGCTGGAATTCGTCCGGCACGCCCGGCAGGTGCGCCGCGTCGATGAGCTTCGCGTCGGGACCGTCGATCAGCTCGGCCGCAGGCCCTTCGACAGGCTCAGGGACCGCACCCCCACCGGCCGGTGAGCCCGTCGAACCGTCAACAGGCCCTTCGACAGGCTCAGGGACCGCACCCCCGCCGGTCGGTGAGCCCGTCGAACCGTCGACACGCCCTCCGACAGACTCAGGGACCACACCCCCGCCGGTCGGTGAGCCCGTCGAACCGTCGACACGCCCTCCGACAGACTCAGGGACCACACCCCCAGCGGTCGGTGAGCCCGTCGAACCGTCAACAGGCCCTTCGACAGGCTCAGGGACCACACCCCCGCCGGTCGGTGAGCCCGTCGAACCGTCAACACGCCCTCCGACAGACTCAGGGACCGCACCCCCAGCGGCCGGTGAGCCCGTCGAACCGTCAACAGGCCCTTCGACAGGCTCAGGGACCGCACCCCCACCGGCCGGTGAGCCCGTCGAACCGTCGACACGCCCTTCGACAGGCTCAGGGACCACGTCTTCGCTCACGCGAGGTCCTCGGCGGTGTTCACGAGCGCCTTCGTGTCGATCGCGTCGCGGATGCGGCGCACGGCCTCGTCGACCGGGATGCCGTTGAGCTGCGATCCGTCGCGGAAGCGGAAAGAGACGGCCCCGGCGGCGCGGTCCTGCTCGCCCGCGATGAGCATGATCGGCACCTTCTGGGTCGTGTGGTTGCGGATCTTCTTCTGCATGCGGTCGTCGCCGTGGTCGAGCTCGGCCCGCACGCCCTGACCCTTGAGCCGGTCGACGACGCCGGCGAGATAGTCGGCGTACTCCTCGGCGACGGGGATGCCGACGACCTGCACAGGCGACAGCCACACCGGGAACGCGCCGGCGTAGTGCTCGAGCAGGATCGCGAAGAACCGCTCGGCGGAGCCGAACAGCGCGCGGTGGATCATGACCGGGCGGTGCTTCTCGCCGTCGGGACCCGTGTACTCGAGGTGGAAGCGCTCGGGCAGATTGAAGTCGATCTGCACGGTCGACAGCTGCCACGTGCGGCCGATCGCGTCCTTGGTCTTCAGGTCGATCTTGGGCCCGTAGAACGCGGCCTCGCCGGGGACCTCGGTGAGCTTGAGGCCGGATGCCTGGGCGACACGTCGCAGCGCGTCGCTGGCCATCGCCCAGTGCTCCTCGTCGCCGATCCACTTGTCCTTCTCGTCGTCGCGCAGCGACAGCTCGAGCTCGAACTCGGTGAGGCCGAAGTCGCGCAGCATCGAGAGGACGAAGTCGAGCACGCGCGAGGCCTCGGTCTCGAGCTGCTCGAGGGTGACGAACAGGTGGGAGTCGTCCTGCGTGAAGCCGCGCACGCGCGTGAGGCCGTGCAGCGCGCCCGAGAGCTCGTACCGATAGACGGTGCCGTTCTCGTAGAGCCGCATGGGCAGATCCCGATAGCTGCGAGCACGCTCGCGGTAGATCAGGATGTGCATCGGGCAGTTCATCGGCTTGAGGTAGTAGTCGACGCCCGGCTTGGTGATCTCGCCGCTCTCGTCCCGCTCCTCGTCGAGGTGGATGGGCGGGAACATGCCCTCCTTGTAGGTGACGAGGTGGTTGGACTCGATGAAGAGGTCCTTCTTGGTGATGTGCGGCGTGTACACGTAGGTGTAGCCGCCCTCGCGATGGCGCTCGAGGGCGTGCTGCTCCATCTCCTGGCGGATGATCCCGCCCTTGGGGTGCCACACCGAGAGGCCCGAGCCGATCTCGTCGGGGAACGAGAACAGGTCGAGGTCCTTGCCGAGGCGGCGGTGGTCGCGCTTCGCGGCCTCCTCGAGGCGCGCCTGGTACGCGCGCAGCTCGTCCTTGCTCGGCCACGCGGTTCCGTAGATGCGCTGCAGCTGCGGGTTCTTCTCGCTCCCCCGCCAGTACGCGCCGGCGACGCGCTGGAGCGCCCAGCCGTTGCCGATGAGTCGCGTGTTCGGCAGGTGCGGGCCGCGGCACAGGTCCTTCCACACGGTCTGCCCGTCGCGGTCGACGTTGTCGTAGATCGTGAGCTCGCCCGCGCCGACCTCGACCGACGCGCCCTCGGTCTTCGACAGTTCGGTCCCTGAGCCGGTCGAAGGGCCCTTCAGCCCGATGAGCTCGAGCTTGAACGGCTCGTCGACGAGCTCGGCGCGCGCCTGGTCGTCGGTCACGACGCGGCGCACGAAGCGCTGGCCCTCGCGGATGATGCGCTGCATCTCCTTCTCGATGGCCTTGAGGTCTTCCGGCGTGAAGGGCTCCGCGACGCCGAAGTCGTAGTAGAAGCCGTCTTGGATCGGCGGACCGATGCCCAGGTTCGCCTGCGGGTTGATGCGCTGCACGGCCTGCGCGAGCACATGCGCCGTGGAGTGGCGAAGGATGTCGAGGCCGTCGGGGCTGTCGATGGTGACCGGCTCGACGGCATCCGTCTCTTCGACCGTCGTGGCGAGGTCTCTCAGCTCGCCGTTCACGCGCAGGGCGATGACGGAGCGGTCGGGGAAGAGGGCGAATCCGTCGGCGGGGTAGGAAACGTCCGACGGGATGGCGACGTCAGTCAAGGGAACTCTCCAGAGGTGGCTCGGGATCAAGGCTACCGGTCGCGCAGGTATCAGCCGTTCCCTCCGCGCCTCCTCGGCAATATGCTGAATCGTCGCCGCGCGAGCTGGGGCCCATGGCGCGGCGGGGAACGCACCGCTGAACTCGGGGGGTTCGATGACGCAGGCCGATGACGGCGCGATCACGACGGCGGAGCGTCCGCGGCGGCCGCTGCGCTGCGGCGAGCCAGAGATCCACGAGTTCACGACCGAGGACGGGGTCGGCCTGCGCCTCACGCGCTTCAACGGCGGGTCCAAGGGTCCGGTCATCCTCTCCCCCGGCTTCGGCACATCGGCGCTCGCGTTCACGATCGACACGACCGACACGAACTTCCCCGAGCACCTCTACGAGCACGGCTACGACGTGTGGGTGTTCGACTACCGCGCGAGCCCCGCGCTGCCGTCGGGCTCGACGCAGTTCACGCTCGACGACATCGCCCGTTACGACTACCCCGCCGCGGTCGCGACCGTGCGCACGGCGACCGGCGCCGACGACGTGCAGATCGTGGCGCACTGCGTCGGCTCGCTCACGATGCTCATGGCGCTGAGCAACGGGCTCGCGCGCGTGCGCTCCGCCGTCGCATCGCAGCTCACACTGCATCCGCGTGCGGGCACGCTCAACGAGCTGCGTGCCGGCATCTACGCCGGCGATCTCATCAAGGCGCTCGGCGTCGACACGCTCACGACCGAGATCGACGACGACGCGTCGTTCATCGAGCGCCTGTACGACAAGGCGCTCGCGGTCTATCCGTCCGGAGATGAGCCGTGCGACCGGCCCTTCTGCCGTCGCGTGATGTTCATGTACGGCGAGGTCTACGAGCACGACAACCTCAACGAGGCGACCCACGACCACATCGACGAGGCGTTCGGCGTCGCGAACATGACGACGCTGCGCCACATCACGCGCATCCTCCGCGAGAACCACGCCGTGAGCATGGACGGCGAACACGACTACCTCGACGGCGCGCACAACATGCGTGTGCCGATTGCGTTCCTGCACGGCGAGGAGAACCGCCTGTTCCTGCCGGAGGGCAGCGCGCTCACCTACGAGTGGCTGCGCGAGCAGAACGGCCCCGAGCTGTACTCGCGCCACGTGGTGCCCGGGTACGCGCACATGGACTGCTTCATCGGCAAGGACGCCGCGCGCGACGTCTACCCACTGGTGACCGAGCAGCTCGACCGCCACAACTGACCGATCGACCGAGGAGATGCGATGAGCGGAAGCGTCGACGAACGAACGGATGCGGCGACGGGCGGCGCGCGGGCGCATCCGGCTCTCGCGGATCTCGCGCAGTACCCCTTCCTGTCGGCCCTGACCGAGCGGCGCACGCGGCGCATCCCGCGCGGCTTCTCGGTCAACGCGGGGCCGCTCAGCCACGAGAGTCACAACGACCCCGCGCCGCTGAGCAAGCTCGAAGAGGCGATCCTCGTGACGTGCGTCGCCGGCATCACGGGCGTCACGACCCACGACGGTCCGCTGGTCGAGACGAACGGCCTGCCCGAGCTGGGCACGCCGTTCCTGAACATCATGGCCCGCACGGGCTCGAGCGCCGACAACGCGCAGGCGACGCACTTCTTCATGATCAACGACGACGGCATCTTCCTGCTGCGTGCGCCGAAGGGTGAGCGCGCGCTCGAGCTGCTGCGCGACCTGCCGCCGAAGTGGGGCGACTGGACCGAGACGGACTGGATCGCGTACGCCGACGAGTGCCTCGTGCGCGTGTCGGATCGCCGCCTCGAGTTCCCGCGTGAGTGGCCCTACTACCTCGGCTGGAACAACCAGGCATCGAACGTCGCCGGCACGACGGTCTTCTTCCCCGTGGTCGACTGCACGTGGCAGTACATCAACGCGATCCTCATCCTGCTGACCGAGCCTGGCGGCATGCGCCCGCTCTTCCTCGACGACTGGCGCACGTTCCACCCCAAGAACGTCGTGGAGTGGATCGCGAAGATCGGCGGCGGGCTCGGGATCACCCCGAAGATCCCGTACCACCCGATCGGCGGCCTCGACCGTGTGCGCAGCGGGTACGTGAGCGCCGACAGCCAGGCGCCGCTCGGCTTCGCCCACACGATGCGCACCGACTACGAGGCGCATTTCTACTTCCAGAACCTCATGCTGCTCGGGCAGGCGATGGGCCTCGGGGGCTGGATCCACGGTGCCGTCTTCCCGCCGTACATCTGGCAGCAGGACGACGCGAAGGGCTGGCACGGCCTCGGGTTCCGGATGCAGGAGCCGAAGAAGCACCGCAAGTGGCCGCCCGTGCCGGCGTCGCAGCCGAACCCGGTCGGCATCGACGGCATCCTCGAAGGGCTCACGCCGCCCTACGTGTCGTCGATGGACGAGGCGGTCGACCGTGTCATCGAGGCGAAGTACGCCGCCGGCGGCGCCGCGTACGGCAACGAAGACGTCTTCTCCCGTTCGTACCGCAACCGCGACGACGCGCGCGCGTTCCTCGAGGCGGGGTCGAAGTTCGGACCCGATGAGATCGCCTACACGAAGGAGATCTGCAACTACGTCTGGGACACGTACGGACGCTTCCCCGCCCACGTCGACGCGTTCTACACGCCCGGCATGTGGTTGCAGTTCTCGCACCTCGAGCTCGAGTACTACGACCGCTTCTTCGATCCGGCGCAGTACACGCGCCAGGCGGCGCACGACGCGCTCTGGCACGGCTGAGCGCGCGGTCGGATCTTCGACGGGGGGGGCGGATGCCGCGGCATCCGCCTGGTCGTCACAGGTGCTTCGCGAAGAAGTCCACCAGGTCCTTCGTGTGCGTGTTGATGTACTGATACCCGCCGTATCGCTCCTGGGAGGGGTAGGCGATGACGCCCGCCGAGTTCGGCGTGACGGCGGACATGTGCTCGACGTCGGACATCTCGCCCCACTGGTCGCCCGTGCCCTGCACGTACTGCACGACGGTGTCGCCGAGTCCCGCCGCGGGAACGGAGGGGTCGTGGCTGCTGGGCACCGGCGCGCGACGGAACCAGTAGACGATGTCGAGCATGCGCGCGAACAGCGGGCCGAGAGGCCGTGCCTCGCTGCGCGCCATGTTGCGGCTGAAGATCGACACCTTCGTGGGCTGGATCGCGACGAGCGCGCGGATCGGCTGGCATTCTGCGGTGCCGTACAGGACCGTGCTGCCACCCGCCGACATGCCGATCGCGCCGATACGGTCGGGGTCGACGTCCGCGCGCGTGCGCAGGTAGCGGACGGCGCCGACGTAGTCGCGCTTCTCGCGCATTCCGTACGTCAGCGGCAGTCGCTCGCCGCTCTCACCGTGGCTCGCGAGGTCGAACATCAGCACGTGGAACCCCGCGTCGTGCAGCGCCCTCGTCGCCGGCAGATGGTCGACGCTGCGGTCCGGCCACGGCACGCGTCCTCCGACGTTCCCGAGCCTGTTCCATGGCCAGCCGTGGACCCACACGACCGTGGGCGCGCGATCCGGTCCCGCCGGGATGAACCACCCGCGCAAGGTGACACCGTCGGCTGAGGGGAAGGTCACGTCCTCGAAGTCGAGACCGACCTCGGCGGGCGTGCGGTCCACGGGCTGACGCAGCCCCGACATCATGACGCTCGCGAGCCGGAAGAGCTTGGGCATGGCATCCGCTCCCTCAGGCCGTCGCACTCACGGGCGCGTGCGCGTGGAAGCTCACCACGAGTCCGCTCTCGGGCAGGGGGAACAGCTCGTTCGTGAGTTCGAGGTCCTGCGGCGGAAGCGTCCAGGTGGCACGACGCAGCAGCAGCACGAGGTACATCTTCATCGCCACCGTGACGATGTTCTCGCCGGGGCAGCGATGGTGCGTCGCGAGTCCGCCGCCGTGCGGCACGTAGCTTCCGGGAGGCAGCGCGGCCTCGGCATCCGCCTCGAACCGATCGGGGTCGAAGCGGTCCGGATCCTCGAACACGTCCTCGTTGCGCATGTTGATGTGGATCGCGCCGATCGCACCCCATCCGGCCGGGATCCGGTAGCCGGCGACCTCCATGGGCTTCTTGACGCGTCCGAAGAAGGTCGCCGAGTTCATCGCGAAGTAGCGGCGCACCTCCTTCGTGATCTGCTCGAGGTACTCCAGCTCGTCGATCTGGTCCATCGTGAGCTGCCCTGACGGGGCGATGCGGTCGATCTCGGCGCGCGCCTTCTCGACGATCTCCGGATGCTGACCGAGAGCCATCGTGAGCAGCGTGAGCGGCACGAAGTAGCCGCCCTGGCTCGCGAAGACGAGGTGGCGGATGTCGCCCTTGAGCTCGTCCGCATCGACGCCCGACTCGGATGCCGCCACGAGCATGCGAGACACGATGTCGTCGTAGTTGTCGGAGGTCTGGTGGCCCGCGACAGCGTCGTCGACGATCTGGATGAGGCGGTTGCGGGCCCGGATCGCCCGTGCGTAGGGCGTGCCGGGGATCGGGAACGGGATCGTCTGGAAGCCGCCCCGCATGTCGGCGACGACCCGGTTGAGCTCTTGGGCCGCCTCCTCGCTCTCGTCGCCCGTGTAGAGAGCGCCCGAGAGGCGTGCAGCGAACAGCTGCAGCTCGGGAAGCACGGTCTCGGTGCCGTCCTTCACCCAGCGCTCGATCATCGGCTCCATGAGCGCCTGCATGCGGGGCAGGTAGGCCTCGATCGCCGACCGAAACCCGACGGCCCGAAGCATGACCGCCTTGCGCAGGCGGTGATCCGACCCGTCCAGGAGTGCGAGCGAGTTGAGGAACAGCTGCTCGACCGAGATGGGGTCTGCCCCGCCGCGCTCGATGCGCGGATCGGTCGCGAAGGCGTGGAACGCCTCGTGACCCGAGAACACGACGAAGTCGATGCCGAACAGCCGCGTCTTGAACACCGGTCCGTACTTCGCGAAGCGGTCGGTGTAGAAGCCGTGGTTGCTGCGCACGATGGAGAGCGACTCCCCCACCCATGGCAGGCCGAACCGACCGGGCGGCAGCGGTTTCTCGGGGCTCATGTCAACTCCTCAGGACGCGGACGTCGGGTCGTGCGCGGGTGCCGCGGGTCACGCGGCGACGGATGATGTCGATTCCCCGTCTCGTGCGGCTCGCGATGCGGCGGATCCGGCCGCGGCTGTCGCGGGCACCGTCTTCCACGGCGCGAACGCGTTCTCGACGCCGTCGAGGGCGGGAGCGAGGCTCGGATAGTGCCTCAGCAGGACCGTCTTCATGGTGTTGTCGGCGATCCACTTCAGGCCGGCCTTCGTGTAGTACTCCTCCGTGAAGCAGTCGGTGATGAACCGGTCGCTCTTCAGCCGGCGGCTCGCCATGAGGATGAACACGCGGAAGGCGGTGTCGCTGAAGCCGAACCCCTTCGGCGGCGTCTCGGCGTGCATGCCCACCTGAAGGTCGACGCGCTCGATGTCGCCGTCGTACAGCTCACGCAGCTCCTGCGCCCACTGCGGGTTGTCGGTGAGCTCCTCGAAGGTCTCGGGCGCCTTGAGGTGCAGCAGGCGCCGGAACTCGCAGTAGCGCGGCACGCCGCGCTCGCGGTCGCGCGCGATGTCGAGGGCCGCGAGGTCGAGGCGCACGCCGTCGGGGAGCGTGATGTCCTGCATCCAGCTCGGGAAGTTGTGCAGCTGCACGGCGCCCGGGTGCTGGATGCCGAAGGAGTACCAGAGGTCGTCGGTGCGCACGCCCTCGGTCAGCACGCGGTGCGCGTTCAGGAGGATGATCTCCTGGAACTCCATCGTGTCGAGGACGCTGTTGTCGGCGAGCGCCCGCACGTCGAGCCGGTCGGGCAGCAGCGGATGCAGGCGGTAGACCGCCGCGAACTCCTCGGTGAGCTGGTATGGCGCACCGTGATGGTCCGCCTCCGACCCGGGGATGCCGCTGATCACCTCGCTCCTGCTGATGCGCCCGAACCGGCGGTGGATGCGCTCGCCCGCGAGACCCCACCAGTTGGCGCGCATCGCGACCTTCATGACGGGGTGCGCGATGATCGCCGGGGTCCACTCGACGGTGTGGATCTTGGCGATGAGCGCCGACACGACGAGTTGCGCGGTGCCGAACAGCTCGTCCTCCGTCATGTCGGGGTAGTGCTTCTTCAGCTCGTCGCACACGGCGTTGTGCTCGAGCGTGAAGAGCGTGTGGAGCATCCCGAGACCCACCCACCAGTTCTCGCTGAAGCCGGTCAGCGCGACCCCTGTCGCGGGGTCGAGAGGCAACTGCCCGTCCTTGAGGACCAGCTTGCCGTCGACGCCGCTGCGCACCTGGTCGCGGCGCTCCTTCGAGGAGCCGTAGATCGCCGACGCGTCCCACCAGTGGGACTGGCTGTTGATGTAGGTCGGCGGCAGCCTCGCATCGGCCGCGACGCGCGTGTCATCGGCCCTCGTACGCGGGATGCGCATGGGGCGCTCGAACCATGGATCGTCGTCCTCCACGATCGGCACCTCGAGGTGCTCGTCCGTTTCGCGGGTATGTGCGAACCAGTCGTGCGTCTGGAACTGGATCCACGACGCGGCGACGAGGTTGAGCGAGGTCGCCGGCGTGAACTCCTCGCGCCGCATGAGCTTGCGACTGATGAGCCGTGGGCTCGGCGACATGAGGGCATCGCCTTCTTCGGGCCAGGCTTTCTCGAGCGGCACGTTCCGCGCGAAGCGCGTGCCGGCCCTGCCCATGTCGGGGTCGGCGAGGTCGTTGTACGAGCCGTCCGCCGAGCGGAAGCGCCGCTCGGCCTCGGGTGCGGTCGCGAGCGTGACGCCCGGTGTGAGCCGCGCGCGGCCGGGAGTGCGCGTGTCGTGGAGGTTCTCCTCGCGCAGCTGATCGCGCAGGGCGACGAGGTTGAACAGCCCCAGCAGGAACGGAAGCCGGTGCCACGGCGTCGTGCGATTGACCCGCGCGTAGAACCTCCCCAGCGCGCGGTCGAAGAATGACGGTTTGCTCAATGCAAGCTCCGTTCGTGGAGGAATCCCCAGTCGTCCTGCCCGAATCATAGTGATGCGGGGGTTCGGCGACCATCACCTTCTGCGGTGTGACGGATGCCGCGGCCGCCGCCCCTGTATCAAGAGGCCCAACCCGGGCTCTGAATACATTGCAGGCGGCGACCTCCGCTCACTACGGTGAGGAGCAGTGGGCCGATGACTGGGGAGATCGCGCCGCTCGACGGCGGGTCGCCGGCCTGCACTCCGCCGTGAGCAGCTGTCCACCGGGAGGTACCGACGATGTCCGCCATCCGCCCACGGACGCTCGCGCCGTCCGGCACCGGGGAGAACTGACGTGGCCGCGGTCGAGTACGCCGACGCCGTCGTCGTGGGGTCGGGCTTCGGCGGCTCCGTCTCCGCCTTCCGCCTCGCCGAAGCCGGCCGCTCCGTCGTCCTGCTCGAGCGCGGCCGCGCGTACGCGCCCGGCACGTTCGCGCGCACGCCGCATGAGATGAGCCGCAACTTCTGGGAGCCGAAGGACGAGTTGCTCGGGCTCTTCGACATCCGGTCGTTCCGAAAGCTCGAGGCCATCGTGTCGGCAGGCCTCGGCGGCGGCTCGCTCATCTACGCGAATGTGCTCCTGCGGAAAGACGAGCGGTGGTTCGTGCACGATTCGCCCTTGCCGGGCGGCGGCTACGAGAACTGGCCGATCGGCCGTGCGGACCTCGATCGGCACTACGACGCCGTCGAGGAGATGATGACGCCGAGCCCGAATCCCTATCCCGATCTGCCGAAGGCCAAGGCCCTGCGCGAAGCGGCCGAGGCGCTCGGCCTGGAGGCGTTCTCCCCGCCGCTGGCGATCTCGTTCGCCCCGCGTCCGGGCGCGCGGGCCGGTCAGAAGCAGATCATCGACGACGCTCCGTACGGCAACATCCACGGCGTCACGCGCCTCACGTGCCGCCTGTGCGGCGAGTGCGACCTCGGCTGCAACGAGGGCTCCAAGAACACGCTCGACCACACGTACCTCTCCGCCGCCGCGCACCTCGGCGCCGACATCCGCACCCTCTCCGAGGTCTACAGCGTGGCGCCCGTGTCCGACGGAGGCTACGAGGTGCGCTACCGGCAGTACGCCGCCGAGCCCGACGAGAACGGGCACTACGAGCGCACCGAGCGCGTCATCCGGTGCGGACAGCTCTTCCTCGGCGCCGGCACCTTCGGGACGACATCGCTCCTGCTGCGCAACCGCGTGAACCTCCCGTCACTCGGCCGCGCGGTCGGCCTGCGCTTCAGCGGCAACGGCGACCTGCTCACCTTCTGCGTGGGCGGGACGACGACGCGTCCGGGCGGCCAGTTGCGGGTCATCGACCCGAACCGCGGGCCGGTCATCACGACCGCGATCCGTCGCCCCGACGGGGTCGACGAGGAGGGCGCGGGGCGCGGCTACTACGTGCAGGAGGCCGGCTTCCCCGACTTCGCGAACTGGCTCATCGAGGCGGCGCAGGTCACATCATCGGTCAAGCGCGCCGCGAACGTGGTGTCGAAGATCATGGCGCACCGCATGGCCAAGAAGAACGAATCGACGATCTCGGCCGAGATCGCGAAGCTCATCGGAGAGGGGCGGCTCACGGCGACATCGCTCCCCCTGCTCGGCATGGGCCGCGACACGCCCGACGGAAGGATCACGCTGCGCGACGGCGAGCTCGACGTCGACTGGACGACCGCGACGAGCGCCGCGTACTTCGAAGCGATGCGCCAGACGATGCGCGACATCACCGAGAAGCTCGACGGGCGCTTCCGCGACAACCCGCTGTGGTGGACGAAGCGCGTCGTGACGGTGCATCCGCTCGGCGGCGCGCCCATGGGCCGCCATGTGCACGAAGGCGTCGTCGACAGCTGGAACGAGTCGTTCGGGCATCCCAACCTCTTCGTCGTCGACGGCTCGGCGGTCCCGGGACCCGTCGGGCCGAACCCGTCCCTCACGATCGCGGCGATGGCGGATCGCGCCGTCGAACGTGCGCTCGAGAAACCCAGGCCGAAACGCCGTCGCGCGCCTCGCGCGGTGATCGCGGCATCCGAGACCGCTCCTCCTGCACCCGCCGAAGGCGCGGGCATGGAGTTCACCGAGCAGATGAAGGGCTACCTGACGCTCGGCGAGACCGACCCGGTCACGGGATACCGGATCGGGCGGCAACTGACCCACCGATTCATGTTCCAGCTCACGATCACGGCGCCCGACGTCGAGACGTTCGCGAACGAGCCCGATCACACGGCGACGGCCGAGGGTTTCGTGCGGTGCGACGTGCTCGGCGGGGAGCTCCCCGTGAAGCGCGGCTGGGCGAACCTGTTCGTCGCCGGCGACGCCGAGGGCACGCGCGAGATGCAGTATCGCCTGTGGTTCAACGACCTCTCGGGCGCACCGCTCACGATGTACGGCTTCAAGACCGTTCGCGACGATCCCGGATTCGACGTCTGGCGCGACACGTCGACGCTCTACGTGACGCTCATGCAGGGTCACATCCCGCCCGGAGAGACCGACGAGGTCATCGGCGCCGGGGTGCTGCGCATCCTGCCCCTTGACTTCGTGCGGCAGATCACCACGTTCCGCGGAGCCGGTTCGGGGTCCGTCGGCGCGATCGCACGGTTCGGCGGCTTCTTCATGAAGTCCGTGATGGACGCGTACCTGTCCCCCGCGCCCCGCACGCCTGTCGACGCCTCGCCCGAGCGGCACCTCGACGACCCGAGCGCGGATGCCCGCACGCGACGCTCTGAGGAGATGATCACGTGACCGCGCCGAGGATTGTGACACCGGCGGTGCGCTACCGCAACGAGGTGCACTTCTTCGACACCGACGACGGAACGCCGCTCACCCTGATCCGCGTGCGCGGCGAGAGCGAGCCGACCAGAGGGCCCGCGCTGCTGGTGCACGGCGCGGGCATGCGCGCGGAGATGTTCCGTCCGCCGGGCGTGCGCTCGATCGTCGACGAGCTCGTCGCCGACGGCTGGGACGTGTGGATGCTCAACTGGCGAGGGTCGCTCGACCTCGACCCGCTCCCCTGGACGCTCGACGACGTCGCCGGCCACGACATCCCGTCCGCCGTTCGCGAAGTCGTGGCGCGCACGGGTGCCGACTCGGTGAAGATCATCGCGCACTGCCAGGGCGCCGCCGCATCGAGCATGGCCGCCGTGGCGGGGCTCATCCCCGAGGTCGACGTCGTGGTCGCGAGCGGGGCGTCGCTGCATCCGATCCTCCCCCGCGCCACGAAGGCGAAACTGCACGTCCTGCGGCGCGTGCTGCACCACCGCACGGCGTACATCGACGTCGCGTGGGGCGACGGCCCCGAACGCGGAGTGGCCCTGCTCACCCGCAACGTGGTGCGCCTGTGGCACACCGAGTGCCGCAACCCCGGGTGCAACATGGCGAGCTTCGCGCTGGGGTCGGGGCATCCGGCTCTGTGGAAACACGAGAATCTGACGGATGCCACGCACGATTGGCTTCGCACGGAGTTCGGCAAGATCCCCTTCAGCTTCTACGCACAGCTCGCCGCGTCGGATCGCGCGGGCCAGCTCGTCGCCGTGAACGCAAGGAACGGACTCCCCCGACGCTTCGCCGATTCCCCGCCGAAGACCGACGCGAAGTTCGCGCTGTTCGCGGGCGAGGAGAGCCGCGCGTTCCTCCCCAAGTCGCAGAAAGCGTCGTTCGACCACCTCGAGCGCCACAACCCGGGCCGCAACTCGCTCCACGTCATCCCCGGCTACCGCTACACCGACCTGTTCATCGGGCGGAACGCGCACGCCGACGTCTTCCCGCGCATGCTCGCCGAGCTCGAGCGCTGAGACGGATGCCGCGCGCCGGCGTCAGCCGATGATCGCGGCCACCAGGCACAGCACGCCCGCGGCTCCGAACACGGCCCACGACAGATGGCGGCCGCGTGTGTAGACCACCGGCAGCACGGCACACGCGAGACACGTGACGCCGATCGCGATCACGATGCCGCGCCAGTCCGCTCCGAAGGCGATGAGCGCCAGCACGGCCGCGATCCCGATCGCGAGGAGCGAGGTGATGTGCCACGCGAACCGGATGACCCCGGCGGTGTACGTCTGCCCGCCGAGGACCGACGGCAGATCGTCCCTGCCGAGGAGGTGACGGATGATGTACCGCTCGCCGAGGATCGAATGGAGCACGCCGAGAGCCACCAGGAGCACCGCGGCGATCACGAGCAGTGTCGACGACATGGGTCGCAGTCTGGCAGGACGTGCTCTGTGCCGCGACCGTGCGCGCCGCGCAGGGCTCAGAGGTGCTTGAGCGCCTCGCGGACCGACAGCGGGCTGAGCTCGTGCTCTTCGACGAAACGCCGGACCCACGCCGGGTCCACGCGGGCGTACTCGCGCAATGCCCACCCGATCGCCTTGCGGATGAAGAACTCACGGTCGGCCGCGTTCGGCTCGATCACCGCGGCGAGAAGGTCGCGGTCGACCCGCTCCCGGCGGCCGAGCTGCGACAGGATCGCGATGCGGCGCATCCAGAAGTCATCGTCGACGCTCCACCGCCGGACGAGCTCGGCCGTCTCGGCGGGTCGCGCGTCATGCGCCTCGGCGACGCGGTGCGCGAGCTCGTCGGTGAAGTCCCACCACCGGCCTGTGCGCACCATGCGCTCGACGACCGGGATGAGCCGCGGGTCGGCGCGGAGCGGCCTCTGTGCCAGCAGCGCGAGCGCCGCGTAGCGCTCCTCACGACGTGTCGCCTCATTCCACAGCTGGAGTGCCGACTCGAGCAGAACGTCGGGGTCGGCCTCGCCCTTCGCGGCCGCGCGGGCGATACGGCGCACCTCGGGCACGGGCACGCCGTAGAAGGGCATCGCGGACTTCATGTACTCCTGCTGTCCCGCGGCCCGTTCGGGGTCAGCGATCGCCCGGAGGCCGGAGCGGATGCGGTCGGCGAGCGGCATGGCACAACGGTATCCGCGCTCCGCCGTGCTTATCGTCTGGACGATGAAGCACGTGCCCGTGGAGTCGAGCGTGATCGCCGCCGTCGGCTACGACCCCTCGACGGCGGTGCTCGAGATCGCCTTCACGTCGGGCGACGTCTACCGCTACTACGCGGTTCCGCCGTCGGTACACCGCGGAATCATGTCCGCCGACAGCGTCGGCCGGTATTTCGCACGGCACATCCGGCCGGTGTATCCCAGCGAACGCGTGAGGTGATCCGGATGCGTCAACGAGAAAACCCCCGGTCAACCGGGGGTTTCGAGTGGTGGGCGATACTGGGATCGAACCAGTGACCTCTTCCGTGTCAGGGAAGCGCGCTACCGCTGCGCTAATCGCCCGAGTCATGCTCCGGTCGGGACCGGGAGTGGAGGTGGCGACGGGATTCGAACCCGTGTAAACGGCTTTGCAGGCCGGTGCCTAGCCGCTCGGCCACGCCACCGCGTGTGGTTTGACCCCACGTGCCGCGGTCCCATTCCGGATCTCTCCGGGCAGAAAACCCCTGCACTCGAGCGGATGACGAGACTCGAACTCGCGACCCTCACCTTGGCAAGGTGATGCGCTACCAACTGCGCTACATCCGCATTTCGCGTCCGGGATTCGCATCCCGGGCACTTCAAAGACTTTAGCCGATCCTCGCGATCATGCAAAACCGAACGCACCCCGCGCGTGTCATGTTTCCAATGGTTCGAGCGGCGCCTCGGCATCCGGTAGGATCGTTACTCGTTCCCCACGGAGCACGGGCGATTGGCGCAGTTGGTAGCGCGCTTCCTTCACACGGAAGAGGTCATCAGTTCGAGTCTGGTATCGCCCACCACACTCTCCTCGTCGTCACCGACCGCGACCGAGCGCCTCCTCCATGACGGAGTAGTCGATGAAGGCGCTCAGCTCCTCGCGGCTGCGCGGCTCGCGACCTGTCTCCTTCGCGACCCACACATCTTCGCGCTCGAGGACGTCGAGCATGTCGGGGACGATCTCGCCCGGGAACGCGAGCTCCGGCCACGACTCCTCGATCTCGTGAAGGGTGAAGCCCGTCACGTCCGACACGAGCGGCCAATGCTTCTCGGGGTGGCGCTCCAGCGACTTGTTCGCCTTCAGGACGGAGCGGACGAACGTCACGATCGAGCGACGCTTATCGGGGTCGGCGAGATCCTGAGCGCGTGCGTGCAGGTTGAACACCTCGCGGTACAGTTCACGGTCCTGGAAGACGATCGCGTCGTCGCCGAGCTCCTCGATCGCGCCGACCGGCTCCGGCTCCCAGATGGAGATCGCGTCGACGTCGCCGCGGACGAGGTACTCCGACATCTGCTCCATGCCGCTCTTGCCGTCCACTTCGGGAGGAAGGCCCACGATGGTGACGTCATCCTCAGTGAGTCCGACAGTCTCGAGCATCGCGAGGAGGAAGAAGTTCGCGGACGTGTTGCGCGGCAGCATGATCGTCTTGCCCTCGAGGTCCGCGAGGGTCTCGATGCCGGCGGACTTCCTCGCGACGAGCCGGAAGAATCCCTCGGTGACGGTCATGATGATCCGCAGGTCGGGGTTCACGAGGGACTCGCGCAGCAACTGCGTCTCGGCGTTCGTCGCGAGGTCGACCTCGCCCGAAGTGATCCGCGTGATGCCGCCCTCCCCCACCTCCAGGCCGCCCGGGTAGAACTTGTCTGCGGCCACGAGCACGGGAGCGAGCTCGATCCAATAGCTGCCCGACACCGAGATCGGTGCCGGTGGCCCGCCACGGCCTTTGTCACGGCCCTGAGCCTCTACGGCGGACGCGCCCAGGAGGGTCAGCGTCATCGTGGAAACCGCCACAAGAGCGAGCGCGTTCCGGATCAGGCGGTGGGATCTCATCAGCGAGCCTTTCGGTTGCGTAATACGAACTTATGATTCACATTACGAACTTCATGCAACGCTGTCGAGGTCTCGGATGCATCGTGAGGGGCTCCCTCGTCAGCGGGGGCGCTTCACCAACCCCTCCTCCACTGCAGCATGACGCGGCCGTACAGCAGCCGCTTCACCGTGCTTCCCGGCAGCACCTCTTTCGCGATGCGCCGCAGGTCTCCGAGCGTGTCCTTGGGCGGCCACTGCGTCGGAGCCGTGTGCTCCCACTTGCCGCGCATCCTGATCGCGATTCCCCGCGCCACCCACGCGACCGCCACCCACGGCAGGTCACGCACACGCGGGCGCACGAACGTCACCACCCCGAGGACTCCCCCCGGCTCGACGAGCGATCCGAGGTGTTCGAGCGCCCGCCGCGTGTCCGACAGATGGTGCAGCGTCGCGTTCGACACCACCGCGTCGAATCTCGCCTCCGCGGGCGCGAGCTCGAAGACGTCCGCGAGGCGCCACTCGACGCGCGCGTCGGGGAATCGCGCCCGGGCACGCTCCAGCACGCCCTCGTCCCGATCCACCGCGACGACCGTCGGGAGGGACTTCGCGAGCCGGGCAGCAAGGAACCCGTCCCCGCAGCCCACGTCGAGCGCCACGCGCGCACCGGCCGGGACGGCCGCCGCCAGCCGGGCGTCGTCGTGGATGTTGACGTTCCACACGCGTCTGCCGGCATCCGTCACGCGCGCAGTCATGCGATCAGCCGGCGTGAACCGTCGCCTCGACGTGCTCCTCCGCCCGTTCTTCGTCATCGGAGCGCGGCGCCCACAGCGCGAACGCGATCGCGACGAGGCCGAGCGCGACCGCGGGGCCGTGCGGATAGTACGAGCTGACGAAGGTCGCGAGGGCGATGATCGGCAGCGTGAGCCCGAGGATGATCGCCTCCCACAGCGGCAGTCGCTTCGCCCCGGGCGCGAAAGCGACGACGATCCCCCAGATGCCCAGGACGATCAGCAACGGCCCCTCCCAGCCCCACAGGAACCGCAGCGGCGCACCTTGCCCGTGGTTCAGGTAGCTGAGGACGATCACGACCGCGAGCACGAGCAGCAGGGCTCCGTACACCCGCCCACTCCAGCCGACGCGCGCGAGGGTCGGCCCCATCGCGAGCCACAGCAGCACATAAGACACACCAGCCGCGGCGCCGAACATGAGGTAGAGATCCAGCAGACCCGCTTCTGCGAGTGCCGTGCGGATGCCCGTGTAGAACGGCGTGCGGGTGAGGGCGATGGCCCACTCGGGCGCCGCCGAACCCGACCACACCACCGTCTGCTGCGGCAGCAGGAAGAGCGCCCACAGCGACGCGATCGCCGCGAGCACCGCGCATCCGACTCGATTCGGCCACGCGCGCATCAGCCCGCCATCTTCCAGCCGTAGCGGCGGTGCAGGGCGTCCGCGACCCGTGCGAAGCGCTCGGAATCGAGGGCGGATGCCTCGCGGCGCATGCCGTCGACGTGGACGCTGTAGAGCTGGTCGATGTCCGCCCACGACGGACGGCCCTTCGAGTCCCATGGGCCGGATCCGACGTGGAGGAAGTCGCGGTCGCCGTCGTGGGACTGGCTCGTGAGCTTGATCGCGTAGACGCGATCAGCGTCCTGCCGGCCGATCACGAGCACGGGACGATCCTTGCCCCGGCCATCGCGCTCGACGTAGGGAACCCACGTCCACACGACCTCGCCCCCGTCGGGATCGCCGTCCGGCTCGGGTGCATAGTGCAGCTGCAGCGCCCCGGCGGCGGACGGGTCGAGCTCGACTGTCGCCGAGAGCCCTGTACGCCCCGGCTGATCCTCTTCGCCGATGATCGTGGAGGTGCGCTTGGACGGTCGGAGCAGCCCGCCCAGCGTTGCGAGAAGGCCCTTGCGTTTGGTCACGTCGAAACCCTAGCGCCGCAGTGCGCGCAGACCCGACAACGCCGCAGACACGGTGGAGGGGCGCCGCGGCTGCTGCCGCGACGCCCCTGCCCTGTGGTGCGAGCCCGGTGGGGGGATCCGGGCTACTGCGGAATCAGGCCCGGTCTGCCAGGAGGTAGCCCTCTTCGCCGTGCACGACCGTGTCGACACCGGCGATCTCGTCCTCGTTCTTGACGCGGAAGCCGAGCGTCTTCTCGATGGCGAAGCCGATGACCCACGCCGCGACGAAGGAGTAGATCAGCACGCCGAGCGCGGCGACCACCTGCAGCACCAGCTGCTCCCAGCCGCCACCGAGGAACAGACCGGTCTCGGTCGCGAAGAAGCCGAGGTAGATCGTTCCGATGAGGCCGCCGACGAGGTGGATGCCGACCACGTCGAGCGCGTCGTCGTAGCCGAGCTTCCACTTGAGCTCGACCGCGAGGGCGCAGACGGCACCGGCGAGCACGCCGAGGAGCAGCGCCCAGCCCGGGGTCAGGTTGGCGCACGCAGGCGTGATCGCGACAAGACCGGAGACCGCGCCCGAGGCGGCGCCGACCGACGTGGCCTTGCCGTCCTTGAGCTTCTCGACGATCAGCCAGCCGATGATCGCGGCGGCGGTGGCGCCGAGCGTGTTGACGACGATGAGGCCGACGCTCGAGTCCGCGGTGCCGAGCAGGTTGAACGTGCCCTCCGCACCGGCGTTGAAGCCGAACCAGCCGAACCACAGGATCGAGGCGCCCAGCAGCACGAGCGGGACGTTGTGGGGCTTCTGGATGCCCTTCTGGAAGCCGATGCGCTTGCCCAGCACGAGCGCGAGCGCGAGAGCCGCGGCGCCGGCGTTGATGTGCACGGCCGTACCACCGGCGTAGTCGATGACGCTCGTCGAGAATCCGAAGGTCTCACCGAGGCTCATGACCCAGCCGCCGCCCCAGACCCAGGCCGCGACCGGGAAGTACACGAGCGTGGCCCAGACGCCGGCGAAGATCATCCATGCGCCGAACTTGGCCCGGTCGGCGATCGCGCCCGAGATCAGGGCGACGGTGATGATCGCGAACGTGGCGCCGAACGTGGCGCCCACGAGCGTGTCGCTGTCGGCGTTGGCGAGGCCGAAGTCCGAGAACGGGTTGCCGGCGAACGCCCACGGGCTCTCGACGGCGCTCATGTTGAACCCGTAGAGGACCCACAGCACGCCGACGAGCGCGAGCGAGCCGAAGCTCATCATCATCATGCTGACGACGCTCTTCGCCTTGACGAGGCCGCCGTAGAAGAACGCCACTCCCGGCGTCATGAAGAGCACCAGGGCCGTCGCTGCGACGGACCAGGCGAGGTTACCGCTGTCCATGAGAATCCTCATCCATGTCGTGTTACTCGAGGGACCCCGGAGGTCACGCGGTTTCGGGTTGCTTGGCTCCGGGCGAGCCCCAGTCTCGCGATGCAGGGTTTCCAGAGGCGTGCGTGTCTTGTTTCGCCCGCGTTACGCGACCCCGTCTGACGTAAACATCACGTTTCAGACCGGCGGGAACGCGCCGCGAGTTCGCTCAGCGGAGCGCGTACGGGTCACGCGAGGGTCGACGCGACGAGGCGCGAGATGGCCCGCAGATACTTCTTGCGGTAGCCGCCCGCCAGCATCTCGGCGGGGAAGACGCCGTCGAGCGTGATGCCCGTGGCGCGGATGGGGATCTGCGCGTCGTAGACACGGTCGATGAACGCGACGAAGCGGAGCGCGGCCGACTGATCGTCGAACTCCGAGACATCGCGGATGCCGACGAGCGACAGCCCCTCGATGAGGCGGATGTAGCGCGACGGGTGCACGCGCGCGAGGTGGGAGATGAGGTCGGAGAACGCGTCGTCCGACACGAGGCCGCGGGTCGCGGCATCCGTGATCTCGGCCTCGTATGCCTCGGCGTCGAGCGCGACCGCGTGCCCGTCGACCGCGCGGTGCCGGTAGTCGGTGCCGTCAATGCGGATCGTCTGGAAGCTCGAGGCCATCGCGTGGATCTCGCGCAGGAAGTCCTGCGCGGCGAAGCGCCCTTCGCCGAGCGCGTTCGGCGGGGTGTTGCTCGTCGCGGCGAGGCGCGTGCCGCCCGCGACGAGCTCGCCGAGCAGGCGCGTCATGACCATCGTGTCGCCCGGGTCGTCGAGCTCGAACTCGTCGATGCACAGCAGGTCGGCGCCGCGGAAGAGGTCGACCGTGTTCTTGTAGCCGAGAGCGCCGACGAGAGCCGTGTATTCGATGAACGAGCCGAAGTACTTCCGGCGCACGGGCATCGCGTGGTAGGTCGCCGCGAGCAGGTGGGTCTTGCCGACGCCGAAGCCGCCGTCGAGGTAGACGCCGGGCTTGAGCTCGGGGCCCTTCTTCGCGCGCTTGAAGAAGCCGCCCTTCGCGGGGGCCGCTCCCCCGCCGGCGAACGCGGTGAGGGCGTCCTTCGCCTCCTGCTGCGACGGGTACGCGGGGTCGGCCTGGTACGACTCGAACGTCGCCTCGTCGAACTGCGGCGGGGGCACGAGCTGGGCGACCATCTCGGCGCCCGACAGCTGGGGCGCCCGCTCTGCGAGGCGCACGATGCCGGAACGTGCCGCGGTCGTTGTCATGTGCTCGTCTCGTCATTCGACCGCAGGCGGAAGCCATGCGGTAACAGGATTACGGAAAGAATGCGCTCCCCCGCGCGGGACCCTATCGTCGTAGGCAGCGCGGCGAGGGATGGAAATACCCTACGCCGTTCCCGCACGCCAAGACCCGAGGAGCATCCGGTGACTGTTGAGTTCGACACGTCTTCGCCCAAGTTCGCCGAGTACGCGGAGCCCGGCCGGCTGGTGACCGGCGAGTGGCTCGAAGCACGCCTCGGGCAGCCCGGCCTCGTCGTGGTCGAGTCCGATGAGGACGTGCTGCTGTACGAGACAGGTCACATCCCGGGAGCGGTCAAGGTCGACTGGCACACCGAGCTGAACGACCCCGTCGTGCGCGACTACGTCGACGGCAAGGGCTTCGCCGAACTGCTCAGCAGCAAGGGCATCAGCCGCGACGACACCGTCGTCATCTACGGCGACAAGAACAACTGGTGGGCGGCGTACGCGCTGTGGGTGTTCTCGCTGTTCGGCCACGAGGACGTGCGCCTGCTCGACGGCGGTCGCGACAAGTGGATCGCCGAAGGCCGCCCGATCACGACCGAGCCCACCGTGCGCGAGCGCACCGAGTACCCCGTCGTCGAGCGCGACGACAGCGTCCTGCGCGCGTACAAGGACGACGTGCTCGCCCACCTCGGCAACCCGCTCATCGACGTGCGCTCGCCCGAGGAGTACAACGGCTCGCGCACGTCGGCACCCGCCTACCCCGAGGAGGGCGCGCTGCGCGCGGGCCACATCCCCACCGCGAAGAGCGTCCCGTGGGCGCGCGCGGTCGCCGAGGACGGCGGCTTCAAGCCGCGCGCCGAGCTCGACGCGATCTACCGCGAGGAGGCGGGCCTGTCCGACGGAGAGCCGATCATCGCGTACTGCCGCATCGGCGAGCGCTCGAGCCACACGTGGTTCGTGCTGAAGCACCTCCTGGGCTTCGAGAACGTCCGAAACTACGACGGCTCATGGACCGAGTGGGGCTCCGCCGTGCGGGTGCCCATCGTGACGGGTGACGCGCCCGGCGAGGTGCCCGGCCGCTCCTGAGCGCGGCCGGCGCCCAGGTGCCCGTGGGATGATTGAGCGGATGACCGAGACCACTCTGCCCGCGAGCCTCGCGGAGATCCGCGACGAGTTCCTCGAGCTGCCCGAGCCGGAGCGCCTTCAGCTGCTGCTCGAGTTCTCGAACGAGCTCCCGGCCATCCCCGCGCGCTACGAGGGCCATCAGGAGCTCCTCGAGCAGGTGCTCGAGTGCCAGTCGCCCGTGTTCATCGCGATCGAGGTCGACGACGACGACCGCGTGGCGATGTTCGCGACGGCGCCGCGCGAGGCGCCGACGACGCGCGGCTTCGCGAGCATCCTCGTGCAGGGGCTCTCTGGTCTGACGGTCGACGAGGCCCTCGCGGTGCCCGACGACTACCCCGACTCGATCGGCCTGCGCCGGGCCGTGTCGCCCCTGCGCCTGTCGGGCATGACGGGCATGCTCGCGCGCGCGAAGCGGCAGATCCGCGCCAAGCGCCACAGCTCCTGATGCTGGTCACCGAGGTCGTCCCGCGCACCCTCGAGACCGCGGATGCCGCGACCGACGCCGGCCGCGAATGGCTGGGTGCCCGCTACCGTCGCGACGACTCCGCCTACGTGCGGCTCAACATGATCACGAGCCTCACGGGCGCGGCATCCGGCGCCGACGGAACGAGCGACACGCTCACGAGCCGCGTCGACCGCGCCGTGCTCGGCGCGATCCGTCGCGACGCAGACGTCGTGGTCGTCGGCGCGCAGAGCGTCCGCACCGAAGGCTACGTCGTTCCCAAGTCGGCGCACCTCGCCGTCGTGACCGCGTCCGGACGCCTCGACGGGCACCGCCTCGAGCTCGACGCCGAGGTGGCCGCGCGCGTGCTGCTCGTCGTGCCCGAGGCCGGCGCCGACGGCATCGCCGAGCGCGCAGGCCTCGCCGACGTGCGTGTGCTCGCGATCCCCGCCGACGAGCGTCTCGACCCGCGCGCGATCGTCGCGGCACTCGCGGCCGAGGGACTCCCCCGCATCGTGTGCGAAGGCGGCCCGTCGCTCGCGGGTCAGTTCGCCGACGCCGGCGTCATCGACGAGTACTGCGTCACCGTCGCACCGACGATCGACCCCGTCGACGGCGCGTTCCTCCCTGTGCGGGCGCGCGTCGACGCGCGCGTCGCGGGCTTGCTCGTCGACGAGGCCGGCTTCAGCTATCTGCGTCTGCGCTCGCAGGGATGAGCCCCTGGCGGTCGAGCCAGTCACGGATGCTCGCCGTCCACCGCTCCTGGTCGTAGTTCCACAGCTTCGTGTGCCGGGCGACCTCGAACACCTGCATCTCCACGAGGTCGGGGCGCGCGACCACGAGGTCGTGGGACGCGTCGGACGGCACGAACCCGTCGTCGTCGCTGTGCAGGATGAGGATCGGATGCTGCAGCTCGTCGGCGCGCGCGACGACGTCGAGCTGTTCGAACGGAATGCGTCCGCCCGCCCGCGTGATCGTCGAGCCCCACTCCGATCCGAGCGCCCCGAGGGCGAGGTCCTTCACGGGGGCCGGCAGCTTCAGCATCCGCGCCTGGTAATCCAGCACGATGCGCCAGTCGATCACGGGCGATTCGAGCACAATCCCCGCGACCACGTTCCGGTGGGCAGAGTTGAGCGCGAGCTGCAGGACGATGGCGCCGCCCATCGACCACCCCATGAGGATGATCCTGCGTGCGCCGCGACGGCGCGCGAACCCGACTGCCGCGTCCACGTCGCGCCACTCGGTCGCGCCGAGCGTGTAGGTGCCCGCGCGACTGCGCGGCGCCTCGCCGTCGTTGCGGTACGACACGAGCAGACTCGTGATGCCGAGCCCGTGGAACAGAGGCACGGCGCGGAGGCACTCGGCCCGCGTGGTGCCGCGCCCGTGCACCGCGATCACCCACACGTCGCCGTCGCCGGCGGGGAACAGCCACGCGGGGCACGGGCCGAGCGGCGAGCCGATGAGCTCGGACGAGAACGGGAGCTGCAGGTCCTCGGGCCGGTCGAAATACCAGCCGCTGAACGCGGCGTCGCGCGAGATGCGCGCCTGCGGGCCGACGTGCGTGAGGAGCTTGCGCTTGACGCTCACCGCATCCTGCGCGAGGACCGACCCGAGCTTGAGGTAGTTCTCGGTGCCGCTCGTGAACAGACCGTACCGCCCCGGAAGCACCGTGTCGTCGGTGCGCTCGAGGGTGATGGTCTGCGCGGCCGTGTCGAGCGCGAGGATGCGCGTGTCCGCGACGCGGTCCGCCGGCGTCACGACGCGGCGGGCGACCCGCGTCGACAGCACGGCGAGCACAGCGAGGACGCCGGCGAGCGCCGCGCTCATGACCGTGAGCGCGGCCCTCACGCCGGCGACGAGTGCGGGAGAGGCGCCGCTGCTCGCGGCGCGCCTGGGGCTGGTCATCGACCCATCACTCTAGTCTGTCCGCGTGGCCGAGCTCCGCCCTCCCGAACCGTCGTCGTTCGCGCGCGCGGCCGCCGAGGTCCGGGCGACGAGATTCCGGGCTGATCTGGTGGTCCGTGAGATCCCCGCGCCCACGGGACTCGCCCCCGACGCCATCGCGCTCGCCGGGGACGTGCGCCCCGACGCCGACACCGGCGACTCCGTCTACGGCACGGGCCGTTTCGTGCTCCTGCACGACCCCGAAGAGCCGCCGCCGTGGAACGGTCCGTGGCGCATCGTGTGCTTCGCGCAGGCCCCCCTCGAGCCCGACATCGGGGCGGACCCGCTCCTGGCGGATGTAGCGTGGTCATGGCTGGCCGACGCGCTCGACGCGCATCGCGCCGGCTACCACTCCGCGTCGGGCACCGCGACGAAGACGATCTCGAAGGGGTTCGGCTCGCTCAGCAGCGAAGGCGACGGCTCGCAGATCGAGTTGCGGGCCTCGTGGTCGCCGGCGGGGCCGTTGGGGCCCCACGTCGAGGCCTGGGCGGAGCTGGTGTGCATGCTCGCGGGTCTTCCGCCGGGCTCGGAGGACATCGCGGTGATCGGGATACGAAGGACGACGCGTGGCTGAATACGACGTGCTCGCGGATGCCGCGGGCCTGGTCGCCGCCGCGCGCTCCCTCGCCGCGGGCACGGGCCCCGTCGCCGTCGACGTCGAGCGCGCGTCCGGTTTCCGCTATTCGCAGCGCGCGTACCTCGTGCAGGTGTTCCGGCGCGACGCAGGCATCTTCCTCTTCGATCCACCCGCGATCGGGGACTTCGACCCGCTGCAGGAGGCGATCGGCGACGCCGAGTGGGTGCTGCACGCCGCGAGCCAGGATCTCCCGTCGCTGCGCGAGCTCGGGCTCGAGCCCGCGTCGATCTTCGACACCGAACTCGCGGCCCGCCTGCTCGGACATGCGCGCGTGGGACTCGCCGCCGTCGTCGAGGACACGCTCGGCATCTCCCTCGCGAAGGCGCATTCCGCCTCGGACTGGTCCGCCCGACCGCTCCCCCAGGCGTGGCTCGAGTACGCGGCGCTCGATGTGGAGCACCTCGTCGACGTGCGCGACGCGCTCGCCGCCGAGCTCGCCGAGCAGGGCAAGACGCGTTTCGCCGAGGAGGAGTTCCGCGCCGTGCTCGAGCGCGAGCCGAAGCCCGCACGCGAGGAGCCGTGGCGCCGTCTGAGCGGCCTCCACGCCGTACGCGGCCGCAAGGCGCTCGCCGTGGCCCGCTCGCTGTGGATGGCGCGCGAGGAGTTCGCGCAGGCCGAGGACGTCGCCCCGGGCCGCCTCGTGCCCGACCGGGCGCTCGTCGCCGCGGTGCTCGCCGACCCGAAGAGCAAGCAGGAGCTCGCGGGCCTCAAGGAGTTCACCGGCCGCGCGAGCCGCACGCAGCTCGACCGATGGTGGGCGGCCATCGAGCGCGGGCGCGCCGAGAAGGACCTTCCGCTCGAGCGCGCGCCACGCGGGGACTCGCTTCCTCCCCCGCGCGCGTGGGCCGATCGCAACCCCGCGGCCGACGCGCGTCTGAAGGCGGCGCGTCCCGCCGTCGAGGAGGTCGCCACGGCGCTGTCGATGCCGGTGGAGAACCTGCTCACGCCCGATCTGCTGCGCCGCGTCGCGTGGGCGCCGCCCGAACCTGTGACTGCGCAGTCGATCTCCCGAGCACTGGCTGAACTGGGCGCCCGGACGTGGCAGATTGAACAGACGGCACAGGTGATCGCCGACGCGTTTGTGGCTTCCGCGCAAACGACGGCGACGACTTCGGATGCCGCTTCGTAGGTTGCATCAACCGATTTCGTGATACCCAGTCCCACAATAGGCTGGACGCGATCCCAATACTTGGAGGCAGAGTGGCCGAGACCTCGGACGTCTTCTTCGTCGATGGAATGCGCACCCCGTTCGGGCGCGCCGGCGAAAAGGGCATGTACTGGAACACGCGCGCCGACGACCTCGCCGTGAAGGCGACGATCGGACTTCTCGAGCGCAACACCGACGTTCCGAAGGACCGCATCGACGACGTCGCGATCGCGGCGACGTCGCAGACCGGCGACCAGGGACTCACGCTCGGGCGCTCGGTGGCGATCCTCGCGGGGCTCCCGCAGACGGTGCCCGGCTTCGCGATCGACCGCATGTGCGCGGGCGCGATGACGAGCGTCACCACGATGGCCGCGTCGATCGGCGTCGGCATGTACGACCTCGCCCTGGCGGGCGGCGTCGAGCACATGGGGCACCACCCCATCGGCTCGAACGCCGACCCGAACCCGCGGTTCGTCGCCGAGCGCATGGTCGACCCGGGTGCGCTCAACATGGGCGTCACGGCGGAGCGCATCTTCGACCGCTTCCCGCACCTCACCAAGGAGCGCTCCGACCGCTTCGGCATGCTGAGCCAGCACAAGGCGCAGGCGGCATACGACGCGGGCAAGATCCAGCCGGATCTCGTGCCCGTCGCGATCAAGGACGCCGACGGTGCGTGGGGCCTCGCGACCGAAGACGAGGGTCGCCGCCCCAACACGACGATGGAGGACCTCGCCGGCCTCAAGACGCCGTTCCGTCCCCACGGCCGCGTCACAGCCGGCACCTCGTCGCCGCTCACCGACGGCGCGACGATGTCGCTGCTCGCCGGCGGAGCCGCCGTCAAGGAGTTCGGCCTCCGGCCCAAGATGAAGCTCGTCTCGTTCGCCTTCGCGGGTGTGCAGCCCGAGATCATGGGCATCGGTCCGATCCCGTCGACCGAGAAGGCGCTCAAGAAGGCCGGTCTCACGATCGATGACATCGGCCTGTTCGAGCTCAACGAGGCTTTCGCGATCCAGGTCATCTCGCTGCTCGATCACTTCGGCATCGCCGACGACGACCCGCGGGTCAACCAGTGGGGCGGCGCGATCGCCCTCGGTCACCCGCTCGCGGCATCCGGCGTTCGCCTCATGATCCAGCTCGCGGCGCAGTTCGCCGAGCGTCCCGACGTGCGCTACGGCCTGACCGCGATGTGCGTCGGCCTCGGGCAGGGCGGGTCCGTGATCTGGGAGAACCCGCACTACGACGGCAAGAAGAAGCACTGAGGACCGGGAAACGATCGATGACTGACTACGAAAAGGTCGACTTCTCTCCGCTCGACGCGCTCGCGGAGGGCGAGGTCGTCACGCACTCACGCGTGCGCGACATCCGCCTGCCCTCCGGCAAGGTCCTCGCGCTCATCACGCTCGACAACGGTCGCGACCACACCCGTCCGAACACGCTCGGCCCCGCGACGCTCAAGGAGCTCGGCGCCACGCTCGACGCGCTCAAGGCGCGCGCGGCCGCCGGCGAGATCCAGGCGGTCGGCGTCACCGGCAAGCAGTACATCCTCGCCGCGGGTGCCGACCTGTCCGACATCTCGCGCGTGGGCTCGAAGGACAACGCCCGCCTCATCGCGCAGCTCGGCCACCACGTGTTCGGCAAGCTCGACGAGCTCGGCGTGCCGTCGTTCGCTTTCGTGAACGGGCTCGCGCTCGGCGGCGGTCTCGAGATCGCCCTGAACTCGACGTACCGCACGGTCGACGCGTCGGCCGCCGCGCTCGCGCTCCCCGAGGTGTTCCTGGGCCTCATCCCCGGATGGGGTGGCGCCTACCTGCTGCCGAACCTCATCGGCATCGAGAACGCGCTCGAGGTCGTGATCTCGAACCCGCTCAAGCAGAACCGCACGCTCAAGCCGCAGCAGGCGTTCGACCTCGGCATCGTCGACGCGATCTTCCCGGCGGCGAACTACCTCGAGGACTCGCTGCGCTGGGCCGACGGCGTGCTGTCGGGCGCCATCAAGGTCGAACGCAAGAACAAGCCGGGCAAGCTCGAGCGCACCATGAAATGGCCGGTCGCGATCAAGGTCGCGCGCGGCATGCTCGAGTCGAGGATCGGCACGGTCCCCCGCTCGCCGTACGTCGCGCTCGACCTGCTCGACAAGGCACGCAGCGGCACGAAGGCCGAAGGCTTCGAGCGTGAGGACGAGGCTCTCGCGGAGCTCGTCGCCGGCGACCAGTTCGCCGCGTCGATGTACGCGTTCGACCTCGTGCAGAAGCGCGCGAAGCGCCCGGTCGGCGCGCCCGCCAAGGAGCTCGCGAAGAAGGTCACGAAGGTCGGCATCATCGGCGCCGGCCTCATGGCGAGCCAGTTCGCGCTGCTGTTCGTGCGCAAGCTGCAGGTGCCGGTGCTCATCACCGACCTCGACCAGGAGCGCGTCGACAAGGGCGTGGCCTACATCCACGAGGAGATCGGCAAGCTCGAGGCGAAGGGCCGTCTCGACGGCGACACCGCCAACAAGCTGCGTGCGCTCGTGACGGGCACGACCGACAAGAGCCTCTACGCGGACTGCGACTTCGTCATCGAGGCCGTCTTCGAAGAGGTCGGCGTCAAGCAGCAGGTGTTCGCCGAGATGGAGCAGATCATCGCCGAGGACGCGATCCTCGCGACGAACACCTCGTCGCTCTCCGTCGAGGAGATCGGCTCGAAGCTCGCGCACCCCGAGCGGCTCGTCGGGTTCCACTTCTTCAACCCGGTCGCGGTCATGCCGCTCATCGAGATCGTGAAGACGCCGCAGACGGCGGATGCCGCGCTCTCGACCGCGTTCGTCGTCGCGAAGCACCTCGGCAAGAACGCGGTCCTGACCGCCGACGCGCCGGGCTTCGTCGTGAACCGGCTTCTCGCGAAGGTCATGGGCGAGGCCGCCCGCGCCGTCTACCAGGGCACTCCCCTGCTGACGGTCGAGAAGGCGTTCCAGCCGCTCGGCCTCCCGATGACGCCGTTCCAGCTCATCGACCTCGTCGGCTGGAAGGTCGCCGCCCACGTGCAGGACACGATGGTGCGCGCGTTCCCCGACCGCTTCTACGCGAACGAGAACTTCCACGCGCTCGCGGAGCTGCCGGAGGTCGTCGAGAAGGACAAGAGCGGCAAGGTCACCGGCTGGACGAAGGCCGCCGAGAAGACGCTCAAGGGCGCGGTCGGCTCGACTCCGGCGACCGAGGACGAGATCCTGCGCCGCGTGCAGGACGGCCTCGCGCAGGAGATCAAGATCATGCTCGACGAGGGCGTCGTCCCCGAGGTCGAAGACATCGACCTGTGCTTGATCCTCGGCGCCGGCTGGCCGTTCATCGACGGCGGCGCGTCGCCGTATCTCGATCGCGAGGGCGCATCCGAGCGCGTCTTCGGCGACACCTTCCACCACCCGCCCATCAAGGGCGTCGGCGCCTGACCTGTTCCAGCACAGACAGGAGAAGGGCGGTCCCCACGGGGGCCGCCCTTCTCCCTTCTCCCGCCCGGTCCGCAGGTCGGTCCGCGGTCAACGCGGCTGGGCGGCGCGGACCCGAAGGTCGCGCGCGAGATGGTCCCGCTGCTCCACGACGATTCGCCGCAGCGCGGCGGGCGCATCCTCGTTCGCGGCGAGCCAGTCATCCACGAGATCGAGCGAGTCGCGCTCGGGGAACAGCCCGCGCACGAGGCGCGCGGCGATCTCGATGCTCCGCTCTTCCCACACGACCCGGATGCGGGCGAAGTACTCCTCGTCGAACGCCGCGATGAGATCGCGCCGCCCGCCCGCGCGCACGCCGGAGATCGTCGCGCTGAGGTGATCGTTCGTGAGCGTCGTGTCGTCCCACGCCGCGTGCCACGCGGCGGCGCGCACCTCGGGGTCGGGTCGCGCCGCCAGCACCGTGCGGTGAGCGGTGCGGCCCTTCGCGGTCGGGTCGCGCCGGAGCTCCTCGTCCGCATCCTCCGCGGTGGCATGACCGGTCGCCGAGAGCGCCGCAAGCCACATCCAGCGCAGCTCCGGATCGAGTCGCAGACCGTCGGGGGCCGCGAGAGTACCGGCGAGCATGTCCCGCAGCTCCTGTGCGCGAGTGTCATCGTGCGAAGCGGCGACACCCACCGCACGCGCCCACGCGAGCTGCGCATCGCCGCCGGCCTCGGCCGACCGCATGCTGTGCCACGCGGTCTCGAGCCACGCGGCCCACTCGCGCGGCCGGGCGTCATCCGTGACGTAGTGTGCGATCGCGAAGGCCGCGTTGGCGAGCACATCGGCACGGAGGGCGGAGTGGGTCTCGGCTCCCGCATGGAGTCGCACGATGTCGAGGTATCGCGCGGCCGGCAGATCGCCGTCGCGCGTCGCGTTCCACAGCGCCGACCACACCAGGCCGCGGGCGAGGGCATCGTCCAGCGTCGAGAGCGCGCGCTCGACCGTGCCCAGCGACGCATCGTCGAGCCGCACCTTCGCGTATGTGAGATCGCCATCGTTGGGGAGGACGAGGTCTGCGGGGCCGAGCGCGCCGAGCGGCGTGCGCTCGTCACGGACGTCCGCGTCGGCGGCATCCGTGCGCTCCAGTCGGCCGTCGCGCAGCGCGTACAGCCCGACGCGCAGCCGATGTGGGCGCGGGTCCGTCTGCACCAAGACGCCGCCGTCGGCGTCGCGCTCCACCCGAATGGTCGAGACACCCGTCGTCTCGAGCCACGCGCGCGACCACGCGTGCACATCGCGCCCGGAGGCCTCCTCGAGGTGGCGCAGCAGATCGTCCAGCGTCGTGTTCCCGAAGGCGTGCGCTGCGAAGTAGCGCCGGGCGCCCTCGAAGAACGCCTCCTCGCCGACGAACGCCACGAGCTGCTTGAGCACCGACGCGCCCTTGGCGTACGTGATGCCGTCGAAGTTCAGCTTCGCCGCCTCGAGGTCGTGGATGTCGGCGACGACCGGATGCGTCGTGGGCAGCTGATCCTGCTGATACGCCCACGCCTTCCGTCTCGTCGCGAACGTCACCCACGCGTCCGGGAAGCGCGTGACCGCGGCGGTGGCATGCGCGCCCATGTAATCGGCGAAGGACTCCTTGAGCCACAGGTCGTCCCACCAGCGCATCGTGACGAGGTCGCCGAACCACATGTGGGCCATCTCGTGGAGGATCGTGTTGGCGCGCGCCTCGTGCTGCGCGACAGTCGACGCACCGCGGAAGATGTACGACTCGGTGAAGGTGACCAGCCCGGGGTTCTCCATCGCGCCGATGTTGTACTCGGGCACGAAGATCTGGTCGTACTTGCCCCACGGGTACGGGTACGCGAATGCATCCGTGAAGAAATCGAGGCCCTGGCCGGTGACCTCGAGGATCTCGTCGGCGTCAAGGTGCTCGGCGAGTGAGGCCCGGCAGTGCACCCCCAGCGCGATCGTCTGCTCGCCTCGACGCCACTCCCCCTCGACGCGGTGGTACGGCCCGGCTGCGACGGCGGTGATGTAGCTCGAGATGGGAAGCGTCTCGGCGAACTCCACGCGCTGTGCGTCGCCCACGGCGTCGATCGATGCTGCGGCCTGATTCGAGAGCACGAGCCAGTCCGCCGGCGCGGTCACCACGAACGTGTACCGTGCCTTCATGTCGGGCTGCTCGAAGCACGCCATCACGCGGCGGGCGTCGGCGGGCTCGTAGTGCGTGTACAGGTAGGTCTGGTCGTCGACGGGATCGACGAAGCGGTGCAGCCCCTCCCCGGAGCGGCTGTACGCCCCGCGGGCCGCGATCCGCACCGTCTGACGGCCACCCAGGCCGGTGAGCCGGATGCGGGCGCCGTCCCACTCGACGGGCCGTGAGACGCCGTCGACCTCGACTTCATCGACGCTCTCGCCGATGAAGTCGACCCACGTGTCGACGCCGCCGCCGGCAACCGTCTCGATCTCGAGCGTGCTGACAGTCGCGAACCCGGTCTCATCGGGATCGGGAGCGGTCGTCAGGTCAAGCTCGACGCGGGAGGTTCGGACGGTCACGGAGGCGGACCGCGCGGCGGTCTCGTCCCGGGTCAGATTGGCGGTGCTCACCCGTCCATGCTTCCACGGCCGGGGGCGTGCTTCCGGCGTGCTCGGCCGCGGAGCCTCAGCGACGCTCTTCGTCGGCGCGGACGAACGCCTTGAGCGTCGGCAGCTCGTTCGCGGCCGCGCCGCGCGCGACGGGAACGCGCGTGCCGAGCACCTGCGCCACGACGTCGTGCGCGATCTTCGACGGCGTCAGCCCCGCGTCGGCGAGGATCTGCTCGCGGCTCGCGTGATCGATGAACTCGTCGGGGACGCCCAGCTCGTCGACGGCCGTGTCGATGCCCGCCTCGCGGAGCACCTGGCGAACGCGCGTGCCGATGCCGCCCACCCGGATGCCGTCCTCGATCGTGATCACGAGTCGGTGCGCCGCGGCGAGCTCGACGATCGACGGCTGCACGGGGATGACCCAGCGCGGGTCGACGACGGTCGCTCCGATGCCCTGCGCGCGCAGGCGGTCGGCGACCTCGACAGCGATGTGCGCCATCGGGCCGATGCCCACGAGGAGCACGTCCTGGGCGTCGGAGCGCACGAGCACGTCGACACCGTCGGAGAGGCGATCGAGCGCGGGAAGCTCGGGAGCGACCGCGCCTTTCGGATAGCGCACGACGGTGGGGGCATCCGTCACCGCCACCGCCTCCTGAAGCTCTTCGCGCAGACGCTCGCCGTCCCGCGGCACGGCGATGCGGATGTGGGGCACGAGCTGAAGCATCGCGAGATCCCAGATCCCGTGGTGGCTCGGACCGTCGGGGCCGGTGACGCCCGCGCGGTCGAGCACGAAGGTGACGCCCGCGCGGTGCAGCGCGACGTCCATGAGCACCTGGTCGAACGCGCGGTTCATGAAGGTCGCGTAGATCGCTACGACCGGATGAAGGCCGCCGTACGCGAGTCCGGCAGCCGCGGCCACCGCGTGCTGCTCGGCGATGCCGACGTCGTACACACGGTCGGGGAAGCGCTGCGCGAACGGGAGGAGCCCCGTCGGCCGCAGCATCGCGGCCGTGATCGCGATCACGTCGTCGTTCGCCTCGCCGACGCGCACGAGCTCGGCGGCGAAGACGTCGGTCCAGTCATCCGTCGAGGCCTTGTTGCCGACCGTCTTGCCGGTGACCGGATCGATCTTGCCGACGGCGTGGAACTGATCGGCCTCGTCGTCGAGTGCCGGCTGGTAGCCGCGGCCCTTCTCGGTGATCGCATGCACGATGACCGGTGCGCCGTACTGCTTCGCGAGCTCGAGCGTCTCGATGAGCGACGCCAGGTCGTGCCCGTCGACGGGACCGAGGTACTTGATGTCGAGGTTCGAGTAGAGCGCCGCGTTGTTCGTGAACCTCGAGAGGAAGCCGTGCGTGCCGCCGCGCACGCCGCGGTAGACGGCTCGGGCGGCGGGGCCCAGCTTGCGGAAGAGGTTGTCGGACCCGCGGTGAAGGTTGCGGTACGCCTCGGCGGTGCGCACGCGGTTGAGGTAGCGCGCCATTCCGCCGATCGTCGGCGCGTACGAGCGACCGTTGTCGTTGACGACGATCACGAGATTGCGGTCGTTGTCGTCGGAGATGTTGTTGAGCGCCTCCCACGTCATGCCGCCCGTGAGCGCGCCGTCGCCGACGACGGCCACGACGTGCCGGTCGCGACGGCCGGTGCGCGTGAGCGCGCGCGAGATGCCGTCGGCCCAGCTGAGCGAGCTCGACGCGTGCGACGACTCGACGACGTCGTGCGGGCTCTCGGAGCGCTGCGGGTAGCCCGCGAGGCCGCCACGGGTGCGCAGCTTCGAGAAGTCCTGCCGGCCCGTGACGAGTTTATGGACATACGACTGATGACCGGTGTCGAAGACGATCGGGTCGTTCGGCGAGTCGAACACGCGGTGGATCGCGAGCGTCAGCTCGACGATCCCGAGGTTCGGGCCGAGATGGCCGCCCGTGCGGGCGACGTTCTCGATGAGGAAAGCGCGGATCTCGGCGGCGAGCTGCTCGAGCTCGCGGACGCTCAGCGCATCGAGGTCGCGCGGACCCTTGATCGACGGAAGAAGCGGCATCCGTCTCCCTTCGCAGTCGGCCTCGGGCGCATCCGGTGATCGGATGGCGGGTCCAGTTTAGTCCGCGGGGGCTGTACGACCGGTCCGAGGAGCCCGTACCCTCGCCGGGTGGAAGCTCCCTTCTCCGTCCGCGTGACCGAGCCGCGCTGGTTGCGCGGGATCGCCGATTGGGCGAGGTCGAGCCTGCGGGCACAGGGCATCGAGCCGCTCGGAGACCCCGCTCAGGTGCACGTGCGCCCGTGGTCGACCGTGTTCGCGATCGAGACCGACGCGGGGCGCGTGTGGCTCAAGGCGGGCGCACCCGACTTCGCCTTCGAGGCGGCACTTCAACGGGTGCTCGCCGAGCTCGCCCCCGACGCCGTCCAGGCCCCGCTCGCCGTCGATGCGGGTCGCGGATGGATGATCACGCTCGAGCACGGACCCTCCATGGGCGACACCGAGCACCCCGATGCCGACGAGTGGCGGGAACTGGTCGTAGGTGCGGCGCGCGCGCAGAGAAGGCTTGCCGGATGCCGCGGGGAGCTGCTCGCGACGGGACTGCCCGACCGCTCCCCCGCGCGGGTCGTGGAGCTCTTCGACGCGCTGCGCGCCCGCAGGCGGGGCTGCCGCGCGGGCCATCCGGGCCGGCTCGAGCCGGGCGATGACGAGCTGCTCGAGGCGGCCCGCCCGCAGCTCGCCGCAGCGGCGGACAGGCTCGAGGCGAGCGCCGTCCCGTCGACGTGGGTGCACGGGGACCTGCATCCGTTCAACGCCTACCGCTCGTCTGCCGGCGTGCACGCGTTCGACCTCGGCGACTCGTCATGGGGGAACGCGCTCGAGGTGCTCGCCGTCCCCTTGGGCTGGATGCGTCGCCAGGCCGGGTGGCCCGGCGACGGAGGCGTCCTCGACATCGACGCGGTGATCGACGCGTACTTCGACGTGTGGGACGTCGACGTCGAACGCGACCGCCTGCTCGCCGACGCGATGCTCACGCACGCGGTGAACCGCTCGCAGACGTGGGCCGCATGGCTCGACGACACGACGGATGCCGAGCTCGCCGAGTACGGCGGCTACGGCGAGGAGCACCTCACGAGTGTGCTCGACCTGCTCGGCATGCGTGAGGCCCCGGAACCGTAGGGCTCCGGGGCCTCACCGCGGCCAGTGCGACCGTCTCGCTCAGACGAGCGAGCGGAGCACGTACTGCAGGATTCCGCCGTTGCGGTAGTAGTCGGCCTCACCGGGCGTGTCGATGCGCACGACGGCGTCGAACGTGACGGTCTGCTTGCCCTCGGGCGAGAACTCGCTCGGCTCGGCCGTGACCTTGACGGTCTTCGGCGTGACGCCCTCGTTGAGCTGTTCGAGGCCCTCGATCGAGATGATCTCGGTGCCGTCGAGGCCGAGAGACTTCCAGCTCTCGCCGGCCGGGAACTGCAGCGGCACGACGCCCATGCCGATGAGGTTCGAACGGTGGATGCGCTCGAAGCTCTCGGCGATGACCGCCTTCACGCCCAGCAGGCGCGTGCCCTTCGCCGCCCAGTCGCGCGACGAGCCGGAGCCGTACTCCTTGCCGCCGAACACGACCAGCGGGATGTTCTGCGCCTGGTAGTTCATGCACGCGTCGTAGATGAACGACTGCGGACCGCCCGGCTGCGTGAAGTCGCGCGTGTAGCCGCCCTCGACGATCTGGCCGTCGTTGACCGCCGCGACGATCTCGTTCTTCAGGCGGATGTTCGCGAACGTGCCGCGGATCATCACCTCGTGGTTGCCGCGACGCGACCCGTACGAGTTGAAGTCCTTCTGGGCGACGCCGTGCTCGGTGAGGTACTGCGCGGCGGGGGTGCCGGCCTTGATCGAGCCGGCCGGGCTGATGTGGTCGGTCGTGACGGAGTCGCCCAGCGTCGCCATGACGCGCGCGCCGGTGATGTCGGTGACCGGCTCCAGCTCCATCGTCATGCCGTCGAAGTACGGAGCCTTGCGGACGTACGTGGAGTCCTCGTCCCACTCGAACACGGGACCGGTCGGCGTGGGGAGGTTCTTCCAGCGCTCGTCGCCCTCGAAGACCGTCTTGTACTGCGTGATGAACTGCTCACGCGAGATCGACGAGTCGACGACCTCCTGCACCTCTTCGGGCGCCGGCCAGATGTCCTTCAGGAAGACGTCGTTGCCGTCCTCGTCCTTGCCCAGCGGGTCGGTCTCGAAGTCGAAGTGCATCGATCCGGCCAGCGCGTACGCCACGACGAGCGGCGGCGACGCGAGGTAGTTCATCTTCACGTCGGGGCTGATGCGGCCCTCGAAGTTGCGGTTGCCGGAGAGGACGGCGGTCACGGCGAGGTCGTGCTCGTTCACCGCCGACGACACTTCGTCGATGAGCGGACCCGAGTTGCCGATGCAGATCGTGCAGCCGTAGCCGACCGTGTAGAAGCCGAGCGCCTCGAGGTCCTTGTCGAGGCCCGACTTCTCGTAGTAGTCGGTGACGACCTTCGAGCCGGGCGCAAGCGTCGTCTTCACCCACGGCTTCTGCTTGAGGCCCCTCTCGCGCGCCTTGCGCGCCAGAAGACCGGCGGCGACCATCACCGACGGGTTCGACGTGTTGGTGCACGACGTGATCGCCGCGAGGGTCACGGCGCCGTGGTCGATGATGTAGGGCTGACCGTCCTTCGGCTCGATCGTGATCGGCTTCGTGACGGACTTCGGGCCGCCGCTGTTGATGTGGACGGGGCGCGTGACGGGGTCTTCCTCACCGGGGACGGCGCCCGGGTCGGATGCGGGGAACGAGTGCTTCGACTCGAGGTCGACGATGTCCTCCGACGTGCACGGATCGGCGTAGGCGAGGATGTCCTCCTCGAACTTCTCCTTCGCCTCCGACAGCAGGATGCGGTCCTGCGGGCGCTTCGGACCGGCGATCGACGGGACGACCGTCGACAGGTCGAGTTCCATGTACTCGCTGAAGTTCGGCTCGTTGGCCGGGTCGTGCCACAGCGACTGCTCCTTGGCGTACGCCTCGACGAGCGAGACCGTCTCGTCGGAGCGACCCGTGAGGCGCAGGTAGTCGAGCGTCACGTCGTCGATCGGGAAGATCGCCGCGGTCGAGCCGAACTCGGGGCTCATGTTGCCGATGGTGGCGCGGTTGGCGAGCGGGACGGATGCCACGCCCTCGCCGTAGAACTCGACGAACTTGCCCACCACCCCGTGCTTGCGGAGCATGTCGGTGATCGTGAGCACGACGTCGGTCGCCGTGACGCCCGCGGGGATCTCGCCCGTGAGCTTGAAGCCGACGACGCGCGGGATGAGCATCGACACGGGCTGGCCGAGCATGGCCGCCTCGGCCTCGATGCCGCCGACACCCCACCCGAGCACGCCGAGGCCGTTGACCATCGTCGTGTGCGAGTCCGTGCCGACGCACGTGTCGGGGTAGGCGCGCAGCACGCCGTTCACCTCGCGGTCGTAGACCACCTTGGCGAGGTGCTCGATGTTCACCTGGTGCACGATGCCCGTGCCCGGGGGCACGACCTTGAAGTCGTCGAACGCGGTCTGGCCCCAGCGCAGGAACTGATAGCGCTCGCCGTTGCGCTCGTACTCGATCTCGACGTTGCGCTCGAGCGCGTCCTCACGCCCGAACAGATCGGCGATGACGGAGTGGTCGATGACGAGCTCCGCCGGCGACAGCGGGTTGATCTTGTTGGGGTCGCCGCCCAGCTCAGTGACGGCCTCGCGCATCGTCGCAAGGTCGACGATGCACGGCACGCCGGTGAAGTCCTGCATCACCACGCGTGCCGGCGTGAACTGGATCTCGGTGTCGGGCTCGGCCGCAGGGTTCCACGAGCCGAGGGCTTGGATCTGCTCCTTCGTCACGTTCGCGCCGTCCTCGGTGCGAAGCAGGTTCTCGAGCAGCACCTTGAGGCTGAACGGAAGCTTCTCGTAGCCGGCGACCTTGTCGACGCGGAAGATCTCGTAGTCGGTGCTGCCGACCGTCAGGGTGCTCTTGGCACCGAAGCTGTCAACCGTGGACACGTCAGTCTCCTCTGTCGGCGGGATGGGCGCGGGCGCCTCGCATCCCCATCTTCCCCCGCGCGCGGACCGACGGCCAGTGAGGTCGCCCTAATCCCGCACGTGAGCACAATTTATCTTGATATCAAGATAAATGTATCACTCCCCCGTCGCGGCCTCCGGCTCGCGCGGCGTCTTCGCGTAGGCCGCGCGCACGGCCAGCCAGGTCACGGCGACGAGCGGCGCGAACAGCGGCAGCCCCATGATGAGCTTCAGCGTGCCGAGCGCGGTGACGTCGCCCGCGAGGTACAGCGGGAACTGCAATGCGAGCCGCGCGTAGAACAGCGCCGCCCATGCGATCGCGAGCCAGAAGAAGACGCGGCGCTTGCGCTTGTCGCGTCGCCACGCCGTCCCCTCCCCCATCAGGAACCCGGATGCGAGGCCGATGAGCGACCATCCGATGAGAGCCGACACGAGGAACGCCGTGCCGTACAGCGCATTGGTGATGAAGCCGGGGATGAAGTTTGTCTCAGCACGTCCGGTAAGAAGCGCAAGCGCCGCGGCGGCCGCGACGGCAATCAGCCCACCGAGCGCCGCTGATATGGGCGAGCGCTGGATGAGGCGGATAATTGCGAAGATCGCAGCGACCCCGACCGACAGCCCGAGCGACAGCCACAGATTGCCTTGAGACGTCGCGCCGTCCTCCGTCGCAGGCTCCAACGTGACCGTGTAGACGACGATGAACACGAGCCCCGGGAGAACCGACTCCAGCACGCCGCGCCAGCCGCCCATCGCGGCCCACACGACGTGGTGCGTCTGCGTCTCCTTCGAAGGGTCGAGGCCCGCTCGACGAGCCGCGGCGCCGAGCGCCGCGCCCATCAGCTCCGACGCGGACTGCTCGCGCGGCGCGGGTTCCCGCTGCTCGGGGACGCCGGATGCGGCATCCGTCGGGTCGCTCACGCCGATCCCGGGGTCGCGGGCATCCGCAGCGGAATGAGGTCGCGCGGAGGCATGGGCGATCCGCCGCGGACGACGACGATCGAGCGGAAGAGATCCTCGACCTTCGTGGCCGCCTCGACGTCGACCGCCGCCGCGCCGCCGATCACGCCGCGCAGGAACCAACGCGGACCGTCGACGCCCACGAAGCGCGCGATGCGCTTGCCGGCCTGGCCGTCGGCGCCCGCGACGACGGGCACCTCGGCGAGGAGCTCGGCGCCGAGCGGGCCCTCGCGCTCCTCGACGCGGCCGCCCTGTTGGCGGATCTGCGTGCGGATCTGCTCGCGCGTCTCCTCCCACAGACCGGCGTTGCGGGGAGCGGCGAACGGCTGCACTTGAAGTGTGGAGTTCGCGTAGTCGAGACCGACCGCGACGATGCGCTTGGTCTGCTCCTCGACCTCGAGGCGCAGGTTCAGGCCCTCGCGCGGCAGCACCTTGATGCCGCCGAGGTCGATGTAGGGGCGGACAGGGTTGGCCTCGGACTCGTCGAACGGACCCGCGGTCGCCCGATCTGCGGGAGCGCTCTTGGGAGCGTCGGGGAGCGGTGCGTCGGTCATGCGGGGACTCCGTCCTTGTTGGAACCGTTCGAGGTGAAGCCGGTCGAGCCGAAGCCGCCCTCGCCTCGCACGCTCTCGGGAAGCGTCTCGACCGGGATGAATCTCGCCCGCGGGACGGGCATGACGATGAGCTGGGCGATGCGATCGCCGACGTTCACGTCGAACGCGTTCTCGGCGTCGGTGTTCAGCAGGGACACCTTGATCTCGCCGCGGTAGCCCGCGTCGACCGTCCCGGGGGCGTTCACGATCGTGATCCCGTGCTTGGCGGCCAGTCCGCTGCGCGGCACGACGAAGGCCACGTAGCCCTCGGGGAGGGCGATGCGCACACCCGTTCCCACCAGCGCACGCTGACCGGGCTCGAGTCGCACCGATTCGGCCGCGACGAGGTCGGCGCCGGCGTCGCCGGGGTGCGCGTAGGCGGGAGCCTCGGGGGCGATAATGAGGACGTCCACCGTTTCAGTCACGCATCGAGGGTAATGCAGAAGCCAGCAGGCCATGTCGGCGGCGAGTCCGCCGAGCCGACGTATCGCGAACGCCTGAGCCCCTCGCTGTGGGTGCTCGCCGCCGCGGCGGTGTGCGCGCCGATGGCCGCGCTCGTCGTGGCCCCGATCGACACGACGATCGCGCTCATCGCGGGGCTCGCGGTCGGTCTGCTCGTGGTCGTCGCGCTGATCCTCGTGTCGCCCGTCGTCGAGGTGCGCGACGGCGAGCTGCGAGCGGGACGCGCCCACATCCCTGTCTCACTGCTCGAGAATCCTCGCGCGCTGACGGGAGAGGATGCCCGCATCGCGCGCGGTTCGGGGCTTCATCCGCGGTCGTGGCACCTCATCCGCGGCGGGATCGACGGGATCGTCGTGGTGGATGTGGCCGATCCGGACGACCCGACCCCGTCGTGGGTCATCTCATCGCGGACGCCGGATCGGCTCGCGGCGGCGGTGCGCCGCGCTCAGGTCAGGCGCACTCCACACAGATAGGGCCGCTCGCCCCTTCGTGGTCGATCTGCGAGCGGTGCTTCACGAGGAAGCAGTTCGAGCACGTGAACTCGTCCTCCTGAGGAGGCAGGACGACGACATCGAGCTCGACGTCGGAGAGGTCGGCGCCCGGCAGTTCGAAGCCCGAGGGGTTGTCGGCATCCTCGACGTCGACAGAACCAGAGAGCTTGTCGGGCACGCGCTCCTTGAGAGCCTCGATCGACTCGCTGTCGTCCTCGGTCTTGCGGGGGGCGTCGTAGTCGGTTGCCATGCGTGAACGTCTCAACTTCCGGTTGTGCAGCGTGCCTATTGCCGGTCGGGCGGCGATAGTTTGCACGACTGCTGTGCTTTTCGCAAATGCAGATCGCGATTCGCTCCGCGGTTAAACTCGCGGCACGCGCCGGATATTCCCGCCGCCCGGGATGCCCTGTGTCAGCATGGACACCACCGCCGGATCGGAGAGGCGTCCCCCATGGAACAGCTCAGAGTCATCGGAACCGAAGACGACGTGCTCGTCCTCGCCACCGAGTCGGGCGAGCGCTTCGCGCTTCCCGTCGACGATGCCCTGCGCATGGAGCTGCGGCGTGCCCGCCGCGATCGCACGGACGAGGCTTCCTCGCCCAAGGCCAGCCCCCGCGAGATCCAGGCCCACATCCGGGCTGGGCTGTCGGCCGACGAGGTGGCGAGCCTCCTCGGCATCCGTGTCGAAGACGTCGCCCGCTACGAGGGCCCCGTGCTGGCCGAGCGCGAGCACATCGTCGGGCAGGCGCTCGCCGTGCCCGTCCTCCTCGGCGGCGAGCTCGAGCACGATGCCCTGCCGACATTCGGAGCGGCCGTGCGCGCGAAGCTCAGTGAGGCCGGTGCCACGGGCGAGCGGTGGACGAGCTGGAAAGACCACTCGGGCTGGATCGTGAAGCTCGAGTTCACCGCGAACGACGTCGACCACGACGCCCGCTGGGGCTTCGACCCGCGCCGCACGACGCTGTCGCCGCTCAACTCCGACGCGATCCAGCTCTCACGGCAGGGTTCGCTTCCGGAAGGGCTCATTCCCCGGTTGCGTGCCCTCGACGCGGCCCCGCCGAAGGATGAGTCGCGGTTCGACAGCGGCGCGTTCGGTCCGCGACGCCCGCCCGAGGCCGACCTCGAGTCGCCCGAGCTCCCCGCGCCGGTCGCACCTGCCGTGCAGAAGGCCGCGATCAAGCGCGCCGAAGAGACGGTCGTGACATCCGCCGAGACCGCCGACCTCCTCGAGGCGCTGCGCCGCCGCCGCGGCCAGCGCGAGCCGGCGCCCACCGCGGAGGAGTCGGCACCCGTGCGCACGCACGCGCCCGTCGCGCTGTTCGACGCTCTCGAGCCGGGCTATGACGAGGCGCCGACCGACGAAGAGCCGGATGCCGCGCCTCCGCAGCGCCACGAGCCCGCCCCCCTCTCGCTGCCCACGCAGTCCGCTGTGGGCGAATCGTCGGGTCGTCGCAAGGGCCGCGCCGCGATGCCGTCGTGGGACGAGATCGTCTTCGGCGCCCGCACAGAGGACTGACGCGAGCCGGGTCGATGCGCCGCGCTGGCGCCCCCGACCCGGCGCGTCCACGCTGAGCGAGCGAAGCGAGACGAAGCGCGACCGTACCGGGTCGGCTAACGCGCGAACGCCCCCAGCCGGATGAGCGGCACGATCCGCTCCTCATCGGTGAGCGATCCGTGTTGCCCGACCATTCGCTGCGGCGCCTTGTCGGCGAGTCGGTCGTCGTAATACGCGATGCCCGAGCGCGCCGCGACGAGCACATCGCCGATGCGCGCCCGCACGGCGTCGTCGACCTCGCCGAAGAGACCGGCGGCGATCGCCTCGTCGCGCGATGCGATCCACGACCGCGAGGCCTCGACGTCGCGCCACGCCGTCAGCACGTGGCCGGCGGCGCCCGGCTCGGCGTAGAGGTGGAGCATCCGGGGTTCTCCGCCGATATGACGCACGCCCTCGACCAATGGGCTGCCCTCCTCGAGCAGCACGTGACGGTGGCGCGGGACGTCGATCATGCCGTGGTCGGCCGTCACCACGAGCCCGACGCCCGGCGCGAGCGACTCCGACAGACGGCGTGCGGCGGCGTCGACGCGCTCGAGTGCCGCGCTCCAGCCGTCGGACTCCCAGCCGCGTCGGTGCCCGATCGCGTCGAGATCCGGCACATAGAGATAGATGAGGGCGCCCGGATGCCGCGCCGCCAGCTCGGCCGCGCGATCCACGCGTGTCGTGAAGTCGTTCTCGCCGACGAACGCCGCGCCGCGCATCGTCGCGACTGTGAACCCCGTGTTCTCGTACTCGGACTTCGTCACGACGAACACCGGTCGTCCGGCGGTCGCCTCTCGCAGCAGCAGCGGCTCGACGCGCTGCCACGTCCACGGGTCGAGCCCGTCCGTGTCCCAGCCGCGGAGCTGATTGAGGACGCGGTCGGACTCCGGCTCGAGCGCGCGGTAGCCGACGATCCCGTGCCGGCCGGGGCCCTCGCCCGTGAGGAGGCTCGACAGCGCCGACGCGGTCGTCGACGGGAACACCGTGCGGGCGACGTCCTTCCTCGCGCGCACCGACGTCAGGAACCGCGCGTGGCCGGAGCGCGACGAGAGGTTGTGCACCCCGAGGCCGTCGACCACGAAGAGGATCACGCTCGTGGCCGGAGGGAACCACGGGGCATCCGGCCCGCCCAGCGGCGCCTGCGGCATCGAGCCCTCCCCACGGCGCAGCGCGTCGATCAGTTGCGGCACGAGCCCGGTGAGGCTCCGGGCCGACGGCGGGTCCGCCGGTAGGCTGAGGGACATCGGGGCCAGTCTCGCACACCGCGCACACGGCCCCTCGAACCTGAGGCCCGAAGAACGTCCATGCCCGCATCCCGCACTGAGTCCGCCCCTGCCGACCACGGCCGCATCGAAGACGTCGATGTCTCGGCCGAGATGCAGGGGTCCTTCCTCGAGTACGCCTACTCGGTGATCTACTCGCGCGCCCTGCCCGACGCGCGCGACGGCCTGAAGCCCGTGCAGAGGCGCATCCTCTTCCAGATGGCCGACATGGGGCTGCGCCCCGACCGCGGTCACGTCAAGAGCGCACGCGTCGTCGGCGAGGTGATGGGAAAGCTCCACCCGCATGGCGACGCCGCCATCTACGACGCGCTCGTCCGCCTCGCGCAGCCGTTCTCGCTGCGCGTGCCCCTCGTCGACGGTCACGGCAACTTCGGCTCGCTCGACGACGGCCCGGCGGCCCCGCGCTACACAGAGGCGCGGCTCGCCCCTGCGGCCCTCGCCCTGACCGAGAACCTCGACGAAGACGTCGTCGACTTCATCCCGAACTACGACGGTCAATTCCAGCAGCCCGAGGTGCTGCCTGCGGCCTTCCCGAACCTGCTCGTCAACGGGGCATCCGGCATCGCGGTCGGCATGGCGACCAACATGGCTCCGCACAACCTCATCGAGGTGGTCGCCGCGGCGAACCATCTGCTCGAGAATCCGGATGCCACGGTCGAAGACCTCATGGAGTTCGTGCCCGGTCCCGACCTGCCTTCGGGCGGTGTGATCGTGGGGCTCGACGGCATCAAGGACGCCTACACGTCGGGGCGCGGCTCGTTCCGCACGCGCGCGAAGGTGTCGATCGAGCCGCTCGGGCCGCGCCGCACCGGGCTGGTCGTCACCGAGCTGCCGTACCTCGTGGGCCCCGAGCGGATCATCGAGAAGATCAAAGACGCGGTGAACAGCAAGAAGCTGCAGGGCATCTCCGACGTCACCGACCTCACCGATCGCCGCAACGGCCTGCGTCTCGTGATCGGGATCAAGACCGGGTTCGACCCGCAGGCCGTCCTCGAGCACCTCTACCGGCTCACGCCCCTCGAGGACTCGTTCGGCATCAACAACGTCGCCCTCGTGAAGGGGCAGCCGCAGACGCTCGGGCTCAAGGAGCTGCTGCGCGTCTACCTCGACCACCGCATCGAGGTCGTGACGCGTCGCAGCCGGTTCCGTCTCGCGCGTCGGCGCGAGCGCCTGCACCTCGTCGAAGGCCTCCTCATCGCGATCCTCGACATCGACGAGGTCATCCAGGTCATCCGCAGCTCCGACGACAGCGACCAGGCGCGCTCGCGCCTCATGACGGTCTTCGACCTGTCCGAGCCTCAGGCCGAATATATCCTCGAGCTGCGCCTGCGGCGCCTCACGAAGTTCTCGCGCATCGAGCTCGAGCGCGAGCGCGACGAACTGCAGGCCGAGATCGCACGACTCGAAGAGCTCCTCGGCAGCGACGTGCTGCTGCGTCAGCAGGTCGCCCGCGAGCTCGACGCCGTCGCCGAGACGTACGGCACACCGCGGCGCACGCTGCTCGTGAACGGCGGTCCCGTGCAGCCCCGGTCGCGTGCGGCCGCGTCGGCGGCCGATCTGCAGATCGCGGATGCCCCGTGCCGGGTCTTCCTCTCGGCGACGGGCCGCATGGTGCGCGCCGACCTCCGCACGGGCGACGACGGCAACGGGAACGGCGGCATCGTGACGCCCTCGCGACGGTACAAGCACGACGCGATCCGCTCATCGGTCGACACGACCACGCGCGGCGACGTCGGGGCCGTCACGACCGCGGGGCGCCTCATCCGCTTCTCCCCCGTCGACCTGCCGTCCGTCCCGGGCAACTCGGTGCAGCCGGCCGCCGGTACGCGGGCCGACCAGTACCTCGGCCTCTCGGGCGGCGAGCACGTGGTCGCACTCGTTCCTCTCACGGGCGAGCCGCCGATCGCGCTCGGCACGGCGCAGGGCGTCGTCAAGCGAGTGTCGGCGACCGAGCTCGGCAACAAGCACGACGTCGAGATCATCGCGCTCAAGGACGGCGACTCCGTGGTCGGGGCCGCGCCCGCGCCCGACGACGCCGAGCTCGTGTTCGTCACGAGCGACGCGCAGCTGCTCCGGTTCGATGCGTCCGCGGTGCGGCCGCAGGGCCGCTCGGCGGGCGGCATGGCGGGCATCCGCGTCGCGTCGGGCGAGAAGGTCGTCTTCTTCGGGGCGGTGCCGTCCGGGGCATCCGACACGGTCGTCGTCACCATCGCGGGCAGCACGCAGGCGCTGTCGGGCACGGATGCCGGAACCGGCAAGGTCTCGCCGTTCGACGAGTTCCCGCCGAAGGGCCGCGCGACGGGCGGCGTGCGCGCGCAGCGGTTCCTCAAGGGCGAAGACACCCTCACGCTCGCATGGGTCGGCGACGAGCCGCGCGCGGTCGGGTCCGACGGCGGCGTGCGTACGCTGCCGACCGCGGGTGCGAAGCGCGACGCGTCGGGTCAGCCGCTCGACGGGGTCATCGGCGCGGTCGGCACCGTGGTCCGCTGAGGCGGCGCAGCCACGCCGCACGGCGCTCCGCGCCACAGGTTCACGCGCGACGGAACACCGTCAGGTCGTAGTCGACCCATCCCTTCGCGAGGCCCCGCTGCAGCGCTGTTCCCCCGATGAGCGGATCGAGCCGCGTCGAGCGCCACGGCAGGGCTCCGAGTGGCGCGACGAGCGCGGCGATCGCGACGTCACGCGGTCGGCGCAGTTCGAGGTACGGCGTCAGGCGCTCGGTGGACTCGTGGACGAAGCCGGCCCGTTCCGCCATCGCCTGCAGCTCGTGAGGCGTGAGCAGCGTGTTGGCGTGCCACCCGCGCGCGAACCGCCGCAGTGTCCGCTCCGCCGCGCGGCCGTCGGCTGCGCCCCGCATGTCGTCGCAGATCGCCAACGCGCCCCCGGGGCGCACGAGGCGTGCGCACTCCGCGAAGAAGCGCTCGGCGTCGGGCGCGTGGACGAACGACTCGATCGCGAACGCGACGTCCGCCGGCTGAAGGTCTTCCGGAAGATCGGAGAAGTCGCCCTCGCGGCACGTCACGCGCTCGGCGAGGCCGAGCGACGCGATCCGCGCGCGCCCGATCTCGGCCTGCTCGGGGCTCAGGGTGATCCCCGTTCCGCGGATGGAGAGCCGCTCCGCGAGGTAGCAGAGGCTCGCGCACACACCGCAGCCGAGATCGACGACGTGCAGCGAGCCCGGCCCTCCCTCGCGCCCGCGGATGACGTCGGCGATCCGATCCTCCACGTAGTGAAGCGCCCGCCGCCTGTCGCCCACTCCAGGACCCCACACGGCACGATGGATCGCTCCTTCACCCCCGCCGTGACCGTAGCGAAGGAACGCACGAGTGTTCCGGTCGTAGTAGCGGCGGATCGCCGCCGCGTCGAAGCCGGGCCGGTCGCGGCGCGTCGGAGGCCCGCCCATGGGCGTCAGACGTCGATGCGCTCGCGGTCGAGGCGCGTGCTCGAGTCGATGATGAACTCGCGGCGCGGTGCGACCTCATTGCCCATGAGGAGTTCGAACACGGATGCCGCGGCCTCCGCATCCGTCAGATTCACGCGCCGCAGGAGGCGCCCCGCGCGATCCATCGTCGTGCTCGCGAGCTGCTCGGCGTCCATCTCGCCCAGGCCCTTGTAGCGCTGGATGGGCTCCTGCCACCGCTTGCCGGCCTTCGTGAGCTTCGCCAGCAGCGCGTGGAGCTCCTGCTCGCTGTAGGTGTAGATCGTCTCGTTGGGCTTCGAGCCCGGGTTCATGACGATGATGCGGTGCAGCGGAGGGACGGCCGCGTAGACGCGCCCCGCCTCGATGAGCGGCCGCATGTACCGGAAGAACAGTGTGAGCAGCAGCGTGCGGATGTGGGCGCCGTCGACGTCCGCGTCGCTCATGAGGATGATCTTGCCGTAGCGGGCGGCGTCGAGGTCGAACGTGCGACCCGACCCCGCACCGATGACCTGGATGATCGACGCGCACTCCGCGTTCGACAGCATGTCGCTGATCGACGCCTTCTGGACGTTGAGGATCTTGCCGCGAATCGGCAGGAGCGCCTGGTACTCGCTGTTGCGCGCGAGCTTCGCGGTGCCGAGGGCGGAGTCGCCCTCGACGATGAACAGTTCGGAATCGGCGACGTCGTTCGAGCGGCAGTCGACGAGCTTCGCGGGCAGCGACGACGACTCGAGTGCGTTCTTGCGCCGCTGCGTCTCTTTGTGGGCTCGCGCCGAGATGCGCGCCTTCATCTCGGAGACGACCTTCTCGAGGAGCGCCGCCGACTGCGCCTTGTCGTCGCGCTTCGATGAGGTGAAGCGCGCCGTCAGCTCGCGCGAGACGACGTTCGACACGATCTGGCGCACCGCCGGCGTGCCGAGCACTTCCTTCGTCTGGCCCTCGAACTGCGGCTCGGGCACCCGCACGGTGAGCACCACCGTGAGCCCTGCGAGGATGTCGTCCTTCTCGAGCTTGTCGTTGCCGACCTTGAGGCGCCGTGCGTTCTGCTCGACCTGCGAGCGCAGCACCTTCATGAGGCCCTGTTCGAAGCCCTGCTGGTGCGTGCCGCCCTTGGGCGTCGCGATGATGTTGACGAACGACCGCTGCACCGTCTCGTAGCCCGTGCCCCAGCGCACCGCGATGTCGACGTGACACTCACGCTGGATCTCCGTGGGCACCATCGCGCCGGACGGCTGGAGCACCGGCACGGTCTCGGTGAACGTGCCTTCGCCCGTGAGTCGCCACGTGTCGGTCACGGGTGCGTCGGGCGCGAGGAACTCGACGAACTCGGAGATGCCGCCGTCGTAGCGGAAGCTCGTCTCGATCGGCTCCTCGCCGTTGACGGTTCCGCGCTCGTCGCGGATGACGATCTCGAGACCCGGAACCAGGAAAGCCGTCTGTCGCGCGCGCTGTTCGAGCTCCTCGAGGTTGAACGCCGCATCCTTCGTGAAGATCTGGCGATCCGCCCAATAGCGGATGCGGCTGCCGGTCACGCCCTTCGCGACCTTGCCGACCACCCGGAGCTCGCTGCTCTCCTCGAACGGGGTGAACGCCGAATCGGGCGAGCCGTTCGCGAAGACGCCCGGCTCGCCGCGGTGGAACGACATCGCCCACGTCTTGCCGTTGCGGTCGACCTCGACATCGAGGCGCTCCGAGAGGGCGTTGACGACGGATGCGCCGACGCCGTGGAGACCACCGGATGCGGCGTACGACCCGCCGCCGAACTTGCCGCCCGCGTGCAGTTTCGTGAAGACGACCTCGACGCCCGACAGGCCTGTGCGCGGCTCGATGTCGACCGGGATGCCGCGTGCGCGGTCGCGCACCTCGACGCTCCCGTCAGCGTGCAGGAGGATGTCGATGCGCGTGCCGAAGCCGGCGAGAGCCTCGTCGACGGCGTTGTCGATGATCTCCCACAGGCAGTGCATCAGACCGCGGGAATCCGTCGAGCCGATGTACATACCGGGGCGCTTGCGAACCGCCTCGAGACCCTCGAGCACCTGGAGATGATGGGCGGAGTACTCGGTGGTCACAATCCTCAAGCGTATCCGGGGCTGCCGACGCCCCCGACCAGACACGCGCCATCGCGCAAGGCCGTACGCGGTCAGCGAACTGTCACCCGTTCGCGGCATTCTCGAGACAAACCCGTGGTTGTATCTCATGACCGGTACGTGAGTTCTACGCAATCGAGGAGGCAAGAAATGAGCACATCGACACCGACTGAGGCCGCTGCCGTCCTCGAGTACCGTCTCACCGCGATGGACCGCTGCGACTCGTGCGGCGCCCAGGCCTACATCGCCGCCGAGGTCAACGGCAGCGAGCTGCTGTTCTGCGCGCACCACGGGCGCAAGTACGAAGAGAAGCTTCGCGCCGTCGCCACAACGTGGCACGACGAGACCGCCCGTCTCAACGAAACGGTCTGACTCAGGCTCCCCGGTACTCCCGCGGAACGCGCGGCGACACCCGCAGCGCGACCTCTTCGCCGATCGTCCCGATGAGCTCGGCGAGATCGGTTGCGCTTGCGGCCGCTTCACGCCCGAACACGTCCACGAGCTGGCCGGGTGCCGCATCCGGCCACGACTCGACCCATGACCGACGCCCGTCGATCCGCGTCACCCGACGCGGGCCGGCGGGCGTCGTCACGTCGAAGCGGCCCGCGAGCGTCGACGGGAGCCCGTCGAGAGAGCCCACGCCCACGACGACCGACTCCCCGTCGACCGAGATGACGGGCGCCCGCAGAGTCGCGATCGGACGGATGCCGAGCACCGCGTCGCTCGGCCCGCCCGACGGACGGATGCCGTAGCAGAACGCCCCGATGCGGCACAGGTCGTAACGGAACTCGCCCCGCGCGAACGACGCCGCGCTGGCAGCCAGGTGCCGGAGCGCGGGGCGCAGACCGGCCTCCTCCGCCTGCCGCACCGCGAGGTCGAACGCGGCGCGGGCCGCGTCGTCCTCCGCATCCGACGCCTCGGCGATGTGGCTCCAGATGCCGACGACCTCGATTGCGCCGACGCGCTCGAGCTGCGCGGCGCGTTCCACGAAAGCGGGCCACTCCTCCGGGCGGACGCCGTTGCGGTGCAGCCCCGAGTCGACCTTGAGGTGCACGCGCGTTCGGCCGCCGACGGCCGCGATCTCTTCGAGCAGTGCCGCGTCGCCGACCCCGAGGTCCAGGTCCAGCTCCGCGACGCTGCGCAACTCGTCCTCGCCGAACGCGAGCCACACGAAGATGCGCGGCTCGTGGCCGAGCGCTTCGCGCACCGCACGGCCGGTCGGCACGTCGAACGCGCCGAACCAGCGGACGCCCTCCTGCCACGCGCGCATGACGATGGCGGGGATGCCGTGCGCGTACGCGTCGTCCTTCACCACGAGCATCACGTCGGCCGGCGCGACGCGCGAGCGCGCCGTCGCGACGTTCGCCGCGAACGCGTCGAGGTCCACCGACAGAATCGCCTCGCTCACTCGTGGTCCCTCCGCACGCGTGCTCCCACGAGCGCGACGAGCTCCGCGGCGCCCATGCCGGTCGAGCTCACCCACTCCTCGAGGGGCGGCTCGCCCCGCGACGGGTCGCCGAAGAAGACCACCGGGTCGCCGCGGCGGATCTCCGCCTCCTGGACGTCGACGACGCACACATCCATCGCGACGCGACCGATGATCGGATGCAGCGCCCCTCGCACGCGCACGTGCGCGCGCCCGCCGAGCGCCCGCACGACACCCTGCGCATAGCCTCCTGTGACGAGCGCGATCCGCGTGTCGTGGGCGGCGCGATGGAGGTAGCCGTACGACACGCCCTCCCCCGCCCGCAGGGGCTTCACACCGAGGACGGTGCCGCTCAGTCGCATGACCGGCGCCCCGGACCCCTCGATGCCGAACAGCGCGGCGGTGTCGAGCGTCGGGTCGCCGTCGGTGAGCACGCGCAGGCGGCCGGCTGCCGCATCCGTCACCGCGTCGGCCAGGTCGCCGTCGACGATCACCGCGTCCACGCCCGCGTCGGCGAGGGTGGGCGCACACGCGGCCGCACCGTGGCCGAGCGCGTCGTACCGCAGGTCGACGATGTGATCGCCGGATGCGACGGATGCCACGCCCGCTCGCGCGTTCGCGGCGAGGGCCGCGTGCGAGATGCGTGCCCGCGGCGCACTTCCCGTCCGCGTCGAGGGATGCTCAGGATCGGCCGCGGTCACGCCTCTAGACTATCCGGGTCCCCCACTCCCGACCCTGGAGACCGCATGCCTCGCAAGGGCCTCAGCCTCGCGCCTCGCCTTCGCTACCTCGCCGG
>Ga0180220_1000218_pt1 | contig 88239 bp, 86 predicted proteins | sample eDN5th37CBELigBY_FD_151335 | JGI IMG/M metagenome (GOLD analysis project Ga0180220, IMG submission 151335) | Enriched backyard soil microbial communities from Emeryville, California, USA - eDNA 5th pass 37_C BE-Lig BY (version 2) (version 2) | ecosystem: Environmental > Terrestrial > Soil >...
GGTCGGGCGCTCGCCGCGTGCCGACCGTGGACCGCTCGGACGTACCACCGCTCGCGCTCGCCGAACTGAGGGGGAACCCACGCATGCCCGTCGCCGCACCCGTATCGGAGCAATGGCTCCTTGACCGCTACCGCCGCTGCGGCGACCACGCCGCGCGCGAGGAGCTGATGCGCCGGATGGCGCCGCTGGTGCGCCGCGTCGCCACCGCCTACAACGCCCGCGGCCACGAGGACGACCTGCACCAGGTCGCCTGGCTCGGGCTGACCAAGGCCGTCGACCGCTACGACCCGAGCTTCGGCGTCCCGCTGCGCACGTACGCGATCCCGACGATGTACGGCGAGGTCCGCCGCTACCTGCGAGACCACTCGTGGGCGATGCGCGTGCCGCGTCCGCTGCAGGAGCGCGTCCTCACCGTCACCAAGACCGTCGACCGCCTCGTGGCGCGCGACGGGCGCTCCCCCACCCCCCAGGCGATCGCCGACGAGCTCGGCCTCGACCTCGAGGAGGTGCTGGAGGCGCTGCAGGCCGGCTCGGCCTACGCCGCCACGTCGCTGGAGGCGCCCGCCGGCCGCCTCGACGACGGCGACCGCACCGTCGCCGACACGATCGGCTACGACGACGAGCGCCTGGACCTGGCCGAGGAGGTCGCCGACCTGCGCGAGCTGCGCGACGTGCTCGACGACCGCGACCGCAAGGTCCTGTACCTGCGCTTCGTCGAGGACATGACCCAGACCGAGATCGCCGAGCGGATCGGCTGCTCGCAGATGCAGGTGTCGCGGATCCTGCGCAAGGCGCTCGGGCGCCTCAGCGAGAGGGCCAACGCGATGCCTCAGGAGCTGGCGATGGCCTGATCGCCGCGACGCGGCGGCACCGCCGCGTCGCGCGCGACGAGGAACTCCGTCACGTGGCGCTCGAGCTCGCGGTCGACGACCCAACCGCCGTCGCGCCGACGGATCAGGCCCGCCTCCGACAGGCGGCCCAGCGCGCTCGTCACCGACGGGCGCCGCGCCGCGATCAGCGCCGCCAGCGTCTCGTGCGTGAGGCGCAGCGGCACGAGGATCCCCTCGGGCGTCACCCGGCCCCAGCGCTCGGCCAGGCGCCAGAACAGCAGCAGCAGCCGGCCCTCGATGCGCGGCACCTGCCCGAGCGCGAGTTGCAGCGACAGCGCGCGGCTGCGGCGCACCGCGCGGCGCGTGATCTCCTCCAGCACGCTCGGCCAGTGCGACGCGGCCGCCACGAACCGGCGGTCCAGCAACGCCAGGCGGGTCGGCGTGTGCACCGACCACTGCACGGTGAAGCGCACGTGCGCCGGGATGTCCTCGGCGTCCCACGGGCGCAGCACGTCGCCGGCGCCGAGCAGCTCGCCGGTCGTGCGCCCCTCGAGCGTCACGGCCCGGGTCAGCAGGCCGCCGAGCACGAGCATCCCGATCGCCCGCGGCGCCCCGTCGCCCTCCTCGGGCATCCACGGGCCCACCGCGAGGTCGGTCGTCGGCGCGATCAGCCGCCGGCTGGCCGTCTCGCGGTCGGCGAGGGGCAGCCCCTCGGCCAGATCCGGATCAACCTCGATGACCGCGACGGCTCCCACACGCGTCACGCTTCCTTTCTCGCCTCTGGGTCTGCACTGCGCTCAGAGTTCTCCCCCGCGTGCGCGTGGGGAAACGGGGTACGTGTCCGGCATGCGTTCCGTGGAGGAGACCCCGACCCGCCCGCTCGACTACGCCGCGCTCAGCGCGACGTACGGATCGCTGCTGGGCACGCTGGTGCTCGCGGCGCGCACGCGCGGGCACGAGCCGGTCCGCGCCGGCGAGCTGCCGGTGCTCGGGCTGGCGACGTTCGCGCTGGCCAAGCTCGTCGCCAAGGAGAAGGTGGAGACGTGGGTGCGCGAGCCGTTCGTCGACGAGGGGTCGCGCCGGCCCAAGGGCCGCGGGCTGCGCTACGCCGTCGGCGAGCTGCTGACGTGCACGCGCTGTCTGGGCGCGTGGTCGTCGCTGGGGCTCGTGGCGCTGCGCGTGACGCGCCCGACCGAGGCGCGTCTCGTCACCGCGGTGCTGGCCACGTCGGCGCTGAACGACTGGCTGCAGTCCGGCTTCAGCGCCCTGTGCGCCATGTCGGACCGGCCGGCCGTTGAGGAACGCGAGCGGCGGGTAGGCGCAGACGACGTGACCTCCAACGTCAGGAGCCTTCGATGATCCTTCGCATCGACCGCCTGCAGACCGAGATGCCGCCGCCGTCGACGCCCGATCCCAAGGGCGCGGCCGCCGTCCAGGAGCTGATGGGCGGCAAGTACGGCGAGATGTCGACGCTGATGAACTACACGTTCCAGTCGTTCAACTTCCGCAACCGCCAGGGCGCGCGCCCCTTCTACGACCTGATCGCCAACATCGCCGCCGAGGAGTACGGGCACATCGAGCTCGTCGGCACGACGATCGCGACGATGCTCACCGGCGCCGAGCTGGACGACGCCAAGGAGGACGCCGGCAACTTCCAGCACTTCATCGCCGGCGGCAAGGGCGTCCTCCCGCAGGACTCGCAGGGCAAGCCCTGGAGCGGCGACTACGTCACCTCGACGGGCGACCTGATCGAGGACCTGGTGCACAACTTCTTCCTCGAGACCGGCGCCCGCAACAACAAGCTCAAGGTCCACCAGATGGTCGACCACCCGGCCGCTCGCGCGCTGACCGGCTACCTGCTCGTCCGCGGCGGCGTCCACCAGGTCGCCTACGCGCGCGCGGTCGAGAACCTCACGGGCGCGAACCTGATGAAGCTGTTCCCGTCGCCGCGGATCCCGACCGACAAGATCCCCGAGTGCCAGCCGCACATCCAGAAGGGCGAGCACCTGAAGCTCTACCGCTTCTCGCCCAAGGACTACCAGGAGATCGTCGCGGTCTTCAACGGGCCGCACCCGGAGACCGGAGAGGACCTGCAGGTCGTCGACCACGCGCCCGAGGGCTTCCCGCCCCACGACCTGCCCGAGCAGGAGGACGTGTTCGCGCCGAGCTACGCGCCCGAGGAGATCGCGGAGATCGCGATGAAGCTGCGCAAGGCGGCGGGCCTGCCCGACGAGCCGCTGGGCGAGGTCGCCTCGACCGGGCGCTTCGAGAAGATGAAGGAGAAGATGACGTCCTGACGCCGGCCCAGGGGGCCGGGTCAGGATCGCGGGTGTTCGCCCTGGGGGCGAAACCCGCGGTCACGACCTACGAGAGCGTGGCGACGTAGGCCGCCTGGTCCAGCAGCGCGGCCTGCTCGCCCTCGTCGCTGAGGCGCACCTTCACGAGCCAGCCCTCGCCGTAGGGATCGTCGTTGATCGCCTCCGGCGTGTCGGCCAGCGCCGTGTTGACCTCGACGATCTCGCCCGAGAGCGGCGCGATGACGTCCGAGACGGCCTTCACCGACTCGACCTCGGCGTACGGCTCGTCCTTGGTGACGGTCGTGCCCACCTCGGGCGGGTCGACGAACACGACCTCGCCGAGCGCGTCCTGCGCGTACCAGGTGATGCCGAACGTGGCAGTGTCACCCTCGATGCGGACCCAGTCGTGCTCGGGGTGGTACAGCAGGTCGGTCGGATACGAAGCCTCGGCCATGCGCGGGACGCTAGCAGTCGCCGCCGCGGCGGTGGCGCTCGCCCTCGCCCCGGCCGGCGCGGCGGCCCGCGACCGCCCGCCGGCGCGCGCCGCGGCGGGTCCCGCGCTCGTCACCGAGGCGTCGCTCGCGCGCGCCCGCGACTGGGCGGCGGGGCGCGCCGGCCACGTCGCGTTCGCGGTGCGCACGCGCGGGCGCCTGAGCGGGCTGCGCAGCGCCGACCGCTTCCCCTCGGCGAGCCTCGTGAAGGCGATGCTGCTCGTCGCCGTGGTGCGCCGGGCGCGCGACCGGCCGCTGCGCGCCGCCGAGCGCGCCGAGCTCGAGCCGATGGTGCGCCGCTCCGACAACGACGCCGCCCACCGCGTCCACGCGTGGGTCGGCGACGCCGGCCTGCTCGCGCTGGGCCGGGCGGCCGGGATGCGCCACCTCGACGTGTCGGGCCGGCTGTTCGACACGGGCGTGACGGCCGCCGACCAGGCGCGCTTCTTCTGGCGCCTGGAGCGGCTGGTGCCGCGCCGCCATCGCGCCTACGCGCTGCGGCTGCTGTCGACGATCGTGCCGCGGCAGTCGTGGGGCCTGCCGCGGGTCCTGCGCCCGCGCGGCTACGCGGTCGCGTTCAAGGGCGGCTGGCGGCGGGGGCTGGTGAGCCAGGTCGCGCTGGTGGAGCGCGACGGGCGACGGGTGGCGGTGGCGGTGCTGACGGCGGGGAGCCCCTCGATGGCCTACGCGGTGCAGACCATCGAGGGCGTCACCCGTCGCGTCATGAGTTCTGGACGGCCTTCGTCGGGTACGAATGGACCAGCAGATCGGTGAGCAGTTCGTCGAGATCCTGCTCCTTCGATGCCTTCAGGGCGCGAAGGTGCTCGGCGAGCTCCCTTGGCGTCATCGTCTTCATAGTTCCTTCATCGGACCAGACCGGGTCCGCCTGTCGCAACTCGGACGAATGTCCAAGCCGGGTTTGCGTTTCGCCCGACAGGGTAATCCTGCCGGTTCGGCGCCGGCGAGTTGGCGCGCCGGCGCTCAGCGCAGGAACGGCGGGATGTCGATGTCGTCGTCGCTGATCTCGAGCGAGCTGCGCTGACGGTCGTCGAGGCGCACGTCGCGATCGCGGCGACGGGTCCGCGTCTCCTCCCGCGCGGTGGACGGGCGCGCGCGCCCGTGGTCGAACCCGGTGGCGATCACGGTCACGCGGACCTCGTCGCTCATGCCCTGGTCGATGACCGCGCCGAAGATGATGTTCGCGCCCGGGTCGGAGGCCTGGTTGACGATCTCGGCGGCCTCGTTGACCTCGAAGAGGCCGAGGTCGGCGCCGCCGGTGATGTTCAGCAGGATGCCGGTGGCGCCCTCGACGGACTCCTCCAGCAGCGGCGACGAGATCGCCATCTTGGCCGCCTCGGCCGCACGGTTCTCGCCGGCGGCCGAGCCGATGCCCATCAGGGCCGACCCGGCGTCGTGCATGATCGTGCGCACGTCGGCGAAGTCGAGGTTGATCAGGCCGGGGATCGTGATGAGGTCGGTGATGCCCTGCACGCCCTGGCGCAGCACGTTGTCGGCCTCGCGGAACGCGTCGAGGATCGAGGTGCGCCGCTCGATGACGCTGAGCAGCTTCTCGTTGGGGATCACGATCAGCGTGTCGACGACCTCGCGCAGGCGGGCGATGCCCTCCTCGGCCTGACGCGTGCGCTGCGTGCCCTCGAACTCGAACGGCTTGGTGACGACGCCGACGGTGAGCGCGCCGATCTCGTTCTTGGCGATGTCGGCGATCACGGGCGCCGCGCCCGTGCCGGTGCCGCCGCCCTCGCCCGCCGTGACGAAGACCATGTCCGCGCCCTTGAGCGCCTCCTTGATCTCGTCGCGCGACTCCGCCGCGGCGCCGTGGCCGATGTCGGGGTTCGCGCCGGCGCCGAGACCCTTGGTGAGGTCGTGGCCGATGTTCAGCTTGATGTCGGCCTCGGTCATCTGCAGCGCCTGGGCATCCGTGTTGGCCGAGATGAACTCGACCCCGCGCAGGCCCGCGTCGACCATCCGGCTGACGGCGTTGGTGCCGCCGCCGCCGACGCCCACGACCTTGATGACGGCCAGATAGCTGCCGCTGCTCTCCATGAAAAGGGTGTCCGAGTCTCTAGGTAGCGTTGAGGGTTTTGGCGCCGTTTCCGGGGAATTCGCGCCAGCCACGGTATGCACGGGGTTTCGGAAAAGTCAACGCGAAGCCTAGCGCCGCAACGATCGTTGCAGATCGGCGAAGTCTCGATCGGGACGCGAGAGTCGCGTTCGAGGCGACCTCAACCTGTAGTCGAGGTTGATGGATCGGCCACCGGCGGATCGCCGGTCTCCGCGAAGCCGCCGGCCGCCGGGCGCTCCGGCAGCCGCACGTCGATGTAGGTGGCCCCCTCCGAGCTCTCGTCGCTGAGCACGCGCGCGGCCGCCACCCACTTGGCGCGCGGGCGCTGATCGTCGCCGAACAGGACCCGCGGGCCGTTGCGCATCGCGGCGACGAAGCCCTCGTCGCCGTGCTCGACGCGGGTCACGTGGCGGCGCAGCGCGCCCGGCGCGGCGGCGGCCAGCGCCAGCACGCGCATCGTCGTGCGGTCGCTCACCCGCCCACCGCCGGGGAGCGCCGACACGGCGACCGCCGGCAGCCCGTCGGCCGAGATGCGCCCGCGCAGCAGGGTGCCGTCGGCGGCGACCGGGACCCGCTGCCCGTTGATCGCGAGCGCGGCGACCGGGGTGCGCTCGACGACGTCGATGCGCAGCTCGTGCAGCGGCTTGGCCTCCACGCGCAGGTCCTTGACCTGCGGGTACACCGCCACCGCCCGGCGCAGGCGCTCCTCGTCGACGTGCAGCGTCGTCATCTCGCGCGCGGTCTGGTCGAGCGCGTCGCGCACCGCCCTGGACCCGGGGCCGGCGACGCCGGTGATCGTCACCTGCTCGACGCGCACGAGGCCGGAGTCGCGCAGCCAGAACCAGCCGCCGGTGGCGGCCAGGGCGAGGACGAGCGCGACGGCGACCCAGACACGGGCCCGAGCGCGCAGCAGTCGACGGGTGGCGACGGCCATGGCAGGACCCTGTTCGACGCGGGCGGCCGGGGGCCCTTCAGGCGACCAGCGCGTGTCCGAGCCGTTGCACGTCGCCGGCCCCCATCACGAGCAGGACGTCGCCGGCGCGCAGGTCGGGCGCGACGGTGTCGACGACGTCGGCGAACGCCGGCGTCGAGATCACGTGCGCGGGCGCGCGGTCGGCGATCGTCGCGCCGCTCACCCCGGGGAAGTCCTCCGCGCGCTCGCGGGCCGGGTACACGTCCAGCACCGCCGCCCGGTCCGCGGCCGCGAGCGCGTCGGCGAACTCCTGCGCCAGCTCGCGCGTGCGCGAGTACAGGTGCGGCTGGAAGACGGCGACGACGCGGCCCGGCTCCCCGAGCGTGCGCGCCGCGGCGATCGTCGCCGCCACCTCGGTCGGGTGGTGGGCGTAGTCGTCGACGACGAGCGCGCCCGAGGCCGTGCGCCCCAGTCGCTCGAAGCGCCGCCCGGCGCCCGCGAACGTGGCGATCGCGGCGACCGCCTCCGCCTCGCCGGCGCCCGCGAGGCGCGCGGCCTCGAGCGCCGCCGCCGCGTTGCGCGCGTTGTGCAGGCCCGGCACCGCGAGGCGGACGGCGTGCCCGCGCCACGTGAACGTGGAGCCGCCGTCGGCCAGCGCCACGTCGGCCGGCTCCTCCCACGCCACCACCCGGCCGGCCCGCGCCTCGAACCGCGCGAACGCCGCGCGCAGCTCCTCCAGCGACCCCCACCGCGCGTGGTGGTCGAGCTCGACGTTCGTCACCACGGCGAGGTCGACGTCGAGGTCCAGGAACGAGCCGTCGGACTCGTCGGCCTCGACGACCAGCCACTCGCCCGTCCCCCACGCCCCGTTGGCGCCGGTCGTGCGCAGCACGCCGCCGATCAGGTAGCCGGGGTCCATCCCGCACCCGAGCAGGACGTGGGCGATCATCGACGAGGTGGTCGTCTTGCCGTGGGCGCCGGCGACCGCGATCGTGCGCCGCAGCGCGGTGAGCTGCGCGAGCAGCTCCGCGCGCGAGCGGACCGGCAGCCCGCGCTCGCGCGCGGCGACGAGCTCGGGGTTGGCGGCGGGCACCGCGCTGGAGGCGACGACCTCGACCCGGGGGCCGGCGGGCAGGTTCGCGGGGTCGTGGCCGATCGCGACCGGGATGCCGGCGGCGCGGACCTCGCGGGCGTACGGCGAGTCGGCCTGGTCGGACCCGGTCACCTCGGCGCCGAGCGCCAGGGCGGCCAGCGCGTAGGCGCTCATCCCGGCGCCGCCGATGCCGAGGACGTGCAGCCGGCGCCCGCTCCAGGGTCGATCGCTCACGGCGGGCATCGTACGGTCGCCCGCGCGCTCACCGGCCGCGCGCCGCCGCGAGCACCTCGGCGGCGATGCGGGCGGCGGCGTCGGGACGGGCGATCGCCGCCGACGCCCGCGCCATCGCGGCCAGGCGCCCGGGGTCGCCCAGCAGCGCGTCGACCTCGGCGCGCAGGCGGGCCGCGTCCAGCTCCGCGTCGGGCACCACGACGGCGGCGCCCGCGTCCGCCATCCAGCGCGCGTTGCCGGTCTGGTGGTCGGCGGCGGCGTGCGGATAGGGCACGAGCAGGGCCGGGCGGCCGTGGGCGGCGACCTCGAAGATCGAGCCGCCGGCGCGGGCGACGACGAGGTCGGCGGCGGCGAGCGCGTCGCCGAACGGCTGGATGTAGGGCTCGAGCACGTAGCGCTCGGAGCGCACGCGCGGGCGCAGCTCGTCGTGGTCGCGCACCCCGCTGGCGTGCAGGACCCAGTACGGCGCGTCGGCGAACGCCTCGACCGCCGCCTCGTTGATGCGCCTGGCGCCCAGCGAGCCGCCGAAGACCAGGACCACCTGGGCGTCCGCCGGCAGCCCGAAGCGCGCCCGCGCCGCCGCGCGGTCCTCGACCGGCGCCGGCACCGGCCGGCCGGTCACGAGGTAGCGCGGCTCGTCGCGCCCGGCGATCGGGAAGGCCAGGCAGACGCGGCGGGCGAACCGCGCGAGCAGCCGGTTGGAGAGCCCCAGGTGGGAGTCGGCCTCGGTCAGCACGAGCGGCACGCGCCGCAGCGCCGCGGCGGCGCCGACCGGGCCCGCGACGTAGCCGCCGCCGCCCATGACCGCGGCCGGCCGCTCGCGCCCCACGATCCGCCACGCGCGTACGAGCGCCCCGACCGCCTGCAGGGCCGAGCGGGCCGCGCGCAGCGGGTTCGTGCGCGACAGGCCGCTGACGCGGATGCGCTCCAGCGGGATGCCCGCGGCCGGGACCAGCTCGGCCTCGGCGCGGTCGCCGCCGACCCAGGTGACCGCGGCGCCCTCAGCCCGCAGCTCGCCGGCGACCGCCAGCGCCGGCACCACGTGTCCCGCGGTGCCACCCGCCGCGATGAGCACCCGCGGCGGGTCGGTTCGCTCGTCTGCCATGCCCTGATCCTGACCGAACGGCGCGCAGGTGCGTCGTGCGGCCCGAGGCGACGTTGAGCAGCAGCCCCATCCCCGCGAGCAGGACCAGCAGCGACGAGGAGCCCGAGGAGATGAACGGCAGCGGCACGCCGGTCAGCGGCGCCATGCCGAGCACCGTGAACAGGTTCAGCAGCGCCTGGCAGAGGATCATCGACGTGATCGAGGTCGCCAGCAGCTTCGCGTACGCGGTCTGGGCGGCCTTCGCTGCGCGCAGCCCGGCGTAGGCGATCAGCCCGTAGAGGAACAGCAGCGCCCAGATGCCGACGACGCCGAGCTCCTCGCCGATGACGGCGAGGATGAAGTCGGTGTGCGCCTCGGGCAGGAAGAAGATCTTCTGGACCGACTCGCCCAGCCCGCGGCCGAGCAGGCCGCCGGAGCCGATCGCGATCTGGCCCTGGACGGACTGGAAGCCGATGGACTCGGCGTGCGCCCACGGGTCGATGAACGACACGAGGCGGTCGCGCCGGTACGGCTCCGACAGCGCGAACACGGCGACGACGAGGACGGCGACGCCGGCGCAGCGCAGCAGCAGGCGCACCGGCATCCCGGCGGCGATGAGGATCGCCATCATCGTGAAGCCGATGACGAGCGCGGTGCCGAGGTCGGGCTGGCTGGCGATCAGCAGCAGCGCCGCCGCCACGACGTAGCCGAGCGGGCTGATCAGGCTCTTGAGCGTCAGCACGAGCTTGGGCTTGTCGGTCAGGAGCCGCACCGCGTACAGGACGAGCGCGAGCTTCATCAGCTCGCTGGGCTGGAACTGCAGCGGGCCGAAGCCGACCCAGCGCGTCGCCCCGTTGACCTCGACGCCGACGCCCGGCAGCTTCACCGCGACGAGCAGGACGAACGACAGGCCCAGCAGCGCCGGCGTGAAGTCGCGCACGGCGCGCAGGTCCATGCGCGCCACGACCTGCATGGCGACGAACCCCAGTACCGCGTACATGAGGTACTTGACGAGGTAGGCGCTGCCGTCGCCCTGGCCCTCCAGCAGGGTGCGGGCCGACGAGGCGCTGTAGACCATCACGGCGCCGGCGGCCAACAGGCAGAGGGTGGCCGTGAGCAGGATCCGGTGCTCCAGAGGCTGCTCGCGGGCGGCGGCGCGAGGGCTGTCCATCAGGCACGGGTTCGCCGCGCCCGGGCCGATTCCTACGTCAGGAGATGCCCTGCTGGTAGATCGTGAAGCCGATCGCCGCGCACACGGCGGCCACGATCCAGAAGCGCAGGATGATCTTCGTCTCCGACCAGGCCATCATCTCGAAGTGATGGTGGATCGGGGCCATCAGAAAGACCCGCTTGCGGAAGGTCTGGAACGAGAAGACCTGGATCAGCACCGACAGCGCCTCGATCACGAAGATCCCGCCCAGCAGGATCAGCAGCACCTCGGTCTTGGTCATGATCGCCAGGCCCGCGATCGCGCCGCCCAGGCCCAGTGAGCCCGTGTCGCCCATGAAGATCGTGGCCGGGAACGCGTTGAACCACAGGAAGCCGACGCACGCGCCGACCAGGCAGCCCGACAGCAGCGCGAGGTCGTGCTGGCCGGCGGTGATCGACGTGATCCCGATGTAGGCGAGCACGACGATCGCCGCGCACCCGGCGGCCAGGCCGTCGAGGCCGTCGGTCAGGTTGACGCCGCTGGTCGTCCCGGCGACGACCAGGTAGATCAGCGGCAGGTAGAAGATCCCCAGCTCGATCTGGGCGTCGACGAAGCGCAGCCGCAGCGTCGACGGCAGGCCCGCCTTCTGGGTCGCGATCCACCACAGCAGGATCGAGATCGCGATCGTGAACCCGAGCTTCGTGCGGGCGCGCAGCCCCAGCGACCGGCGCTTGATGATCTTCGTGTAGTCGTCGGCGAAGCCCAGCAGCGCGCACAGGATCGCCACGACGAACACGCCGACCGAGCGCCAGTCGTAGTCGGACAGGATCAGGAACGGCGCCGACACCGCGGCGAAGATCACGATCCCGCCCATCGTCGGCGTGCCCGCCTTGGAGTGGTGGCCCTCGGGCCCCTCCTCGCGGATGTGCTGCCCGAACTCGCGCACGCGCACGAACGCGATGAACCGCGGCGACAGGAACACGCACAGCAGCAGCGCCGCCGTGCCGGCGATCAGAACCTCGCCCATCAGAGGGCCTCTGCCACGGCTTCGAGGCCGACGCCGCGCGAGGCCTTCACCAGGATGGTGTCCCCCTCGCGGGCGATCTCGTCGACGAGCGCGGCGGCGGCCGCGGCGTCGGGCACGGCGTGGTCGCCGCCCATCTCGGCGGCGAGCGGCCCGACCGTGACGATCACGTCGGCGCGCTCGCGCGCGTACGCCCCGATCTCGCGGTGGTAGCGGACCTCGTCGGGGCCGAGCTCGAGCATGTCGCCGAGCACCGCGACGCGGCGGCCCGGCGCACGCGAGAGCTCGTCGAGGGCGGCGCGCATCGACATCGGGCTGGCGTTGTAGCAGTCGTTGACGACGATCGCCCCGCGCTCGAGCTCGATCCGCTGGCCGCGCCGGGCCGACAGCTCGACCTCGATCGGGCCCGACGGGCGCACGCCGATCGCGCGGGCGGCGGCCAGCGCGGCGAGCGCGTTGCGGCGCATGTGGGCGCTGTCGAACGGGATCTCGACGTCGCCGAGGTCGGCGACGTCGCCGCCGGGGCCGAACGTGACCCAGGCGACGTCGTCGCGGCGGTGGCGGTCCAGCAGCGGCTCGCCGGCGGGGACGATCGCGGTCGCGCCGGGCGCCAGGCCCGCGATCAGCTCGGCCTTGGCGGCGGCGACGGCCTCGACGCTGCCCAGCAGCTCCAGGTGCACGGGGCCGACGTTGACGATCACGCCCACGTCGGGCTCGGCGATCCGGGCCAGCTCGGCGATCTGGCCGCGGCCGCGCATCGCCATCTCCAGCACGAGCGCCTCGGTGTCGCCGGGCGCCGACAGGATCGTCAGCGGCAGGCCGATCTCGGTGTTGAGGTTCTGAGGGGTGGCGACCGTGCGCCGGTGCGGGCGCAGCATGCCGGCCAGCAGGTCCTTGGTGGAGGTCTTGCCGGCCGAGCCGGTGATGCCGACGACCTTGGCGCCCAGCGCGCGCCGCCAGGCCGTGGCCAGGCGCTGCAGCGCGGCCAGCGGGTCGTCGGCGGCCAGCACCGCGGCGCCGGCGGGCGCCTCGGCGGCGGCCGCCTCGGCGTGCGCCGGCGCGGTCAGCGTCCCCCACGCCCCGGCCGCGAGCGCGGCGGCGGCGAAGCGCCCGCCGTCGTGGCGCTCGCCGGGCAGCCCGACGAACAGGTCGCCGCCGGCCGCCTCCCGGGAGTCGATGACGGCGCGGCGGGGCCCGTGGTCGCCGCCCGCCGTGAGCAGCCGCGCGCCGGCCGCGGCGGCGACCTGCTCAGGCGACCAGGCGTGCACGCAGCGCCTCCCTCGCCACCGTCACGTCGTCGAAGGGGATCTTGCGCCCGCCGGCCAGCTCCTGGCCCTGCTCGTGGCCCTTGCCGGCGACGACCACGACGTCGCCGTCGCGCGCGAGGTCCACGGCGAGGGCGATCGCGCGGGCGCGGTCGGGCTCGGTGCGCACGGCGGCGCGGTCCTCGATGCCGGCGAGGATCTCGGCGATGATCGCGTCGGGGTCCTCGGAGCGCGGGTTGTCGGAGGTGACGATCACGTCGTCGGCCAGCGCCGCGGCGGCGCGGCCCATCAGCGGGCGCTTGGTGCGGTCGCGGTCCCCGCCGGCGCCGAACGCGACGATCACGCGACCGGTCGTCAGCTCGCGCGCGGCCCGCAGCACGTTCTCCAGCGAGTCGGGCGTGTGGGCGTAGTCGACGAGCACGGCGAAGCCCTGCCCCTCGTCGACGGGCTCGAAGCGCCCCGGCACGCGGCCGGCCTTGGGCAGCGCGGCGCGGATCGCCTCGTCGTCGAGCCCCAGCGCGCGGGCGGCGGCGACCGCGCCGAGCACGTTGGCGACGTTGAAGCGCCCGGGCAGCGGGGTGTGCAGCTCGGCGCCGTCGAGGCGGAACGTGCTGCCGGTGAGCGTCGAGCGCACGTCGGTGGCGCGAACGTCGGCGGCGTGGTCGATGCCGGTCGTGACCGCGTCGGGGAAGTCGCCGGCCAGGCGCCGGCCGTACGGGTCGTCGACGTTGACGACGAGCGTGCCGCCCGCCTGCGCGGCGCGCTCGAACAGGCGCCGTTTGGCCAGGAAGTAGTCCTCCATCGTCGGGTGGAAGTCGAGGTGGTCCTGGGTGAGGTTCGTGAACACGGCGACGTCCCAGTGGATCGCGTCGGCGCGGTGCAGCTCCAGCGCGTGCGAGGACACCTCCATCGCGCACGCCCGGTCGCCGGCCTCGACCATCGCCGCGAACGCGCGCTGCAGCTCGATCGCCTCGGGCGTCGTGCGCTGCAGCGTCGCCTCGCGCCCGCCGATGACCGACTTCACGGTGCCCAGCAGGGCCGTGGGGATGCCGCCGGCCTCCAGCAGCTCGCGGATGAGGAAGCAGCTCGTGGTCTTGCCGTTGGTGCCGGTGACGCCGACGACCTGCAGGCGAGCGGTCGGGTCGCCGCAGAAGCGGGCAGCGACCGGCGCCATCGCGGCGCGGGCGGACGGCACGCGCACCTGCGGCACGTCGACGTCGAGCTCGCGCTCGACGACGAGCGCGGCGGCGCCGCGCGCGACCGCGTCGGCGGCGTAGTCGTGCCCGTCACGCGTGAAGCCGGGCACGCAGAAGAACAGGGTCCCCGGCTCCACGACCCGGTTGTCGAAGGCCAGCCCGCCGATCTCGACGTCCGCGGCCGGGGGCGTGAGCGGAACGTCGACGAGCTCTCCCAGGCGCACGCGTCGATCCTAGAAGGGGCTCACTTGGGGGCGATCCGCAGGTAGGGCAGCGCGAACGCCATGATCTGGCCGAACGCCGGGGCCGCGACCTGGCCGCCGTAGTAGGCGCCCTGGGGCTCGTCGACCATGATCGCGCACAGCAGCTTGGGGTCGTCGACCGGCGCGAAGCCGACGAACGAGGCGATGTAGCGCGACTTGGAGTACTCGCCGGTCTCGGGGTCGACCTTGTTGGCGGTGCCGGTCTTGCCGGCCAGCTCGTAGCCGGGCACCGACACCTCCGAGGCGGTGCCGTCGGGGCTGAGGACGCCCTGGAGCATGTCGCGGATCTGCGCGGCGGTGCGCGGCGAGATCACGCGCTTGCCGCGGTCGGGGCCGACCTCCCGGCCGCCGGCCTCCTTGATCACGTGCGGGGTGCGCAGGACGCCGCCGTTGGCGATCGCGGCGTAGGCGGCCGCCATCTGCATCGGGGTCACCGCGAGGCCCTGGCCGATCGGCAGGTTGCCCATCGAGGAGCCCGAGTACTCGTCGGGGGTCGGGACGATGCCGCGCTCCTCGCCGGGCAGGTCGACGCCGGTCGGCTCGCCGAACCCGAACTGGCGGACCCAGTGGTCGAAGCGCCGCTTGCCCAGGCGCAGGCCGATCGTGATCGCGCCGACGTTGCTGGACTGGGCGAGGATCTGCCCGGTCGTCATCGTCGCCCACCCGCGCTCGTGCGACTCGCCGATGACGCGGTCGGCGACCTGGATCGTCGGGGCGAGGTTGAAGCTCGTGTTCGGCGTGACCTTGCCGTCCTCCAGCGCACCGGCGACCGTGAACGCCTTGAACGTCGAGCCGGGCTCCAGCGTCGTGCCGGTGGCGAGGTTCTGGCGCGCGTACTCGGGCGCGCCGGCGGGGTCGTTGGCGTCGACGCGCGGCCAGTTCGCCAGCGCCAGGATCTCGCCGGTGTCGGGGTCCATGACGATCGCCGACGCGCCCTTGGGCTTGTAGACCTGCCCGACGCCGCCCAGGACCGCCTCGGCCTTGGACTGGATCGCGGCGTCGATCGTCAGGCGCAGCGTCTTGCCGGGCTTGGCGGGCACCTCGTCGTCGACGGCGATCGGCTGGCCGATCGCGTCCTTGGTCAGGCGCCGGCGGCCGTCCTGGCCGCGCAGGAGGTCGTCGGCGGCGTACTCGAGGCCGGACAGCCCCTGGCCGTCGATCCCGACGCTGCCCAGCACCTGCGAGGCCAGCCAGCTTCGCGGATACGTGCGCCGGCTGGCGGAGATGAGGTCGATGCCCTCGATCTTCAGCTCGGCGACCTGGTCGGCCAGGTCGGCGGGCACGCTGCGGGCGACGTAGACGAAGCCGGTGTCGCGGCGGGTGAGGTTGCGCAGCACGTCGTCCTCGTCGACGCCGAGGATCTTCGAGAGCTTGCTCGCGGTCCCGGCGGGATCCTCGATCAGGTACGGCGTGGCGGCGATGTCGTTGGCGGGCTCGGAGACGGCCAGGCGCACGCCCTGGCGGTCGATGATCGAGCCGCGGCGGGCCGGCACCTCGACCGTCGAGACCTGCTGGGTGACCGCGGCGTGCTTGAGGCCGCTGGCCTTGACCGTGCCCAGGAAGCCCGAGCGCAGGCCGGCGAGCGCGAGCAGCGCGAAGAACGCGGCGAACAGGAGGCCGATCCGGCGGTCGGTCAGGCCCATCGGGCTACCCCCCGACGGCGGCGCCGCCGACGGCGGCTCCGCCGGTGGGCGCGTCCGCGGTCGCGCCGGCGTCGGCCGGCGGCGCGGTGGCGGCGCTGTCGGCGGGGGCCGGGCCCGCGGTGGCGGCGCCGGTCGCGCCGGCCGCCTGCTGCTGGGCGCGCTGCTCGGGCGTCAGCGGCACCGACGAGGTCGTCTGCGGCTCGGTCGCCGTCGCGGCCGGGTCGGTCGTCGTCGTCGCGGCGGTCGGATCCTGGGGCGCGAGCTCGCCGTCGGTGGTCGGCACGGTCGGCAGCGTGGCCGTCGACGCCTCGGCCTGCGAGGGCACGAGCGCGGCGGTGCTGCCGCCGACGCGCTTGCCGTTCTTGCCGAGGAAGCTGACGTCGCTGGACGGCGGCAGGACCATGCCGGCGCGGGTCGCGAGCTGCTGGATGCGGTCGTTGGAGGCCAGCTTGGAGATCTCGGCGTTGAGGTCGGCGTTCTCGCGCTCGAGCACGGCCGCGCGCTCGACGGCGGCGCCGATCCCGGCGTTCAGCTTCAGCAGCGAGACCTGCAGGAAGACGAGGCCCATGAGGCCGACGGCGACGAGCACGATCCAGCCGCGACCGCGCAGCAGGCGGTCCAGCCAGCGGCTCTCGACGACCTGGCCGAGGCGGCCGACCAGCGGCAGCGGGACGGTGGCGGCGCCGCCCGCGGCGGCGGCGCGCCGCGGGGCCGGGCGCGGCGCGGCGACGGCGGCTGCGCGCGCGGCGCGGGCGCCCCCGGCGGCGCGCGACGGGCCGGAGACCCGGCGCGCGGGGCGCGATCCGCCGGGGCCGCGGCGCAGCGAGCGGGCGTGGCCGGTCGCGGCGGCGGTCGACGGGGGCGGGGTCATGCGCGCTCCTCGGGACGCAGCTTGCGGGCGGCGCGCAGGCGCGCGGACGCCGCGCGCGGGTTGTCGGCCAGCTCCTCGGGCGACGGGGAGATCGAGCGGCGCGACAGGAGCGCCGCCTCCGCCGTGCGCCCGCACGCGCAGACGGGCAGATCCGGCGGGCAGATGCAGCCGCGTGCGCGCTCGGCGAGGAAGCGCTTCACGCGCCGGTCTTCGAGCGAGTGGAAGGAGATCCCTGCAAATCGGCCGTCTTCGCGCAGCAGCTCCCAGGCGGCGGGCAGCGCGCGATCGAGCTGCTCGAGCTCGCCGTTGACGGCGATCCGGATGGCCTGGAACGTGCGCTTGGCGGGGTGGCCGCCGGCGAAGCGGGCCGGCGCCGGGACCGCCTCCTTGACGACCTCGACCAGCTCGTTGGTGGTCTCCAGCGGGTGCTTGGCGCGCTCGCGCACGATCGCGCGGGCGATCTGGCGGGCGTAGCGCTCCTCGCCCAGCTCGCGCAGCACGCGCGCCAGCCGGCGCTCGTCCCACGTGTTGACGATCGTGCGCGCGTCGAGCTCCTGGCCGGGGTCCATGCGCATGTCCAGCGGCGCGTCGTAGGCGTAGGAGAAGCCGCGCTCCCAGGTGTCGATCTGCATCGAGCTGACGCCGAGGTCGAGCAGCACGCAGTCGGCGCGCACGCCCTCGGCGACCAGCTCCTCCAGGGCGGTGGCGAAGTCGGCGCGCACGAAGCGCGTCGCGCAGTCCACCTCGGCGGCCATCCGCTCGAAGCGCTCCTCGGCGGCGGGGTCTCGGTCGATCGCGATGAGGGTGCCCGTGGGCCCGAGCCGCTCGGCGATGCGGCGGGCGTGACCGCCGGCGCCGAACGTGGCGTCGACGGCGGTCTCCCCCGGCTGCGGGTCGAGGAGCGCGATCGCCTCGTCGGCCAGGACGGGGATGTGGGGCGGGGACATGAGCTCAGCCAGCATCGCCAAGGCGCGAGGTGATGTCGGCCACGGTGTCCGTGAGCCGGGCGTTGTAGTCCTGCCACGCGGCGCGGTCCCAGACCTCCAGGCAGCGGCCGGCGCCGGTGACGACGACCTCCTTGCCGAGGCCGGCGTGGTCGAGGAGGAAGGGCGGGATGCCGATGCGCCCGGCGGCATCGAGCTCGGTGTCGTGGGAGTTGGCCGAGAAGAAGCGCTCGAGCTGCTCCGCCTCGGGCGAGAGGGGATGGAAGCGCTCGAGCGCCGCCCGCACGTACGCGTCGTACTCATCGGGCCGCCACACCGCCACGCAGCCGGCCACGCGCTTGGCCAGCACGACCCCGTCGCTCAGCGCGGAGCGGAAGCGCGCCGGCACGGTCAACCGGTTCTTCGCGTCCAGCGAGTAGTCGAACGTGCCGCGGAAGGCCAAGGGTCTGGGCGCTCATCACAGAAGGAAGGGATTCCGGGCCGGGGTGGAGGAGTGGGAGGAGCTCCTCCACCCCGGTCCGCTGGCGGCGTTGTACCCCACAATCCTCCACAACGCAACTCATCTTGCCCACTTTCCCCCACCGAGGTTCCCACGGAGACCCCTCGGGCGGACGAAAGGCCGATGGATGCAGGGCTTTGCGCGGTGGGTGGCGGTGGGACGCCGATCCGGTCCCAGGCGCAAGCGGCGCTGCACCGGCGCGCGCTGCACGGCGGCTTGCACGAAGACCGGCGTTCCGTCCGACCGGTGCGCTCTAGGATTCGGATCTCGCCCGGCGGGGGGTCGCGTTCGCGCCCGTGCCGGCGACCCCGCTCGACTCAGGAGGCCAGAACCCGTCATGTCCACCCTCACCCGCGTCCGTCGCCGACGCCCCCTGATCGCGCTCGCGTGCGCGGGCGCGCTCGCGCTGGGCGCCGCGGCGTGCGGCGACAGCGGCTCCGGCAGCGACGCCGAGCCCGCGTCCGCCGTCCCGGCGACCGCGCCGTTCTACGCCGAGATCGCCGTCAACGACGGCGGCGACGCCCAGAGCGGCGCCGAGGACGCGCTGCGCAAGATCCTCGGGACCGACGACGTCGGCGCCGAGATCGAGCGGATCATCAAGAGCAGCGACGACCCGCCGAGCGACGAGGAGTGGGAGGACGTCAAGCAGGTCAAGCGCATCGGCCTCTTCTTCACGAGCCTCGAGGGCAACCAGCCGCAGGGCGCCGCCCTGTTGGCGATGGACGACATCGGCGACGTCGACCTCGAGACCGACGGCAAGGAGCAGCGCTCCTACAAGGACGTCGACTACTGGGTCGACGGCGACGGCGACGTCACCGCCAAGGTCGAGGACTTCGTCGTGTCGGGCAGCGAGGGCGGCCTGAAGGTCGTCATCGACACCGTCAAGGGCGACGACGTCGAGACGATGGACGACAACGACGCCTACGAGGACGGCCTCGAGGAGCTCGGCGGCGGCGACGCGCTCGCGACCGCCTACGTCAACGCGGAGGGCCTCCTCAACGCGGTCGGCCGCTCCGGCGGCGTGCCCGCCGAGGTGCTCGGCCAGCTCCGCCAGCAGCTCGCCCAGGGCGCCGGCACGACCAGCGTCATGACGCTGAGCGCCAACGGCGACCGCATCAAGGTCGACGTGCTCGGCCAGGGCGTCACCCAGCCGGCCGGCGAGGCCGGCGGCGACGCGACCGCGGCGCTGGAGGGCCTCCCCGGCGGCTCCTGGTTCGGCATCGGCCTCGCGGGCGTCGGCGAGAGCCTGCGCACCGCGCTCCAGCAGGCGCTGCAGCTCTCGGCCGTCGGCGGCGAGGACGTCTCGGGCCAGCTCCAGGCGATGGAGCAGGCGCTGGGGATCGACCTCGAGAACGACCTGCTGAGCTGGATGGGCGACGCGGCCGTGTTCGTGCAGGGCGCGACGGTCGCCAACGTCGGCGGCGCGCTCGTCGTCCAGTCGAGCGACCCGGCCAAGTCCCAGGAGGCCGTCGCCAAGCTGCGCCGGCTCGTGGGCGAGGTCGTCTCCGGCGCGCGCCCGCGCGACCTGAGCGGCGTGGCCGGCGCCGACGCCGGCTTCGAGGTGCAGTCGCCGAGCCTGCCGTTCCCGGTGATCGTGGCCAGCGGCGGCGACAAGTTCGTCGTCGGGCTGGGCGCGCCGGCGGTCGAGGCGGCGCTGTCGCCGCAGAGCACGCTGGCCGACAACGACGCCTACAAGGCGGCGGCCGGGCAGCTCGAGGGCGTCCAGCCCGGGCTGTTCGTCGACATCTCGGCGATCAGCGCGTTCGTCAAGGGCCTGGGCCTCGACAGCGACCCGTCCGGCGCCGAGGCGCTGAAGTACGTCGACCGCTTCGGCGCGGTCATCGCGGGCAGCGGGCGCGACGGGAACAACGCGCGCGCGCAGCTCGTCATCACGCTGAAGTAGCCCGTCCGCGCGACGTGTGGCACATGGCGTCCGCAGAGCGGCCGTCAGGTGCCACACATCCGCGCCTACGCCACCCCCGTCCCCCGCAGCACCGCCGCGGCGACGAGCAGCATCACCGCCGGGACGAGCAGCAGCGCGACCGCGAGCTGGATCTTCGGCGCGGCGCGGGCGGCGTGCTCGGCCATCGCGCGGGCGTGCTCGGCGCGCGCGTCGGCGGCCAGGGCGGCCAGGGCGGGACCGAGCGGCGCGCCGTGGCGCTCGCTGCGGCCGATCGCGGCGACGAGCGCGGCGATGGCCGGCAGCGGCGCGGCGGCGGTGAGGCGGGCGAGCGCCTGCGGGCGCGGGACGCCGAGCGCGGAGATCGCGGCGAAGGCGGCCAGCTCGCGGGCCAGCAGGCCGCCGTGGCGGGCGCCGACCTCGGCGGCGGCGCGGGTGACCGGCAGGCCGGCCTCGACGCAGACGCGCAGGAGGTCGAGGACGCCGGAGAGCTCGCGGGCCATCGCTCGCGTTCGCCTGCGGGCGCGGCGCCGCAGCCACAGGTCGGGCGCGAGGTAGCCGGCGGCGGCCGCGGTCGCCGCCAGGACGGGAGTGAGGCGCGGCGGGCTCGCGGTGAGGACGGGCAGGGCGGCGAGCAGCGCGGCGAGCGCGGCGCCGCCCTTGACCGCCATGAGGTCCCGGGCCTCCAGGCCGGCGGGCGTGCCGGCCGCGGCGAGGCGGGCGTCGAGGTCGGCGGGCGCGGGCAGCACGCCGAGGCGGCGGCCGAGAGCGGCGAGGAGCGCGAGGAGGCGGGCGCCGCGGCGCGGCGCCGGGTGCTCGCTCCGTGAGCGCAGCGGTCCGGCGGCGACGACGTCGCCGATCGCGATGGCGGCCAGCGGCCCGGCGGCGAGCGCGAGCAGGACGGCGCGGGTCACCGAGCCACCCGGCCGAGGCGGCGGATCGCGAGCAGCCCGGCGGCCTGGAGCACGGCGGCCACCACGAGCATCGCGGCGGTGAGCGGGGAGCCGAGCAGCCCGGCGACGCTGCCGGGGCGGGCGAGCTCGCCGAGGACGAGCGCGCCGAGCGGCATCGCCGCGACGAGCGTGCCGGTGAAGCGGGCCTGGGCGGTGGCGGCGCGGGCGTCGCGGGCCGAGCGGGCGGCGTCCTCGAGCGTGGCGGCGAGGTCGCGCAGGAGCCGGGCGAGGTCGCCGCCGGCCTCGCGCTGGAGCAGGATCGCGGCGACGAGCGTGTCGTACACGGGCGCGCGGGCCCGCGCGCGCAGGCGCTCGAGCGCGGCGTCGGTCGGCTCGCCCAGGGCGAGCGCGTGGGCGGTGGCGCGCAGCTCGCGCCCGGCGGGGGCGGGGATGCCGCCGCCGTGGGCGGCCGCGGCGATGGCGCCGCGGACGGAGTGGCCGCCGGCGAGCGCATCGCCGATGGCGCGGGCGACGAGCGGCGCCTGGTCGGTGAGGCGGGCGCGCCAGCGCGCGCGCCGGGCGCGGACGAGCGCGCCCGCGGCGAGCGGCCCGGCGGCGGCGAGCAGGAGCGCCGGGAGCGGGCCGGCGACGAGCCAGCCGGCGGCGAGGAGCGCGGCGGCGGCCAGGGCTGCCAGGCGCCGGCGCTCGGCCGCCGTCGGGGCCGCGCCGGCGCTGCCCGCGCGGCGCAGCGGCGCGAGGACTCGAGCGAGCGCGCGGGCGACGGCGCCGCTCGACACGACGACGATCAGCTCCCAGGCGGCGAGCACGCCGAGCGCGCCCGCCGCGCCGGCCAGCGCGACGGCGCGGCTCATGCGGCGCGCCCCAGACGGCCGGCGAGCCCGTCGCTCAGGGCGGCGCGCCACACCGGCCTGCCGTCGCGCAGCGCGTACAGCTCACGCGTCGCGGGACCGGACGCCACGCGGACGACCTCGCTCAGCGCGATGACCCTGCGGGAGCCGTCGCGCATCCGCGACTGGTGGACGACGAGGTCGATCGCGGCCGCGACCTGCTCGCGGACGGCCGCGTGCGGGAGGCCGACGTCGGCCATGAGCGCAAGCGTCTCGACGCGCCGCAGCGCCTCCTCGGCGGAGCCGGCGTGGACGGTCGACAGCGAGCCGTCGTGGCCGGAGCCCATCGCCTGGAGCATGTCGAGCGCCTCCGGCCCGCGGACCTCCCCCACGACGATCCGGTCGGGCCGCATGCGCAGGGCGTTGCGGACCAGGCGGCGGATCGTGACCTCGCCCCTCCCCTCCACGCCCGGCGGGCGCGCCTCGAGGCGCACGACGTGCGGCTGCTGGAGGCGCAGCTCGGCGGCGTCCTCGATCGTGACGATCCGCTCCGTCGCGCCGATGAACGACGAGAGCGCGTTCAGCGTCGTCGTCTTCCCGGAGCCGGTGCCGCCGCTGACGAGCACGTTCAGGCGCGCCTCGACGGCGCGGGCGAGCAGATCGCGCAGCGGCGCCGTCCACGTGCCGAGCTCCACCAGCTCGTCCGGCGTGAACCCGCGCCGGCGGAAGCGCCGGATCGTCAGCACCGGCCCGTCGAGCGCGAGCGGCGCGATGACCACGTTCACGCGCGAGCCGTCGGGCAGCCGCGCGTCGCACAGCGGCTCGGCCTCGTCCACCCGCCGGCCCAGCGGCGCCAGGATCCGCTCGATCGCGTGGCGCAGCTCCGCCGCGCCCGCGAACGCGACCCCGGTCGCCTCCAGCCGCCCGCGCCGCTCGACCCACACCTCCCCCGGCCCGTTGACCATGACCTCGTCGACCTCCGGGTCGGCCAGCAGCGGCTCCAGCGGCCCCAGCCCGAACGACCGCTCCGCCACGAGCGCCACGAGCCGCTCCCGCGCCGGCGCATCCAGCAGCGCCGCCTCCCGCTCGACGAGCGCGCGGATGCGCTCGTGCAGATCCCCGTCCCGCGCGCCGTCCGGCGGCGCCTCCCCCGTCGCCGCGCCCCGGATCAGCCGCTCGCGCAGCCGGTCGGCGAGCTGGTGCAGTGCGTCGTCCATGCCCGGACGAGGCGGGCCGCGGCCGCGATTCGCCCCCACGGTCGGGTCACGGCCGGCCGCTCAGCGCGGGCAGTCGCGGTCGCCGCCGACGGCGGCGCCTTCCGGCATCGCGGTCCCGCACAGCGTCGACCACGTCCACGGCGGCTCCCCGACCTCGTCGGCGCTCCAGGTCGAACCGGCCAGGGACGCGCCCGTCAGGTCGCTCAGGAACAGGGTGGCCGCCGTCGCGCGAGCGCCGTCGAAGCGGGCGGCGGCGAGGTTCGCGAACGCGAGGTCGGTGCGCGACAGCTCGGCGCCGGCGAAGCTCGCGCGGCGCAGCGGGGCGGTCGCGAACGTCGTGGTCTCCCCCACGAACTGGGTGCCCGTGAAGTCGGTCTCGTCCAATCGCGCCGCGCGCAGCACGGCGCCGTCGACCAGCCCGTCGGGCAGCGACAGGCGCGGCGCGGCGGCCGCGAACAGCGACACCGCGTCGCTCCACGTCGCCCGGCGCGCCTCGACGCCGGCCAGCGCCGCGCCGTCGAGCACGACGCGCTGCAGCGCCCCGCGGGTCAGCGTCGCGCCGGTCAGCTCGGTCTTGCGCGCGAACGCGCCGCGCACCGACGCGTTGGCCAGCGCCGCGCCGGCGAGGTCGCAGAAGTCGTAGGACTGCGCCGAGGACTCGGCGATCGCCACGCGCGAGCAGTCGTACTCCCCGACCCGCCCGCGCCCCGGCCCGCGCTGGAGCGTCGCGACCGTCACGTAGCTCAGCCGGGTCAGCGACGCCGGCGTCGCGACCTCCGGGTGCTGCGTCGCCGTGAGCACGACCCGGTTGCCCGCCCGCATGGCCGCCAGCGCCGCCGGGTCGACAACGGCCAGCGCGTACGGCGTCTGCTCCGGCAGGTCCTCGGGGATCGCGACCGCGTCGATCACGGTCGGCAGGCCGCTCGCGCGGTCGATCGCCACGACCCGGATGTCGCCCGCGGTGAGGCCGCCGGCAACGTCCCAGCGGATCGTCGCCGCGATCCGGCGCGGGCCCGGCCCCGGCGGGTCGATCTGCGCGTCGGCGATCGCGACGAACGGCTCGGTCCGCGCGACCCCGGGCACCGGCGTCGTCGGCGCCTCGACCTCGGTGCGGCAGTCGCGGTCGGCGTCGGACGCCAGGCCGCGCGGCAGCACCGTGTCGCACAGCGTCGCCCACTGGAGCTGCAGGTCGTTGACGCTGGCGGCGCCGTCGTCGGCGTCGACGAGCGTCGCACGGGTGAAGTCGGCGAAGTGGAAGCTCGGCGCCGCGCCCGCCCGCAGCCCCGCCAGGTTCGCGCCGCGGAAGCTCGCGGCGTCGGCGTTCACGGCATTCCAGACGCCGTTCTGCGCCCGCGCCCCGTCCAGCCGGGCGTGGCCGAGCGACACGCCGTTGAACTCGGTCTCGCGCAGGTCGGCCTCGGTGAGGCGGGCATCGAAGAAGTCGGCGGCCGAGTCGATCCCCTCGCGGTCGCTCGTGGCCCGGCGCAGGATCACGCCGACGGCCTCCGCGCCCGCGAACGACACGTCGTCGAGCCGGGCGCGGGTCCCGTCGGCGCCGTTGACCCGGGCGCCGCCGAGGTTCGCGCCGCTCAGGTCCGCGCCCACCATCGTCGCGCCCGTCAGGTCCGCGCGGCGCAGGCACGTGCTGCGGCTGTCGATCTGGCACTCGAACGCGCCGGGGTCGTGCACCGAGACGATCGCGCCGTCGAGGAACGCGCCGACGAGATCGCAGTACTCGAGCTGCGCGCCGACCTCGACCGGGGTCCCCGAGCAGTCCTCGGTGCCGACGTGGGGCTGGCGGCTGCGGTACGGCTGGGCCTGGCCGACGGTCACGTACGTGCGGTCGGTGAGCCGGCCCGAGCTCAGGACCGGCGCGTGCTGGCTGGCGGTGAGCACGACCCGGTTACCGCGCCGCATCGCGGCCAGCCGCCGGCCGCCGGTGACAGTCAGGGCACGTCGCGGGCCATCGGGCCGTCGCCCAGATCGACGGTGTCGGCGGCCAGCAGCGTCGGCCGGCGCCCCTGGTCGCCGACGGCGACCAGGCGCAGGTCCCCGGCGCGCATCCGGTAGGGCGCGCCCACCGACGGGCCGTGCCAGGTGACGCGAGCGGTGACGACGGCGCGGCCGCGGTCGCGATCGATGCGCAGGTCGTCGACGGCGACGAACGGCGCCGCGTGCGTGACGGTGGGGGCGGCGGCGAGAGCGACCCCGGCGAGCGCCAGCCCGGCGGCCATCCGTGCCAGCCGCGAGCGGCAGCGCTCCACTCGACTACCGTACCGCGCATCGTACGGACACGGTCGCGATCCGCGGTGGTCCTCGGTGGCGCGGCCCTCGTGCTCCTGCTCGCCCTCACGGCGTCCGCGCGCGCCGCGCAGGTGCCCTCGCCGTGGACGTGGACCGACTACGGCCCGGCGCTCAACGACGTGTCGTGCGTGACGCCCACCGCATGCGTCGCCGTGGGCCAGAACGGCGCGGTGCTGCGCTCGCCCGGGGTCGGCGGCCAGCCGCTCGCGTGGTCGTTCGTCGCCCTGCGCCCCCAGGACCCACCGCAGCCGCGGCCCGACCCGCAGGAGCTGCGCGCGGTGTGGTGCTCGCCGCAGAGCTGCCTGGCCGTCTCCAACGTGCCGACCCGCCGGCCCGCGCGGTCGTGGGTGTATCGCAGCACCGACGCGGGCGCGACGTGGGCCGCGATCCAGCAGCTTCCCGACACGCCGAACCTGTCGACGGCGAGCGCCAACGACATCACGTGCGAGCCGAACCCGGCCAGCGCGGCGCGGCGCGTCTGCTACGCCGTCGGCGTCGACGGCGGGGCGTGGCGCTCGGCCGACGACGGGCGCACGTGGACGCACCTCGACCTGCCGCCGCCCAGCGCCGGACGCCAGACGTACCGGACCATCCGCTGCCCCTCCGCGGGGCTCTGCCTGGCCGTCGGCGGCGACGAGGCCACGGACGCCACCGCGGCGCTGATCCAGCGCACGACGATCACGCCGATCAAGGTGCCCGCGCAGGCCAAGGCGATGCTCGCGCTCGGCTGCGACACCGCGACGCGCTGCACGGTGAGCACCGGCAACCAGTACGCGACGATCGACCTCCCCGACGGCGCCTGGAGCCCGCAGCGCTTCCTGCGTCCGTCCAAGCCGGCGGGCACCGTGATCACCTCGCTCGACTGCCCGGGCGCCGACCGCTGCATCGGCCTCGCCCCCGCGGTCGGCCTGGCGGTGCGCACGGACACGCTGACCCGCGCCGGCGACCACAACTGGCAGCGCCGCCCGCTCGGCTCGCTCGACCTCGCCGCGATCGACTGCGTCGCCCAGACCTGCGTCGCCGTGGGCCGGCACGCCTCCTGGTTCTCCAGCGACGACGGCGGCGGCGACTGGGACGTCGTCAACGAGGTCCCCAAGCTCGACACCGTGAGCTGCGGCGGCCCGCTCGGCCCGAGCTGCGTGGCGGGCGGCGAGAAGGACCTCACGGTGTCGCGGTCGCGCGGCGAGCTGTGGTCGGGCCCGCTGCGCGGCTACGCCGGCCTGAACGTCAAGGCGCTGAACTGCACGGGCCCGTCGACCTGCCTCGTGCTGGCCAAGACCCTGACGCTCCACACGACGGACCTGACCGCGTTCGCCGCCCGCCACCCGACGATCACCGACCCCAAGGGCACCGACGCCCTCACGTGCGCCACCGACGTCCTGTGCGTCGGCCTCAACGAGGGCGTCACGTACACGACCCTCGACGGCGCGGTGACCGACTGGTCGCAGAGCGGCTTCCCCGAGCGCGGCGGGTCGATCTCCTGCCTGCCCGGCCAGACCGCCCCGGTCACGTGCCTGGCGCTGACGCGGGACTTCATCGTGCGGGGCCGGATGACCCCGACGGGCGGCGCCCCGCTGTGGCGCTGGACCGGCACCGATGCCGACCCCGACGAGATCCTCGAGTCGATCGCCTGCGACCCGACCGGCCACCAGTGCGCGGCGGCCGGCGCGAACGGGCTCGTGATGACGACGACCACCGACGTGATGCACTGGACGTCGCACACGCTCCCCGAGGGCAAGCCGCCCGGGGCGCGTCCCGACTTCAAGACCGTCACGTGCCCGGCGGCGGGCGTCTGCCTGGTCGGCGGCGGCAACGGCGTCACCGCCACGATCGTGTCGACCACCGACAACTTCGCCACGTACTCCGTCGACACGATCACGGGCATCCTCGGCGCCGAGGTCGCCTTCCACGGGTTCGGCTGCGAGAGCGTGACGCGGTGCGTGGGCGTCGGGAGCACCGCGGCCGTCGGCACGCGGCCGGGCTAGTCCGTTCGGGCACGGCTCTGGCGGGGGTGTGGCGACTTCCCTCCACCCCTCGGAGGAAAGGCGCCACACGTCACGCGCGGGTCGTCGCCACCTGCCGCGCCCGCCCGACCGCCAGCGCCGCGAACGTCGCCAGCGCCAGCGCCGCGATGAGCAGCGGCGCCACCGCCTCGCCGGCCGCCTCGGCCAGCGCGCCGCCGCCCGCGGCGCCCGTCATCTGCCCGGTGGCCCAGGCGAGGTTGATCAGCGCGAACCCGAGCCCCAGGTGCAGGCCGGTCGCGTCGGCGGCGTCGGAGAGCTTGGCCATCGCCGGCGCCCAGAACAGGGCGAGCGCGGCGCTCGCGACCACCATGACGAGCGCGAGCACGAACGCCTGGCGCGGCAGCGTGAACACGACCAGCACGGCCGCCGAGGCGAGGAGCCCGGCGCGGATCGGGACCATCCGCCCGCGGCGGTCCGACAGGCGGCCGACCAGCGGCGACACCGTCGCCTCCACCGCGGCGGCCACCAGGAACGTGGCCGCCACCGCCGCCGCGCTCGCGCCCAGGTGGTCGAGGCGCAGCGCGCCGATCACGCTGATCGCCCCGAACGCGGTCGCCGGCAGCGCCACCAGCCACATCGACACGCCGACGTCGCGACCGCGCAGCGCGCGCAGGACGTCCCCGAGCCCCTGCGTCTCCATCCCGCCGGCGGGCGGCTCGGTGCGCAGCGACCACACCGCCAGCGCCGCCGCGATCACCACGACCATGCTGAACACGAGCTGCGGGCTGAGCGCCTCGGCGACCGCGCCGACCACGGGCCCGCCCAGCGACCCCGCGATCGCCGCGCCCAGCGCGGCGCCGATCAGCTCCCCGCGCCGCTCGACCGGCGCCATCGCGATCAGCCACGTCAGCGCGCCCGCCCACGTGCACGCGCCGCCGACGCCCTGCACGAAGCGCGCGACGTCCAGCACGATCACGTTCTCGGCGAACCCGAACGCCAGGCTCGACCCGCTCAGCAGCGCCAGGCCCGCGAGCACCGTGTTGCGAGCGCCGAAGCGCGCGGCCAGCCAGCCCGCCGGCAGCGCGCCGATCAGCGTCCCCGCCGGGTAGGCGCCGGCGAGCACGCCGGCCGCGGCGTCGCTCAGCCCCAGCTCCTCGGCGTAGTGGGGCAGCAGCGGCGCGACGACCGCGTAGAACATCGTGTCGACGAGGACGATCGCGCTGGCGAGAAGGACGAGACGGCGCACCGCGGGCATCCTGTCAGGGCTCGAGCCGCGCCCACATCGCCGCGTGGTCGCTCAGGCCCGCGTCGCGCCAGCCGTGCTCGTACTCGCAGGCGACCGGCCGCAGGCCGCGCACGATCACGTGGTCGAGCCGGTAGCCGCCCCTGCCGTGCCCCCACAGCCAGCTGCGGTCGCGCCGGCCGTAGCCGTGGACGGCGCGGAACGCGTCGACGTACCCGTGCTCGCGCAGCCCGACGATCAGCGCCAGCTCCGCGTTGTCGTGGCGCTCGCCGTACTCGGCCCGCAGCCGCCCGGCCCGCGTGCGCGCGAACGTCTGCACCTCGCCCTCGCGCGACTCGTAGCGCGGCGTGTTGAGGTCGCCGACGAGGACCGTCGGCGTCGCGCTGGGCGGCGCGAGCGCGGCGTGCACGGCCTCGAGCGTCAGCACCTTCGCCTGCCCGGCCTTCTGGGAGATCGGCACGTGCAGGACGTGGAGCTCGACCGGGTCGCCGTCGAGCGCGACGCGGACCGCGAGGTGGCGCTCGTCCCACGGGACGCCCGGCAGCGGCGGCAGCGGCTCCACCGGCGCGCGCGCGGCGACGAGGACGCCCAGGCGGCGCTCGGGCGGGCGCGGGGCGACCTCGGTGAGCGTGGCGGCGACGTGGGTGAAGCCGATCGCCTCCAGCGCGGCGCGCCACGCCGCGAACGCGCTCGCGCGCACCTCCTGCAGCGCGACCACGTCCGCGGGGCGCTGCGCCAGCGCCGCCGCCTGCGCGGGCACCGAGCGCACGCGCCCCGCCACGTTCCAGCTCACCACGGTGCCCACGGGCTCCGACGATAGGCCCCGGGCCCGGCTCAGAGCGTGTCGGCGACCGCCAGCGGGCGGCGCAGCTCGCGCCGGTCGCCGGCCGCGCGCGGCAGCAGCCGCAGCTCGCGGGCGAACGCCTGCGCCGCCGCCAGGTAGACGGCCTGGCGCAGCGTGACGCGCAGCGACACCGCGACGCGCGCGCCCGCCGGGGCGTCGGGCGTCCCGTCGCCGGCGGACGGGGCGGCCGCGAGCACCTCGACGTCCTGGAGCGCGAGCAGCGTGCGCCCGCCCGCGCCGCCGGTCGCCTCGCGCGTGACGAGCACGTCGACGCGGGTGCCGGGCCGGATCGCGGCGGCGCTCCCGGTCGCCACGACCTCGGCCACCCGCTCGCCCGCGCGCACCGGCGCCCCGGGCGGCGGCGCGTCGGCGGCGGCGATCGCGGCGGCGGACAGGTCGGCGCCGGCGGCGACCGGCGCGCCGAGCTCGAGCCCGACGAGCTCGCCGGGGCGGGCGATCGCGCCCGCCGGCGCGAAGCGGGCGGGCACGCGGCGCACGGCCAGGTCGGCGGCCGCCAGCACGCGTCCCTCGGGCAGCGCGCGGCGCGCGACGACGACGTCGACGGCCGGCCCGACCCGCCGCTCGAGCGCCGCCTCGCGGCCGGCCACGTCGGAGGCGGCGAGCGCGCCGAGCGCCAGCGCGAGCCCGCCGAGCACGATGCCGCGCCGGCGCCGGTTCATCGCAGCGTCCGCAGGTCCCGCGCGGACGGCCGCACGGTGGCGCCCCAGCGCAGTCCCGTGAGCGCGGGCTCGGGACGGCCGGCCGCGGCGGGGTCGGCGAGCGGGAGCTCGAGGACGAGGCGGCAGCCGCCGGCCAGCGGCTCGTGGCGCAGCCGCCCGCCGTGGCGGCGCGCGACGGTCGCCGCGATCGCCAGCCCGCGTCCGCGGGCGCCACGGCCCGACCGGCGCCGGCGCGTCAGGCGCCCCAGCGGCGCGCGCAGGCCGTCCCCGGCGTCGTCGACCTCGATGCGCACCCCGCCGCGGGCGGCCCGCGCCCGCAGGACGATCGGCCCGTCGCCGTGCTCCAGCGCGTTGGCGACGAGGTTGCCGACGGCCTGGGCCAGCCGCCGCGCGTCGCCGGCCACCGCCGGCACCGGCGCGCCGCGCTCGACGCGCAGGTCGCGGCCGACCGGCCAGGCCAGCGGCGCCCAGCCGCGGCAGACGTCGTCGAGCAGGCCGAGCACGTCCACGCGGTCGCGCCGCTCGGCGACCCGCCGGCCCGCCCGCGCCGCCTCGAGGTCCTCCAGCGCCAGCGCGGCCCGTTCCAGCTCCCGGTCGACGGGCGCCAGCGCGATCCACCCGGCGTCGCGCGCCGCCGCGTGCGCGGCCAGCCGCGCCGCGCACAGCGGCGCCCGCAGCTCGTGCCCCGCCCGTGCGACGCGCTCCAGGCGCCGGCGCGCGACCAGCCACTGCCCGAGCGCGAGCGCGGCCAGCGCGAGCGTCGCGATCGTCCAGACGCCGGTCACGCCACCGCCTCCTGCCCGGCGATGTCCAGCAGCCGGTAGCCGACGCCCCACACGTTGATGACCCACCGCTCGCCCGACCCCGACAGCTTGTGGCGCAACCGGCAGGCGTGGGAGTCGAGCGTCCGCGTCGTCCCGAGCCGGCCCGGGCCCCAGATCGTGCGCAGCAGCTCCGCCTTCGTGAAGACCCGGTGCGGCTCGGAGGCGAGCATCCGCAGCAGCGCGAACTCCTTCTGCGAGAGCGTCACGCGCTCGCCGTCGACGCGCACGTCGCGCGCGGCCACGTCGACGCTCAGCGCCCCGATCCGCCAGCGCCCCATCGCCCGCCGCCCCTGGGCGCGGCGCAGCAGCGCGGAGACCCGCATCCGCAGCTCCGCGTACGAGTACGGCTTCAGGACGTAGTCGTCGGCGCCCCGCTCGAACGCCCGCACCCGGTCCAGCTCGGACGCGCGCCCGCTGATCACCAGCAGCGGCATCAGCGGGTTGATGTCCGACCCGGCGCCGTCGGCGTCGCGCACGTGGCGGACCAGGTCCAGCCCGGAGCCGTCGGGCAGCCCCACGTCGATGAGCGCGAGGTCGGGGTACTTGCGCTCGATCAGTCGCAGGCCGTCGCGCACGCAGTCCGCGGTGAGCAGCTCGTAGCCGTCGGCGGTGAGGTTGTCGGCCAGGAACGTCCGCGTCGCGTCGTCGTCCTCGACGACCAGCACGGTGAAGGCGTCGTCGGTCATGCCCTGCCGAGGGCGGGCGCGCGCGAACCTCGCCCCCCCTGGCTCACACGGCGTCGGCGAAGGCGCGCAGGCGCTCGTGCAGCCAGCCGACCGCGGGCTCGTGCTCGGGCTTCATCAGCACGCTGCGCAGGACCCGCGCGCCGTCCGCGTCGCGCGCCACGTCCGGCCCGAACGCCGCCTCCCCCACCCGCAGCGTGCTCAGGAAGACCGGGTCCTCCGCGTCCTCCATCGCCACCTCCAGCAGCGCGGCGCTGGCCGCGTCGATCGCCGACAGCGACGGCCGCCGCGGGTGGTAGGCGACGATGTCGAGCTCCGGCTCGGCCAGCAGCGCGAGGCGGTCGTCGTCGCGCAGCCGGCCGGCGAGCCCGAGCGCGGCGCGGCGGCAGGCGCCGAGGATCGCGCCCAGGCCGTCGTCGGGCTCCAGCGGCAGCACCCGCAGCGTCAGCCACAGCGCCGCCGCGGCCGCGCCCGCGCGCGAGCACTCGAGCGAGATCTCGCCCAGGTGCAGCGCGTCGGAGGTGAAGTACGTGTACGGCGAGTCGTGCTGGTACAGGCGCCCGACCGCCGGGTCGGCGAACAGCACCGCGCCGCACCCGTAGGGCTGCAGGCCGTGCTTGTGCGGGTCGACGACGACCGAGTCGCAGCGGCCGATCGCGCCGAACGGCTCGGCCGGCACCCCGTCGAGCCCGGCGCGCAGCGCATAGAAGCCGCCGTAGGCGGCGTCGACGTGCAGCCGCACGCCGTAGCGCTCGCGCAGCGCCAGCGCCTCCTCCACCCGGTCGACCGCGCCGGCCCCGGTGGTCCCGGTCGTCAGCACGACGGTCCCCACGCCACCGCGCCGGCACTCGGCCTCGACCGCGTCGAGGTCGATCCGCCCGGCCGCGTCGGCGGGCACCGCCCGCGCCTCGACGCCGAGCACCCCGCACATGCGCCCGTGCGTGTAGTGCGCGGCCTCGCTGTGGACGACCGCCGTGCCCGGCGCCAGCTCGCGCGCCACCCACAGCGCCTCGAGGTTGGCGATCGTGCCCGACGACGTCAGGTGCCCCAGCGAGGGCGACGCCAGCCCGAGCATGCCGGCGAGCTGCTCGACGACCTCGACCTCCAGCCCGCTGGTCCCGGGCCCGCCGTCGAGCGCGTGGTTGTTGGGGTTGACGAGCATCGCCGCCAGGTAGCCGGCGACCGCGACCTCGTGCGGCGGCTTGAGCATCTGCCCCGCGTAGCGCGGGTGGAAGAACGGATAGTGGTCGGCCATCCGCTCGGCGAACGCCGCCCACCCCGCGCGCAGGCGCTCCGGATCGGGCGCCGTGGCCGGATGGCGCTCGACCGGACCGAAACGTTCCTCCCACGCCTCGATCATCGCCTCGGCCTGTGCCAGGATCGCGCCGCGCTCGCTCATCGGCAGGGACCGTAGTGCAACTTCGCGCCCAGCCCTGGCGGCGAGGGAGGATTCGGGAAGAATGCCGCGACGGCGCGCCTCGGCGAACGAGCCGGCGCGCCCCGACCCCCACGATGGACACTCAGCGACGCGGCAACTACGACTCCGGCGAGGACTTCGTCCTCGAGTACGGAGAGCTCCGGTTCACCTTCAACGAGCGCGACTTCCAGGAGCGCTGCGAGCAGGCGGCGATGAAGCTCGGCTTCGTCCGCGACCGGCTCGCCGAGAGCGAGCTCGAGGATCTCGTCAACCTCGCGGTCAACGGCGAGATCCCCGACCCCACCTCCCCGCTCGGGGAGCACGTCAACGACTGCTGGCCCGAGCTGGTCGGCCCCGCCGACCGCTCGCTCGTGCACTGGCTGCGGCGGCTCGTGTTCCGCTCGGCCTGGCTGGATCAGCGGGTGAAGGAGGGCGAGCTCGACGTCGCGTTCGACACCGAGTCGCACACCTTCGCCTACGTCCAGCCCGAGCGCGACCACGAGCCGATCGAGCTGGCGCCCGAGCCCTCGTGGGGCCGGGTCGCCTACCAGCCGCGGGCTTAACCCAGGGCGGAGGCCCGCGCCTGGGCGATCGCGTCCGCGCCGGCCTCGCCCACGAGCAGCTCGGGGCGCAGCGTGCCGCTGGCGACCAGGTCGAGCGCCGGGAAGCGCCCGGTCGAGGTCAGCGCGACGTCGAGCGCGATGACCGTCGTCTCGCCGCCGACGGGCTCGTCGCTGGTGGCGATGATCGTCAGCGAGCCGCCGTCGACGATGTCGCGGGCGGCCGCGAGCGCGCGGCGGCCGGCGCCGGCGGGCAGCCCCGCCAGCGTGTCGATCAGCACGACCGCGTCGCCGCCGCGGGCGGCGATCCGCTTGGCGGTGTCGAGCGCGCGCTCGATCGCGCCGGCGCGGGCGTCGGGCGAGGCGGCCAGCGACAGCGTCGCGACCGGCTCCACGCCGCCCGGCGCGCTCGCCTTCCACTCGGTGATCTCCTCGGGGCGCGCGCCGGCGAGCACGACCGACAGCTCCAGGCCCTCCTGCCCGGCGAGCGCGCCGGCCAGGCGCCGCAGCGCCTCGGTCTTGCCCGAGCGGGCGGCGCCGACGATCGTGACCCGCGAGCCGCGGCCCAGCGGGGTCAGCCACTCGATCGCCTTCAGCGTGGCGTCCTCGGAGCCGAGCGAGAAGCGCTGGGTCGGGAACGCGGCGGGCAGCTCGTCGAACGGCGTGCCCTCGCTGACCTCGTCGGCCGGGCGGCCGTTGATCGTGTCCACGCGCACCAGCGACGGGTAGCGCTCCGAGCGGCGCGGCGCGCGCACCGGCCCGGTCACGACGTCGCCGGAGACGAGCTCGCAGCGGCGCACCTGGGCGGCCGAGATGTAGACGTCGTCGTCGCTGGGGTCGGGCGGGCTGACGCGCAGGAAGCCGGAGCCGTTGCTGAGCAGCTCGACCGTGCCCTCGACGACCGTGTCGGGCTTCTCGTCGGCGTCCTCGTCGCGGTCCTCGCGCTCGGCGCGGCCCTCGTCGCGCGAGCGCGAGCGGCGGGAGCGCGAGCGGCGCGACGGGCGCTCCTCGGCGTCCTCGTCGGTGGTGCCCTCCTCGGGCGTCTCCTCCGCGGCCTCGGCCTCGGCGTCGGCGTCGGCGTCCTTGCGGCGGCGCGAGCGGCGGCGCTTGGGCTTCTCCTCGGCCTCCGCGGCCTCGGCGGGCGCCGCGGCGGCCTCGCCGCCCTGGCGCTCCAGGATCGCGTCGACGAGGTCGGCCTTGCGCAGGCGGCGGAAGCCGTCGATGCCGAGCTCGCGGGCGATCAGATGCAGGTCGGCGAGCGGGCTCTCTTCGAGCGCGGGGCGGTCCAGCACGGCCATGGGATGGCTCCTTCGGATGGGGATTGTCGGTGGGCGTCCGGTCGCGTTGGACAGCGACCGGCGACGCTTTGCGCCACGAACGCTAGCGAATCACGATGCTGCGGCGCGCCGTGCGCACGTTGCCGACGTTGTCGCTCGCCCGCACCGTCACCGTGTGGCGGCCCCGCCGGTAGACATGGCGCAGGTGGCGCCCGTAGGCCATCGTGCCGTCGCCGAAGAACACCTGCGGCGTCTTGGAGCCCGAGTCGCGGTCGATCGCGCGCACGTCGATCGTCACCGCCCGCCCGGCCCGGTGCGGCCCTCGGAACGAGATCGTCACGCTCGGCGGCGTGCGGTCGATCTTCAGCAGGCGCGTGGGCGTCGCCGACGCCTGGCCGCGCGAGTCGACGGCGAGCACGCGCCACAGGTGCGTGCCCGACCCCAGGCGCAGGTCGCGGGTCGGGTAGGAGAGCTTGCGGGTGGTGCCGACGGCGCGGCCGTCGATCTCCAGCGTGTAGCGCAGGTCGCCCCACGTCTCGGTCGGCTCGCGCCAGCTCAGCCGCGCGGGCGCGCGCCGGTACCAGCGCGACGAGGACGCGGGCGAGAAGTTGCCGGGCTCGCGGTCGTTGACCGCCGACACGAGGCGCCGCTCGGCGCCGGCGCCCTGGATCGCGACGACGATCCCGTTGAGGTATCGGTCGCCGGCCATCGCGACGCCCGCGCCCCAGTCGACGGCGCCCAGCTCGGGCTTGGTGATCTGCTGCTCGGGCTGGAAGGCGATGCCGGTGACGAACCGCATCCGCAGCATCCCGTCGGGCGCGGGCCAGGCGACCATGCCGTTCTTGTCCTCGGAGTAGAAGACCGGGAGGCGCCCCGTGGCCGGCACCGGCGCGGAGTCCAGCCGCGTCGCGAACGGGGTCCACTCGTCGTCGGCGTTGACGGCCATCCCGAAGATCGGCCCGGACTGCAGCGGCACCGCCGAGAAGCCGGTGCCGGTGCCCTGGATCGCCATGCTCGGCCAGCCGACGCTCTCGCCCGGCCAGCCCTGCCCGTCGATGACCACCGGCGGCTCGAACAGCGAGCCGCGCATGTGGCGGCCGATCGCGCGCGCCTGGGTGGTCGCGCCGTCGGTGAACGCCTGGCGGAAGACGACCCAGCCGAAGCTCGAGTCCGACTGGATCGTGGCCATCGGCGCGTCGGCGTCGCCGCCCGCGCGGCCCTCGAGCTCGTCGACGGTCAGGTCGGCGGGGACCGGCGACGGGCGCGTGCCGTCGATGCGGCGCGCCACGACGTGGGAGCGCCCGGCGGCGTCGACCTCTCCCCACGCCGCCAGCGCCAGGCCCTCGGCGGAGACGGCGATGCTCGGGCGCAGGTTGGGCTGCCCGCCGGCGCGGCGCGCCGGGTCGAGGTCCAGCGGTCCGGACACCGGCTGGAACTGGGTGGCGCCGCGCGGCAGGCGCGCCGCGTGCACGTCCTCGCCGGTGCTCCAGGCGAGGTAGGCGTTGTCGTTGAAGCCCATGTCGATCGCCGGGAGCGTCGCCGGCGCGCCGACGGCCTGCGGCCCGCTCCAGCCGGCGAACACGTTCTCGCGGATGCTCGCGTAGAGCACGCCCTCGGTGACCCACGCGACGATCAGCCGCCCGCGCGTGCCGGCCGCGATCACCGGGTCCGACGCCGGGGGCGCCAGCGAGCCGTCGATGCGCTCGGGCGCCTGCCAGCGCCCGTCGACGATCCGCGCCACGAACACATGCGGGACGCCGCCGTCCTCGCGCAGGTACACGACGCCGCCGGTCCCGTCGGCCGGGTCCATGTCGGCGCCGCCGACCGCCAGGATGCCGGGGTTGGGGCCGTCGATCACCTCGCCGGGGAACAGCGCCGCCTGCGCGGTCGCGGCGGTCAGCAGCAGCGTGGCGGTGGCGCTGGCGACCAGCGCGAACAGGCGACGACGTGACGGCAACGGCTCGGGCACCTCGCAGGGGGAGAAGGGTCGATTCGGGCCTGCCAACCCGTGGGAGCGGCGAAAGTTACGGGACGGCCCCGACGATCCCCTCCGCTTCGGCCTCCGCGGCGAACCGGCCCACCTCGGCGTCGACGCGCGCCTCGTCCCAGCCGAGGTCGCCGGCGACCGCGGCGGCGACGCGCCGCGCGACCGGCTCGGAGGTGACCTCGCGAGCGGCCAGCAGGCCCAGGCGGGTGCGGCGCAGGAGCACGTCGCCGACCGAGCGCGCCTGGTCGTGGCGGACGGCGTGGACGGCCTCGGCGAGCAGGTCCGGGAGGTCGGAGACGATCGGCTGGGCCAGCTCGGGACGCTCGCCGGCGACGCGCAGCACGTCGTGGGCGACGTGCCCGTAGCGGGCGGCCAGGTGTGCGTAGGCGGCGTCGGCGACCCCCGCCACCCGCGGCAGCGCGTCGGGCTCCACCGCCTGGCCGAGCGGGATCTCGTGGGTGCGGCACGGCGCGTCGCGCGCGTCGCGCTCGACGAGCCGGTCGACGGCCATCTTCGCCATCCGCCGCCAGGTCGTGAGCTTGCCGCCGGTGATCGTGATCATCGACGACGTCTCGTACAGCTCGGCCTTGCGCGAGATGTCGACCGACTTCTTCGGGTCGCCGGAGGAGATCAGCGGCCGCACGCCGGCGTAGGCGCCGGTGAGGTCGTCGCTCGTCAGCGAGGTCCCGAAGAAGGCGTTGGCGGCGTCGAGCACGTAGTCGATGTCGGCGGGGTCGGGCGCGATGAAGTCCAGCTCGCCCTCGTAGTCGTTGTCGGTCGTGCCCAGCAGCGTGCGCCCCAGCCACGGCAGCGCGAAGATCGTGCGCCCGCCGCCGGCGGGGACGATCGCGCCCGCCACGAGCGGCAGCGTCTCGTGCGCGACCGTCACGTGCGTGCCGCGGCTGGGCCGGATGTGCGGGATGTCGGCCTCGTCGCGCAGCTCGCCCGGACGCAGGCGGTCGGCCCACACGCCGGTCGCGTTGATGACGTTGGCGGCGCGGATGCGCAGCGGCTCGCCGGTCTCGGTGTCGACGGCCGCGACGCCGCCGTCGACGAGCTCGGTCACCTCGACGCGGTTGGCGACGACGGCGCCGAAGCGCTCGGCCTCGGCCAGGACGGTGAGCACGAGCCGGGCGTCGTCGGTCTGGCAGTCGTAGAAGAGGTAGCCGGAGGTGGGGTTGCGGTCGGCGAGCGCGGGCAGCAGCTCGACGACCTCGGGCCCGTCGATGACCCGGTGGCGGTCCGGGCTCCACGACTCGGCGAACTCGCCGCGCCGGCGGCGCCCGCGCGACATCACGTCGTAGAGGTTGAGGCCGGCGCCGATCAGGCGGTCCGGGCGGGCGCCGTCGAACGCGGGCACGACGAGCTTGAGCGGGTGCACGAGGTGCGGCGCGAGCGTGACCATGAGCTGGCGCTCCAGCAGCGCCTCGCGGACCAGCCCGAGGTCGAAGTTCTGCAGGTAGCGCAGCCCGCCGTGGACGAGCTTGGACGAGCGGCTGGAGGTGCCGGCGGCGAAGTCGCGCTTCTCGACGAGCGCGACGCTGTAGCCGCGGGTGGCGGCGTCGAAGGCGCATCCGGCGCCGGTGATGCCGCCGCCCACGACGACGACGTCGAACGCGTCGGCGGTCAGGGCCTCGAGTGCGTCTGCGCGTGCGATCACACCCGGCAGGCTATGTGCCCGGCCAGCCGCGTGGCGAGCGCCATGATCGTGATCTGCGGGTTGACGCCCAGCGACGACGGCACGGCCGCCCCGTCGCCGACGTACAGGCCGGGCGTGCCGCGCACCTGCAGGTCGGGGTCGAGGACGCCGCGGGCCGGGTCGGCGCTGGCGCGCGCGGTGCCGAGCGGGTGGAAGGCCATGAGCGTGAGGTCGGCCGGGCGGACCCGCGCGGCCCGCAGCGGGCCGGTGTCGCCGTCGCGCAGCGGGGGCACGCCGGCGACCGGCACGACGACCTCGCGCGCGCCGGCGGCGAACCAGATGCGCGCCAGCAGCTCCAGCCCGCGCTGGAAGCGGGCGGCGTCGGCGGGCGCCAGGTCGTAGCGGACGATCGGACGGCCGCGCACGCTGCGCACGCGCCCGCGAGCGGTGTCGGAGACCATCACGCCGAACTGGGCCAGGCGGCGCGCGTCGAGCATCAGCTCGCGGTGCTCGCGGCCGTGCCGGGGGATCGCCATCGCGAGGTAGTCGGGCGGCCCGGCGATGCCCTCGAGCATGATCCCGTCGCCCGCGAGCGCGTCGACGTGGTAGGACTGCGGCACGCCGTCCCACAGCACGACGTCCTCGTCGAAGCGGGCGCGCGCCGCGGTGGCCGGGTGGATCGACAGGTTGCGCCCCAGCGCGGGCGAGCGCCCGAGCCGGTTGGCGGCCAGCAGCGCCGGCGTGTGGATCGCGCCGGCGGCGAGCACGACCCGCGGCGCCTCGACGCGCACGCCGTCGCCCTCGACGCCGGTGACCGCCCCGTCGCGGCCGGTGCGGATGCGGCGGATCCGCACGCCGGTGAGCAGCTCGGCGCCGGCCGCGACCGCCTTGGGCACGTAGGTCGCGCCGACGTGCTGCTTGGCCCCCGCCGGGCAGCCGTACGCGCAGACGCCGGAGCCGACGCAGCCGCGCACGTTGCGGCGCAGGTACCCGCCCGACAGGCCGAGCGCGGCGGCGCCGCGGCGCACGAGCTCGGCGTTGCGGCCGGCCAGCTCGGCGGGCACCTCGGCGACGTTCAGCTCGGCCTCGACGCGGTCGAAGTCGAGGTCCAGGTCGAGGCCGTCCTCGGCGCGCCAGCGGTCGAGCACGTGGCCGGGCGTGCGAAAGCAGGTGCCGGAGTTGACGAGCGTCGTCCCGCCCACCGCCTTCCCGAGCGGCAGCACGATCGGCGGCGACCCGATCGTCACGGTCTGGCCGGCGTCGCGGTACAGCTCGACGAGCATGTCGCGCGGGCGCGCCGTCAGCGTCTCGGGCGGATGCGCCCGCCCCTCCTCCACGAGGACGACCCGCACGCCGGCCTCGGCCAGCTCCTTGGCGACGACCGCGCCGCCGGCGCCCGTCCCCACCACCGCGACGTCGGCGCGCAGCGTCCTCATCGCCGCGCCCGCGCCAGGACCGCGTCGGCGTCGTACCCGAGCGCCCGCGCCGCGTCGTCCTCGCCGTAGTAGGCCAGGTGGGCCAGGCCGCGCAGCGCCTTGACCAGCGGCACGTGGTCGAGCCGGTCCAGCAGCCGCCGGCGCGCGGGCGCGTCGAGGGTGCGAAAGCGCCCGCCCCAGCCGGCGACCGCGGGCAGCGCGTCGAGCGCGAGCAGGGCGGCGACGAGGCCGACCGCGTTCGGCCGCGGCGAGCGGTCCAGCAGCCGGTCGAGGAACGCGGGCGCCCCGTCCGGGCGCAGCGGCGGCAGCGGCGGGCCGGGCATGACGGCGGCGTCGATCAGCGCGGCGAAGACGTCGCGGGCGCGCGCCCTCACGTCAGCGCCTCCTGCTGGACGAGCGCGAGCGCGCGGACGGCACCGCGCGCGGCCTCGGGGTCGCGCGCGGCGATCGCCTCCGCGGCCGCCGCGTACAGCGGCGCGAGGCGCTGGTGGTCGGCGGTGACGCGAAGCTGCTCGGCGTGGGCGAAGTAGGCGCCGCGGATCGCGTTGAGGATCAGGACGAACACGAGGTTGCCGGCCGCCTGGGCCAGCTCCGTCGCCCACGCGAAGTCGATCTCCTGGGCGGCGGCCGCGTCGGGCGCGGCGGCGATCGCCTCGGCCAGGCCGGCCAGGCGGGCCGCCTGCTCGTCGGTGCGCCGCTGCGCCGCCAGGGCGCCCAGCTCGGCGAGCATGAGCGTGCGCGCCTCAAGCACGTCGGCGAGCACGCCGCGATCGATCCGCCCGCCGCGCAGCAGCAGCGGCGCGAGGACGTCGAGCGTCCCGCGCTCGCGGACGTCGGCGACGACCATCCCCGCCCCGTGGCGCACCTCGATCAGGCCCATCTGCTCCAGGCGCTTGAGCGCCTCGCGCAGCGCGGTCATCGTCACGCCCAGGTCGCGGGCGAGCGCGCGCTGGCCGGGCAGCCGCTCCCCGGGCGCGTAGCGGCCGCTGAGGATCGCGTCCAGGAGCGTCGCGAACAGCGAGTCGGCGACCCTCGGGCGAGAGTTCGGAACACCGGCCACGGCGCCACCGTAGCAGAGTTCCGAACAGTCGGTCCGCGGGGCGCTACGCGGTGGCGACCGCCTCGCGGCGGGCGATCTCCTCGCGGACCGCGGGCGCGACCTCGGTGCCGAACAGCTCGATCGCGCGCAGCACGGCCTGGTGGTCGACGGTGCCGACCGACAGGTGGATGAGGTAGCGCTGCATGCCGAACAGGTCGTGCAGGCACAGGATCCTCTCGACGACCTCCTGGGGCGTGCCGAGCACCAGCGAGCCGCCGGGGCCGCGCATCGCGTCGAACTGCTCGCGGGTCATCGGCGGCCACCCGCGCTCGCGCCCGATCTGGCTCATCATCTCGCGGTACGAGGGGAAGAACGCGTCGACGGCCTGGGCGGTCGTGTCCCCCACGAAGCCGTGGGTGTTGATCGCCAGCGCGGGCGCCGGCCGGCCGGCCTCCTCGGCGGCGCGGCGGTGCAGCTCGACGAGCGGCACGAAGCGGTCGGGGGTGCCGCCGATGATCGCCAGCGCGACCGGCAGGCCGAGCACGCCGGCGCGGATCATCGACTGCGGGCTGCCGCCGACGGCGATCCACACGGGCAGCGGGTCCTGCACCGGGCGCGGGTGCACGACGACGTCGCGCAGCGGCGCGCGCAGGCGGCCCGACCACGTGACCGGCTCGTCCTCGCGCAGGCGCAGCAGGAGGTCGAGCTTCTCGGCGAACAGCTCGTCGTAGTCGTCGAGGTCGTAGCCGAACAGCGGGAAGGACTCGGTGAACGAGCCGCGCCCGGCCATGATCTCGGCGCGGCCGTTCGAGAGCAGGTCGACCGTGGCGAACTGCTCGAAGACGCGCACGGGGTCGTCGGAGCTGAGGACGGTGACCGCGCTGGACAGGCGGATGCGCTCGGTGCGCGTGGCCGCGCCGGCGAGCGCGACGGCGGGCGCGGAGACCGCGAAGTCGGGGCGGTGGTGCTCGCCGACGCCGAAGACGTCGAGGCCGACGCGGTCGGCCAGCTCGATCTCCTCCATCAGGTCCGACAGCCGCTGCTGCGGGCTGACGATCTCCCCGGTCGCGGGGTCGGCGGTGCGCTCGGCGAAGGTGACGATTCCCAGTTCCACGTCACCCAGCCTAGCAGTCGGTTGCGCGTGCAACTACTGCGCGGGGAACCGCGGGGTTCCCCGGCGCGTCAGCGGTGGGCGGCCCGCTCCCAGCGCTCGCGCTCGCGGTCGAAGGCCTCCCAGTCGACCGGCGGATCCGGATCCTCGCCGCGCGGCTCGCCGCCGTCGTCGCCGGGCCCGCGCGCGCCCCACGCCGCCAGCGACACCAGGCACACGGCCGCGCCGATCGTGACCGACCCGGCCGTCGCATGGCCCTCGGCGGCGATGAGCGCCCCGATCGGGTAGCCGACGACGCCGGCGAACCCGGACACCAGCACCATCACCGGGCGCAGCCGCGCCGGCGGCGGTCCCACGAACGCCCGCACGAGGACCACCGCGAGGACGGCTCCCACGGCCACCTTCACCACCACGGGACTCACCCCCACGACCGTACTCCTCGTCCCCCGCTTTTTCCAGCGGGCCGGACGGGCCTAGAGCTCGTTCAGCTCGGTGACGATCTCCTGCACCGACGACTTCGCGTCGCCGAACAGCATCGCCGTGTTCTCCGCGTAGAACAGCGGGTTGTCGATCCCCGCGAAGCCGCTGCTCATCGACCGCTTCAGCACGATCACGCTGCGCGACTTGTCGACCTCGAGGATCGGCATGCCGTAGATCGGGCTCCCCGGGTCGTCGTTGGCCGCCGGGTTGGTGACGTCGTTGGCGCCGATGATCAGCGACACGTCGGTGCGCGGGAACAGCGGGTTGGCCTGGTCCATCTCCTTGAGCTGCTCGTAGGGCACGTCGGCCTCGGCCAGCAGCACGTTCATGTGCCCCGGCATGCGCCCGGCGACCGGGTGGATGGCGAAGTTGACCTCCACCCCGCGCTTCTCGAGCTCGATCGTCAGCTCCCGCACCGCGTGCTGGGCCTGCGCGACCGCCATCCCGTAGCCCGGGACGATCATCACCGACGACGCGTACGCCATCTGGACCGCGGCGTCGGCGGCGCTCGTCGACCGCGCGGTGCGCTGCTCGCCGTCGCCGCCGCCGGACGGCAGCGCCCCGGCGCCGCCGAAGCCGCCCGCCACGATCGACGGGATCGAGCGGTTCATCGCCTGCGCCATCAGGTTCGTGAGGATCGAGCCCGACGCGCCGACGATCATGCCGGCGACGATCAGCGCCGTGTTGTCGAGCGCGATGCCGGCCGCCGCGGCCGACAGGCCGGTGAACGCGTTCAGCATCGAGATCACGACCGGCATGTCGGCGCCGCCGATCGGCAGCACCACGAAGTTCCCCAGCAGCGCGGCCGCGATCAGGATCCCGATGAAGACCCACTCGCTCGTCGTCCCCGACGCGATCGCGATCGAGAAGCCGACGGCGACGGCCAGCAGCGCGAGGTTGATCGCCTGCTGGAACGGCAGCACGATCGGCCGGCCGCTGATCAGCTCCTGCAGCTTGGCGAACGCGATGTTGGAGCCCCAGAACGAGACGGAGCCGACGATCGCGGCGAACAGCGAGGCGATCACGACGTAGGTCGCGACGTGGTCGAAGCCGTCGCTGGAGCGGAACTCGGCCCACGAGATCAGCGCGATCGCACCGCCGCCCACGCCGTTGAACAGCGCGACCATCTGCGGCATCGCGGTCATCCGCACGTTGCGCGCGGCCGGCACGCCGATGACCGTGCCGATGACGATGCCGAGGATGATCAGGCCCCAGTTGCCCATCCCCTCGGTCAGCAACGTCGCGCCGATCGCGATCGCCATGCCGACGGCGGCGATGCGGTTACCGCGGACCGCGGTGCGCGGCCCCGTCAGCCCGCCGAGGCCGATGATGAAGAGGGCGAAGGCGACGATGTAGCAGACCCGGATGAAGTCCGGGTCCTGCAGGAAGCTCGCGAACATCAGGCGGAGCCCTCCGGCTCCTCCGCCTGCGCGGCGGCCTTCTTCGGGTCCTTGGCCTTGAACATCTCGAGCATCCGGTCGGTGACCAGGAAGCCGCCGACGACGTTGATCGTGCCGAAGGCGATCGCGATGACGAGGATGAGCTTGTTGAGGAACCCGTCGCCGGACAGGCCGAGCACGAGCAGCCCGCCGACGATGACGATCCCGTGGATCGCGTTGGTCCCCGACATCAGCGGCGTGTGCAGCGTGTTGGGGACCTTCGAGATGACGTAGAAGCCGACGAAGCCGGCCAGGACGAGGATCGCGAGGTTGGTGACGAGCATCAGGCGGCGGCCTCCAGCGCCTTCTTGACCCCGGGGTGGACGACCTCACTGTCGCGCGCCACGCAGGCGCCGGCGACGATCTCGTCGTCGAAGTTCAGGTTCAGCGCCCCGTCCTCGCCGATCACCAGGTCCAGGAACGACTGGAGGTTGCGCGCGTAGAGCATCGACGCGTGCTGCGGCATCGAGGCGGGCAGGTTCAGCGGCGAGGCGATCGTCACGTCGTGGACGACCGTCGTCTCGCCGGGCGTCGTCAGCTCGCAGTTGCCGCCGGTCTCGCCGGCCAGGTCGACGATCACGCTGCCGGGCGCCATCCCCTCCACGGCCTCGGCGGTGACGAGCTTCGGCGCCGGGCGGCCGGGCACGAGCGCAGTGGTGATGACGACGTCGAAGCCCTTGATCGCGTCGGTCAGCGCCTGCTGCTGCTGGGCGCGCTCCTCGGCGGTCAGCTCGCGCGCGTAGCCGCCCTCGCCGGCGGCGGAGATGCCGAGGTCGAGGAACGTCGCGCCGAGCGACTGCACCTGCTCGGCGACCTCGGGGCGCACGTCGTAGCCCGTGGTCTTGGCCCCGAGCCGCTTGGCGGTCGCCAGCGCCTGCAGGCCGGCGACGCCGGCGCCGAGCACCAGCACCTTCGCGGGCGGGATCGTGCCCGCCGCGGTCATCAGCATCGGGAAGAAGCGCGTGAGGTGCTCGGCGGCGAGCACGACGGACTTGTAGCCGGCGACGTTGGACTGCGACGACAGCGCGTCCATCGACTGCGCGCGCGAGATGCGCGGGATCGCCTCGACCGCGAACGCGGTGACCCGCGCGTCGGCGAGCGCCTGCGCGTTCTGCGGCGCGCCGAGCGGGTTGAGGAACCCGACGAGCACCGACCCGTCGCCGATGCGCGCGATCTCCTCGGCGCTCGGCGGGGCGACCTTCAGCACCACGTCGGCGCCCCACACGTCGTCGGTGAGCTGCGCCCCGGCCTCGGCGAACGCGGCGTCGGGGATGAGCGCGCTCGCCCCGGCGCCCGGTGCGACGGCGACCTCGAGCCCCTTGCCGGTCAGGCGCTTGACGACCTCGGGGACGAGCGCCACGCGCGTCTCGCCCTGCGCCGTCTCCTTGGGGACGCCCAATCGCATGCGGCGGGAAACCTAGCCGATCGGCGGGGCGACCGGCCGCTCGCTCGATGGCGCCGGGACCCACTCGATCTCGAACCGCATTCGGAATCGTTCGAGCGTCGCGAGCAGCGCCGGACCGAACGCGAGGGCGAACGCGAAGCTCCCCGCGGCGTGGGTGAGGTTGAACGGCAGCGCGGTCGCCGAGATCGCCAGGTACTCGCCCAGCGTGTGGCGCCCGAACGTCGTCCAGGTCGACAGGTCCATGACCGCGCCGAAGCCCAGCGCCGCGACCGCGCAGGCGACCCCGAGCGCGACGCGGCCGGGCGGCCGGTCGCGGTGGGCGGCGGCCAGGAGCGCGCCCGCGACGCCGACGAGCCCCCAGGCGACCATCTGCCACGGCGTCCACGGACCCTGCCCGAAGAACAGGTTCGAGGCGAGCGCGGCCACCGCGCCGACGGTGAACCCGGGCGCGGCGCCCAGCGCGAACCCGGCGATCAGCACGATCGCGGTGGTCGGCTTGACCGACGGAATCGGCGCGAAGGCGATGCGGCCGAGGGCGGCGAGCGCGGCCAGCGTGGCGACGAGCGCGACGACCTTGGCGGGCGGGTGCTGGCGCTCGTACCACCAGAACCCGGCGAACAGGCAGACGCCGAGGACGACCAGCGCGGCGAGCGTCCAGTTCATCGGCGGGCACGCTCCCCGATCAGCGCCGCGCCCTCCTCGGGCGTCAGCGCCCCGCAGACCCGCGCGGTCTCGGTGGCGAAGTACCAGCCGCCGGCGAGCACGTCGTGGGGGTCGCCGTCGGCGATCACCTCGCCCTCCCCCATGAGCACCACCCGATCGGCGAACTGGACGGCGAACTCGGGGTCGTGGGTGGCGACGAGCACGGCGATGCCGTCGTCGGCGTAGCCGCGCAGGGTCTCGGCCAGGTGCGCCTTGTGGAGGCGGTCCATGCCGCGCGTGGGCTCGTCGAGGCACACCGCCGCGGGCCGGTCCTCGCCCGACGTGACGATGGCCAGCGCCAGGCGCTGGCGCTCCCCGCCGGACAGGTCGCGCGGGTGGCGGTCGGCGAGGTGGTCGAGGCCGAAGCGCCGCAGCGTCTCGACGTCGAGCTCCCCGTCGACGCGGTCGGCGACGAGCACGTCGCCGGGATGCTGGAGGAGCAGCCCGACGCGCCCGGCGGCGCGGACCCGGCCGCGCGTGGGCTCCAGCAGGCCGTTGGCGTGGCGCAGCAGCGTCGACTTGCCGGCGCCGTTGCGGCCCATGAGCGCGACGCGCTCGCCGGGGGCCAGCGCCAGGTCGATGCCGCGCAGCACCGCGCGCCCGCCGCGGCGCTCGAACCACACCCGCTCGAAGCTCAGCGCGGAGTCCTTGGCGCGGCGGCGGCGCGGGCGGGCCGCCGGCGGCGCGGCCGGCGGCGCCGGCTCGATCCCCCGCGCGCGCAGCGCGGTCCGCGCCGCCTTCACGCCCGGCGGCAGCGGGGACAGCCCGGCCAGCGAGAACATCCGCGCCGCCGGCGTGGCCAGCGACGGCTCGTTGGCCATCGCCCACGCCAGGAACGCGGGCGGGGGCGCGTCGCAGGCGACCGCGCCGTCCACGAGCGCGACGACCCGGTCGGCGGCGGGCAGGCAGCGCTCCAGGCGGTGCTCGGCCAGCACGATCGCCGTCCCCCATTCCTCGTTGAGGCGCCGCAGCAGCCAGACGAGCTCGTCGCCCGCCACCGGGTCGAGCTGCGACGTCGGCTCGTCGAGCAGCACGAGGCGGGGGCGTCCCGCCAGCGCGGCGGCCAGCGCCACCCGCTGCAGCTCGCCGCCCGACAGCTCGCCGGTCGGGCGGTCCAGCAGCGGCGCGATCCCGAGCGCCAGCGCGGCCTCCTCCACCCCGCGCGCGACCGCGGCCGCCGACCAGCCGCGGTTCTCCAGCCCGAAGGCGATCTCCGCGCGCACGCTGCCCATCACGGTCTGCGTCTCGGGGTCCTGGAACAGCGTGCCCGCCACCGCGGCGACGTCGCTGGGCCCGTGCTCGCGCGTGTCGAGCCCGCCGACGACCAGGCGCCCCTCGAAGCGCCCGCCGTGGAAGTGGGGCACGAGGCCGCAGGCGGCGCGCAGCAGCGTCGACTTGCCCCACGCCGACAGGCCGCACAGCACGACGAACTCGCCGTCGCCGATCTCCAGGTCGACGTCGCGCAGTGAGGGCCGCTCGGCGCCGGGGTAGCGGTAGGAGACGTGCTCGAGCCGCAGGAGCGTCATCGCGCGATCCCCCGGCGGTCGAGGAACGGCGCCAGGGCCGCGATCGCGAGCGCGGCCGCGATCGCCCCCGCGCCCGCGCCGCCGTGCAGCTCCACCCGCGGGTAGGCGTCGAAGCCGGCCAGGCCGCCCGCCTGCGCGCCGATCGCCAGGGCCGCGATCGCCGCGGCCGACAGCGCGAAGGCGACGTCGTGGCGCGACCACGCCGACCGCGCGCGGGCCGGCGCCGCGGCGGCCCCGTAGCCGCGCACCTCCAGCGCGGCGGCGACGTCGCCGGCACGGTCCAGCGCGCCCGCGGTGACCGCCCGCACGATCGTCAGCCGCGAGGCCGGCGGGCCGGGCCGGCAGCGCTGGCCGTCGGCGAGGCGCCGGGCATCGGCGGCGAGCGTCCCGACGAGCCGGGTGGCCAGCGTCGCGGTGAGCGCGGAGCGGAAGCCGAAGCGCCGGAACAGCCGCAGGACGCGGTCGGGATCCACGGCCGAGAAGTACAGCGCGCAGCAGGCGATGATCGCCAGCGCGCGCAGGCCGGTGACGGCGCCGTAGGCGATTGCCTCCGCGGTCACGTCGAGCTCGGGGATCGGCCACACGCCGCCGACGCGGGCGACGACGGTCAGCCCCTCGCGGCTGATCAGCGGGTTGATGACCGTGAACAGCACGGCGATCGGGACGCCGACGAGCAGCGTGAAGCGCCCGACCTCGCGACCCACGCCGGCGGCCGGCGCCGCGACGAGGGCGGCGAGCAGGACCGCGGCCAGCACGAGCGGGTGCCAGCTGACGATCGCGGCCAGCGCCAGCGCGCCGCACCACACGCAGGCGACCGACGCGCGCGCCGCGTGCAGCGGGCTCGCCCGGCGCCGGTAGGTCATCGTTCGCCCCGGTCTCCCACCGGCAGCGGCACGCCGACGTCGTCGGCGATCGCCAGCGCGTAGTGGTTGCCCAGCGCGCCCTCCTCGAGCGCGCGGACGGCCGCCTGCACGCCGGCCTGGTCGGTGCCGGTGACGAACCACGTCGGCGGCTGGTCCTCCCACCGCGTCGCGGCGATCAGGCCGCTGCCCGGGCCGAGCGTGCGCGCCACCTCGCCCTGGGCGTCGAGGAGCTGCATCCCCTTCGCGTCGTCGGAGAAGCGCACGAACACGCCGGACGCCTGGACGCCGTCGTCGAGGAGCCGCGCGGCACGGTCGAAGCGGATCTTCTCCCAGGGGCCGACGAGCACCCGCAGGTTCTCGTCGCCGCCCTCGGTGCCGACGAGCGACTTGGCCGCGATCACGCCGACGTCGCCGAGCCGGCGGGCCACGTCGGAGCACGGGCCGGCGTCCTCCTGGCCGCGCACGCACTCGACGCGCGTGGTCCAGCGCTTGCCGTTGAGCCCGTGGAGGAACGGCTCGGGGTAGGAGCCGACGACGGCGGGGACGCGCTGCGCGGTCCCCCAGTCGCGGAAGTCCCACCAGATGCGGTCGCCGGCCCGCACCTCGGCGGAGGCCGAGCCGCGGTCGGCCTCGACGCCGTTGACGTAGTAGAACCAGTCGACCGGGCGACCGTCCTGCGTCCCGCCGGCGATCCCGTCGACGGACTGCACGAAGCCGCCGCCGTAGCGGGTCTCGACGTCGAAGTTGCGCTGCAGCAGGCGCATGATGCTCTCCGAGCCCTCGACCGGGCCCGGCCCGTACTGTCCCAGGGTCTGGGCGCCGAAGTCGCGGCTGACGACCAGCGAGACGTCGTCGTCGCCCTCCCCGCCGCCCAGGCCGCATCCGGCCAGCGCGATCGCGGCGGCGAGCACGGCCAGGACGGCGAGCGGACGAAGGCGGGACATCGCGATCCGAGGCTAGTGCCGGGGCCGCCGCGGCCGCGTTCCTGCCATGGTGCCCGGCGATGCGCCGCCTCCTGATCGTCCTGCTCACGGCCGCCCTCGCGCCGGCCACCGCCGCCGGCACCGCCCACGCCGAGCTCGCCTTCACCCCCTGCCCGGAGCCCGACCAGCAGGGCTTCGAGTGCGCGACGCTCGAGGTCCCGCTCGACCGCAGCGGCACGGTGCCCGGCACCCTGCGCCTGCGCGTGGAGCGCCTCGTCCAGGCCGTGCAGCCGGCCGGCGTGCTCATCAACGTCGAGGGCGGGCCCGGCGGCTCGGCCACCTGGCGCGCCCAGCAGTCCCGGCGCCTGTTCGCGCCCCTGCGCGACCGCTACCAGCTCGTGCTCGTCGACCCGCGCGGCATCGGGCTGTCCGAGCCGGAGCTGACGTGCTCGCCGGACGCCGGCCGGTGCGCGCGCGAGCTCGGCGACGCGTCCCGCTTCTACACGACCGCCGACAACGTCGCCGACCTCGAGGCGGTGCGCGAGGCGCTCGGCGCGCCGCGCCTGTTCCTGTACGGCACCTCGTACGGCACGTTCGTCGTCAACCAGTACGCGCGCACCCACCCCGACCGCACCGAGCGGATCGTGATGGACTCGCCGGTGCCGCTGGACGGCATCGACCCGCTCGGCGTCGAGACGGTCCACGCGATCGGGCCGATGCTCGCGTCCCTGTGCGCGGGCGGGGCGTGCGACGCGATCACCCGCCACCCGACCGCCGACACGGCGGCGCTGGTGCGGCGGCTGGAGCGCGCCCCCGCGCGCACGCGCGTGATCGACCCGTCCGGCCGCGCGCGGCGCGCCGCGCTGACGGCCTCCGAGGTCTACGAGGTCCTGCTCGCCGGCGACGAGAACGCCGCCCTGCGCGCCTTCTACCCCGGCGCCGTGCGCGCCGCCCTCGCCGGCGACGCGGCCCCGCTGGCGCGCCTGGCGGTGCTCGGGTACGACGAGTACACGCGGCGCCAGGTCAACCCGTCGATCTGGGCGCCGACGAACTGCACCGACATGCGCCTGCCGTGGCCGCGCGAGGCGCCGCGCCGCCAGCGGCGCGCGGACCTGATCGCCGCGATCGAGCGCGTCCCGGCGGCGCGGATCTACCCGATGACGCGCCAGGTCCTGGGGCAGAGCGCGTCGGCGTGGCCGTGCATCGCCTGGCCGGCGACGAGCCTCGACCGGGCGGTCACGACGGCCCCGCCGCCACCCGTCCCCGCGCTCGTGCTGTCCGGGCTGCTGGACCTGCGCACGCCGCCGGCCGACGCGCGCGACGTCGCCTCGGCGTTCCCGGCCGGGCAGCTCATGGCCGTGCCCAACCGCGCCCACGGCGTGCTGCGCACCGACGTGGCCTGCGGCCAGGAGGCGCTGGAGGCGTTCGTCGCCGGCCGGCCGGTCGGCAACCCGTGCGCGGACTCGCCGCCGCTGCTGGCGATCCAGCCGCGGCCGCCGCGGTCGCGCGCCGGGCTGGCGCCCGCGGCCGGGGTCGCGGGCGTGCGCGGGCGCACGGTCGCGGCGGTGCGCGCCACGGTGGCCGACGCGCTGGCGGTCGCCGTGGCGAGCGCCCCCAACGGCGGCGAGGTCGAGACGGGCGGGCTGCGCGCCGGCCGCCTGCGCGGCACGCGCGACGGCGCCACCGGGGCCGTCGACCTGACGCTGCGCGGCCTCGCCTACGTGCCCGGCGTGCGCGTGCACGGCCGCCTCCGCGGCGACGCCGCCGGGATCGCCGGGACGGTGCGCGTGCGCGCCCGCCGGGCGAGCGGGCGGCTGACGCTGGCCGCCGACGGCACCGTTCGCGGACGCCTCGGCGGCCGGGAGGTGTACGGTGGGGTTCGCCGATGACCGTCAACCTGACGCGCATCTACACCAAGCTCGGCGACGGGGGCGAGACGCACCTCGGCGACATGAGCCGCGTCCCCAAGACGCACCCGCGCATCGAGGCCTACGGCGCGATCGACGAGCTCAACGCGCAGATCGGGCTGGCGATCGCGACCGGCGACCTGCCGGGGCCCTACGCCGACTGGCTGCGGCGCATCCAGAACGATCTGTTCGACTGCGGCGCCGACCTGTCTGTGCCCGAGGATCCGGCCTCGGAGCGCGAGCGGCTGCGCGTGCTGCCCGAGCAGACCGCGTGGCTCGAGGCGCGCTGCGACGAGGTCAACGCGACGCTGCAGCCGCTGCGGTCGTTCGTGCTGCCCGGCGGCTCCCCCGCCGCCGCGCACCTGCACGTGTGCCGCACGGTCTGCCGGCGCGCCGAGCGCCGGGCGATCCTCGTCGAGGGGGCCAACCCCGAGGTCGTGCGCTACCTGAACCGGCTGTCGGACCTGCTGTTCATCCTCAGCCGCGCCGCGAACGCGGGCGGCGAGGAGCCCTTGTGGCAGCCCGGCCGCTTCCGGTAGTAGCGTCCGCCCTCCTATGGACTTCCCGCAGACGCACCACACCAACGACGGGCGCCCGGTCCAGGTGGACCGCGCCGAGGATGGGACGCTCACCTTCGTCGATGGAGACCTCGAGCTCGCGACCCTGACCCCGGCCGGCGGCGGGAGCTGGCAGCTTCGCCTGCGCGACGGCGAGGAGCGCGAGCTGCACGCCGCCCAGGACGACCCGCCCATCGCCGCCGTGATGGTGCAGATCGACCTGCGCGAGGACGAGGACGACGATCCGCTCGACCCGGGCGAGTGAGCCGATGATCGTCTCCGTCATCGTGCGCGCGCTGGCGCTCGCCGCGTTCGTGGGCCTCGGGATCGCGTGGATGGCCGATCACGACGAGACGGTCGGGACCCTGTGGGTGTGCTCGTTCGTGGTCGCCGCGGTCGTGACCCTCTGGTACGCGCTCAGCGACGAGGCGCGCGCGGGCGTGTCGCAGCTCGCCGACATGCTCCCCTGGCCGTCGAAGGAGCCGCGCGACTACCTCTGAGCCCCGGCGGCCGCGCGATCGGCGCGCGCCTCGGCGATCAGCATCCGCAGGTCGTGCGCGATGTCGCGCGCGGCCGCACGCCCGCCCGGGAACACGCCCCGCCGCCGGCCGCGCGCGTCGACGAGCCAGATGCTCGCGGTGTGCGTGCTGGTCTCGGGCCGGCCGGGGATCTGCGGCGCCACGAACCAGTCGTGCCACACCGGCTCCGGGCGGCGCTGCGAGCCGATCAGGTACGCGAAGCCGGCGGGCATGCGCTGGCGCTCCAGCCACGCGCGCACCGTCTCCGGGGTGTCGCCGCGCGGGTCGACGCTGACCGCGACGACGGCCGTCTCGCGCGCGGCCGGACCGAGCTGCGCGAGCGCGGCGCGCAGCTCCTGGCCGATCAGCGGGCACACGTCGCCGCACCGCGCGTACAGGAACGTCACCGCGAACGGCCGTCCGGCGAGCGCGGCCGTGTCGACGCGCTCGCCGCGGGCGCTGCGCAGCGCGATGCGCGGGGCGGCCGTGCGCTCCAGCCCGGCGGGGAGCGCGTCGGCGCGCAGGCCGTCGCCGCGCGCGGGCGGCGCGTCGTCGACGTGCGTGGCGACGACGTAGGCCACCACGCCGGCCCAGACCGCCAGCCCCGCGACGGCGCCGAGGACCAGCCGGCGCCGCCGCCACGGGCCGGCATGGTCACTCGGCGGGCGCATGCTCGCGCGCTCCGCCCCGTCAGCGGCCGGCGACGGCCGCGACGTACTCGGCGACGTCGCGGGCCGCGTCGCCGGACAGCAGGTCGGCGGGCATCTGGCCGTTGCCGCGCGCCCGGCCGTTGGCGATCGCGTCGAGGACGAGCTCCACGCTCGGGCGCATCGCGTCGAGGCTCGGCCCGGCCACCCCGGCCGCGTTGGAGGCCGCCAGCGTGTGGCAGCCGGCGCAGCTCAGCGAGAAGGCGCGCCGTCCGTCGACCTGCGCCGGCGTGAGCTCCTGCCCCGACGCGGTGGACTCGTCCATCCGGGTGCCGACCGCGATCACCACGCCGGGCACGACGAGCCCCAGCGCGACGTAGATCGCGGCGAGGGTCAGCGCCGAGCCCATCCGGGCCAGCCGCGGGTCCTCCTCGCCCCGCGCGCGCCGCCGGCGCACCGACAGGACGGCCAGGACCACGAGGCCGGCGCCGAGGACGGCCCAGAAGGCGACGGCGACCGCGATCTGATCCGTGCTCATCGCGACCTACCCGCCCCCGGCGGCCTGCGCCACGAACGCGGCGATCTGCTCGGCCTCGCCGCCCTGGGCCAGGTTCGCCGGCATCCCGCCGGCGCCCGACCCGCCGTTGCGGATCGCCGCGAGCACGCGCGCCTCGTCGGCCTTCAGGTCGTCGAGGTCGGGGCCCACCGCCCCGTGGCTGTCGGCCGCCGCGAGCGTGTGGCAGCCGCCGCACTTCGTGGCGAACGCCTGCCGCCCGGGGTCGGCCTCGGCGGCCGGGGCGGCGGCGGTCGTCTCGGTCTCGGCCGGGGCCGGGGCCGCCTGCTGCGTCGGCGTGCCGCGCTCGGCCTGGCGCTCGCCCTCGTCCTTGCCCAGCATCCACGCGAACACGATCAGCAGCGCCACCAGCGTCCCGATCCATGCGCCGAACGCCCACGCGCCGAGGCCGCCCGGCCGGCGTCCCGGCGGCGGGCCCGCGTCCCCGCTCGGCCGGTCGATCCCAGGGTCCGTCGTCATCCGTGCATCACCCTCCGACACCCCCAGCGAACAGGAAGCCCATCACCGCGGACAGCACGAAGATCGCCATCCCCGACACGCGCCCGAAGCGGACGCTCGCCCACCCGGTCAGGAGCCCGAGCGCGACGATCCCCCAGTGGAAGAGCACGTGCAGGAGCTCGTCGTCCTCGAGCGGCCCGTAGACGGCCGGCGTCATCACCAGCAGCATCGCCACCGGCGCCGCGATCACCAGCACGAGCGCCCACCACGTCCCGCCCGCCCGCGTCGGCCGCCGCAGCGCCAGATGCGACCCGAGCCCGAGCGCGACGAGCCCGCCGAGCAGGAACTGCGCGGCGTGCGCCAGGTGGTGCGCCGCGACCGAGCGCTCGGTGAGGTCGTTGACCGCGGGCAGCAGCGAGAGCAGGCACACGACGGCCAGGCCCGAGCAGGCGGCGAACCCCGCGTTCGTGGCGATCGGCGGCACGAGCGGGCGGGCCGGGGCGGCCGCCCGCGGCGGCGCGAGCGTCTCGGCCCGCCGACCGCGCGCCGCGAGCAGGAGTCGCGCGATCGTCGCCGCGAACAGCAGGAACGCCACGAGGACCAGGACGGCCCCGACCGAGCCGACGACGTCGTAGGCGTGCGTTCCGGGCGGATGCTCGGCGTAGCGGCGCGGGACCCCGAGCGCGCCCGACGCGTACCAGGCGCCGACGAACAGGTAGCCGCCGACCACGAGCAGCGCGGGCATCGCGATCGCCGCCGCGCGGGGCGCCGGCCGGCCGGCCGCGCGCTCGGCCAGGTGCGCGACGAACGCCATCGCCCACGTCATCACGCCCATCAGCAGGTACGTGTGGAAGTGCGCGGGCACCCACAGCGTGTTGTGCAGGCGGAAGTTGACCGGGATCAGCGAGTCGAGGACCGCGCCGACGCCGCCGACGGCCCAGCCGAGGAACCCCAGGTAGAACAGCGTCGAGGCCAGCGTCCAGCGGTAGCGCGAGCCCCAGATGAGCATCATGCCCGTGTAGATCGTGACCACCGCGACCGGCAGCGCCGCCGCCGAGGACGCGCCCATCGAGACGTACTGCGCCCAGCCGGGCTGCGCGAAGTCCATGTAGAGGTGGTGCGAGAACGCGGTCGCGACGAACGTCAGCGTCGCCAGCCAGCCGACGACGAGCGGCTTGGTCGTCTTCCAGGGCCGCCCCGCGTAGCGCGGCAGCAGCACGTAGATCGCGCCCGCGGCGAGGTAGATGATCAGGTTCGCGATCGTGTGGCCCCAGAAGTACGTCAGGTTCTTGGCCCACAGCGCGTCGATGACCACGCCCTCGTCGATCGTCCGGGTGAGCATGGCGACGACGATCGTCGTCCCGCCCACCCCCGAGATCAGCCCGTCCAGCGCGACGACCGTGGCGGCGATCGCCTGCGGCGGCGGCGCCTCGTCGGTGCGGCCCAGCAGGTACGGGATCCCGAGCGCGCCCGCCAGCCCGCCCCAGCGGTTCGTCGTCGCCGTGAACAGCTCGATGCAGTACAGGAAGAAGCCGGCGCCGACGAGCAGCATGCCGGCGAAGAACGTCGCGGTCGCCCACGTGGTCCACTGCCCGAGCGGATGGAACGGCAGCGGCGACAGGAACGTCCAGCCGGTCGCGAAGCCGCCGACGACGGCCGCGACGAGGACCAGCACGGCGCCGCCGACGATCCCCGCATACGCCCACAGCAGTCGGCGCGCGGACAGCTCGAGGACCGGCCGCAGCACGAACCACAGCGCGCCCATCATCACCAGCAGGGCGGCGACGAGCATCCCCGCCCCGTGCAGCGTCAGCAGCCGGTAGTACCAGTCGTCGGGGATCCCGACGACGTCGGCCTGCGACAGGCGCATCGTGATGCCGATCAGCATCATCACGAGGAACAGGACGAGGCCCGTCCCGCCCGTCAGCCAGCCGACGCGCCGCTCGACCGCGGTCGCGGGCGCGACGGCCGGCCCGGCCGCCTCGGGATGCGCGACCTCGACCGCGACGGCGCTCACGAGCCACCCCCGGCGGCGGGCGTCACGGTCAGGATCGCGTGCATCCGGTGGTGGCCGACGCCGCACAGCTCCAGGCACGACAGGAGGTACTCGCCGGGCTCGTCGAGCTCCACGTCGAGCGTGTTGACGTAGCCGGGCATGGCCTGGACCGAGCCGAGCATCTCGCCGCTGGGCGAGTAGATCCCCAGGCCGTGGTTGACGTCGGCCGACGTGACCGAGATCGCCACGCGCCCGGCGGGCACCGAGTCGGGCGTCAGCGTCCAGTAGTACTGCCCGCTGCCGATCTCGATCGCCCGCGCCTCGCCGTCGGGCGCGTCCGCCTTCGAGTAGGGCAGCAGGAAGAACGAGAGGCCGACGCCGACGGCGAGCACCGTGGCGAGCGCGGCGAACCACCAGGTGCGGATGCCGTAGCCGACGGCCTTGACCTGCTCGAAGGGCACGTCGCGGCGCGAGCTGCGCCCGATCGCGACGAACGCCGCGACGAGCAGGACCACGATCACCGCGAACAGGACGCCGAGCCAGATCTGCGGCTCGCCGTAGCTCAACTCCCTCACCCGCCGTACTCCACCGTCGTCCGCCCGGCGCTTCATCCGTCCCGCACCCGGTCCCCGGTCGGGAGGAAATCCCCAGCCGGACTGTGGAAAACCACGGATGCGCGCGAGGCGGGTCGCGTGCGCGTGGCGTCGTGCGCGCTACCGCTGGCCGGCCGCCGCGTCGGGCAGCCACGCGTGCAGCGGCGCCGGGCGACCGATCGCGTACCCCTGCGCGAGGTCGACGCCGAGGTCGCGCAGCACGTCGATCGTCGCGGGCGCGTCGACGTACTCGGCGATCGTCCGCTTGCCCAGGCCGCCGGCCACCTGCACGAGGCTGGACACGATCACGCGATCGTCCTGGCTGGCCACGAGGTGGCGCACGAACTCGCCGTCGATCTTCAGGAAGTCGAACGGCAGGTGCTTGAGGTAGAGGAACGAGCCGAACCCGGCGCCGAAGTCGTCCAGGGCGAAGCGGCAGCCGAGCGCGGCGAGGCGCTCGGCGAACACGCGCGCCTGGGCGATGTTCGACACGGCCGCGGTCTCGGTGACCTCGAAGATCAGCGCGCACGGGTCGACGTCGGCGTCGCGGATCTCGCGCTCGATCGTCTCCAGCAGCGAGTCGGAGCCGATCGAGCTGCCCGACAGGTTGACCTCGAGCACGAGGCCGGCGTCGGCGTGCTCGGCGAGCGTGCGGATCGCGCGCCGCACCACCCACGCGTCGATCTCGGCGACGAGCCCGTAGCGCTCGGCCGTCGGCAGGAAGCTGCGCGGCCCGACGAGCTGACCCTCGGGCCCGATCATGCGCAGCAGCAGCTCGTGGTGGACGACCTCGCCGGAGCGCAGGTCGAGGATCGGCTGGGCCAGCAGCGTGAAGCGATCCTCGTCGAGCGCGTGGCGGATGCGGTCCATCCAGGCCAGGCGCGCGCGGGTCTGCGAGGCGGCGCGGTCGCCGACGGCGTGGACGGCGTAGCGGTCGCGGCCGGCCTCCTTGGCGTCGTACATCGCCAGGTCGGCGTTGGCGAGCAGCTGCTCGCCGCGCTCGGTGTCGGCGGTGAACAGGGCGACGCCGATGCTCACCGTCGCCGCCCAGCCGCTGCCGCCGAGCGACTGGCGGCGCTCGCGGATCGTGCGCACGAGCTTGTCGGCGACGACCTCGGCCTGCTCGCGGTCGGCGCGGGGCAGCAGGATCGCGAACTCGTCGCCGCCGAGGCGCGCGACGCGGTCGGTCTCGCGGACGGTCTCGCGCAGGATGTCGGCGATCGACAGGATGAGCGCGTCGCCGGCGTGGTGGCCGAGGGTGTCGTTGACCGCCTTGAAGTGGTCGAGGTCGAGCATCAGCAGCGCGCCCTCGTCGCCGTACCGCTTGACGTGCGCGAGGTGGGCGTCGACGGCGCGCTCGAACGTGCGGCGGTTGCCGAGGCCGGTGAGCGGGTCGTGGTCGGCGAGGTGGCGGAGCTGCTGCTCGAAGCGGCGCTGGTCGGTGATGTCGAGGATCTGCGCCAGCAGCAGGCGCCGGCCGCCCGCGCCGGACCCCAGCGCGGTGGCGTGGACGGCGATCCACACCTCGCGGCCCTCGGCGTGCAGGGCGCGCGACTCGAAGCTGCAGCGCATCGTGCGGCCGGCGAGCAGCTCGGCGAGGTGCTCGCGCTGGGCGTCGGCGTCCTCGGGGTGCGCGCGGTCGGGGAGCTGGTGGCCGATGAGGTCGCGCGACGGGCTTCCGAGGATCCGGCACAGCTCGTCGTTGACCTCGACGAGGCGGCCGGCGGCGTCGAGCAGCGCCATGCCGACGGGGGCGTCCTCGAACGCGCGGCGGAAGCGCTCCTCGGCGGAGGTGCGCGCCCGCTCGGCCTCGGCGCGGGCGCTGACGTCGAGGCCGACGAGCAGCACGCGGCCGATGTCGGGGACCGGCACGGCCTGGAGCCAGAGCGTGCGCCCCGTGCGGCGGTCGCGATGGTCGAAGCTGACGTGCCGGCCGTCGCGAGCGGCGATGAGCGCGTCGCGGATCGGGGCGGTGCTCGGCTCGGCGTCGGCGATGTCGAACGAGGTGAGGCCGACGATGGCGTCGGCGCTGAGCCCCATGACGCGCAGCAGGCCGCCGCTGGCCTCGACGACGCGCAGGTCGGCGCTGTCGTGGGAGATCACGTACAGCTCGTCGAGGTGGTGCAGCAGCGCCTCGGTGGAGGAGGCGATCGCGTGGCGCTCGCGCTCGCGGACGTCGGCGAGCTCGCGCACGGCCGCGGTGGCGCGCACCACCTGGCGCGTCAGGAGCGTGACGAGGACGGTGACGACGACGCCGACGATGAGGGCCATCCAGCCCAGCCCGAAGGCGTGGCGGCTCGGGTCGGCCTCGACGAGGAACGTCCAGCGCTGGCCGCCGACGTCGAGGCCCTGCACCTGGGCGCCGTCGCCGGGCTCGCCGATCTCCACGACGGTCTTCCCGGACGCGCTGATCGTCAGCGCGGTCCCGGCGGGGAGCGTGCGCAGCAGCGCCGCGTGCAGGTCGCTGAAGCGGAACACGCCGACGCCGTAGCCGGTGAGCGCGCGGAGCCGCTGCTGACCGGTGGCCACGGGCGTGTCGGGGGCGTAGGCGGGCGCGTACAGGACGAGGCTGCTGCCGGCGCTCCCGGGGAGCTTCACCGGCTCGCTGAGCTGCGTCTGGCCGGTCTCGGCGGCGCGCTCGACGACCTCGGCCTGCCCCGGGAAGCCGAGCACGTCGAAGCCGAGCGCGAGCTGCGCCGGCTCGGGCTCCATGTAGGTGAGCGGCAGGTAGCGCGGCCGCCTCGGCGCGCGCTCGGGCAGCCCGCCGTCGTACCAGCGGATCGGCCGGCCCAGCCACTCCTCGAAGGTGCGGCGGTCGGAGCCGGGGATGATGTCGACCCAGCCCAGGCCCGCGGTGCGCTGGCCGGCGAGCAGCGGCTCGGTGAAGATCGCGAACTCCTCGGGCGTGACGCTCTCGCTGGCCCGGAAGAGGCTGCGCAGGCTGATGACCCGGTTCTCGAGCGAGCCGACCAGGGCCGTCGTGGCGTTCATGGCCTGCGTCGCGGCGGTGCGCTGCTGGCGCTCGTCGACGCGGCGATCGTCGGCGAACCCGGCCAGGGCGAGCAACGCGGTGATGACCAGCAGCACCGCGCCGACGACGTAGGGCAGCCAGCGTCGTGACAGCCAGGTCAGCACCGAACATGGATCGGCATCGCGACGGCGCGGCTTGATTCGCCGGGCGTCCAGGCGTTCTTCGTCGTGGACGGTCGTCCCGGGGGTGGGAGCGATCGTGCAGGCATAGCCTGCGCGATGGCTCCCACGTCGCCGTGCGCCCGGGTGGGCCGGGGAACGAGAAAGCCCCGCGGCTGCGGGGCTTTGCGAAGTACCGCTACCGGGATTCGAACCCGGGTTTCCGCCGTGAGAGGGCGGCGTCCTAGTCCCCTAGACGATAGCGGCGCAGATGCGACGGCTCAGGGTAGCAACGTGTGCGCGCGACGCTCGATCTCGGAGGCCACGCCGGCCGCCAGACCCTCGAGCAGGCGCACGTCGGACTCGGTCCAGCCGCGCGGCTCGTGGTCGACGACGCAGATGGTCCCGAGCGCGAGGTTGGCGCGGTCGAAGACCGGGACGCCGAGGTAGGCGACGACGCCGGCCTCGGCCGCGAGCGTCATGTCCCCCAGGAGCGGGTCGCGGCGCACGTCGGGGACGGCCATCGGCGCGCGGTCCTCCACGACGTAGCGGCAGAACGAGGCGTGCAGCGGGACCTCGCGCGCCTCGCGGTGCACGCCGTGGTCGGAGACCGCGTCGACGATCACGTGGCGGCGGTCGTCGATCAGCGACACCGCCGCGACGGGCGAGCGCAGCAGGTTCGCGGCGCTCTCGACGAAGCGCCGGAAGCCGCCGACCGCCGGGTCGTCGAGCAGGCCCGTCGCGTGCACCGCGGCGACGCGCCGCGGGTCGGCAGCCAGCGCCGGGGCGACCGGGCCGTCGTGGCGGCGCACGAGCTGCGCGAGCGCGCCGACCGGGTCCTCGGCGGGCGTGTCGCCGCGCAGGCCCGCGAGCGCGCCGAGGCGCAGGACCGCGGCGTCGCGGACGAACTGGGCGGCGCTGACCCCAGCGCCGGCCGCCTCGCGCTCGAGGACGGCCCACAGGTCGGGGCTGAAGCGGACGGTCGTCGCGTGCATCGGCATGCCCCGGTCATCGGCAGCCTGCTCCCGGATCCGCAACCGCCTCGCCAACAGGTGTCCACCATCGGACAGCCCGGGGGTCGAGCTGCCGAACGAATGCGACACCGGGAGGCACCCCGTCCCCAACCCCCGGAGGTCCCCGATGTCCCTCACCAGCCGGCACCACGACACGGCCGCCGTCACGATGCTCAAGCAGCGCCTTCAGAGCCTGGACGAGCACTGCCTCAACGACCTCGTCGGCGGCCTGCGCGCCATGGGCGAGGGCGACCTCACCGTGGAGGTCGCGGCGGTGACGACGCCGATCGAGGACGCCCGCGCCGGCGGGGAGATCGGCGAGCTCGTCACGCTGTTCAACTCGATGCTGGCCAAGGCCCAGGCCGCGCTGGAGGCCTACGACGCGGTGCGGCGCGAGCTGCAGGCCGCGCTCGGCGACCAGTCGTGCCTGGGCCCGCTGCAGGAGCGCCTCACGAGCCTCAGCGACCACTGCCTCGTCAGCCTCGGCGACGGCCTGGAGGCGATGACCCGCGGCGACCTCACGCGGGCCGCCGACCCGGTCACCGAGCCGATCCCGGCCGGCGGAGGCGCCAGCATCGGGTCGCTCGGCGAGACGTTCAACACGATGCTCGGGCGCGCCCAGGGCGGCCTGGGCGCCTACAACACGATGCGCGAGCAGATGGCGGCGATGATCGGCGAGATCGGCAGCACGTCGGCCGCCGTGGCCGGCGCGTCCGAGCAGATCTCCAGCACCGCGGCCCAGACCGGGGCGGCGGTCCAGGAGATCGCCAAGGCGACCGTCGACGTGGCCGCCGGCGCCGAGCGCCAGGTGAAGATGGTCGGCGACACGCAGGAGCTGTCGCACGAGGCCACGCGCCTGGCCGCCCACGCCCACGAGGTCGCCGACCAGGGCGTGCAGATGACCGGGCAGATCGCGTCGATCGCCGACCAGACGAACCTGCTGGCGCTGAACGCGGCGATCGAGGCGGCCCGCGCCGGCGAGCACGGGCGCGGCTTCGCCGTCGTCGCCGACGAGGTCCGCAAGCTGGCCGAGTCGGCCGCCAGCACGGTGCGCGAGACCGAGGCCGCGTTCACGCGGCTGGCCGACGGCGTCACCCAGGTCGCCGGCGTCGTCGAGCGCATCGAGGCCGCCACGACGGACGTCCGCGGCGTCGCCGAGGACGCCAGCGCCGCCACCGAGCAGGTGTCGGCGTCCGCCCAGCAGTCGTCGGCATCGACCCAGGAGGTCGCCTCGGCGGCTCAGGAGCTGGCCGTGCGCGCCGGCGAGCTCGACGCGCTCGTCGGCCGGTTCACGGTCGCCTGAGCGCGACCCGCGACGGCGCCGGCGCTCAGCCCCGGGAGCGCAGCGCCGTCGCGAACGCCGACGCCATGCGGCCGTAGCCGGTCGCGTTGGCGTGGATGTTCGGTCCCACCGGCGGCGGCGTGCACATCCACGTCCACGCGCAGATCGCGACGACGGCGACCGGCGCGGTCCCGCCGCCGGGGAGGGTCGTCGTCTGCGTGAGCGGCACGTCGCTGCGCATCGCGCGGTCGACCCGCGCGACCGCGATCCCGGACGTGCGGAAGGCGGGGATGATCGCCGTGCGGTTGATGTTCTCCGCGAGCTCCTGGGAGGCCGCCGCGACCGCCTGCTCGGCCGGCCCGTCCAGCCACTTGGCGACGTACGGGTTGTAGAGCGTGGCGCCCGCGATCCGGGTGCGCGGCGAGGCCGCCGCCTTCAGCCGCCGCGCGATCTGCGGCAGGTCGGTGGCGATCGCCTGGGTCCCCTGCGTGACGCAGGCCAGGTCGATCCCGCCGCCCGTCGCGCAGCTGTCGAGGTCGTTGGGACCGATGTCGATCGTCACGTAGGCGACCCGCGCGCCGTGCCTGCGCAGGAAGCGCTCGGCGTAGGCGAGCTGCGAGGTGGACGGCGAGGTGTCGCCGTAGGGCAGGCGCCGCGGCGGCGTGCAGCCGGGCACGTCGTCGACGCCGGGCCCGCCGTTCATGAACGAGCCGGTCGTCGCCCCGCCGCAGCCGGCCTTCACGAGGCGCAGCCCGGGCGTGGTCCGCCGCAGCCGCTCGAAGAGCTGGTCGGCGTAGCCCTGGCGGGTGTTGGCGAGCGCGGCCTCCTGGCCGGGATGCGCGGCCGGGCCGGGCTGGACGCCGACCGACAGCGAGTCGCCCAGCGCGAGGTAGTACCGCGGCTTGGGCTTCGCCGCGAGCGCGGGCGAGGTGACGATCAGAGCGCCGGCGAGCGCCGTCGCGAGCCAGACCAGGAAGCGCATTGCGCGAGCCTATGCGGCGCCCGCGCGCCGGGGCAACCCCGGGTCAGTGGCGCCCGGGGCGCCACTCGCGCATCGCGCACAGGACGCCCTCGATGCCGAGCGCCGGGACCGGCAGCGGCTCGGTCGTCTCGCGCGCGGGACGCAGCCCGTCGAGGACGACGCCCAGGACGCGGCGCCAGACCTCGGGGTCGACCTCGCCGGCGTAGTCGACGACCGCGCCGAGCGCCACCTGGATGAGCGGCACGTCGGTGGCCTCGACGTCGGCGCGCAGCGCGCCGGCCGCCTTGGCGCGGTCGACGAGCTCGGTCACGAGCGGGACGAGCGCGTCGCGGGCGCGCTCGATCTCGGCGTGGCCGCGGTTCGTGCTCAGCAGCAGCTCCTTCAGGCCGCGGTCGCTCGACTGGCGGCCGCACATCTCGGTGATGAAGGTGACGAACCCCTCCCACGGGTCGTCCATCGCCAGGCACCGCTCGACGAGCTCGACCATGCCGGCCATCTCGTCCTCGAACAGCGCGTCGATGAGTTGGTCCTTGTCGGGGAACCGCCGGTAGACGGTCCCCACCCCCACGCCCGCGGCGCGGGCGATGTCGTCCATCGAGACGTCGAGGCCGCGCTCGGCGAACACGGCGCGGGCCGCGGCGAGGATCCGCTGGCGGTTGCGCTCCGCGTCGCGGCGCAGGGGCCGCTCGACTTCTGTGCTCATGGACACAAGTCTACAAAGAAGCGGAAGACAGTCCTCCACTTAGCTGCTATCGTGCCGCCGAAGTTGAGAACGCCCCTCCACTTCTGGATCGAGGACTGCCCCGCATGACCGCCGACACGCACAACCCCCACCACGCGCGCCGCTGGTGGATCCTCGCGATCCTCGGCATCGCCCAGCTCATGGTCGTGCTCGACGCGACCGTGGTGAACATCGCGCTGCCGTCCGCGCAGGAGTCGCTGGCCTTCAGCGACGACAACCGTCAATGGATCATCACCGCGTACGCGCTGGCGTTCGGCTCGCTGCTGCTGATCGGGGGCCGCATCGGCGACCTGTTCGGCCGCCGCCAGGTGTTCATCGGCGGGCTGCTCGGCTTCGCCGTCGCGTCCGCGATCGGCGGCGCCGCGCAGAGCTTCGGCGTGCTCGTCGCCGCGCGCGGCCTGCAGGGCGTCTTCGGCGCGCTGCTCGCCCCGGCCGCGCTGTCGCTGCTGACGACGACGTTCACCAGCCCGGGCGAGCGCGGCAAGGCGTTCGGCATCTTCGGCGCGGTCGCCGGCGCCGGCGGCGCCGTCGGCCTCCTGCTCGGCGGCGTGCTCACCGAGTACCTGAGCTGGCGCTGGGCGATGTACGTGAACCTGTTCTTCGCGATCCCCGCCGCCCTCGGCGCGCTCGCGCTGATCCGCTCGCAGGCGCACCCGGACCGCCCGCGGCTGGACATCCCGGGCACGATCACGGCCAGCGCCGGCCTGTTCGCGATCGTCTACGGCTTCTCGCAGGCGGAGACCCGCGGCTGGGGCGACGGCGTCACGGTCGCCTTCCTGGCCGCCGGCGTCGCGCTGCTCGTCGCGTTCGTGTGGCTGCAGACGCGCGTCGCCGCGCCGCTCGTGCCGCTGCGCGTGATCCTCGACCGCAACCGCGGCACGTCGTACCTGGCGATGGGCATCGCCGGCGCCGGGATGTTCGGCGTGTTCCTGTTCCTGACCTACTACCTGCAGCGCACGCTGGGCTTCTCGCCGGTCACGACCGGCCTCGCGTTCCTGCCGCTCGCGGGCGCGGTGATGGTCAGCGCCACGACGGCCACCGCGATGCTGGTGCCGCGCTTCGGCCCCCGCCCGCTGGTCACGCTCGGCATGGGGCTGGCCGCGGTCGGCATGGTCCTGCTCGCGCAGCTCGGCGTCGACTCCGCCTACGCGAGCGACGTGCTGCCGGCGCTGATCCTGATGGGCTCCGGGATGGGCCTCATCTTCGCCCCGGGCATGGCGATCGGGACGCTCGGCGTCGCCGCGCACGACGCCGGCATCGCCTCGGCGCTGCTGAACGTCGGCCAGCAGGTCGGCGGCTCGCTGGGCACCGCCCTGCTGAGCACGCTGTCGGCCAGCGCGGTCGCCTCGTTCGCGGCGGGCAAGGCGGCCACCCCGGCGGTCGCCGAGCAGGCCGCGGTGCACGGCTTCACCACCGCGTTCTGGTGGGCCGCGGGCATCTTCGCGGTCGGCGCGATCGTGTCGGCGGCGATGTTCCGCAGCGGCGCGCCGGAGGTCGAGCCGGGCGCCGAGCCGGTGCTCGCGCACTGAGGCGGCAACGGGCGCGCGGGGACGCTACCCTGCATGCCCGTCCCGCGGATGTGGCGGAATTGGTAGACGCGCAGGCTTCAGGTGCCTGTGTCCTTCGGGACGTGGAGGTTCGAGTCCTCTCATCCGCATCGCACGCCCCGTCTGATCAGAACTGGTCAGGCGGGGCGATTCGCCGTTCTGGGGCCAATTCTCGCGGCCGGCCTGTCCCCCGTTCAAAACGGGGACGCTTGATGGCGGTGCCCCGCCGTCGTGACGGGAGGCGCATGTGTGGTCCTACCCCCAGTAGAAGGAGTACCGGTACTTGCCGCGCACATGGAACCGGCCGGTGTCCTCCGTCCCGTCTGTCATCTCGGTGTAGCAGCGCATGCGCCGATACCCCTTAAGACCAGACGGGGTGCGAACCCAGCGTCCGCGGCCGTAGCAGTAGGCGGCGTAGATGCCTTCGTAGTCAGCCACGAGAGCAGCCTCTGCTGCGTCCTCCGACCAGTACCAGGCGGCTTCAGCTTCGGTCGCCGCGACGGCTAGGACGATCGCGGTCGCGACCGCCACGATGATGGCGCGCATCGATCCTCCGTGTCTTGAGCGTGACGTTCTCCGTCCCCTCCCGCAGCAGCACCGTCGCCCGGTAGCGGCGCTTCTTCGTCCGCCAGGCGGCCGTGCAGGTGAGCGTCGGGCTCCTCTCCCCCGCGGGCGGCGGGGTGTACTCGCACGTCGCCTCCCCCCGGTAGTGCCGATACCGGCCGGCGAGGATCTGATCGGCCCGGTGCTCGGCGCCCTGGACGATTACCAGCTCCTGGTCCGGCGTGATCGGGGCGATCCCCGGCGGCACCGGCGAATCGGGCGGCTTCGTCGGCGGCAGGCACGGCTCGTATCGCACGTCATCGAGGAGCGGGTACATCAGGTCTGCCGGATCGTCGGAGTGCCTGAACCCGGCGAGATGCCCGAACTCGTGCGTCACGGCGACGCACAACCCGTACCCCCAGCCCGGCTGAAGCAGCACCGGCTTGAGCACCACGAGGCACCGGCCGGCGAAGGTGGCAGCCGCGCCGAGGCTCCCTTCCGGGGCCCCGGCTGGCAGGGTGTCGGTGATCGCGATCTCTTCGCGGCCGGCGCACGGACTGTCGGGCCAAGCGGCGCGGGCGGTCGGGAGGATTTGCCCGAACTCGGGGTAGGTGTCCGCCGGACGGAAGGCGGCGAGATCCTGCGCGCCCGCGGGCGCGCAGGCGATGGTCGCGGCGAGCCCGGCAAGGACGATCGTTCGACGCACGGCCCTCCTCCATGAACGTGGCCGAGGAGAACCTAGACGAGATCGGCACGTGGCGCGAGCCACGCATCCGCAGACGCGACCGGGCCCCGGCAGACGCCGGGGCCCGCGTCGTCTCAGGGCACGAGCACGAGCTTGCCGACCGTCCGCCGGGCGCGCAGGTCCTCGTGGGCCCGGCGGGCGTCCTCCAGCGGGTAGGTCCCGCCGACGATCGGCTCGAGCTCGCCGGCGAGCACGGCGCGCAGCAGGTCGTGCATGGCGGCGCTCATCATCTCCGGGCGCTGCAGCACGCGCGCCAGCCAGAAGCCGACGACGCCGACGCTGCGCACCATCAGGTGGCCGGGATCGACGGGCGGAGCCCCGGCCCGGCCGGCCTGGCCGAAGTGGACGAGCCGCCCGAACGGCGCGAGCGCGGCGAGGCTGGCGGCGAACGTGTCGCCGCCGACCATCTCCAGCACGACGTCGACCCGCGCGCCGTCGTTGGCCTCGCGCAGCGCGGCCGTGAGGTCCTCGGCGCCGGCGTCGACGACGGCGTCCGCGCCCAGCCGCAGCGCCAGCGCGCGCTTCTCCTCGGTGGAGGCGACGGCGATCACGCGGCCCGCGCCGAAGCGCCGGGCGAGCTGCACGGCGAGCGTGCCGACACCACCGCCGGCCGCGTGCACGACCACGCTCTCCCCCTCGCGCAGCTGCGCGCTCGTGCGCAGCAGATGCCACGCCGTCGTGCCCTGCAGGACGAGCGCGAGCGCCTCGCCGTCGCCGACGCCGTCGGGCACCTCCCACATCGCCTGCGGGGCGGCGAGCGCGCGCTCCGCGTAGCCGCCGCCGGGCAGCAGCGCGACGACGCGCCGCCCGTCGTCGCGGACGCCGACGACCTCCGCGCCCGGGATCAGCGGGAGCTGGGCCGGCGCGAGGTAGGTGTTCTCGGCCTGATGGGTGTCGGCGTAGTTGACGCCGGCCGCCTCGACGTCGAGGACGACCATCCCGTCGGCCGGCACGGGGTCGGCGACCTCCCGCAGGACGAGCACCTCGGGTCCGCCGAACTCCGTGATCTGGATCGCGCGCATGGCGGGATCATCCCCCACGCGCGCGGCGGGAGCGCCCGCCCACCGGGGGCGGACGCTCCACGGCGCGGATCGATCAGTCCATCGAGATGAAGAACGGCGTGCTCACCGCGGTGTTGGTGACCGCGGAGGTGATCACGACCGTGACCTGCGTGTTGCTCGGGCAGGTGCCGAACTGGCCCAGCACGGCGTTGGCGACCATCGCGCCGGAGAACGTGTGGACCGGGGTGACCTGGACGTTGTTGGGCTGCGAGGCCAGGCCGAAGATGCAGTAGCCGCCGACGGCCGGGTTGCTGACGTTGGCCGAGCTCATGCCCTGCGCGTTGGTGACGCTGCCGTTGGCGGCGACGAGGCCGAAGGCGACGCCGGCGCCGGTGCCGGGAGGACCCTGCGGGCCGGCGGGGCCCTGCGGACCGGCCGGGCCCTGCGGGCCGGCGGGCAGCGAGCCACGGCGGAAGTCGGCCGCGGTCAGCGAGCCGTTGCGGACCTTGGCGCTCGTCACGGCGTTGTTGGCGAGGCGCGAGGTCGTGACGGCGCCGCGCTTGATGTCCCGCGTGCTGATGGTGGCCGCGGCGTACGAGGTGCCACCCAGCGCGATGAACAGCGCGAGGTAGGCGGCCACGGTGCCGTGGCGCGGACGGCGAAGACGCATGGGGGTTGAGTCCTCCTGACGGATGATGGTGTGACCCGGATCGAACCGGTGGCCCGGCCTGACTTCAACCCCAACACGCCGAGTCCTGCGAAGTTCTGTCGAGTTGACATTCCTATTGGTATCCGGATACTCGTCGGTATGCCGACGACGTCCTCGCTGCCGCCCGGCCCGCGCGCCCCCCGCGCGGTCCAGTCCCTCGCCTGGCTGACCCGTCCCGTGCCGTTCATGGAGCGCTGCCACCGCCGCTACGGCGACGTGTTCACGGTCCGCGTCGCCTACGAGGGCACCTGGGTCTTCCTCGCCCACCCGGACGCGGTCAAGGAGGTCTTCACCGGCGACCCGAAGGTCCTGCACGCCGGCGAGGCCAACCGCGTCCTGCGTCCCTGGCTGGGCGCCAACTCGGTGCTGCTGCTCGACGACGACGAGCACATGGCGCAGCGCAGGCTGCTGCTGCCGCCGTTCCACGGCCGGCGCATGCAGCGCTACGAGGCGCTGATGACCGAGCTCGCCCGCCGCGCGGTCGAGCGCTGGCCGGCCGGCGAGCCGATCGCGCTGTGGCCGCACATGCAGGCCGTCACGCTGGAGGTGATCGTCCAGGCGATCTTCGGCGAGAGCGGCGGGCCGCGGATGGACCGCCTGCTGGCCGCGCTGCGCGAGACCGCCGAGTCGACCACGAGCTGGCGCACGATGCTGAAGATGGCCTCGCTGGGCCCCGACCGCATCGCCGCCAGCGAGGCGTTCCAGCGGCGGATGGCGCCGGTCGACGCCATCGTCTACGAGACGATCGCCGCCCGCCGCGCCGAGCACGAGGGCGGCGGCGAGCGCGACGACATCCTCTCGCTGCTGCTCGACGCGCGCCACGAGGACGGCTCGCCGATGAGCGACCTGGAGCTGCGCGACGAGCTGATGACGCTGCTGCTCGCCGGCCACGAGACGACCGCCACGTCGCTGTCGTGGGCGATCGAGCGGCTCGTGCGCCACCCCGACGCGCTCGACCGCCTCGCCGACGGCGACGACGACTACCTCGACGCGGCCGTCAAGGAGACGCTGCGCCTGCGGCCCGTGCTGCCGATCGTGGTGCGCAAGACGAAGGCGCCGGTGCGCGTCGCCGGATGGGACTTCCCGGCCGGCGTGACGCTGACGCCGTGCATCCACCTGATCCACCGCCGCCCGGACGTGTACCCCGAGCCGCACCGCTTCCGCCCCGAGCGGTTCCTGGAGCAGCCCGCCGGCACCTACACGTGGATCCCGTTCGGCGGCGGCGTGCGCCGCTGCCTGGGCGCGTCGTTCGCCCAGTTCGAGATGAAGGCGATCCTGCGCGTCATCGCCCGCGAGCGGCGCCTCGCGCCGGTGCGGCCGCAGCGGGAGCGGGTGCGCCGCCGGGCGATCACGCTCACGCCCGACCGCGGCGCGGAGGTGGTCGCGTGGCCCGCCTGACCCGCAAGGAGCGCCAGGCGCACACGCGCCGGCGCCTCGTCGACGCCGCCGCCCACGTCGGCGCGCGGCGCGGCCTCGCCGCCGCGTCGCTGGACGAGGTGGCGCAGGAGGCCGGCTACACGAAGGGCGCCGTGTACGCGAACTTCGCCTCCAAGGAGGAGCTGTTCCTGGCGGTCCTCGACGAGCGCTTCGCCGAGCGGCTGGCGCAGATCGAGCGCCTCTTCGGCTCCGACGCCAACCCGACCGTCCAGGCCGCCGAGGCCGGCGCCGAGCTGTCGCGCGCGATGGCCGCCGACCGCGACTGGCAGCGGCTGTTCCTGGAGTTCGCCGTGCACGCCGCGCGCGACGCCGCGTTCCGCGAGCGGCTGACCGCCCGCTACCGCACGCTGCGCGAGCGGATCGCGGCGATCCTCGAGCGGCGCATGCGCGAGACCGGCATGACCGCGACCGTGTCGCCGGCCGACCTGGCGCTGATGACGTTCGCGATGGCCAACGGCGTCGCGCTCGAATCGCTGCTGGAGCCCGAGGCGGTGCCCGACGACCTGCTCGCGCGCATGTACGCGATCCTCGCCGCGGGCGCGGCGCGCCGCGACGAGGGCTGATCGCGTCTACGCGTCGAGGATCGCGACGACCCGCGACGGCGCCGCGCTGGCGCCGGCGATCCGCAGCGGGAAGCAGGCGACCGTGAAGCCGGTCGGCGGCAGCGCGCCGAGGTTGGCCAGGCGCTCCATGTGCGAGTACGCCCGGCCGATCTGGTGGGCGGCCCAGAACACGCCCGGCTCGTCGCGCGCCAGCGCCTCCTCGGCCTCGAGGTTCAGCGGCCGGTCCCAGCCCCACGCGTCGATGCCCATCGTGTGGATCCCCTGGTCGACGAGCCACTCGGTCGCCTCGGGGGTCACGCCGGGGCCGCGGACGATGTAGTCCGGGTCGCGGTAGTGGGCGTCGCAGCCGGTGTGGACGAGCACGATGTCGCCGGGCCTCAGGTCGTGGCCGGCGGCGGCGATGCCCGCCTCCATCTGGTCGCGCGTCACCGCGTCGCCGTCCTCGCGGCCGGTCGCGTCGACGACGACCCCCGGCCCGAAGAAGCGCTCCAGCGGGATCTGGTCGATCGTCGGCGCCGGCTCGCCGTCGGCGGTCGAGTTGTAGTGGTAGGGCGCGTCGACGTGGGTGGCGTTGTGGGTGCCGACCGACAGCCGCTCGACCGCCCACCCCTCGCCGTCGCGCAGCAGCCGCGCCGGAACGCCGAACAGCTGCTCGATCTGCGCCGCGCCGGCCGCGTGGTCGGCGTACTCGACGTCGGTGCGCAGGAAGTCGGGGTACTCGGGCGGGTCGGCGACGATCGGGTGCGACAGGTCGACGATGCGCATCAGCGGCGAACCTTGTCGGCCGCCGCGTGCAGGAGGTGCTCGGCGCGACGCACGAGCTTCACCCGCGGGCGGCCGTGCGGCTCGCCGAGCGCGCGCTCGTGCGCGTCGATGAGCTCCCACCCGGCGTAGTCGACGACCTCGACGCCGCGCTCCTCGAGCGCCTCCAGCAGCGTGTCGGGCTCGACCGACGGCTCCGGCAGGCGCCCGGCCTGCAGGTCCTCGACGAGGCGGTCGACGGTCTCCTGGGCGCACTTCTTGTTCGTGCCGATGACGCCCGACGGCCCGCGCTTGACCCACCCGGCCGTGTACACGCCGGGCAGCGGGTCCTCGGTGCCGACGTGCGTGATCCGCCCGCCGCTGTTGTGGAACGTGCCGCGCTGCTCGTCGAACGGCACGCCCGGCATCGGGGTGCCGCGATAGCCGATCGAGCGCAGGACGAGGTCGCACTCGATCAGCTCGGTCTCGCCGGTCGGGCGGGCGCTGATGCGGCCGTGCTCGTCGGCGACCAGCTCGTTGCGGACGACCCGCACGCCCTCGACGCGGTCGCCGCCGACGATCTCCACCGGCGAGACGCAGAAGCGCAGCACGATCCGGCGGCGCTTGCCCCCGGGCGCGCGGCGGCTGTAGTCGGTGACGATCTCGACGTTGTTGCGGGCGGTGACGTCGGCGGCGTCGGACTCCAGGAAGGCGCGGCTGGCCGGGTCGAGCTCGACGTCGGCGGGGTCGACGATCACGTCGGCGTCGGCGAGGTCGGCGAGCTCGCGCAGCTCCGGGTTCGTGTAGGCGGCCTGGGCGGGCCCGCGGCGGCCGAGGACGACGATCTCCTCGATGCGGCTGTGCTCGAGCGCCTCGATCGCGTGGTCGGCGGTGTCGGTGGCGCGCAGCTCGTCGACGTCGAGCGCGAGCATGCGGGCCACGTCGAGCGCGACGTTGCCGTTGCCGACGACGACGGCGCGGCGGCCGCTGAGGTCGAACTCGTGGTCGCAGTAGTCGGGGTGGCCGTTGTACCAGGCGACGAACTCGGTGGCCGCGTGCGACCCGGGCAGGTCCTCGCCGGGGATCCCGAGGCGGCGGTCGGCGGCGGCGCCGCAGGCGTAGATCACCGCGTGGTAGGCCGACGTCAGCTCCTCGTGGGAGAGGTCGGTGCCGATCTCGACGTTGCCGTGGAAGCGGAAGCCGGGCTTGCGCGCGGTCTTCTCGTACACGCGCGTGACCGACTTGATCTTCGGATGGTCGGGGGCGACCCCGTAGCGGACGAGCCCCCAGGGCGTGGCGAGGCGGTCGAAGACGTCGGCGGTGGCGGAGATCTCCCCGTGCGACAGGAGTTGGCCCGCCGCGTAGAAGCCCGCCGGGCCGGAGCCGACGATCGCGACGCGCAGGGGGTTCTCGGGAGTGCCGACGGTCTGAGCCATATTCCGATCCGCTTTGACGTGAATAAGGGGACCCGAAGGCTAGCGGTCAGGCTGTCGCCCCGGGATCGCCCGCCGCGGCCCGCCGCGGGTCGAACGGCGCGACCACGTCCGGGAGCCCGTCGCCGGCGGCCAGCGCGGCGATCGCCTCACCCGCCAGCGGGGCGTGGATGATGCCGCCGCGGCCGTGGCCGGTGGCGACCGCGAGGCCGTCGATCGCCGACGCGCCCACGTACGGCAGGCCGTCGGGGCTGGCGGGCCGCAGGCCGCAGCCGACCGAGGCGACGCTCAGCTCGGCGAGCGCCGGCAGCACGCGCGTCCAGGTGGCGAGGATCTCGTGGATCGCCGCGACCGCGGGCAGGCGCACGTAGCCGGCGTCGCGGACCGTCGTGCCGACCCAGGCGACGCCGTCCGCCCGCGGGGCGGTGGAGCCGCGCCGGCCGCGCACCGTCCGCGACACCGGCGGGCGCTCGGGGTCGCCCTGCACGAGCACGTACTCGCCGACGAGCGGGCGCACCGGCGGGCGCGCCTCGGCCGGCAGCCACGCCGCCTGCGACGACCACGCGCCGCAGGCGAGCACGGTCAGCGGGGCCAGCCGCTCGGTGCCGTCGGACAGGCGGACGCCCTCGACCGGGCCGTCGCCGCCGCGGATCGCCGACAGCGGCTCGACGCCGATGTCGATCTGGACGCCCGCACGCGTGCACGCGCGCGCGAGCCGGGCCAGCAGGCGGTCGGTGTCCACCTGGGCCTCACCGGGCACGAGCAGGCCGGCCTCGACGCCGCGCAGCCCCGGCTCGGCCTGCGCGCACGCGTCCGCGTCGAGGCGCTCGAAGGCGACGCCGGCCCCGGCCAGTGCGGTCGCGATCTCCTCCAGGGCGGCGGTCTCGGCGGTGTCGAGCGCGATGTGCAGCGCCCCCTCCCGGCGCAGGCCCACGGGACCGTCGGCGGCCTGCTCGAGCTCGAGCGCGAAGTCCTCCCAGGCGTCGAGCGCCGCGCGCGTCGCCGTCCCCAGCGGTCCCGCCCACTCGTGCGGCTCGGCGGGGCCGAGCAGGCCGGCGGCCGCCGTCGAGGCGCCGACGCCCGGGCGCTCGCGCTCCACCACGCACACCGTCAGGCCCCGTTGCGCCGCCCGCCACGCGACGCTGAGCCCGACGACCCCTGCGCCGACCACGAGCAGGTCGAAGCTGTCCGGCATGGTGGGAACGCTACGGGAAGCACTACCGTCGTGGCGTGACCTCGACCGCGGTCCCCGACGTGTTCGACCCCGCCCGGTACGCGACGTTCCGCTTCGAGGGCTGGCGCTTCGACGAGGCGACCGCGACCGCGACGCTGCGCTACGCGCTCGACGACGCGCTCGTCTTCGAGGAGCGCATCGAGCTGCCGCCGGGGGCGCCGCCGCTCGATCCGGCCCGGCGCGCCGCGCTGGACGCCGTGCTGGAGCTGCTGCACCAGGTCGCCGGCGTCAGCTACTGGAAGGCGGCCGCGCCGCCCGCGCTGGAGATCGGCCCGCTCACCGAGCGCCGCGCCCGGCTGCTCACCGACGTCTACGTGCAGGGTCTGGGCGAGTACGCCTACCGCAACGGGATCGACGTCGCCGGGCGCATCCATTTCGCCGGCGAGCCCGGCCGCGCGGCCGCGCCGGTCGCGCTCCCCGCCACCGGCCGCTCGCTCGTCCCCGTCGGCGGCGGCAAGGACTCCGTCGTGGCGCTGGAGACGATGCGCGCCGCGGGCGCCGACGTGACGCTGTTCTCGGTCGGCGACGCGACCGCGATCGCCGCGACCGCGCAGGTCGCCGGGCTGCCGCGCCTGATCGCGCGGCGCACGATCTCCCCCGCGCTGCTGGCCGCCAACGCCGCGGGCGCGCTCAACGGCCACGTGCCGGTCACCGCCGTCGTGACGCTGATCGCGCTGGCGACCGCGGTCCTGCACGGCCTCGACGAGGTCGTGCTCGCCAACGAGCGCTCGGCCTCCCAGGGCAACCTGCGGTGGCGCGGCATCGAGGTCAACCACCAGTGGAGCAAGGGCCTGGCGTTCGAGCGCGCCCTGCGCGACGTGCTCGCCCACGAGGTGACGCCGTCGGTCGACGTGTTCTCGCTGCTGCGCGGCGCCTCCGAGCTGGGGATCGCCCGCGCGTTCGCCGCGCTCCCCGCCTACCACCACGCGTTCACGAGCTGCAACGCCACGTTCCGCCTCGACGAGCGCCGCCGCGCGGCGACCTGGTGCGGCGACTGCCCGAAGTGCCGGTTCGTGTTCCTCGCGCTCGCGCCGTGGCTGGAGCCGCAGGCGCTGCGCGGCATCTTCGGCGCCGACCTCCTCGACGACGCCGGCCAGACCGCCGACTTCCTGGCGCTGTGCGGCTTCGAGGAGCACAAGCCGTTCGAGTGCGTCGGCGAGCGCGAGGAGTCGCTCGCCGCGTTCCGGCTGCTGGCCGCCGACCCGCGCTGGGCCGACCACGCCGTCGTGCGCGCCGCGCGCGAGCGGATGCTGCCCGCCGTCGGGCCGGACGTCGGCGACCCGGAGACGGTGCTCGCGCTGTCGGACGAGCACGAGATCCCCGCGCGGCTGGTGCCCGCCGTCCATGCGCGTCTCGGCGCTTGAGGGCGCCCGGGTCGGGCTGTGGGGCGCGGGCCGCGAGGCCGCGTCCGTGTTCCGCGCGCTGCGCGCGCCGGCCACCGTCGTGGTCGCCACCGACGCGCCGGTCGACGCGGCCGGCCGGGCCGCGTTCCCGGGCGCGACGTTCGCCGACGGGCCAGACGCGTGGCGCGAGCTGGCCGGGTGCGACGTCGTCGTGCGCTCCCCGGGGATCAGCCGCTACCGCGACGACGTGCGCGCGCTCGCGGCGGCCGGCCCGGCGCTGACGACCGCGACGAACCTGTGGTTCGCCGAGCACGGCGACGAGCCCGTGATCGGGATCACCGGCACGAAGGGCAAGTCCACGACCGCCTCGCTCGTGCACCGGCTCGTCACGGCCGCCGGCGCGCGGGCCGAGCTGGCCGGCAACATCGGCCGGCCGCTGCTCGACGCGCTCGCGCCGGCCGACCCGCCGGACGTGTGGGTGGTCGAGCTGTCCAGCTACCAGCTCGCCGACCTCGAGCGCTCGCCGCGCGTGGCCGTCGTCGTCAACCTGTTCCGCGAGCACCTCGACTGGCACGGCAGCGAGGAGCGCTACCTGGCCGACAAGCTCAACCTGCTGGCCCACGGCCCGCGGGTGGCGGTGCTCAACGGGCGCGACGCGCGGCTGCTCGCGCTCGCGCCCGCGGGCGTGCCGCGGGTGCTGTTCGGCGTCCCCGGCGGCTACGACGCGCCGGGCGACGGCACGATCGTGCGCGACGGGGCGCTCGTCGCCGATCTGCGCGCGACGGCGCTGCTGGGCGAGCACAACGCGCTCAACGCCGCGGCGGCCCTGGCCGCCGCCGACGCCGCCGGGTGGCGGCCCGACGACCCGCAGGCCGCGCTGGCCGGGTTCGCGCCGCTGCCGCACCGCCTGCAGACCGTCGCCCGCGACGGCGACGTCGCCTACGTCGACGACTCGATCTCCACCACGCCGGAGTCGGCGGTCGCGGCGCTGCGAGCGCTGGCCGGCGGCCCCGTGGCGCTGATCGTCGGGGGCCAGGACCGCGGGCAGGACTACGCGCCGCTGGCGGCGGCGGTCGCCGAGCACGGCGCGGTGGCGGCGGTCGTCGGCCTGCCCGACACCGGCGAGCGGGCGCTGGCGGCGATCGGCGGCGCCGCGCCGACGCGGATGGCCGGCGACCTCTCCGAGGCGGTTTCCGCCGCGCGGGCGGCGCTCGACGGCCGCGGCACCGTGCTCCTGTCGCCCGCCGCCCCCAGCTACGGGCGCTTCCGCGACTTCGAGGAGCGCGGGGACCGCTTCCGCGCCGCGGCGCTCGCGGCCGGAGCGGTCGCGGTGAGCCACGAAGGGCCGTCCACGCGATAGCTTCCCGGGCCGACGATGAGCGACGGCCCGCAGACCGACGTTCTCCGCGCCGCCCGCATCGTGTGCGGCGTCGACGGCACGCGCGCGTCCGCGCTGGCGGCCGCCCAGGCGGTGGTGCTGACCAAGGCGCACGAGGCGACGCTCGCGTTCGTGGCGATCACCGACGCCCGCGGCGACGGCCCCACCGCGATGGCCACCCTGTCGCCCGAGCGGGCGCGCGAGGCGCTCGACGCGGCGCGCCGCGAGGCGGCCGAGGCGGGCGTCGACGCCGAGGTGGAGCTCGTGCACGACGAGGACGTCGACGGCGCGCTGCTGGCCCGCGGCGACGCCGCCGACCTCGTCGTCGCCGGCGCCCCGGTCGGGACCCGCACCGGTGGGATCCTGCTGGGCCGCACCGCGACGACGCTGCTGCACCGCAGCCGCGTGCCGGTGATGGTCGCGCGCCGGCCGCCCGACGACGCGCCGTTCCCGCAGCGGCTGCTCGTCGCCACCGACGGGTCCGACGGCTCCGACCGGGCGGTCGAGCTGGCCGCGTCGATCGCCCGCGCCCACGGCGCCGCGGTCGGCATCGTCCACGCGGGCTCGCTGGCCGACGCCGAGCGGCGGCGGCGCATGTCCGAGCAGTCGGTCGCGCTCGCCGACGCGACCGGCACCGAGCCCACCTGGATCGAGGAGCCCGAGCACGGCCCCGACGGGATCGTCGCGGCCGCGCGCTCGTGGCGCGCGGCGCTGCTGGTCGTCGGCGCCCGCGGCGTGACGGGCCTGCGCGCGCTCGGCAGCGTGAGCGAGCGGGTCGCCCACCAGGCGCCCTGCTCCACGCTCGTGGCGCGCGACTGACCGTCCGCCGCGCGCCGCGCGCCGGCGTCGAACGACGGGCATCGAGGGCAGCGTGCGCGGCCCCATCGCCCGCACCGCCGTGGAGGGACGTGTGGCACATGGCAGCCGCTATCCGGACGCCATGTGCCACACGTCTCCCGGCGCGTGCTTCGCGGCGGGCGGCCGCGCCGCAGGCGCCACCGCCCACACACCCTCGCCGATGCCGTTCCAGCCACGACCGTTGTCGCCTCGCGATCGCGTAGCGATCACGAACCGACAACGGTGGGTCAGTCGAGCAGGACCTCGACGTCGATCGTGCGCCCCGCCGGCGCGTCGGCGGAGCGCGGCTGGCGCTGGGCCAGCCACGGCCCCAGGTAGCGGCCGGCGATCTTCGTCGGCGGCCACCACAGCGGCTCGATCGACGCGCGGTCGCGGCCGCGGTCGACCTCGGCGCCCGCGCGCATGTACTGCTCGACCGCCCCGGTCAGGAGCTGGCCGCGCAGCACGGGGCGGAACGGGCGCGGCGTGATCGGCGCGCCGGCCGAGGCGGCGATCTGCTCGGCCACCGCGTCGGCCTGCTGGGTGGCGATGCCGCCCTGCTTGATCGGGAACGTCGTCGCGTCGCCCGCCGCGTACACGTTGCGCAGGCCCTGGACGCGGCCGTACTCGTCGATCGGGATGAAGCCCTGCTCGTCGCGCGGGATGCCGGCCAGCCGGCGCCCCTCGAGCACCGGCAGCGCGACGACGCGCTCGGCCTCGAGCGGGCGGTCGCCGGGCATCAGGCGGATGACGCCGCGCTCCCCGCCGCGCGCCTCGACCCCACCGACGAACTCGATGCCCGCCGACTCCAGCAGCCCGGCCACCGCGGCGCTGGCCTCGTCGCCGAACAGGCCCAGCGGCCGCTCCTCCGGGGTGACGAGCGTGATCGTGACCCCGTCGAGGCCCATCGAGCGGACCTCGGCCGCGGTCAGCAGCGCCAGCTCGTAGGCGGGCAGCGGCCAGGTGACGCCGGGCGGCACGACGAACGCGACGCTCTTGGACCAGCCCTCCTCGAGGTCGGCCACCAGGCCCGACAGCGCGCTCGGCTCGTCCTCGGCCATGAACGTGTGGACGTGCCCGTAGGCGGCCACCGGCCGGGCGCCCGGGGCGAGCAGCAGCGCGTCGTAGCGGCGCTCGGACCCGTCGGACAGCTCGACGACCTGCTCCTCGGGGCGCACGCGCGTGACGCCGGCGGCGATGACCGCGAACCCCGCCTCCTCGGCCAGCGACCGCAGCGGCCGGCGCTCGGCGTGCCCGGCCGCGAACGGCTCCGCGACGGCCAGCGGGGTGAGCACGAAATCCGGCCTCGGGCTCACGAGCGTCACGGCGACGCGATCGCCGGCCAGGTCGCGCAGGGCCAGCGCGGCTTCGACGGCGGCGACGCCCCCGCCCGCGATCACGACGTCCATCGGTGCCATGGCCGGACATATTGCCCGACGGACCGCGTTGCCCGCCGGGCGGCCGGTCGCTACGGTCGCTCCACGTTCCCGACCGGAGGCCCGCGATGTCAGGAGTCATCGTCGTCGGCGTCGACGCCCACGACCAGTCGCGAGACGCGACCGCGCTCGGCGCGGCGCTGGCCGGCGCCGCCGGCGCCGAGCTCGTGCTCGTCCACGTCCACCCCATCGACCCGTTCGCCGACGCGCTCGCGTACCAGACCGGTGACGAGGATCCGCTGCGCCGGGAGGGCGAGACGCTGCTGAGCCGCGCCGCCGAGGCCGCCGCGCCGCTGACGCCGCGCACGATGACGGTCGCCGCGGCCTCGACCGTCGGCGGCCTGCACCGCGTCGCCGCGCGCGAGAACGCCGAGCTGCTCGTCGTCGGCTCCAGCCATCGCGGCCCGGTGGGGCGCACGCTGCTGGGCAGCCACAGCGAGCGGGTCCTGGCGGGGGCGCCGTGCCCGGTGGCGGTGGCCCCGCACGGCCTGGCCGGCGGAAGCTGGACGCCGAGGCAGATCGTCGTCGCGTTCGACGGCTCCACCGAGGCCCACGAGGCGCTCGCGCTCGCCCGCCGCCTGGCGTCGGAGACCGGCGCGAAGATCCGGCTCGTCGGCGTCGCGGTCGGCCCGCTGGACCGCTGGGAGTACCAGTACACGCCCGACTGGCGCGAGGTCGAGCAGCGCCGCGAGGCCGAGCTGCGCCAGATGCTGCGCGACGAGGCCGGCGAGGGGGTCGAGACCGAGCTGCGCCTCGGCGACGCCGCCGAGCAGCTCCTCGACGTGTCCACCGAGACCGACCTGCTCGTGCTCGGCTCGCGCGGCTACGGCCCGGTGCGGCGGGTGCTGCTGGGGTCCGTGTCGGGGCGCATCGTGCGCGACGCCCCGTGCCCGGTCATCGTGGTGCCGCGCTCGGCCGCCGTCGAGGTGCCCGAGGTGCAGGAGACCTCCAACAACTCAGGCTGAGCCGGGCGGCGCCCCGACGCGCACGGTCGGCTCCGCCGGCGAGCGCTGGTCGGGCAGGTTGATCTCGGCGCCGGGCGGCGGCGGGATCGGCCCGTCCAGCAGCGGGTCGGCCGTGTCGCGCATCCACCGCTCCAGCCGCGCGGCCAGCTCCGCGCGCACGGTCGCGTGACGCGGGTCGCGCGCGAGGTCGACGCGCTCGTCGGGGTCCAGCACGAGGTCGTAGAGCTGCTCGAAGGCGACCTCGCGCTCGCCCCACCCGGCGCGCAGCAGCACGTCCTTGCTGGGCCCGTCGTCGACGTTGGCCAGCACCGGCAGCGTCCGGTCGCCGAAGCGGCGGATGTACTTCCAGCGGTCCGTGCGCACCGCGCGCTGCGGCTCGTAGGCGGCGTGGAACGTCGCCTCGGCGAAGATCGCGTCGTGCACCGCCTCGACCTCGCGGCGCACGAGCGGCAGCAGCGAGCGGCCCTGCAGGAACGGCGGCGCCGCCACGCCGGCGAGCTCGCACATCGTCGGGTACAGGTCGAGGTGGCTGACCATCGCGTCGATCACGCGGCCGCCGAGGAACCCGCCGGGGCCGCGGGCGATCAGCGCGACCCCGAGGCCGCGGTCGAAGAGCGTCGCCTTGGCGCCCGGGAACGCGATGCCGTGGTCGGTCGTGTAGACGACGAGCGTGTCCTCGACGAGGCCCTGCTCGTCGAGCGCCCGCAGCACCGTGCCGACGCCCTGGTCCAGCGCCCGCGCGCTGGCGTGGAAGCCGGCCATGTCCGCGCGCGTCTCCGGCGTGTCGGGCAGGCCGGGCGCCGGGAGGCAGTAGAGCGCGTCGCGCGACGACGACGGCGCGAAGAACTCGCGGTGGGTCTCGTTGAAGCCGACCGCCAGGAAGAACGGCCGGCGCGGGATCTCGGCCAGGATCGCGGCGGCCATCGGCGCGACGGTCTCGGCGTGCGTGGTGCGCACCGGCCAGACGCGGTCGTAGCCGATCACGTCGGGCCGCTTGGCCACGTGCTGCTCGCCGATCTGGCCGGTCCAGTAGCCGGCCGACCGCAGCGTGTGGACGACGTGCTGGCGGTCGTCGTTCAGCGCGAACCCGCGGTGGGCGAGCCCGATCATGCCGTTGCTGTGGCCCACCTGCCCGGTCAGCAGCGCCGCGCGGCTGCCCGAGCAGGTCGGCACCGCGCAGAACGCCCGGCGGAACAGGACGCCCTGCGCGGCGAGCTGCTGGAGGCTGGGCGTCGCCACCGGGAACCCGTAGGGCTCCAGGTGGCGGCCCGTGTCGTGGGAGTGCAGGAAGAGGACGTTCGGCGGGCCCCCGGCCACGCCGTGGGCCCTACCCGAGATCGGCGGCGAGCACGCCGACGACGTCGAGCGTCGACAGCACCCCGGCGGGCGGCGCGCCCGCGGCGGCGACGATCGCGTGCGACACGCCGTGGGCGACCATCCGCACCGCGGCCGCGTCGAGCGGCTCGTCGGCGTCGACGGTCAGCGCCTCGGTGGCGGCGATCTCGCCGGCGGTCGCGTCGAGATGGCCCGCGTCGGCCGCGCGCAGGACGTCCATGTCGGAGGCGATCGACCACACGAGCCGCTCGCCGCCGCGCTCGCCGGTGATCCCGGACACGCACGCGGCGTGCAGCCGGTAGTGCGCGAGCGTGTCGGCGAGCTCGCGCACGGTCGTCGACGGCGGGACGCCGACCACGCCCGGGTGCATCACGTCGCGCACGCGGACGCGGTGCAGGTGGGGCTCCGACACGGCGGGGCGCGCGGGCCGCGGCCGCGGGAGCCCGGCGACGCGCGGGTCGTGGCCGCCGATGACGGCGACGACGTCGAAGGAGGAGAGGATGCCGGCGGGCACGCCGTCGTCCTGGACGAGGAGGTGGCGGGCGTCGGCGTCGGACATCAGCGCGACGGCCGCGCTCAGCGGGGTCTGCGGGGCGACGACCGGCAGCGAGCGGCCGCTGCGCCCCGCCGCGACCTGCCCGTCGCCCTCGACGGCCGCGGCGAGCAGGTCGAGGTCGGTGACGATCGCGGGACGGTCGGCGTCGGTGAGCAGGACGCTGTGGACCTGGTGGCGGGCCATGATCGCCGCGAGCGTCGTCAGGTCGGCGTCCTTGGACGTGCCGAGGATCCCGTGGTGCATCACGGACGCCACGGTCAGCCCGGCCAGCGATGGGGTCGTGGGGGCGGTGGTCGTGGTCATGCCGCCACCGTACGACCGGGCGGCGGGATCCGAATCCGTGGACACCACCCATCGGCGCCCGCGGACGTACGGATGCCGCCGCTCGGGGCGGCGATCAGCCGACGGCGGCCGGCGGCAGCACGACCACGGGCCGGTCCGCCTGGGCCAGCACCTGCGCCGACACGCTGCCCAGATGCGGGCCGAGGCTGCCGTAGCCGCGCGACCCGACGACGATCAGGTCCGCGTCGACCTCGGCGGCGACGTCGACGATCGCCCGCGCGGGCGCGGCGCTCACGACCCGCCCGGACCACGTCGCGCCGCGCAGCGGGCCGTTGGCCTCCAGCGCGATCGCCTCGAAGACCTCGCCGGCCTTCATCGGGTCGTGCGCGGACAGCAGCTCCTGCCAGCGGGAGCTCATGCGCGAGGGCGGCGGAGCGTCCTCGCGCGCGTGGACGAGGACGACCTGGCCGCCGTCGGCCAGCGCCACCGCCTGGGCGACCGCGGCGCGCGCGGCCGGTGAGTCGTCGTACCCGACGACGATCGTGCGTGGGGTCGGCATGCGCCCGCGACGGTAGCGGGGCGCGGGCGCGCATGCCAGCACGTGGCGCGACCGCACGGTCTATCGTGGCCCTCGTGACCCTTCCGGCGCACGCCTGGAAGCTGCCCGCGATCTCGCCGCGGGCCTACCAGCACCCGGCCGACCGGGCCGCGACCGCGGCGCTCGGGAAGGTCCCCTACCTCGACGAGGTCGTGCGGCGGCTCATCGCCCTCGGCTACGAGCGGGCGCTGCGCGCCGCGTCGCTGGGCGCCTCCGTGCGGCTGGGCCCCGAGCAGCTTCCGCACATCTGGGTGCTGCACCGCGAGTGCTTCAACGCGCTCGACGTCGAGCCGGCGCCCGACCTGTACCTCACGCAGTTCCCGCTCGCGAACGCGGCGACGATCGGCTCCGACCGCCCCGTCGTCGTCCTCAACTCCGAGCTGGTGCGGATCCTCGACGACGACGGGCGGCGCGTCGTGCTCGCCCACGAGGCCGCGCACGTGCACTCCGACCACGTGCTCTACCACACCGCGCTCATGATCCTCCTGCGCCTGGGCGGCTCGGCGCGGCTGCCGCTGCTGGCCGGCCTGCCGCTGCAGGCGATCGTGCTGGCGCTGCTGGAGTGGGCGCGCGCCGCCGAGCTGAGCTGCGACCGCGCCGCCGCGCTCGTCACGCGCGACCCGCAGGCCGTCTGCCGCGCGCTGATGACGATCGCGGCCGGCGAGGCGGCCGACGACCTCAACCTCGACGCGTTCGTCGCCCAGTCGATGGAGTACGGCGACGGCGGCGCCGGGCTGGACCGCCTGACACGCCTCACCCAGGACCTGCGGCTGACGCATCCGATGCCGGTCCGGCGGGTGAGCCAGCTCCTGGCGTGGGTGCGCGGTGGCGAGTACGACCGGATCGTCGGCGGCGACTACGTGCGCCGCGGCGAGGAGCCGCCGCTGCGCGACGAGGCGGCGGCCGCGCAGGCCCACTACGCCGGGCGCGTCTCCGACGCGTTCGCCCAGGCCGGCTCCTCCCTGCAGGAGGTCGGCCAGCAGCTCGGCGACTGGCTGCGCCGCCAGCGCGGCGACGACGACGCCTGACCGGCGCCGCGCCTACCATCCGCGGCCGATGGGGTCGGGACCGCACGGCACGGAGGCGCTCGTCACGGGACGCCCGCTGGAGACATGCGGCGTCGCCGTGGTCGCGCTGCACGGGCGCGGCCAGGACCCGCGCTGGCTGCACGAGCAGCTCGTCCGCCCGCTCGACGCCGACGCCGCCGCGTTCGTGCTGCCCGCCGCCCCCGCCGGCTCCTGGTACCCGGGCCGCTACGACGAGCCGCCGTCCGCCAACGAGCCGCACCTGAGCCGGGCGCTCGACGCGTGCGCCGCGGCGCTGGCGCACGTCGCCGCCGCCGGCGTGGCGCCCGAGCGCACGGTGCTGGCCGGCTTCTCGCAGGGCGCGTGCATCGCCGCGACGCTGCTGGCCCGCCGCGGCGCGCGCCTCGGCGGGGCCGCGATCCTGACCGGCGCGATCATGGGCGACGCGGTCGCCGAGCACCCGCTCGAGGACCTGCCGATGGTCGTCTCCTGCAGCAGCCGCGACCCGTGGATCGAGCTGGGCGCGGCGGCGCGGACCGCCGACGCGTTCTCCGCCGCCGGCGCGGACGTGCGCTTCCTGCCGCGCGACGACCCCGCGCATCGCGTCAGCCCGGAGGATGTGGACGCGGTGCGGGCGCTCGTGCACGGGGCGGCGGCCTGATCGTGGCGAGACCGCGCGCGCCGCTGGCGCTGACGTTCGACAACCTCGGCGAGGCGACCGAGCTGGAGCGCGGGACGTGGCCGGCCGGGCGGCCGGTGGGCCGCCACCCGACGGTCACCGAGGTCCTGCCGCGGCTGCTGGACCTGCTCGACGAGCGTGGCCTGCGCGCGACGTTCTTCGTCGAGGCGATCAACGCGGAGCTGTACCCCGACGCGCTGCGCGAGCTGGCCGCGCGCGGACACGAGGTCGGCCACCACGGCTGGCGCCACGAGGCATGGTCGCGCCTGGACCCGGGCGAGGAGGCGGCGGCGCTGACGCGCGGCCTGGACGCGTTCGCGCGCCTGGACCTGCGCGTCAGCGGGTTCCGGCCGCCGGGCGGCGACGTGAACCCGGGGACGCTCGCGCTGCTCGCCGGCGCCGGGCTGACGTGGTGCTCGCCGGCCGGCGAGACCGCCGAGGTGCGCGACGGGGTCGCGATCGTCCCGTTCCGGTGGGCGCTGGTGGACGCCTACCACGTGATGGACCGCTTCGCCGACCTGCGCGCCGGCCACGGCGACCCGCCGGCCGCGCTCGACGCCGGCGCGCTGCGCGACCGCCTGATCGCCGAGCTCGAGCGCCACGCCGCGCGCGGACGGGCCGGCTGCCTGGTGCTGCACCCGTTCGTCGGCGCCGACCCCGCGCACCTGGCCGCGCAGGTCGCGGTGCTCGACGCGCTCGGCGAGCTCCCGCTCGACGTGCGCCCCGGCGGCGAGCTCGCCGTTGCGCTCCGCCGCGGTTTGTAGCACCGTACGACAATCCGAACCCGGAGGAGAGACTTCGCATGACCCGCATGAGGGCGGCGCTGCTGGCCGCGATCAAGGAGCCGATGGTCGTCGAGGAGATCGACTACCTCGACCCGGCCCCCAACCGCGTGCTCGTGCGCACCGGCGCCTCGCCGTTCTGCTCGACCGACTGCGTCAACTGGCGCGGCGAGCTGGCCAAGATCCCGCCCACGATCCTCGGCCACGCCTCGATGGGCGAGGTCGTCGAGGTCGGGCCGGGCGTCAGCCACATCGCGGTCGGCGACCGCGTGATCGTGCCGGGCACCTCCGAGTGCGGCGTCTGCTTCTACTGCGCGGCCGGGCGCCCCGACCAGTGCTCGGAGACGTTCGACCGCGGCGGCATCTGGCCGCACGTCGCCAACCGCGACAACGGCGAGCCGGTCAGCGCGGCCGGCAACGTCGGCGGCTACGCGGAGCTGATGAACGTCACCGCCAACCAGGTCTTCCCGGTCGAGACCGACCTGCCCGACGAGTGGCTGAGCATGCTCGGCTGCGGCATCACCACCGGCCTGGGCTGCGTCTTCAACGTGGCGAAGGTCGCGCCGGGCAGCAGCGTCGCGATCGTCGGCCTCGGCCACCTCGGCCAGTGGATGGTGCAGGGCGCGAAGGTCGCGGGCGCGCGCAAGATCATCGCGATCGACCCGATCGGCTGGCGGCGCGAGCACGCCGGGAGGCTCGGCGCCACGCACACCGTCGACCCGACGGCCGACGACCCGGTCGCCCAGGTGCAGAAGCTGACCGAGGGCCGCGGCGCCGACTACGTCCTGGAGGCCGCGACGGTCACCGAGGCGTTCACCCAGGCGATCCTCATGTCGCGCCGCGCCGGCACGGTGGTGCTGACGAGCGTCGAGAAGGCCGACGCCGAGGTCACCGTGCCGCAGATGGCGCTGTCGGTCACGTCCCGCGCGATCCTCGGCGCCCAGAACGGCAACGTGCGCATGCGCCACGACCTGCCGCGCTTCATCCGCATGATGGAGGACGGCTGGGTCGATCCCGAGTCGATCGTCACCAACCGCTACCGGCTCGACCAGATCAACGAGGCGCTGCACGCCTCCGACGAGAAGCGCGACCTGAGCGGGATCATCGTCCCGAGCCTCGCCTGAGTCCGGGGTAGGGTGCCTGCGATGCCGCCCCTCCCCACGCTCACGACCACCGTCGTCGGCAGCTACCCGCAGCCCGACTGGCTCGTCGACCGGGAGCTGCTGGCCGCCGGGCACGTGCCGCGGGTGCGGATGCCGCAGGTGTGGCGCGTCGACGAGGCGTTCCTGGAGCAGGCCCAGGACGACGCGACGCTGCTGGCGATCCGCGACATGGAGCGCGCCGGCGTCGACACGATCACCGACGGCGAGATGCGCCGCGAGAGCTACTCGAACCGGTTCGCGACCGCGCTCGAGGGCGTCGACGCCGCCAACCCGGCCGAGATCGTCAACCGCGTGGGGCGCCGGACGCTCGTGCCGCGCGTCGTCGGGCGGGTGCGGCGCGTGCGGCCCGTCGAGGTGCGCGACCTGGAGTTCCTGCGCGCCAACACGCAGCGGCGCGTGAAGATCACGCTGCCGGGCCCGTTCACGATGGCCCAGCAGGCGGCCAACGAGGCCTACGACGAGCTCGACGACCTCGTGATGGACCTGGCCCGGGCGGTCAACGAGGAGGCCCACGACCTGCAGGCCGCGGGCGCGGACGTGATCCAGCTCGACGAGCCGTGGCTGCGCAACGACCCCGACGCGGCGCGCCGGATCGCGGTCCCGGCGATCGACCGCGCGCTGGCCGGGCTGACGGCCGAGACCGCCGTGCACCTGTGCTTCGGCTACGCGGCGGTCGTGCAGGGCGAGAAGCCCAGCGGCTACGCGTTCCTGCCCGAGCTGGCCGACTGCGCGGCCGACCAGATCTCGATCGAGGCCGCCCAGCCCGACCTCGACCTGGGCATCCTGCGCGAGCTCGGCGGCAAGACCGTCGCGCTCGGCGTCGTCGACCTGGCCGACCCGAACGTCGAGACGCCCGACGTCGTGGCCGAGCGCATCCGCGCCGCGCTGCAGTGGGTGCCGTCCGAGCGGCTGGTGGTCGCGCCCGACTGCGGCATGAAGTACCTGCCGCGCGAGACCGCGTTCGGCAAGCTGCGCGCGATGTGCGACGGCGCCGCGCTCGTGCGCGCCCAGCTCTAGCGCCGCCGGCTCGCCAGCAGCGCGATCGGGGCCAGCAGGGTCACCGCGCACATCCCGATCGCCATCGGCACCGCCGTGTCCTCGCCGGCGACGCCGGCCAGCGGCAGCAGCGCCGCCGACAGCCCGAACTGCGCGAGGCCCATCAGCCCGGTGGCGCTCCCCGCCGCGCTCGGGTGCGGCTCGAGCGCGAGCGCCATCGCGTTGGGTCGCACCAGCCCGACCGCGGAGACGACGAGGAACATCCCGACCAGCAGGAAGCCCAGCGGCGCGCCGGTCAGCACGACCGCGAGCGTTCCGGCGCCGCCGACCGCGCTCGAGGTCAGGCCGGCGGCCAGCAGGCGGCCCGAGCCGAAGCGGCCGACGAGGCGCCGGCTGAGCTGGCTGGCGACGATGATCCCGGCCGCGTTGATCGCGAACACGACGCTGTAGAGCTGCGGCGACATGCCGTGGATGCCCTCGAGCACGAACGAGCCGCCGCCGAGGTAGAGCGCCAGGCCGGCGAACGACAGCGACATCGCGGCGGCCAGCCCGACGAAGTGGCGGTCGCGCGAGAGCTCGCGCAGCGCGGCGCCGGTGGCGGCGAAGCCGCGGCTGCTGCGCCGCTCGGGCGCCAGCGTCTCGCGCAGCATCAGCGCGCAGGCGGCGAGCAGCGTCACGCCGATCGCCGCCTGGGCCAGGAACGTGCCGCGCCAGTCGGTGATGTGCAGGAGCTGGCCGCCGGCGAGCGGGGCGAGGACCGGCGCGACGGAGCCGACCGTGAGCAGCGCCGCGAACAGGCGCGCGCTGGCCGCGCCGCCGCTGTAGTCGCGGACGATCGCCCCGGCGATCACGATGCCCGTGGCGCCGGCCAGGCCCTGCAGCAGCCGCTCCCCCATCAGCACCCAGACCGACGGCGCGATCGCGCACAGCAGCGACGCGAGCGTGAACGCCGCCAGCCCGGCCAGCAGCGGGCGGCGGCGGCCGAGCTGGTCGCTGACCGGCCCCATCACGACCTGGCCGACGGCCAGGCCGATCATGCAGGTCGTCATCGTCACCTGCGCCGCGGACGCCGACGCCGACAGGTCGTCGGCCATCGCCGGCAGGCCCGGCAGGTACAGGTCCATCGACAGCGGCCCGAACGTCGACAGCGCCCCGAGCAGGACGATCAGGCGCAGCGACGGGACGGTCGGGGCGGCGGACACGGGCGCCGCATCATCGAGGATCGGACGGCGGGCGGCGCGCCCGCTCGCGATCCGTCAGGCGCGGACGGCGCCGCGGATGAAGTCGACGATCGTCTGGGTCGGCGCGCCCGGCGTGAACACCTCCGCCACCCCCAGCTTCTTGAGCTCGGGGATGTCGTCGGACGGGATCGTCCCGCCCACCGTCACCACCACGTCGTCGACCCCCTGCTCGCGCAACAGCCCCACCACCCGCGGCACCAGCGTCATG
>Ga0180220_1000219_pt1 | contig 88234 bp, 72 predicted proteins | sample eDN5th37CBELigBY_FD_151335 | JGI IMG/M metagenome (GOLD analysis project Ga0180220, IMG submission 151335) | Enriched backyard soil microbial communities from Emeryville, California, USA - eDNA 5th pass 37_C BE-Lig BY (version 2) (version 2) | ecosystem: Environmental > Terrestrial > Soil >...
TTTTTTGAAAAACCGCCAGCTTCATCTATTAACCAAGCATTTGTTTATACAAATGAACAAAACAATTTTCAGGTTGTAAAAAATGGCGATCGCTTGAGCCGAAGTGATCTTCGTGCTGGAAAATACACAAAGGTTTACATCGTGAACATGGCAACTCAAAGCTTTCAAAATGAGGCTGAGTACCCTTCACTAGATAGAGGCCGCGACTTTTTAATTGATCTATCGATTGACTACAAAGTAGTTGATCCGATTTCCTTAGTTCAACAAAGTGCAGGTGAAATTGTGACTTTTATTAAAAAGAAGCTACCGTATTGGCTTGAGGAAATTACATCTGACTATCCAATCTCAGATGCCAAGCGAGTGAAAAAGCATATTGAAGATCTTCACGAGCACTCTTCTATGGTTGCCGGGTTAAAGCAAGTGGGGATCGTCATTTCAGATATCAATGTCCTTGTGAAGCAAAGCAGAAATGATCAGGAGCATGACAAAATGCATTGGAAGCAAGATCAAGATAGTGAGCTAAGAATTCATGAAAAAGAAATCAAAATGCGTGAAGCCCGCTTTGTTGCTGGGGAAATTCAGAAGGAAATCGAAAAAGGAAATCTCCTAAACGCACTCTTCATTGCTGAGGATCATAAGCCTGCATTAGAAGTTGTTCAAGCCCGGATTAAAAATGAAGAAGCGTTTAGACTTGAAGTACAGCACCAGGTGAAAAGGCTGATGATTGACCCTTCTGTCGACAAGTTTGAAGTAGCTCAACAAATTGAAAAAATCAAAGCCTACTTCCCATATGAACAATTTGCCGGCAAACAAACGACTCACTCAACTAGACGGACTGAAGAGGATCCCCTTAATGATTTGAGGGATCTATATCAATCAACTAAAGGAGAGTAACTCAAGTGGAAACCATTATTCAGCAACTATTCTGGCTATGGGTACCACTTGCCCTGCTGCCCATTTGGCTTAGAATTGCTATTTTTACGTTTATCGTGGTCATTCTAATGCGACCTGTCCTCTTTCTGATAACACCAAGGCTTATTGAATGGGGCAGTATTCTCTTTTCTAAAGCTGTCCATTACCTGTCCTATCCGGTCATGGTTTTGTTCCATAAGTTTTTGACCAAGAGAAGAAATGAAGGCAACTATCATATTCCTGCCTGGCTTGAAGGAATCGAAGAGCTTTTTGCCTTGCTTCTAAAAGCATTTAGCAAATTACAAAAGCTCCCTAAAAAGCGTACACGTTACAAAGCAAAATGGAAAAGAACATTCCGTGTCATTGGTTTTACCCTTGCCATTCTTCTGCCACTTGCCATCATGAATAATCCAACAAGCTCCTACTCTAAAACATGGGACCGCTTTGACAAGTGGATGACAGAAGAAAAGGTTAAACATGAATTAGGCTTTGATATTAAGGGATATCAAGGAACATTTCTAGCAAGGGTGAACTCAAAGGAATACACATTAGCCGAACAATACAAAAGCGGCGGAAACATCCGCGCTACTCCATCACTAAACGGAAAAATCGTCGCAGAACTAGGTGCAAACGATACGGCCACATACTTAGACGAGCAAACGACAGACGACCGAGGCATCACATGGCTAAAAGTCGAAACAAAAACAGGCAAAATCGGCTGGATCTCCGCAAACATCGTCGAAGAAAAATAGGGACGGAGGGACAGGTTCGTTGTCCCAGCTCACCTCAAGGTTTTGAATAATAGCTGGAACTGAGTGTCAGTGAACGATACCTTAAAATAGACAGTCTAATAAAATAAAGAAACATATCCTGCCAACAGATGACTTCGGTAATTGAACCGGAGTCATTTTTTTATCAATGAGGGGGTGGGGCAATGGCTGGTTCTCATTGTTCCCCTATCCTTTTGGGACAATAAACCTGTCCCCTCGTCCCACCGAAAAAAATTTTTAAATTTCACGCTACTCTCCTAGCCTTTTTTTATATATAAAGGGCGAAAGGAGGTGATCAGCATGGCAACTCAAGTCATTCTTGATTCTCAATTAAGCTTAGTCTTCGACATGGGTGTGGATGAGAATGGAAAAGCCATTTTAAAGCGTAAAAACTACAACAATGTGAAAACAACAGCAACACCTGATGAGCTGCTTCAAGTCGCTCAAGCGATCGCTAGCTTACAAACTGAAACACTTTCAGTCATCGAGCGTAACGACTCTAACCAAATTATCCTTTAATCGTGAAAGCAAGAGAGTACATGAAAGAAAGGAGGTGACATCATGGCCAAAACATTAGAACTTCAATTTTTAAACACAGAAGGAAAAACAGTCAAACTCAATGTTGACTCACCTATCGAACCTGTCGATCCAGCTGCAATTAATGCAGCAATGGATGACATCTTAGCTAGCAACATCTTCTTTACTACTGGTGGTGAATTTGTAGCTAAGAAGGGGGCGCGAATCGTTGAGCGTAATGTAACAGATATTGGACTTGCCTAAACCTAATGAGGGCTGACGAGGAGCCATTCTTGTCAGCTCTTTGTTATTCTATATGAAAAGAGGTGGAAAAGATGGATCAATGGTTATCGGTTATCAGTGAGGTTGGCTTCCCTATTGTCGTGACACTTTATCTGCTAAATAGGATTGAAAGCAAGCTTGATACGTTAAATCAATCCATTCAAATGCTGCCATCGCAGTTAGGAAAAAATTAACATAAGATAAGCAAGGAAAGGAGAATCGTTTATTGCGGTTCTCTTTTTTTGAATTGCCAAAAAATAATGGGTCAAGGTGCCTGTCCCGTCGTCCCACAATATGCTAATATAATAAAAGTGTGGATCTTAGAATAGTAATTAATAATGAATAAAATATTGAGGAGTGTATGAATGAAAGTAATAGAGAGTATTATTAGTGGGACGAATACATTATTGTGGTCTTATGTATTAATTATCATGTTAATAGGATTAGGATTATACTTTACGTTCCGTACAAAGTTTGTTCAATTTCGTTTATTTGGTGAAATGATTCGTTTATTAGGAGAGGGTGCAAGAGCTGATAAAAAGGGTGTGTCCTCCTTCCAAGCATTTTGTATTAGTACTGCTTCCCGTGTTGGTACAGGTAACTTAGCCGGTGTTGCCATTGCAATCACAACCGGTGGACCTGGGGCTGTATTCTGGATGTGGTTAATCGCCCTAATTGGTTCAGCATCTGCATTTGTTGAAAGTACATTAGCACAGATTTACAAGGTAAAGGATGGAGACACATTCCGCGGCGGCCCTGCATACTACATGCAGAAAGCTTTAAATGCCCGCTGGATGGGTGTAACATTCGCTGTCTTAATCACACTTACCTTCGGATTAGCCTTTAACTCTGTTCAAGCTAATACGATCACAAGTGCTTTTCACTCATCATTTGGGATTAACAAAGTAGTCATTGCGATTATTTTATCCATCATTACCGCTATCATTATTTTTGGCGGGATCAAAAGAATTGCAAAAGTATCAGAAATTCTTGTGCCAATCATGGCAGGAGCCTATATTCTAGTTGCTCTATTTATTATGGTTATAAACATTACAGAAATTCCTAGTGTTTTCGTATTAATCTTTGAAAGCGCCTTTGGATTGAAGGAAGCCGCTGGCGGTGCATTAGGTGCAGCTATGATGAACGGGATTAAACGCGGATTGTTTTCAAATGAAGCTGGTATGGGTAGTGCACCAAACGCTGCTGCTACAGCTGACGTTAGTCACCCTGTTAAACAAGGTCTTATCCAATCTCTGGGTGTATTTGTTGATACGCTTATCATTTGCAGCTCAACCGCATTTATTATCTTATTATCCGGGCTTTATACGGCAGAAGAGCCAAACGGAATTGTGTTAACACAGCAAGCACTTTCTACTTCAATTGGTTCATGGGCAGCTATTTTCTTAGCGGTAATCGTTCTATTGTTTGCATTCAGCTCGATTGTTGGAAACTATTACTATGGTGAATCAAATATTGAATTTATCGAGAAAAATAAGATTTACCTAACTATTTACCGAATCGCCGTTGTATTTATGGTTGCCTTCGGTTCCCTAGCTTCCCTTGATTTTGTGTGGAGCTTAGCCGACATGTTCATGGGACTTATGGCGATTATCAATTTAATCGCGATTGCGTTACTTGGTAAAATTGCCTTTTCTGCCCTATCAGACTATACGAAGCAGCGTGCAGCTGGTAAGAATCCTACCTTTACTGTAGATTCGATTAAAGGGTTAAAGAATGTTGAGGCTTGGGGAAAAGCTTCAGAAGAACGTAAAGGATAAAATGATACTTTCATAGCGGGGGTTACTTCACTCCCCACTGATGGTTAGTTGAACCAATCGGACCTTTACGGGCAGTTATCCCCCACCTCCTCTCTTTGTAAATTCAAATGCTCTGAGGTGGGGTTTTACTGTCCGTTATAGTTGGATAAAAAACATAACAACAAGGCTGACTCATTATTTTGGGTCAGCCTTGTTGTTATTGAATTAAACACAGGTACATGCTGTCTACCACATGTCACTTATCCATAAATAAATTTCCTTACCTCACCCTTATCCGCAACATACTCCGATTGCTTTAAATGAACAAATACATGATCACCGACGGAAAATGTTTTATGGAAATCTTGATGGATGATCCACTGCTTACCTTCAATTGTAACGGTGTAATGAATCTCTTTTCCCTGGTATTGTACATTCGTGATGATCCCTTTTACACCACCCTCATATAATGAGATCTTAAGTTGTTCCGGACGTGCTGGATAAATATTCTCCTCCCTTAATTCCGGAGTTACTGCAGCCCCTTCCCATTTAATTGAAGGATGATGTAACGGATAAAATGTTGTACCTTCCCATTTCCCTTTTATTAGGTTCGCTTTTCCTACAAAGGAAGCTACAAAAGTTGAGGTCGGTGAGCTATAAATTTCTTTTGGCGTTCCTACTTGTTCAATTTTCCCCTTATTCATGACAACAATTTTATCTGCCATTGCCAAGGCTTCACCTTGATCATGAGTAACATACACAATGGAAGCCCTTGTTACACGGTGTAGCTCCTGAATTTCCCTTCGCATTGACATCCGTAATTCTGCATCTAAGCTGCTTAAAGGTTCGTCCATCAATAATAAGGCAGGCTTTGGAGCAATTGCACGAGCAAGGGCCACCCTTTGCTTTTGACCGCCCGACAGTTCACTTGGCATCCTGTCCCAAAGATGATGCAAATCTACCATCTTTAACACTTCATCTACTCTTCTATCAATACCTGACTTAAGATCTTCTTCACTTAAAAATTGATGATGCTTCAAAGGAAAGCGAATGTGTTCCTTCACATTCATATGCGGCCACAAAGCAAAGGATTGAAACACCATTCCGATGTTACGCTTTTCAGGAGGAAGAAAGGATTTTGCATCAGCTACAACTTTATTTTTCATCAAAATCTCACCTGATGTTGGTGAATCAAAGCCTGCTAATAATCTTAGCAATGTTGTTTTCCCACAGCCTGACGGACCTAAAATCGCAACAAACTCTCCTTCTTTTATTTCTAAGTCAATGTGATGCAATGCTTTAAATGATCCAAAGCTTTTTTCTATTTTCTTAATTTGTGTGCTCATTATGCAACACCTTCCTATCCCACAGCTTTTGCAAAATGGTTAAAATAAAAAAGGCTAACAAGATTAATAGAACAATTACACTTGAAAATGCAGTTGAATAGGTTGAATAACCTGCCTGTTCAAAATTGAAAATAACAAGCCCAATCGTTTCAGATCCGCTGGACCATAGTAGTGAAGATACAGTTAGTTCTGTTAGTGCTGTTAAAAAGACGAGTAACGCACCACTTATGACTCCGGGTATGATCAAAGGCAGCAGGATTTGTTTCCACTTATAAAAACCATTTGAACCGCTCACCCTAGCCGCTTCCTCAATCGAAGGATCAATCTGCATAAACGCTGTAATGCTTCCCCTGACCTGTAAAATTAAAAAACGTGTAACATAAGCGATGAATAGAATCATGATCGTACCATATATACCTGGATTCCAGCCTGGGATCGGCTCCATCCACGCAAAGATCATCGCTAATGCTAAAACAGTACCAGGTAACGCATAAGGAATTCCGATCACCATTTCTAACCCTTTTGTTATCATTGAAGGCTTCTTTGTTCTAAGATAAGCAATTCCTGTACCTGCCACTAAACAAAAAACGGTTGTGATGATGGCTAAATTTGCACTGTTCTTTAAAGATGTAACGGCTTTTTGATTCTCCAGCAACACAAATTGATAGTTTTTTAAACTTATATTTTCGGGTGCAAAAGGTAAACCATAAGCCTTTATTAAAGAGGCCGAAAGCATTGATACAAGAGGGATCATTGTTGTCATTAGCAAAAAAGCCCATAAAAAAATTTCAACCGTTAGACGCTTTCTCTTATGAAATAGAAATCTCGGCTCTTTATCCTCAACAGCTGTTTCAATATTTTTTGATTTCTTCAACAGTAACCACTGAAAAAAGGTACCTATTAATGCAAGGATCCCTAAAATGACTGATAAGGTTGCTGCTCTTTCAAAGGAATTCGGCCCAAGCCCCACGATTTGTTCATAAATGTACGTGCTCAGCACTCTGATATTTCCCGGTATCCCTAGAAAGGCAGGTATGCCGAAATTATCTAAGCTCGCAATAAAAGCTAAAAATCCGCCGCTTGCTATTCCTGGCAACGCAAGTGGTAATGTAATTTGTCTAAACGATTGCCACTTACTAGATCCTGAAACCCTTGCTGCATACTCAAGGTCACGCGGAATTTTCCTAAGCACCCCCACTGTTAATAAGTAAACAAGCGGATAATGTGATATCCCCATCACGATAATGATTCCATGTAAGCTATACATATTGATTGGTTCTAATGTTCCAGGAAGCAGACTTAGAAAGTTTGCGAAAAATCCATTTTTACTCATAAACTGAGTCCACGCTAATGTCGTAATATATGAAGGGATAATAAAAGGTAAAAAAACAAATAATTGAATAAGCTTTTTCTGCCTAATATTTGTATACGCCACAACCCAAGCAGTGAGAACCCCTAAGATGATCGCGATTATCGACGAACCTAACACAACATATAATGTATTTTCAATCGTTTTCCATGTTGAACGGTCCTGAAGAACTGACATATAGTTCCCTAAGGTTAAACCACTTTCAGAAGAAAAACTTAAAAAGAATAGCCTAAATATAGGCAGAACAAAAAAGATAAAAACGAATAAAACACCAATTAAAAACCACCATTTATTTTGGTTCTGAATCCGACTAGCAACGCTTTGCCACATTAGTGATTTCTCTCCTTAGATGATATTGAAAATAAGGCTACTCAAACAAAGAATTTGAGCAGCCTCATTCATTTTATTGACCAAAAATTGTTTCAAATTCCTTTTTATCATCTTCTCTGGCTTGATATAACTCACTAATATCTGCGTCTATTACGTTCATTTCTTCAATTGTTTGTAAGCCTTCTGGAGCTTCAATACCTTTACGGATTGGTGTGTATCCTAGGTCGGCCGCTAATTGTTGGCCTTCCTCTGATAAAACAAAGTCAACAAATGCTTTTGCTGCTTCTTCATTTTCAGCATCCTTCATAATCCCGATTGGTTCAGTTATTACTGGCACCCCTTCTTTTGGATAGATCAGTTCAACTGGGGAACCTTCTGCTTTTGCACGTGCCACAATAAAGTCCACAACCATCCCATATGATTTTTCACCATCGGCAACAGCCTGAAGTACTGCCCCGTTTCCTTTTGTCACGGTCATGTCATTTTCCTTTAAGCTCTTAAAATAATCCCATCCAAACGCTTCATTTCGTGTGAATACACCCAAATTGTAGGCTGCAGCACCTGAATAAAACGGACTTGGCATGATCGTTTTACCTTTTGAGCTCTCATCCGTTAATACATTCCATGAGTCAGGCATTTCAGTCACATTCGTCGAATTCGCAACTAATGCTGTAGCCATTACTTTTGTCCCTGCATACATGCCATCAGGATCAACTAAATTTGAAGGGATCTCACTTAGCTCCTCTGACTTATATTCAAGTAATAAATCCTCTTCCTTCAAATCCTCAAAGGTAACAGAATCTGCAACAAGCAACACATCTGCTTGAACATCTCCCGCTTTCTGTTCAGCTTTAATTTTACTAATGACCTCTTCTGTTCCAGAACGATATGTTTGTACCTTTACATCTGGATATTTCTCAGTGAATGCATCAACTAATTTTTGAGCATCTTCATCTGGTTGAGATGTATAAAAGGATAAATCTCCTTCAATTCCCGCTTCACTTCCGCTATTTGTGCTGCTTTCTTCACTCCCGCAACCTACAAGTGCAAGTGATACAAGGGATAATAGTAATCCGCCTTTTAATTTATTCATATTAACTTCCTCCTTAAGCATGTTGTTTTTGTTTAAATGTTAAATCCATCGTTTTAATTGATCTCTTTTTTTTCATAGATTCTTCGTAATCTTCACCATATTAAAGTTTAATAGATTGATGTTAAGCAACATTATACGGAAAGTTAATATTTTGAAAATTTTTTGTAAAGGGAATAATTGAAATTCTAGCGTTAATAGAATTGACAGGGGTTTATGGTATTTGAGAGGAAATGAGACTTTATTAAAGATAGTCTATTATTATTTGCACAAAAAAAGACATGGAATCTTTCACCCATGTCCTTTAAAATATCCCCAAAAATTTCTTGCGTCGGATCTCTTGAGGCGGTTGTCGGTAGATTGTACTGTTTTCAACGACGAGCTCAGCATTTTCCTTAAACATATAAACAAGCTCACGTCCAAATTCTTTCTCGATTTCATCATAGGCTTCTCGTAATCGGAAGGTCCGTCCCGAAAGATTATGTGCATCAGATGCGATAAAATGTGCTTGATTTGCTTCAATTAATTGAAGAGAAAACTTTTTTATTTTCTTTCCAAAATGTCCTGTGACACTAGATGCAGTCACTTGTGTCGCGGCACCTTGTTCAACTAATTTATATAAAATTGAAGGATTCTCAATGATCTCTGAGTTCCTTTCAGGGTGAACAATGATCGGAGAAAGTCCTGCCAGCTGAATATCGAATAATAGTTTTTTTGTATATCTAGGAACGTGATTTGACGGCAATTCAATAAAAAGATACTTTGAATGATTAAGCGTCAGGATTTCACCTTTTTCATAATCCTCCAAAAGATCTCCATAAATTCGCGGTTCCTGTCCTGGTAATAGTTCTATCGGAAGCTGTTGTTCCTTAATCATTTGATTCAACTCTATGACCTTATCTTTAATAGACGAAGCAATATTATCATATTTCCCATTTTTATGATGTGGTGTAGCAATAATTTTCGTAATCCCCTCGTTCGCTGCATGCTTGATCATCTTCATCGAAGCATCAACATCATGGGCACCATCATCGATCCCGTCTAGAATATGGCAATGGATATCTATCATGTCGTTCCACCTTTCTACCTAACAGAAAAATATCAATACTCCTATTATCATATAACCCCACCAAGAAGTCTATATCCAAAAATAGGTGGTACAGAGGGACAGGTCCCTCGTCCCACTCTTACTTGCTAGAGGCTTTTACTATCCACACATTTCTTGTTCATCTCATTATGTTATGACATACAGTCATCTCCTGCTTTTATTTCCTGGCACGCTGTATCACACTCTTCGAAATCCCAGTTACTCTTTCTACCTGCCTTAAGCTCACCCCATTTAAACCTTTAAGCTCTGCTAGGATCGAATCTCTATCATTTCTATTCATGTGCTGCAAAACACTTTTGGCGGGCACACCTAATTGGGATAAGTACTGTATTACTTCATCATCAGATAACCTAGTTTTTACGGTATCTTCCAAGCATTGATCATTATTAGGTTTTCCCATAAATTCTTTAAACAAAATAAGGGATTGCGTTCGGTCTGGGGAGAAAAATTGAAGTGGATAATCTACATCAACAATGATTGCCTTATCAATGAACTCATGTATGCTTGTCCATTGGCATTCAAAAACATTAGTAGATAAACCGGCTTTTAAAGGATTTTGATGGATATAACGAAGAACCGTTAAAAAATATCTAATACTATCTACATTTTCACTTTTAAAACGTTCCTGAAACAAATGACCGCAGCGCTCATATTTCATATTGTACCAAAACACATAGCTTGAGCTTATTCGCTTTATAGCATCTGAAATATTGCCTTCATGATCCTTTACTAAAAGATGAACATGATTATCCATTAAACAATAACTGTAAAGATGAAAATGGCAAATTACTTTATACTTTTTTAATACTTCTAAAAACCTAAAACGGTCTTGGTTATCTTCAAAAATTGTTTGTCGATTGATTCCTCTAAGCATAATATGATACATGCCGTTCGGGCTCTTTTTCCTTGCTACTCTCGGGATTGGGATCACCACACTTTAGATTTCCGGGTCCAAATAAGATTGTTCAGGGGTTGGGATAAACGAGAAAATAGAGGTGAAAATAAGGTTAACTCTAGCATCTTATTTATTCTACTTATTAAATTGAATTCCTTCAAAATTATCGTTTAAGTTTACAAATGAAATTTGGGACAGTTTACCTGTCCCTATGTTCCACCATCTCAATAAAAGCCTCAACAAAAGCAGGATCAAACTGCTGACCTGAGCATCTGCGCAGCTCTGTAATCGCTTCTGTGAATGTCTTCGTTTTTTGATAAGGCCGCTCGGTTGTCATGGCGTCAAAGGAGTCGATAATGCAGAGAATACGTGCGAGCTTCGGAATGTTTTCACCTTTGAGTCCATATGGATATCCTTTTCCGTCGTAGCGTTCATGGTGAAGCTCGACAAGCGGAAGAAGATCGTCATATTTTTTGGTAGAGCCTATAATTTCCTTTCCGTAGGTGACATGCTTTTTCATCATTTCCCACTCGTGCACTTGCAGTTTCCCTTTTTTATTGATCACGTCACGTGGAATTTCCAGCTTTCCAATATCGTGGACGAGAGCACCTAAGATCAATCTTCGTTTTTCATCCTCATTTAGCTGCAGCTGATCACTAAGATCAACAGCATACTTGAACACTCGTTTGCTGTGCTGGTATGTGTAAATGTCTTTTGATAAGAAGATCTGCAGCTGTTGCTCGAGTCCGTCAATTTCCTCTTTAATTTGAAGTCCTTGGAGGTTGAAATGGCCTTCCTTATAGATTTGGCTGTTGTTTTTCCCTTCCGCTTTTGCATAATAAAGGGCTTTATCAGCCTTTGACAATAACTCTGAAGCGCCGTAAGTCCCTTTTTCATACTCTGCAATTCCAGCCGAGAAGGACAGACAGCCAAGCGGAAGAATGTCGACACCCTTGAAATGGGTATCATTGTATTCCTTCCGTATTTTGTTCATAAAAGTTTGCGCTTTTTCTTGGCTTGTTTCAGGCATGATGATACCGAATTCTTCCCCGCCGTATCTAGCGGCAATATAGGGAAGATCCTTCACTTTTTCGGATAAGAAACTTCCAAAGAATGCTAACAGCTCGTCTCCTTGAACATGTCCATTAAAATCGTTGTATTTCTTAAAATCATCTAAGTCAATTAATACAATTGAAAAGGGCTGTCCCGTTTCACTTTTTTTAATGAATTCATCAAGCGTTTGTTTAAAGTATCCATGATTATAAAGACCTGTTAAAAAGTCTTTTTGTGCTCTTGTTTCTTCATGCTTATATAATGAAAATACTTTTTGAAAGGCTAACGACAGCGTGATCGATAAAGAGATAAATAAGAAAACTCCGAATATTGGCTGTTCACGGATGACAATGGTTAAGACAAGGGAAAGCACCAATGTGCATAAATAACTAATAAACGCTTCTTTTATATCTTCTTTCTTCATAAAACCTTGAAAAACCGCACCAAAAGGCTGCTTACTAGCAAAGAAATAGAAAAGCCACATAATAACGACATTCAAGAAAAAATAAACCGTTAACGAAAGGGTATAAGGCCAGAGGTTTGTAATGTCTATGCTTCCAACGATTCCACCAGTTGCGATAAAAGCGTAGTATGTAGAAACAATCATAATGGAGTAGTTCGCAAAATTAAACAAATGCTTCCACCATTCAAGCTTAAAGCGAATCAGGAAAAAAGATAAACTGCTAATCAATAAAACAAGCAGAGGTACATTGAATCCGAACAAAAAGATACAAGCTAAATAAATGGCAGAGTCCATTGATAGAGAATTTCCAGATGGAAGAATAATATTGAAATGATTTAAGAGAAGAATCGCTCCAATAAGCGTATAAATTAAGACCCAATTTGATAATTCCTCAACTTGAAGAGGAATATGCATAAAGAGAAGGAACAAGCTCAATACACATATGAAAGCAATATAGAGATTTTGACGACTAAGCACCATTTTTATCACACTCACAACATACAATAGTAGAAAAGAGGGAACCACAGATTCCCTCTTTTTATGCTTACCAGAATTTCCACCCTGAAGTTAATGCTACGATAGCAGAACCAATAATAATTATGTTTAGAATAGCATTTTTTGTTTTATTTTTCATTATATTTTCACCTCCTTTGATGTGCCATTTATTGGTGCCGTTGTTTCCTTCTTACGCAGCATAATCGCTTGAATAGCAAGAAAGCCGCCTATATTCATCACAACGTCACCAATGCTAATGATCTGCTCTCTTGGATACGGTGCTTTTAATGGAATAATGTCACCTAAAAAAGAGAAAATCGTTGATTCCGTGACAAGTGTGTGTTTTGCATATAAGCTGTTTTTTAATGTTTCCAAATAATAAGGGTCTAAGTGCAGAGCAGCCTCACCTGAAACAGGCATTCTCCCTCCATTTACAGCCATTACAATGAAGTTCAAGAGAACACCGGCAAAAATGAACTTAAAGTGTGCGTGAAATCGATTCATCCATAAAAAAATAAGTCCAATCACATAAACAGCCATAAAGGAGAACTGACTGATTGCCCCTACCCATTCAATCTTATTTTGAAAATAGAAGATACAGAGCTGAAAAAGAAGAAGCGCAGGGAAAACCCCTCCCATTTTAAACCGAATCTCTGCAAATCCTTTTAAGCTGCCGCCTCGAATAAACCCTACTAAAATGGCAATAAGCAACCCATCATATACCATCATTTTTCACCGACTTTCAAGATGTCCGAATATTTGACAGAATCTTCTAATAATCTACATTTATTATAATCTATTATATTTTGGGTAAACTAGTAGATATTTACTTTTAAGTCTTTAGACCTATTTGATAAAAAGTGATTTTTAGATCTATTTTCTTGTTAATTTGTTAAAATTGCAAAATAGGGATAGGCGCTTTACGCCTATCCCTACTTCCTTATTTCTTATTCCAATAAACTATCTCTTAAGCTAGTTATCTCATCATCTGATAACCCAATCCCATTTTTCGCATAATCTTCTACTGATAAATAGGTACTATCCATTTCATTAAGAAAAGCACTGATGTATTCAACTCGAGCTTCAAGTAATGCGTTTAGTACTTTCTGGTTCACTTGTTGAAGTTGAGGTTTCTCACCATGTACAAGGTTTGCTTTCAGCTGATCCAGTGAGAGATTGGTTAATAAATAATCTTCAATAATGATCTCCCGAGGAACTCCAAGTATACTTAAAATAAGAGCTGCTACTGCACCTGTACGGTCTTTTCCAGCCATGCAGTGGAATAACAAAGGGTCCTGTGGGTTATCTAGTAATATTTCAAATATTTTTCTAAACACTTGTGTATAAGTTACCATCTCACGGTTCATAGACACCAGAAGATCAGTTGATACCCCATTTTCATGAAGAGTCATAAGGTCCCCTACATGCTTTATGGACAAATCATCTTGAATAACAGGGATATGATGCCATATTGCCTCATTTAAAATAGGGTCAGGATCACTATTGATTTCCCCAATCGCTCTCAGATCACAGATTTTTTTAATTCCTAATTGATTTACAACCTTTAGGTCATTTTCAGTCATTTTGCTTAAATTACCTGATCGATATAAGACTCCCCATTTTACTTTTCCGCCATCTTTTGTTGGGTATCCGCCAATATCTCGAAAATTAAAGCTACCTTCTAATTTTACAATTCGTTCTTTTACTACTAGTTTATTTGTCATCAATGGTTCCTCCACGATCATTTTGTTTTCAAACGCATTTTTAATCGATTTGTTACCAGCTCCACACTAAAGACCATGGCAAAAATCACTAAAGCAACAAAGAATGCCTGGTCAAACTTGTACAATCGCATGGCATGCATTAACTCCCAGCCTATTCCTCCTGCCCCAACAGCTCCAAGGATCGTTGATTCTGCGATGTCTCCTTCTAGACGAAGAATACACCACGCTAAGAATGCCGTCAGAACTGTAGGAATCACTCCATGGATGACAATCGAAGTCCAGCTTGCTCCTGTTGCTTTCATAGCTTCAATAACCCCTTCATCAATTTCTTCAATTGATTGAGAGAATACTTTAATTAACATGCCTGTTGCTCCTACTGTAATCGCAAGGATCCCAGTAAATGGACCCATTCCAACTGCTACAATAAAAATGAGTGCCCAAATTAAGGTTGGGATCGCACGCAGGAATGAGGCAAATCCTTTGATTCCCCAAGCTATCGATGGGTGTGGTGTTAAATTTTCAGCGGCAGGAAAAGACAGTAGCAGCCCTAATATGATGGCAATGACTGTTCCAACAATTGCCACCTGTAAAGATTCTAGTGCAGCCAGCAAAACCTCTCGCCAATAGGTCATATCTGGAGGTAACATAACGGTGAGTGTTGACAGAAATTTCGCCGAACCCTCGATTAATTTACTATAGTCAATTGGCAACTGACTAAGCGAAAAGAAAAAGAAGATTCCTCCTAGAATGAGTACGATCAATAATGCGTTATTTTTTCTTGGCTTATTGGCTTCTGCTATGTTGATACTAGACAATTTATCAATAGACATTGTTTTTCCCTTCATATAATTCGCTCCCTAATTTGGTTCGTAAGCCACTCTGTTAAAAGAACAATTACTAAGACTAAAATAATCGCCATACTAACTTGTCCATATTGAAATAATTTAATATTTGACTGAATGACAAAGCCTAGTCCTCCCCCACCAACCATACCGATAATCGTAGAGGCACGAACATTGATCTCAAGCATGTACAACGACCACCCGAAAAAACCAGGTGAAAACTGTGGCAACACACCTTGTGCAAGTACTTTGAAATAGTTAGCACCTGTTGCCCGGATCGCTTCAACCTGTCCTTCATCTATTTCTTCAAGAACCTCAGCAAATGCACGGGTTAACACACCAACTGATACCATAATCAAGGATAGGGTCCCTACTAATGCACCAAGTCCAAAGGAAGCGGTCAAAAGAATCGTCCAAATCAAAACCGGAATATTACGAAATAATGAGCTATACGCACGCATAAATACTTGCAAAGCAGGATGCGGTGACGTTGTTGCGGCTGTAAATACAGATAGAAATGCAGCAATCACTGCACCAATCACCATCGCAACGAAACTCATATAAATGGTATCAAGTGCCGGCTTAATCAACCCTGTTATGACAGTAAAATCTGGCGGCAATAAATCTGTGAAAACAAAGGTTGCCGCTTCCCTCGAACCAAAAATGAGAGATTCAAAGGAAAAATCCGTTTCAATACCTGACCATATCGTTATCACGACTATCCCAAGTACAATTAGCCATGTTTGGAGCTTTTTGATCTTACGGGCCTTTTGAACATCTACAGCATTCATGAAACAAGCACCTTCTTCGATGATTGATAGATTTCAGCTATAATATCTTCCGTCAATTCAGCTGGCGAACCATCAAAGACCTTTTGCCCTCCATTGATTCCGATAATTCGTGTTGCATATTTTTTCGCGACATCAACCTGATGTAAATTACAAAGACAAGCAATTTCCTCTTCCTTACAAATTGTATAGAGATGGTTCATAATTAACTCGGAAGAAAGTGGATCCAAGCTCGCAATCGGTTCATCCGCTAAAATCAGTTCTGGCTCCTGCATGATCGCACGAGCTATGCCAACTCGTTGCTTTTGACCACCACTTAGTTCATCAGCTCTCTTATACATTTGGCTTTCTAACCCGACCCTTTGTAAAAGCTGTCTTGCCGCTTCTTTATCTTTTCCGGAAAAAACACTTAATAGTGTGCTAAATGTGTTCATATATCCAAGGCGACCATGTAACACATTATTTAAGACGGATGTCCGTTCTATTAGGTTATACCCTTGAAAAATCATCGCCATATTCCGGCGTTGTTTTCTTAATTGAGAGGATTTCACTGTTACCATGTTGTGATTGTTAAACAGAATTTCTCCATTTGTAGGATCAACAAGGCGATTGATCGATCGAAGCAGTGTGCTCTTCCCTGCTCCACTCGGCCCGATTACAGCGACAAACTCTCCTTTTTCAATAGAAAGATTGATTCCTTTTAACGCCGATGTCCCATCTGGATAGGTTTTGGATAAATTGTTTATTTGTAATAGTGTCATGGCCTTTCCTCCTTTATTTCAGCATTTCCTCTGGCGACATATTAAGCTTTTCCGCCGTATCTCTTACAACATCGTAATCACTATCTTCAACAGGGAAATATCCCTTCATTCCCATATCTTCAAAATACTGAGGATTTTTTTCATGATAGCTAAGCGCAAACTCTCTAATTTTTTCAACTAAATCCTCTGGTAAGTCCTCGCGATATGTTAAAGGTCCCCCAGGGATTGGATCTGTTTCCTGAAGTATACGAATATCATCAACATTAATAAGTCCAGACTCTGCAAATGTGTCGATACAGAAAGTACAAACCGCAGCACCATCTGCATCCCCATTTGCGATGGCTAATAATGATTTATCATGACCTCCTGAATAAGCAACACTATTGAAATATCCTTCTAACTCATCATTTTCAATACCAAGCTCTCCTAACATCGTTGCTCTTGGGAATAAATGACCTGAAGTTGATGCCGGATCAACAAAGAGAAAATTCTTTCCTTTTAAATCCTCTAGGGACTTAGCCTCTGAATCCTTTGGTACGACAATCACACTGCTATACATAGCAGATTCTTCACTTTGTCCCATAATCGCTAGAGGCTTCGCTCCACTTCTTTCAACCGCAATGATATAGCCGAAAGGACCATAGTTCGTAATATCGATTTTCTTTGCTCTCATCGCTTCAATCATCATGTTGTAATCCTGACCTTCAAAGATTTCCACTTCAATGCCTAACTCCTTGCCTAAATCCTCAGCAAAGGCCTTTGACGAACGAGCTAAAGCATTATCCTCTTCTGTAGCCATCATCCCAATCCTTAATACTTCAGGCCAACCATTTTCCGTCGTTGTTTCTCCACTTACCGAACCACTTGAACAACCAGTAACCACAAAAAGAACTAGAATTAAAAGACTTAAAAACCCTTTTTTCATAAATTATCGATCCTTTCGATTATGCGTTATAGTTGTATCCAAAGTTGTATACAACCTAATAAAAGCTTAACGAAACATTATTAATCTATTATTAAGAAAACTTAAATCATTTATGAATATTCGTAAAAAATGTAAAGCTTTATCGTATAATGGAATAGATTGCAAGAAAAGGTCGGAAAAGATATGATCTTAGAAAAGCGCAAGCGCCTTGATCAGCGCCGACAAGCATAAGACGATTTGGAATAGAAGGTGTTCTTTACCTTCAATTCCAAATTGGCTTATGACCTCGAGGCAGTCTAAAATCGCGACGTCCTGTCGCAACGACTGCACTTGCACTTCCTGTGCTTCGGGGCTAGGCGCTGGAGCTAGACACTAAAACTAAGTACAAAACTTATAAATTCTGATAGTATAAGAAAAGCGCAAGCGCCCAGCCACACTTCAAGAATTTAGAAAAGAGGAAGGAAAGTAGATCTAACATGAAGCCCCTTCAAGAGAAAGCTTATGAATCTTTAAGAGAACTATTGATAAAGGGAGACTATCTTCCAGGTACATTATTATCAGAAAATGAATTAGCCCAGCTGCTTGAAATGAGCCGCACGCCAGTCCGCAGCGCGATTTCTCGACTAGAAGCGGAAGGCTATCTTGAAACAGTCAAAAACAGAGGAATTCTAGTGAAGGAAATCACGATTAAAGAGTTTCTTGATATAATGGAAGTCATCATATCCTTTCAGCACTATCAATTTCACCATATGGATGAAAAGCTCTTGCAAATTGATGTTGAGTTATTAAAGCATCATCTTGACCAGCAACTAGAATGTACGGCTCAACATGACTATATTGGGTATTCAACACACTCAATTTCCTTTTTACGAACCATGATATCTGGGACGAGTAACCAAGCAATGCTCCAAATTATCGATGGCTTCTTTGATAAGATCCTTCGTTTTTCAATTGTTAACTTCAAGAGAACACCACATAAACCTCATTATTCCGCAAATTCAATGAATAAGGAAATATATGAGGCCGTTTCAATAGAGGACTACCAAAAAGTTAGGCAGTTAATCAATCAATTTCACGAGAATATTTTAGAACGATTTTCAATAGGATGAAGAGATGAGCTTTGGCCCTTTTGTTTAAGGTTTTAATACCTCCTGATAGTACTAAAGGGTGCAGTCTCCACCCTGCACCCACAACATCTTTATTAGAATGAACCCGAAGAACCCTCAATCCCGATACACAAATTGAAATACCGCGGGACAAGGAACCTGTCCCCCCGTCCCAGCAAAGACAAAATCCTTTCCTTTATCTGAATCATAGGCCGTGAAGCTGACGACTTTTTCACCGGAATTGATGAACAGCTCTACTGAATGTAGGTCGAGGTAGAATTCAAGTGAAATTTCTTCATGTTTGTTTGTTGAAAGCTCTTCCAGGCTTATTAGCCCTTGATTGCCATAATCGGATGAAATAAATAGAGTATTATTTTCAACATCCACCTCTACATTCGTTGATTTTGTTTCACTTTTGTTAAGTTTGATCGTAAATTTTCCACTTGATTTAGGTACTTTTACTTGCAAATAGCTAGCCGCTTTTCCTTCAATCACTACTTCTTCCCCAATACCTAATTGAACTTGCTCCTTAATAACCTTTGAGGAAAAATAGGTTTCTGTATCAATAAAAGGCTGTTGAATGAGCTGATTATCCTTTATGCTTAGCTTTCTCGGCAGTGACATCATTCCGTTAAAGCCGTATTCCTTTGGCGGTGTTGTTTCATGCCAGCGGTGCATCCAGCCGATAAGTAAACGTTCGCCATCCTTTCCTTCTGTTGATTGCGGGGCATAGAAGGTTTGGCCGTAATCTAGAAGACCTTTTCGCTCTGATATAAAAGTGCCTTCCTCAAAATCCATTTCACCGATGACATATGCTGTTTTATTTTGTATTTCTTCTGCAAATTCATGGTCACATGGCATTTCAGAGAATAATAGAACATCCTTGCCATCCATTCGGAACAAATCCGGACATTCTAATAAGGTGTTTTCTTCAAACTTTGATTGGTAAATAGAAGAATGAAAAGTCCATTCTAGAAGATCTGTTGATTTAAACATTATGATTTCGCCGCGTCTCTTCGTGTTTCTTACCGATAATACACAATAATAAACGCCATCCACTTCCATAACCTTTGGATCTCGAAAGTCGCAAATAAGGTACCCCTCCGGCAATTGTTTTTCACCAATCACAGGGTTTAGCTTATACTTTTCAAAGGTTACCCCATCTTCGGATATCGCTACACATTGTCGTTCAGCGATTTCTGGTTCATCTCGATCAAAGCCTATATTCGGATCGATATGACCTGTGTATATCAAATAGAGGTTGCCATCCTTTTCAATGGCACTCCCAGAAAAACATCCATTTGCATCATAGGCTTTGTCGTTTGCTAGAGCAACAGGGAGATGCTCCCAATCGATGAAGTTTTCTGTTGTCGCATGCCCCCAATGCATATCACTCCAAACGATATCATACGGGAAGTATTGATAGAATAGATGGTATTTTCCTTTGTAATACACAAATCCATTTGGATCGTTCATCCACCCTATTTCAGGTGAAAAATGATAGAGCGGCCGGCTTTGTACTTTATGTTTGTTTTGTTGAATATAGTTGTTTGCTTTTTGTAATCGATTCATATTACACCTCGTTTATTTGATTCCGCTCTGCATCGAGCCTTCGACAATATATTTTTGGAAAATGATATAAAGGACAACGATTGGAATGGTGACAATCGTTAAGGCCGCCATCATATGACTTGTGTAAATATTATACGTATCACTGAAAATCGCATTTAATGCAACCTGAATTGGCATAAGTTCGGCATTTGACAGAGCCATAACCGGCCATAAGAAATCATTCCAGGATGCTAGGAAGGTTAAAATCCCAACTGTAATATACATATTTAAGCTTGATGGGATGACAATTCGGAAGAAGCATCCCATTTCACTTAGTCCATCAATTTTTCCGGATTCAATCAGCTCACCTGGAAATGATAGAAAATGCTGTCTGAATAAGAAAATATTCATCACATTAATGATAAATGGCATTAAATAGCCTGGTACGGTATTAATTAATCCCATTTCATTCACAACTAGAAATAACGGAAGAATTGTCGCTTCAATCGGAACAATCATTAACGCGATAATAAAAATAAGAATCCAGTCTTTGAACGGAAATTGAAATCTAGCTAACGCATAACCGGCCAAAGAATTTATTGTTAAGCCAAAGACAACCGTGATTGATGCATAGATCAAGCTGTTCCCGACATTTTGAAAAATATGATAAAAGCCGAGCAACTCTGTATAGGATTTTAATGATAGATCTGAAAATTTCGGGATAATCGCATAGATTGAGCCGATATCTCTGTATATCACTTCATCAATTTTAAAGGAGGATAAAATCATCCAAACAAGAGGAACTAAAAACTGTAACGCCACAACGGATGCGAGTAAATAAAACAAGGATTTCTTGACGATCTTCACGCCGCTCGCTCCTCTCTAAATAATTTTTTAATGACAATTGACACAACCACTAAGAACACAGTGAACATAAGAGTGACCGCACTTGCATATCCAATGTTTCGATGTCTAAATCCATATTCATAGATATATTGCAGGATCGTCATCGTTGAATAATCAGGCCCGCCGCCTGTCATGACCATAGGTTGAACGATCAATTTAAAGGCTTGAATCGTTGTGGTGATCACTAAAAACATTAAAATTGGTTTTAATGACGGAATCGTAATAAATAAAAACTTTTGGAACGCGTTCGCACCATCTATGTCTGCAGCTTCATATAAACTATTATCGATATTTTTTAAGCCCGCTAGGAAAATCATCATTTGATAGCCACATCCGGACCATGCAGAAATTGCAACAATGGTATACATTGCTTGATCTGCACTTGATAGGAACGGCTGCTTTGGAAGTCCGATATTTGCCAAAATTTCATTAATTAGCCCTGAAGTTGGGTTTAACATAACTGTCCAAAGAATTGAAATAACAACCAGAGATAAAACTGCCGGTGAAAAATACGCAGTTCTGAAAAAGCCAACACCCTTGATCTTTTTATTCACAATTAATGCTAAGCCAAGTGCCATGGAAAGCTGAAGCGGGACGACAAACACAACAAATTTAATCGTGTTCATAAAGCTTTTCATCAACACTTCATCCGATAGCATGCGTGTAAAGTTTTCTAAGCCGATAAATTGCTTGTCGTTCGGCTTTAATAAATAGTAATCTGTAAATCCGTACGTAAATGCTAGAATAATAGGTAAGACGATAAAGAGAATGGCTAGCACCATTGCTGGTGTTAAAAATCCATAGGCTGAGACAACCTCGCCCTTTTTATAATGCTCACTTTGTCGGTAATGTTCGGTTGTATTTCTTACTTTCACGAAGTTCTTTACCGTTTTCATTACTTCACATCCTTTCAAAACCTTCTTTATAAGAGAAGAGGCGAGGTCAGCGCCCCACCTCTCCCTCAACCGATCATTTTCGATATTTATCAAATTCTACATCGATTTTTTTCACAGCATCATCTACATATTGCTTGATTGTCGCTTCATCTGTTGCTTTATTTTGACCGATTTTTAAGATGACGTCTTTTGCAAATGTTTCAGATAAGTATGGATACCCCGGTGAAACAGGACGAGATTTATTCGTGTTTTCAACCTGGTACTTCAATACTGTCCACGCTTCGTTATGATATGGATTGTCTGTATTTGTATCAATCACATCAATTGCATTTACACGAGTTGGGATCGAACCGTTCGCATGATAATATTCCTCTGATGCTTCATCATTGGTTAGCCATTCCATCACTTCTACCACTTGCTGAATGCGCTCCTCATCTTCCTCTTGTCCATTACGAACAAATGCCCAGCTGCCAGATGGAGTGTATAAGCCATTATAGTTTTCATTCATTTTTGGATAACGAACTGTTTTGAATTTTAAGTTTGGATAGTTACTTGTTAATTCACTCACATACCAGAAACCGCTTACAGATAAGGCTGTTTTTCCAGAATGGAAGGCTTTCTCTGATTCAGATGCACTTGCAAGCTGTGGCTTTGCAAATAATTGAGCATATTTTGTTAAAGCTTCAATACTTTTATCACTGTTTAATACACCGTCTACTGTGACTCCATCTTCACCAACAATATTTGTGTCATTTCCCCAAAGAAGCGGTGTGAAATAATAGGTTCCTGTTTCATATGCACCGGCTGTAATATCAGGTAATAGTAGACTTACAGCATTTTCATAGCCTTCAAATACCGGATCGTTGGTCGTTTTCGCAAAGTCATCGATTTTTCTAGCAAGCTCAACAAATTGGTCCCAAGTCCAATCTTCATCAACAGCTGGAATCAGCGCTTTTACATCATCAGGAAGAGCATTGATCATATCTTCGTTATACATGATTGCAACACCTGAATCTGAATAGCCCATCCCATAAAATTTTCCGTCAACTGTCCCTTGATCAATAATTGCTTCCGTGAATCCTTCTTTAAATCCTTCACTCATATATCCATCTAACTCACCAAGAAGACCTGAATCAACATATGCCGCAATATCCGGGCCGTCCAGTGTGAAAATATCCGGCATATCATTTGCCGTTATCGCTGCATTTAATTTATCTATATAGCCTGAACCCGCACCTGCACGTGTAATATTTTGAATTTCTACTTGAGGTTTGTCAGGATGTTCCTCGTTATAACGCTTCACTCGATCAGCAAACATCTTACCTTCTGGATGATCAGCAGCAGCTTGTGTCCAAATCACAATTTTGTCATCGTTGCTACTTGCACCATTTGAGCTGCACGCAATTAACGAAAGAGATAAAACTAAGATTGATACCAACAACATTAATTTTTTCATACTTTCATAGACCCCCTAGTCTGAATAGTTGGTGAAAACGTATTCACGTCTTCTGGTTTTTATGTTACGATAGGAGAAAATAAAAGTCAACAGATAATTTTAAGCGTTTCCACTACTGTTCATCATCATTATCATACTTAAAGTAATAAAGAAAACGATGTGATATAATGTCTATATACCATACCAAATACATGAATTTAGCTGAATAATATATTCACATTTTAGAATACGTATTCAAACGGAGGAGCACTTATGAGTAAGCTTACGATGAAAGAAATCGCCAAACTTGCAAACGTTTCCCAATCGACCGTATCAAGAGTGATTAACGGAAATACAGGCGTAAATGAAGATGCCATGAAACGAGTACTGCAGGTTATCGAGGAAGTCGGCTATGTTCCAAACAAAGCCGCACAAACATTAAAAAAGAGTCAATCAAAAATTATCGGGGTATGTTTAACTGAAACCTATAACCCTTATTTCGTAGAATTAATCGATGCACTCGAATCTGAAGCCCGTAAAAACGGCTATAGTATTTTGCTGCACAATTCCAAGCATAATCCGATAACCGAATGGGAAAGCATCCAAAATTTTATCGCTCGTCAGGTAGATGGCATGATCCTTGTCCCTACTGGAGAATACAATATTCAGAGAATCAGCAAGCTTGCGATCCCTACTGTCGTCATGACCCAAAACCGCAAACCCCTTGACAGCGTGGGACTTGATCATATGAAAGCAGGAAAGATTGTCGGCGAAAAATTTATTCACTCCGGCCATAAAACCTTTGGATTTGTCGGGACGGTCCCTGATGATAAATTTCTAGGGTATAAAAGCGCCTTGTACGAAAACGGTTTCGAATTTCAACAGAAAAACTATATCCAGCTTGAAGAAACCTCAACAAACAACTTTTTAATGAGGCGGGATATTGAGAACTATTTAAACTCTGTTGAAACACTTGATTTCACTTGTCTATTCACAGCTAACGATATTATGGCACTTGAATTTATGAAGGCTGCTAAAGAAAGAAATATTCAAATTCCTGAGGATATCAGTGTGATCGGATTTGATGATACGTACCTTGCGAAAATCATGGGGATTTCTAGTATTCATCAACCAATCGAGGAAATGGTGAAAACAACAATTGAAATTCTATTAGATCGAATGGAAAATGAGGTTTCAGCCGATATGGTGCAGGTTAAACTCGATCCGACGTTAATCGAACGGGGCAGCTCCAGCTAATTCAGGTGGACCACGGGGACAGGTTCATTGTCCCTAATACAAACAAAGGGGTGCAGTCTTTACGCTACACCCCTCTCTTATAAAAATCTTTAACTCTAATACTCCAAATGAAACAAAGTGGGACGAGGGACCTGTCCCTCCGACCCTACCTTTGCTTCTCCACCCTTGTCATACGCTGATTCTCTAAATATATCACTCTTACAAGCTTGTAATTAACATACAGCACCGTTTTTTGCAGGAATGGTACACTTCCTGTGTATCGATCAAAACATGCTAATAAAACAACTGTTAATAAGGCTGTCTGCGGTGATACAAGCGGGTGATCAAAGATTCCTGTGAAAAAAATAACCGGCAGTGATAGCAGGAAGAAATTGAGTAATGTTTTATTTTCCGCATTTATAAATAACAAACAACAAAGCTTTAGCGTAAAGGTCATGATAATGAATAAAAACGCTAGACCACCTATCGTTCCATATTCTGTGAAAAATCCTAGAAAAATATTATGGGCATGTGGTTCCGGATGTGTAAATTGATCATAGGCATGACGATAGCCTAAAGGAGTTGTTCCAAAAAAGGGATACTCTTTCCAAATTCTAATACTCGTCTCCCAGATCTCTTTTCTTTCATGAATCGCTTCAGAAAGCATATTAAATCTAGGGAGAAGGTCAAGAATTTGGTTATGTAGGATAAGCAGGATCGTGGTAGCTATCATTCCGATCTTTGGGCAAAGTCTTAACATAAATAAGATCAGAACAAGAAACATAACACCTATACCCGCACGGGAGCCAGTTTGAAAGATACCAACTATAATCGTGACGATTAATATATACTCCCATTTAAATATATGTTTATGACTCTGTCTTTTCAATTGATCTGCTAACAAAAAAGACAGAATCAATACTAATAGAAAGCTTGCAAAATTAGGATTATAAGCCGATCCAAATAATCTTCCATCAGAACTTGGTGATGGTCCAAGAAATATGGTCCCAGTAAGCCCTCCAAGAATTACATTCGATACTTCAAATGTTCTCATGATATTACCGAAAATCACGATGAAGACCCCACCAAAAATCATAATCCACTTAAAACGACGAATAAGAGACAATGTCGCCCGTTCTTTAATATACAGGTATAGGCCTAAATATCCTAAAACCATCGCAAACATAAGCAAATATGCTTCATTATCCTGAGAAAAGCTCGCCCCTAACGTCGCTATGGCGAAACAAATAAACAAAAAAGTGGTTGCATTAAGGTAGAAAGGCACCTTTAAATCAATGGTATCTTTCAAATGATTCCACCCAATACACATAAGCCATATAATACCTACAGGCGGTAAAACAAAACATAAAATAACTCCTATTTCGAGTAGATGCTTTTTAAGAAACTCTTTGTTTAAAACCATTTTCAATTTTGTCATAAGTCTCCCTTTTCCCTTACTATTTTTCATATCTTTGGAATGAAGAAAGATTTTTGAATGCTAGTGATAAATATATAAGATAGACAAAAGTTTTTATACTAGAGATCATAAAACTACACAATAAATTAACACTCAATTTACATTTCATTTAAATATTTACATTTGTTTCATGTCGACTAGAAATTCTTAGATGCTTTTCACAAGTTCGAGAAATAGTACGTGATTCTCCATTCATTTATTACATACAATCTAATTTCAGGATAATCTTCCTATTATTATTCTTTTTAAAAAGTAGAAGTTGAGGCAAGAACATTGTAAATACGAGATTTCTGGGTAGTTTGTCCAATTTTCTCCAATATCGCCCTATTAATTATTTAAATCGACAAATTTCAACGGTATTCTTCGGCATTATCGTATAAACTAGATAGGTAAGTTTATAAGTTAGGAGACTTTATATGATATATGAAACATCAATCTTAAAGGGAATTTTCCGCCCGCAAGTGAGCCTCTATCAACTACAAAAGGCTGAGACAACAGCAGGTTCAGGCTGGAGAGTTGTGTTTCTCTATCTACTCAGTGCACTTATTTTTGTCACTAGTGGCTATTTTGGCATTGGAACAGAAACGTACTCCGGAGGGATTACGGATTTTTCTAAGGACGAGTTTGAGACTGGGAAGGTTTTATTATTAGCAGGAAGGCTGATCTCAAGCTTGCTATACGCCACTCTGCTCCTTTGGTTTCCTGCCTTCGTTTATTGGGTTACACTTGAGATTTCTTATAAAAAAGCTGTGATTGTCCAGATGTTTGTCTTTTCCATTCATTTAATAGAAAAGGCAATGACATATCCTGTACTCGTTTTTTTCAATTTAAACCAGGTTAGCAATCCCTTTTCTTTAGGGGTTATCGCCCAATACTTGTTCAAACATGAATTTTTGATTCATTTTTTCGGTTCAATCACACTGTTTCAACTTGCAGCCATCACACTACTTACTTTTTATTTGGTGAGACTTGCTGATAAAAATAAATATTTAACTCTTTTAATAATTGTTCTTTTTTACCTATTAAGCTGGCTTTTACACGCTTTTATGGCATATATCGAGGTGCCTGTATTAGTAAGGATGTGGTTACAATGAAAAAATGGTTTATTTTCTCGCTCATCTTCTTTTGTATTAGCTTTATAACGCTAAATACCTATTTAATATGGAAAAAAGATAGTAAAGCAGCGCACACTGTTTATGTTGAAGATTGGACAAAGGTTCAAGAACGCAATGTCATCAAAACGTTTGATACGAAGGGGATTCTAATGCCTCAGGAGGAATATAAGGTTTATTTTGATGATACTGATAAAGAGTTCCTCCGCTTTCTTGTTAAAGAAGGTGATGAAGTAACAGTTGGTACTCCGCTGCTCGAGTATGCAACTCCTGAGCTTGACCAATTAAGAGAAAGCTTAGAAGCTGATATAAACCAGGCAGAAGGAGAAATTTTCAGCATTGACGAATACATCTCAAAGCTCTTGGACTATCAAGCTTCCATTTCTTCACCCTCCACTAGCAGCTATGCACTAGATTCAGTGTTCAGCTTTGAAGAGGAGCTAAATAGTACAGAAGAAACGGAAGACACTACCTCAAATGATATGATCATCAGTCAGATTGAACAGGAAATTTACAAGCAGGAGCTTGAAAAAAGCAAGCTTGAAGATAAAATTGAAAACTTCGAAACACAAATTAGTCTGATAAACGAGAAAAGTGATTCAGCGATGATGATTAGTGAAATCGACGGCATTGTCAAAGAGGTTAATGACCAGCTCGGAAACCCAGTTGTAACAATAGCTTCAACTACTTTGGCCATCAAAGGAACATTAACGGCTGAACAGCTGAAAAAGGCAAAAGTTGATATGACCATTAACGCAAACGTTTCTGGAGAGAAAACAAAACTAGAAGGAACACTAACCGAAATACATACCTACCCTGAAGATGAACCAAGGATAGGTAAGGAGAATGTCTATCCATATATAGCAACACTTACAGAGCAAGTAGATACACTTCCAATCGGCTCCACAGCTGATGTAAAAATCACATTAGATCAAGCATTAAAGGTTCCTACTGTTCCACAAAACGCAATTGTGAAACAGGATGAGAAGGCATTTGTTTACCATTTAAATAAGAACGGCTTGGTTGAGAAGAAGGCTGTTAAAACAGGACTAAGATCAGATGATATCCAGGAAATTAAGGAAGGCGCCGAAATTGGACAGATTGTCATGATTTCAAAACAGTCACATGGTAACTCTAGGTTTGTGACAAGAATGAAACCTACCTATCTAAAAAGGGAATCTTTTAACAACCTTTCATCAAAAGAAAAGTGGGAGTCCTTTTTCATTGGGGTTTTGGAAAGGTAAAAGCGGACAGGGGGACAGGTTCGCTGTCCCTCTAATTTAAGTTAAAGTAAATATATGAATACCAAGATACATTAGTAACCCCTTACTAAAAGTGGGTCAATACACCTGTCCCCTTGTCCCATTAAAAGAGCCGGAGTATCAATACTCCGGCTCTTCATCAAAATCTTATTCTTCTACAGCTTCTACTTCTGTTTCTACTTCTACTTCTGCAGCAGCTTCCACATCCGCTTCTTCTGTTGTTTCTTCTGTTACTTCTTCTTCAACAACTGCCGCATGAACAGCAGCGTTTACATGTGCATGAGATTTTGCTGTTTCACTTGCTTCTGCATTTGCTTGTGCTTCAGCTTTGTTTACAGTAGATGGATTTACTTCTTCAGTCGCTTCTGTTGTTTCTTCCGTTACTGTTTCCTCTACTTCTGTTTCTACTTCTTCAGCTGCTTCTGTTGCTTTTTCTTCTACTTCTGTTTCAACCTCTTCAGCTGCTTCTGTTGTTTCTTCTGTTACTTTTCCTTCTACTTCTGTTTCAACCTCTTCAGCTGCTTCTGTTGTTTCTTCTTCTGTTACTGTTTCCTCTACTTCTGCTGCAACCTCTTCAGTAGCCTCTGTTGTTTCTTCAGCTACTGCATGAACTGCAGAGTTTTCATTTGCATGTAGTTTTGCATTTACGCTCGCATGTTCACTTGCTTGTGATTTTGCTTTATTAGCTGCAGATTTATTTTCTTTAACCTCTTCAACAACAGCTTCAGTTTGCTCTTCTTTCACCTCAGGTTTTGCTTCAACTCCAGCAGCAGCTTTTGCTTTTCCATGTACTGCAGAGTTTGGTGCCGCGTTTTCTTTTGCTGTTACACTAGCGTTCACGCTTGCCTGAGCTTTATTCGTTTTCACTTCTACTTTCGAGTCTGAAGCTTTTTCAACTTTGACCGCTTTAACTTGTTTTGCATCTACTGGAGCAGCTGCTTCACTAATTTGACCCCCTGCAAAAACACCAACTGATACGACTCCAGCTAACACCAATGATTTAACTACATTATTTTTAAATTTCATTTTTAGTCTCTCCTTTTTGTTTTAAAAATTTATTTACAGTTATTTTTAAAGAAAAGGAGATTCTTGTGGCGGTGGAGAAGGAGGTGCGTGATCCCATTGATTGCGTAATTCAAATTGCCGAGAAATAAATGGCTGAATTCGCTTTAAACTCAAATACTTCTCTGATTCAAGCAAGAATTTATCAAAAATACTACTTGTGTACGACCCATTTCCTGAACGATCCTTTGATGGTCCATCTGGTACCTTTTGGTTTGTTAAAGTATGAATTTTCACCTTTGCATGAAGACCGTTATCCGGAATAGATGGAAGGTTCTTTTTCTCTTCAACTCCAGGCTTGTCCTTCGTATCATCATTAGACTCTTTCATGGGTTTAACAGTTTGATCTTCCTCTGATCTATCAAGGGTTTTAGAAGAAGCCTTTTCGACATTCTTTCTTTCACTAACAAGCTGTGCAGACGTTTTTTCATCTTTCATCGAAGGATCTTTTGGTGACGTCTCCTTCTGCTTTTCACTTGTTTGTGTTTTTTCCTTATTTTGATCAGAGACAGATTTCTTTACTGATTGATTCGTTTCTTTTTCAGTAGTATGTATCACTTTAAAAGCCTTTTCATTTTTTCCCTTAGCTTCTTGGACTGCTTGCTGAGCCTTTTCGTTTGCTATCTCCGGCAACTTTTGCCCGGCTTTTTCACTGGCCCGAGCAGAAATAACTTCAGCTTTCTCAACTACTTCCTTTACAGGTTGCTTCGGCTTTTGTTTGACCGAATTTTCATTCGAGGAAGCATTTGAGATTGTATCTTGATCTTTCATCGGTTCAACGATTTCTTTTGCTTCACTAGTCTTCTGAGCTTGTTCAGGCTTTTCAGCGAAAGCATCGTTAGGAAAAAAGAGCCCTGCACAAACAATAGAACCACTTAAAAGCAAGCTCCGTAATTTCATCATTTCACCACCTTTCTTTGGAAAGAAATGATTACACTTATAGTGTTTCAACAAAATTCAGCATTTTTTGTCCGTTGTATAGAAAAAGAGTCTTTCTTACTATGATCCTATGAAATACTTTTACTGTATAAAAAGTACTAGCTGACAGTTGCAGGTGTTACACCTAACTTGGCGGGAATTTTTTTAAGGAATTAAGAGGAAGTACAAGTATCGAGGTCATTGTGCTTAAATCAATACCCAAAACCCGAATTAGCACTAATTCGGGTTTTGTTCAATATCACATTAAAAAATCAATGCTGATCAGGCAAATCATTATAGAAAGGAGTACTAGTTGAATAAAGTACTTCAGCCTGAGCAACTTGTTGTGAGTCTACTAATAACGAAAAACTAGAAAATATAAGACCTGCGGTTAGAATAATACCTGTCATTAAACGTTTCATTTATCATAAACCCCCTAAATGAATGTATCCTTATTATATCTATAATAGAAAAACGCCGCTTTCTTCCCTGTAGTTGATTTCTACTAATTAACTAGCTGTTATTATGACTTTTGTCACTCGTGCACATTCCTTTATAATAATTGGAATAATTCCAACAATTTTATGAATGATGCATTTGCAGCAGCTTATCTTCTAATTCTTCGACGAAGCGGATCATTTCCTTTTTACCTTGGAGGTTAAAAATGGTGAGGCAGTTTTTCATGTAAGAAGCACCGTTTTCAACATCCCCCATGCGATAATAGTTGGAACCGCTTTGGAAATATAGTTCCCCTAACAAATACATTGTTTCCAGCTTCAATGCCTTTCGGATACCTTTTTGACAAAAAATGAGTGATTTTTGATAGTTGCCAAGGTCTGTATGCGCTTTTGCGATCCCATAATAGATTCTTAATTGAATTGTTTCATCTTTTAAATCATCCAATGCCTTCATACTGTCAAGAAGCTTATGATAAAGCTCAAGTGATTTCTCATATTTTCCTTGCTCCTTATAAAGAATAGCAAGACTATTTCCTATTTCAATTTCTCTTTCCTTCATAAGCACACGGTGATGACTGTAGGTCAAGGAGAGTGCATCCTTTATTTTTGATACAGCGCTCGTAATATTCTTATTTAGGTAAAAATCGCAAATTCCCTCATGCCATAAGAAAAATTGCCGATGGTTCACAGATTGAAACAGAGGATTTCTCTTTTCCTGTTTGACAATATGAGAAACCGATTCATAATCTCGTTCTCTTATAAAAAACCTCATCATTTTATACACATCTCGCACATAGTCTAGACGAGGAGTCTCTGCTATTTCAAAAAAATAATTCATCTCAACGCCAAGCTTTCTTGATAGCTTGTACAGGATCAAGGATGATGGAATCTCGTTTGAATTTTCTATCTTGCTAATCTGAGCTTGTGTACAAATACCTTCAGCCAATTGCTGCTGACTCAAATTTAATGACTTCCGCAAACTCCTTATTACATGCCCGATTTCAACAGATTCAAACATATCCCTTATCCCCCTTTTATTCGTCTGAATATTTAAAATATACTACAGTAAACATACCATGAAAGTTCTCTTGTCAGCTAATGTTACCTTTCTCTTTTTTAGAAATATGCTTAAAATTATATAATATTTTAAAATAACAAGTACTGCTGTTTGGCACAAATCTCTTAGCCTCCAGGTAAACTCTAGCACCCCTAACCCTTTTTGACGGGAATCTAGCAACCTCATAAACTGAACATAACCGGTTACTAGATTAGCTAATCTCTAAATTAATGGTAAAGGGGATTAAAAACATGTCATCAAAAAAATTAGCCACTATTGTACTTAGTACCTCACTAGCATTCAGCACACTTCTACCTTCTGCATCATTTGCCCAAACACCTTCTGAAAAACTGATGGAAAATATGAAAATAGAGCAAAAGCTCATCGAAAAAGGCAAAGATGTACCGAACTTTCTATCTGGCAAGCTTTCCAAGCAAAAGGTCAAAACAGCCAAGGACGCCAAAGACTTCCTCAAAGCCAACAAAGAATTATTTAAAATCAATCCTGAAAAAGAATTAACTCTATTAGAAAAACAAACTGATGAATTAGGGATGACTCACTTTACATTTGCTCAATCAATAAACGGAGTACCAATTGATGGCGCGATTTTCTCAGTTCACACGAATGAGCAAAATGAAGTCACAACAACAGCTGGACAACTTTATCCTGATGCCTCAAACAAGCTAACAAGCACTAAACCATCTATTTCCGGCCAAAAGGCAATAGACCTAGCTTGGAAGGAAATCAACCTAACCGAAGAACAAACAAATATTGGACAGGACTTGCAAGATGAGCTTTCAAATTTTGAGCACACTCAGGTGAAAAAGGACTTAGTGATTCATCAACATGATGGGTCGTACACATTAGCTTACAAGGTCCAGCTCCAATTCATCGAGCCATACGGAGCAAACTGGCAAATCTTCGTGGATGCTAAGGATGGAGCAATCGTCGATGCCTATAACGCAGTAAATGATGCAGGCACTACAGGCTCTGGATATGGAGTATTAGGTGACGCCAAAACGCTAAACACCTACTCCTCTGGGGGAACGTATTATTTATACGATGTCACAAAGCCAATGAATGGGGTCATCGAAACGTTTACGGCAAAAAACCGTTCGATGTATCCAGGATACCGCTCGGAAGATAGTGATAATGTATGGACATCCTCTTCACAGGGAGCTGATGTTGATGCACACTTCTACGCCGGAAAGGTATATGACTACTATAAAAACACACATGGACGAAACAGCTTTGATAACAACGGAGCAACCATCCGCTCAACAGTTCACTACGGCCGAAACTACAACAACGCCTTTTGGAACGGTTCACAAATGGTCTACGGAGATGGGGATGGAAGTGTCTTTGCTCCACTGTCAGGAGCACTTGATGTTGTCGCCCACGAATTAACACATGCTGTCACAGAACGCTCAGCTGGACTTGAATACCGCAATCAATCAGGAGCATTAAACGAATCCTTCTCCGATGTGTTTGGCTATTTCCTGGATCCGCAGGATTACTTAATGGGTGAAGATGTATACACGCCTAACCAACCAGGTGATGCATTACGAAGTCTATCAAACCCTACTCTGTACGGACAGCCGGAGCACATGAATCAATATGTAAATACAACCTCTGATAATGGCGGAGTTCATACAAACAGCGGAATTCCAAATAAAGCAGCATATTATACGATTAACAGTATTGGAAAAGCTCAGGCGGAAAAGATTTACTATCGTGCTTTAACAGTTTATTTGACACCGACAAGTAACTTTAGTTATGCACGTGCAGCCTTGCTACAATCTGCTGCGGATTTATATGGCAGTGGAAGTACTGCTTATAATGCAGTGAAGTCAGCTTGGGATAAGGTTGGGGTTTATTAAATTGGAACGGGGGGACAGGTCCCTTGTCCCTCCCCCCTAATTGGGTCAACTTTAGAAGAATCATGTAGAACAGGGTTCTTCTATTCATAAAAAACCTGATATGTTCTCCATTTTGTCTCAAATTCATACCGGTCATAACACCGAAAGATGGAATTTCACCACTCTCTTGATTTACTAGTTAGAAAATGCTCCTGCTGTTACGATTCGATGATAAGCGTTTCGGCCTAATGTTCCTTCAGGCATTACCCACGGTGCATCATGGTATAACCTTTCTGCCTCAAGCTCTTCTAATCGTTCTGCTTTTCCTGCCAAGTAATCGGTTAACCGGTCCTTTGTTGTACGTAAGCGGGCGATGACACCGCCATAGCGAATATCCAAAACTTCCCATCCAAATGGTTTATTTGTTGAAAGCCATAATTCTCGATGCTTAATACGTAATTCATCGACCATATGAAGTAATGGCTCAATTTGATTTCGAAGTTCTTCTAAACGTTCTTTATCAAGATCATCATAGGCACTTTTCAATTTGAGACCGAACTCTGCTTTTACACTTAGAACCTTAGCTAGTTGGGTATAGTAAGAAAACATTCGGCCCCATTCAAGATTATCTTTCCTAGCATTTGCTAAACGTTCAGCTAGATTAGCATAATGGTCATTGATCGGCAGCCCTTTAATATTTTCATCATACAATCCGATTAATACGTCCTGCCATAATAAAAACTTTGATGGGTTTGATTCTTTTAAATTATTTTTCCCTACTCCCGGTGTTTCATCAAATTCATTCAGCGCTAAGAAGTCGTCGATATTCCCTCCTACACAGAAAGAAAAACGATCAGCCAATTTAGTTCTATCCAGCTCCTTTGAATATCCATGCTCAGCAAACAACTGCATCCCAAGCAGTCCTGCTAGAGGAGAAGTTTCTGCACCATTGTCCCCCCACATCGTGGCAAATACTTCTTTCACCCTTGTATTCTTACATGCTGCTAAAGCTGCATTTGTTGTTGCAAAGGTTATTCCATAGTTCGGAGCAATACCGTTCCATGTCCAAATGCCGCCAGCAAATACAGGAGCTGATCCAAAGGCTTTATGCTTATCAATAAACGTTTCATAAAAGTCCTGATCCGTATGGTAGTAATCCCAGTATACTAATTGTAAATTTTCCGGAATAGAATCTACTACGTCTTTTGGAATTTCTGCGTTAAGATCATAGTAACTACCCGTTTTTGACCCTAATCTAAAGTACATATCGCTCCAGATCATTGGTTTTAACTTGTATTTCTCCGCTATCGAAACAACCATTTTCAGGTGTTCATTCATAATTGAGAATCGTTCAGTATATCCATTTTTCTCTAGATATGAACCAAGACCAAGTCGATGCGCCTCATCCATCCCGATGTGAATACGGTTTGTCTTAAACGGACGACTGGCTGCCTTAACCATTTCTTCAATAAATTGATAGGTTTTTTCTTCCCCGACAAGGAGAATATCTTCTGTATCCCTTATATCACCGGCATAGTTCCATTTTAATGCTTCAGTTAAATGAGCCAACGTTTGGATACAAGGAATCATTTCAATTCCAAAATGATCTGCATACTGATCACATTCCTGCAATTCAGCTTCACTATAGCGACCGCGCATATACCCAAAGTAAGGGTACTTCTCCATTTCAAATGTATCTTCTGTGTACATCATCACAACATCCAAGCCCATTAATGCCATTTTACGCAGGAATAATTTTATGGTATCCACCGTCATAACACCGTTTCTAGATGCATCAATCATCATGCCATTTGTTTCAAATTGAGGCTCTTCAACAATGTGGAAGTCCTTATGCTTATTTAGTTGTTCTATGAATAAGCCGAATGCTCGGAAAAAGTGAACTCTTTTTTCATACTGAATGGTCCCGCCTTCATTTGTGCAACTAACTTCAAGAGGACCTACTCTTTTTTTAATTTGGACGGGAAATCCAGTTGAACTTTGTGTTATTTCAAGTTCTTCACAAATGATCGAAATGCCGTTTTCAAGTTCAGGTAATATTCCCCTCAAATGCAAATTCATCATAATACCACCCTTTACATAAATATCCAGCAGCTCGCTATCCTCCACAACATAAACACGATAGATTAAGATTAAGTATTTGGTTTATGGTCCCAACTACTCTTTCTGCCAATACCTAAAGAATTAGCAACCAATAACCGTTCTTGTTGGCTTCTAATAATATCTTTTTTCACTTGTTCCATATCAAATTGAGAAAAAATTCTCTCATAACACTTCTTCACAATTGCTTGATGTTCAGCGGAATCCGCAAGATTGTTACGTTCATGCGGATCGTTTACAAGATCAAATAATAACGGTTTCTCCTCATGAACATAAACAAATTTATAGCGACCTGAACGTAACATGATTAACGGTTGAATTGGCCCCTCGCCGTAGTATTCGCAAATCACTTCATCTTTCCAATCATCGTCTTTTCCTACCAGTAAGGATTCTAGATGATCTCCATCCATTTCATGAATCCACTTATCGCGATCAGGTACATCTCCTAATACCATAAAGGTTGCGGCAAGATCGACAAGGGAGACGACTTCACTAACCTTCTTCCCAGCAGGAAAGCGTTTTGGACACGATATAATTAAAGGTACTTTTGTTGCCTGATCATAGAAAGTACGCTTAAACCACATCCCATGTTCACCCAGCATTTCACCATGATCACTCGTTACAACAATGATTGTATTTTCCTTCATATCTAATCGATCTAACTCATCAACAATTTGCCCTACCTTTTGATCAAAATAGGTGACCATTCCATAATAAGCACGTCTATTTCTTCTTATTTCATCCTCAGATAAATCACAAATGTCTACTTCATGATGTGTTTGAATCCATTGATTAAATGGATGCATGTTTTCCACATTCTCTCTAGGTATTTCAGGCATTGGAATAACCAAATCCTCATACATATTCCAATATTCTTCCGTTATATGAAATGGATCATGCGGATGGAAAAAGGAAGCACACAAAAAAAACGGCCTTTTTTCTTCTTCTTTTTTTCGTTTAAATGTTCGAATTTGTTCTAGTGTACGGTGTAAAACTTTTTCATCATAATCAAGATTATTGTTTATCTCCATAACTCCCGGGTTTTTAAGCCGTTTTACACCAGTTCCAGTATTATGATAGACTCCCTTAGACCAATCAGGTGTAAGGTCAAACCCTGCCGTATGAATATCCCGTGTTAGCCGATGTTCAAAGCCATGAAGTTGATCCGGCCCTACAAAATGCATTTTACCTGATAATACTGTCTCATATCCCGCTCGCCTTAAATGATGTAAAAAGGTTGGAGTATCAGCTGAAAGCTCTGAACCGTTGTCATACACTCCGATGTTACTTATGAATTTACCAGAAACAAAAGAAGCCCTTGAAGGAGCGCATATCGGCGAATTACAATACGCATTCTCGAAACTAACACCGCTCTGAACAAGACGGTCGATATTAGGGGTTTTTACAACTGGATGCCCTAAGGCCCCAATAACATCAAAAGCCATCTGATCAGCCATGATCATAACGATATTCGGCTGTTGTTCTTGGAGTGCCATGATGACTAACATCCTTTCTCTTGAACCATATATTTGTTTCACTTATTTTCCGTTCGATGAGTTTCGTTGTTCAAATCTATTAAAAGTTGGCAGCGCAATCAAAAGCCAAACATAACCAATTAAACTTCCTAATAGGAACAACATGAGAATTGGCATTTTGGCCATTAGAAAGAAAATCCCGTATCCAATCATAAGCATCAAAATGGCTTGTAAGGGCGCTGCGAAGACCATTAATGCTGCCATTTTTAAATACTGGTACCATTTCATTTCAAAGTGGACATACACAGGAAAGAAAAAGGCCATCATGAGCAGGTAAACGAACGCTAAAATATATAGGAGCAACTGTACAATTTGCATGGGTAAAGATTCATCTAGATTGAGAATAAAAACGTCTAAATAGAGGATATACCCGATGATTCCAAGCACAATTCCAACAATATTTGATTTTACAAATTCCTTTCGGTAAAAACTCCAAAAAGTTTGCAACACCGGTTCGTTTAGATTTCCCTTCTGCCATTTTCTAAGTACGGCAAACATAGCGACAGTTGCAGGAATAAACCCAAATATCACAAGCCCCGCGATTGTAAACCCTATCCATAAAAAGTTAAGGTATGCTAAACGAGAAAACCATTCCGTAAACCGTACAAATGCACTTTTCCATCCCTGAGCCACTTTTGCCACTCCTTTTCTTGATGCTTTAATGTTTTACACTATCTCTCGAATGTCATGATCCTTGGATTTCTATCAAAATACTTTCATTAGTAACGAATGAGCAGTCAACGAAATAAATAGGCTCATCTTTGTTCAATCGTTTAACTTGTACTTCTTCCCCATTCACCTTCACTTGTTTGACCTCTGATTCAGCAAGAAAGCTAAACATTCCTCCCTCTTTCAAAGAAACAACAACTTTATCATTAGTCGTATATTGTGTTGTAAAGGTAGCAGGTGCAACATACTTATCTATTAAACCCAAAGGCTTGATAACATGATCCTTTGGAATCACCAAATAGAAGGTATAGTCATTTCTTTCTTGAGAGATTTGAATACTTTCATTGTGATGGAGCAGGCTTACTTTTTGATTGAAATAGTCATAGATATAGTATTTTTCAGCAGCCATTCCCTCGATATTTGCAGGTGAGACAGTCCCGGTAACGGTTTCTTGCGAAAGATTGAAAACCCCCAGCAAACCAATTCCATTACTAGTATTCCAAACTTTTAACGGCTTCTGCTCCTCTACTGGATTCATCATAAGTGTATCTCTAGTTGGTCGACCGGGTTGATCACATCGTAAAATACGCCCATTCTTTAATATTAAAGGCCACAAGATAGAAGCATCTGTCTGATCTACACGGTCACTCGTATAAATAGGACCCCCGCTAAGCGCTCTTAGTAATGCATGACGGTTTGCATCCTTGTGAACCGTCCAAAACATATCCCAGTCTCCCCAATATATTTCGCCCTGATAGAAAGAATTGTATACATTTTGCAAGGCGTGTTCAGCAAAGCCATTTTCATCCTCTGGAACAAAGTCGTCACTGCTTCTTGAAACAGCAGAAATAGGACGGTTCCATATATTTTCAGATGCCATTCCCATGCAATTAATGACACAATGATTAAAATGAATCCCTACAGATGCTTCCAACGCCTTATGGGTTTCTGCCGAAGCCTCACCAATCGACATTTGCCCCATCAAAAAGTTGTTAATGGCACTTTGACCATCTACTTTAACGAAATCAATTCCTTGTTGTTGTAAATAGGAATGCCAAGCATCCCAAAATGCATAACCTCTTCCTTTGTCAGGGTATGGAATTAATTTATCACTAGTTGTTCTTAATAGATTTGGTGCCATGTCATTCGCCAATGAGCTATTAGGATGAATTCCTCCCCAATATCCGGCAAGTGTATGCCATACTCCGACTGAATCAATCCCAAAATGATTCTTTAATTTGTTTGTGAGATCTTTAAAACCATGCGGGAATTTTTCCTGATCTGGTTCAAATCCTTCTAAACGCTCTTCGTTAATTTGCGACCAGCCATCATCAATCATGATCCATTTAACAGGAAGTTGTTTCACTTTAAATTCTTTGACCTTATTTAAAATCCCCTCTTCATTTACCTTTTGATAAAAAGCATCCCAACTACACCAGCCTAAATAATCTAAACGATCAGGATATTGCTTATCTTCTATTGTTCGAGTATTGCTACTAACTTCTATTAAACGTTTGCTTGTCTGTTTCGCTAGCTCAAACGGATTTTCACCCCTGCTTAATACAAAAATGGGGGTCTCACATCTATTTCGCCCTCCATCAAAAGAAGAGATAGATAGATGAAAGCCTTCTTCCGCCCCTTCGATATCTGTTTTAAAAACAGGACCAACTACAGGGAGCAAATAATAATAATGGTTTTGATGGTGCCATAATAAGGATTGTGTCCTTGGCGGAAGAGTTGATACGTCTTTATTAAAATGGGGGCGAGTCCACCAGTCTTTATGACGGTAGGAGGCAAATAGTCCATTCATTTCACCTATATCCTTAATCTTAACGACGACTCCATTTTCACCTATTAAACTGTCATTCCGACCAAACAATCGTTCACAATGAACCTCTACGTCTATATATGCATGGAGAAAATGCTCATAACATTGAAGGGTGAATGAAAGGTCTACTTTTTCTTCATACTGGTAGCGATACTTATACTGAGTATAATTTCCCAAAGCATCTGTTTTTTCCTCGGTTTCTGCCCCGGTAAAGTTCAAGTTCACTTTACCGATTTGCTCTAACCGCACCTCAAAGCTAACATCACTCATGATTTTACTTTTATCAAAAAACAGTTGTGCTAAGGTATTGTCTTCTTGAACCTTAAACATAGAGATCCTCCTTTTGTAAGGTAGCTGATTTCAAATCTAACCGATAGAGTTCAATTAAATTATTTCTTAAAATACGATTTGCAAATTCACATGCATCATACTCAGTCATATCGCCATTTTCAACTTTTGCTGTTAACACTTCAGAAACTATTTTTTTAGCTAGCTTTAAGTGGGCATAAGTCCCTTCAACTTGACTGTAATCCCCTCCAAACCCAAGAATCTTAGACTGCGGGATCATTTCGATCATCTGTGTTAACATCTGTTTCGTTGCCGAAGGGGAAAGAATATAACACCATGTTAAATCCGCATAAGCATTAGGGAAATTTTTCACAATGGATAAATACTCATGATAATAAGGATAGCCCCCATGTAATAAAACAAATTTAGCCTTCTTATATTCAAGTAAAAGCGGGATTAGATCTGTCACGTTTGAATTCTTGACGATATTTCCATTCGATGATACACTTGGCTCTTGGTGCCCGGTATGAATTTGAATCGGAACATGAAATTCAATTGAACGCTGAATAATTCGGTGGATAATAAAATCTTGCAGCGGCTTCGCTTCTTCCTGTGCCATCGATTCACCTAGGTGCCTTGTCTTAACAGTATTAAATACTGCTGCAGCCTCACCATATGTTGGTTTTTCCACTGCTAATGTACGCCAGTAAGCCACACCGATTTTTGTTGCGACCATCCCTTCATCTACATATCGTTTCATGATGGAATCTACAGCATCAAGATAATGGTCAAATTCATAAACATCTACTCTCGCTTCTCTTTCAACAGACTCAATATCCTTTAATGATCTTACCTTCACTAAGTGATCAGTCCACATGACAGGCCTAAAGAACTCAAAGTCTACTTTTGTTGTAAAGATGAGTGTGAAGGCAAGATCAATTTTTGACTTTTCCTTTAATATTTTTTTGTAAAGCTCAGGATCCTGTGATGCCTTTTTAACACGTTCATTGAGAGCGCATATCCCTTCGATCGTCCAATCATCCATATCGTATAGGTCTTCAACCGCCCATCGGAGCATTTGAGCATAGGTTGTGTTTTTGACACGTCCCCAATAATAGAGGAACTCCTTTGCTTTTTCTTGATCAGACATTTTATTTTTGTTTCGATCAAAAAAAGATGCATCCATCCCTGCGGTAATCAAATCAGAACTTAAATAATGCAATAAATCAAAGAAATCAGCATTCATTTTACTTCGGTCTTTTTGAGGGATTAAGTGCTCATGTCCATCGATCACCCTTAAATTGTCTATGTGCTTAGCTATTGTATTCACTGTCGTCCATACTCCTTTAGCAATAGACGACTGCTAAAATAAGCAGCCGTCCTAGGATTTATCTATTATTCGATCTCAATTTTAGGATATCCATTTTTAACAGCAGCTTTGAAATCTTTTAATGCAGCTTCATAGTTTTCTCCACTATCGATCGCCTCTGACGCTGCATCATACCATAATTGTGAAATAGCTTGGTTATCACCACTTGCTTTGTGTGGCGGAATACTCTTCACTAGTTCATAATAAGCTTTTAAAATCTTTTGATCGCCGAAGATTTCTGATGTAAATGTATCCATATTCTTTTCATAAACAGTAGCAAGTCCAGGCATGTTACCTGTTTCTTCAAGGTTGTATTGCTGCCATTCTTCACTTGCAATAAACTTAATGAATTCATAAGCTAATTCTTTGTTTTCAGAGCCTTCATAGATGGCACGATATGTTCCACCTTCGTAATATCCGCTTGGTGTTTGGGCAAGACCGTATTTACCCTTTGCTGCTCCATTTTCGTTATCAACCATAAAGCCAGCCCATGCCGGGTTTGCGAACATGATGACACCACCCTCATTTAATGCGTCACCCCATCCGCCAGAGAAGAAACCAAGCTTTGCGTCAACGCTTTTTTCTCTGATTGATTTCATGCTGTTGAAAATCTCTTCCCATGCAGGATCGACATGTAACTTACCGTCTTTATCCCACATTTCCTGATTCGATTTCTCTACGTTATAAACATCACTAAAGTGTGAAATAAGATGTACTTCACCATTACTTTCTTTTTCTACTTTCTCACCTAATTTGACAACCTTATCCCATGAGCTAACCATTTCAGAAACTTTAGCCGGGTCGTCTGTCCCAAGGTACTTCTTCGCTAGATCTCTGTGATACCAGAATGCACCTGGTGAAGAGTGATCAGAAATGGCACGAATGGTTCCGTCCTCAGCAACTCCAAGTTCTTTCACATAAGGAATGTAATCTTTCACTAATTCATCTGCACCCATTTCAGACAAATTCGCTACAAAAGGCTGGTTAATAAACTTACCCATATACCCTCTTTCAAGGTCAAAAATATCAGGTACATCTGTTTTTGTGTTAATTGCGTTCATTAATTTTGTTTGATATTGGTCTCCAGGGAAAACACTTACATTTACTTTTACGTTCGGATATTTCTCTTCAAACTTTTCCCCCATTTGTTCTACTTGACCGAAAAATGTCCAAATATTTAATTCGCCCTCAAAGTCTTCTGGAGCTTTTGGTTCACCATTTGCAGTAGTACCGTTCTTAGAGCTACTATCCGTTTTTGTTTCATCTGCACCAGAACAACCTGCGAGCAAACCTAATACTAATCCTAATACGAATAACAAATTTAATAAGTTAAAGCGTTTCAAAGTGATTCCCCCTTTAAGTTGTTGTGTTCATAAAATAGGAACTAACTTTACGTTTCTACTTCTCCCCACCTCCTCAAAAAAGCAAGTGAATCTATTCCTTAACCGCACCCGCCATCACGTTTCCAATAATTTGCTTAGAGAAAATCGCGAATACAATTAAAATCGGAATAATGGAGATGACAATTCCAACATACTGTGCACCATAGTCAACATTAAATTGACTTCTAACACTAGCAATCATTACAGGCAGTGTCTGAAGCTTATTATCAAATAGCAAGATCATAGGTTGTAAGAATTCGTTCCACTTTCCAATAAAAAGAAAGATTCCTAGTGTTGCTAATGAAGGTCCCATAAGCGGAAGAGCTACACGGTGAAAGATTGTAATTTCTCTACTGCCATCAATCCTTGCCGCTTCAACGATTTCCTTTGGAACTGAATTATCTGCTACCTGTTTAAAGAAGAATAAAGCAAATGCATTACTAATAGACGGTAAGATAATAGGCCAATATGTGTTAATTAATCCCATCTCATTCATTAATCTGAAGAAACCGATAATTCCTAACTGACCTGGAACCATCATCGTACCGAGTACACATGCGAACAAAAATGAGTTTCCTTTAAATTGATATTTAGAAAAACCATAGCCACTCATCGCTGAGAAATATAACCCTAAAACAGTCGAGATCAATGTGATGAATAAACTGTTTGCAAAACCTCTCCAAATTGGAACAACCTCAACTAAGCGTTTATAGTTATCTAGAAATTTATCCCCTGGTGTCATCAAGAGCTTTCTAGCAATCTCTGAGTTTGCATGGGTAGAGGTTATGATCATACTGTAAAAAGGAATCAAACAGATGATGGCTGAAATGATCAGCATAATCCAAATAAGTGTGATGATTATCAAGCTCTTTCGTTTTTTGGCTTTTAGTTCCTTATCCGTTATAACAGAGGTCGATTTTATCTCCAATGATTGCTTCAATTTACTACGCCTCCTTCTTTTTTCGAACACCCGGAATCAAAAATGTAATAATCGTTGCAATAGCAATTACAACAAATGCACCATAAGCAATCGTTGCACCATATCCATAGTCATATCGAACAAATGCCGCTTCATATAGATTCATAATCATTGTTACTGTTGAGTTATCTGGGCCTTTCCCTAACATTAATGGTGCATCAAAGATTTGCAGCCCGCCAATAACCGACGTGATTAATGTAAAAATAAGGACAGGCCTAATCAAAGGAATCGTAATTTTAACAGCTGTTTGGAATTTTGAAGCACCATCAATTTCTGCTGCCTCATATAAATCTTTTGGAATCGCTTGCAAACCAGCCAAAAATACTAACATATTAAAACCGAAGTTTTGGAACATGATCGTTAGAGCAACAATTGCTCTTGATGTCCAAACATTGTTCATCCAATAGATTGGTTCTTCAATTACACCAATTGAAACTAAGAATTGGTTGATACTCCCTGTTTGCCAATCAAACATCAATGCAAACATAACCCCTAGGGTAATGGGTGTAATGATGTTCGGAAAATAAAAGATCGCGTGGAACAAGTGTCTGCCTCTAATAAATTTTTCATGTAACACAAGGGCTAGTGTTAATGCGATCGTCAGCTGAGGGATAATAGAAAAGATCCAAATCACGAGCGTATTCAAAATTGATTTATAAAAAAGCGTGTCGTGAATCAGTCTTTCATAGTTTGCTAACCCAATAAAGGCTGGTTCATTAAACCCTTCCCAGTTTGTAAAACTTAGGTAAAACGAATAAAGGATTGGACCAAGCCCAAAAACAATAAAGCTTATAAAAAACGGGGCAATAAAGTAATATCCATGAGGATTTTTATCTATTTTGCTCTTAAACATGAGTTAACCTCCTTCAATTTTCACAGGCTCCTGCACGACTGTCGGACAACCAGATTCGGTTTAATCAGTACTCGATTTCCTTGAATCTCCTTTTCATCACTCAATCTTTCAATTAGGCCCATTGCAGCTTTTTCTCCCATTTCAACAAAAGGCTGATTGACAGATGTTAAAGGCGGATACACCCATTTGGCAACAGGAATATCATCAAATCCGACAATTGAAATATCTGTTGGAACCCTGTAACCTAATTCGTTTGCACAAAGGAGTGCACCAATCGCCATTTCATCGTTGGAAGCAATGACTGCAGTAATTTCATTCATGTTAAGTAACTCCTTCATTGCTTTATGCCCGCCGGATTCAGACCAATCAGATGCGATAAGCCATGATGGATTTTGCTCGAGTCCTAAATCCTTTAAAGCACCTTCGTAGCCTTTTCTACGCCAATATGTAGCGGAAAACTCATCTGGTCCGGTAATATAACCAATTTTTTTATGCCCTAACCTATGAAGATATCGAACAACTTCCCTTATTCCGAGTTCATTATCAACATCTACCGAAAAGATCTGTTCATTTGAATTGGCATCGCCGATCAGTACGACTGGTGTCATCAGCTCTTCTATCCTTTTTAAAAGCTCGTTGGAACGTTTTAAAAAGCTAATTAGAATTAATCCGTCAACTTGTCTTTCCTGCGCCAAGTCCATAAACCCGTATTCACCTTGATAGTTTGATGTTCTACTATAGTAGGTACATTGATAACCGTGGAGGTTCGCAACCTTTTCAATCCCCCTATAGATCCCTGAGTAAAAGTTGTTAGCAATATCATCAACCACAATGCCAATACTCTGTGTATGATTCTTCACCAATCTTCTCGCATTCACATTCGGGTGATAGTTAAGGCTTTGAATGGCTAGTTTCAGTGCTTCTTCTGTTTCTTTTTTGACTGTATATCCATTTAAAAATCGAGAAACTGTACTTTTTGAAGTGTTTGCAACTCTTGCAACATCATTAATGGTTGGATTCACCAATTCTCAGCCCTCCAAATACTTAGTAAACGCTTTCTTTTGATTCTATTAAAACCGTTCCCAAAACTAACTATATGTGTATTCTACCCTATTTCTGTTATATAGGCAATGGATTTTTTGAATAATCAGTCAAGAAAACAACATTTTCTGTTATTTTCCGCACACAAAACCACAAAAACAACTAAACCCCGTGTAAGGTTTAGTTGTTTTCAGAACCGTTTTCATTATGATATGTTGTAATAGCAACAGCTGTCCGCTATCATGTCGTTATTCTATTCTTCCCACTCTAGTAAATTGGTTTCTTTGACCGGTTTTGAAGAATCCTTTGGAATTCTAAATGTTTTGATTTCACAAGGGTTAAAGTGTGAGGAAATCACACGATCCCACTTTGGTAATCGAATCGTCGCTTCGGTTGCGACTCGATTCGTTTCATAACAGCGGATAATGATATCATCGTTATCTTCTGCCTGTTTCATTGCACTAATGATCACATTCTCCTGATCAACATTGAGATAAGAATCCTTCTGCGGCAAGGTACCTTTATGATACGTTTCAATTAATGCAATTGGACGCTGGTTTAATACTGCCGCATGCTTAACTGTTTTTGCTTCTTCCCAACTATCTTCATGTGGCAGGAGAGAGTAACAGAATTGTTGAATTCCTTGATCAATAAAGGAATAATGTCCGTCTGGATCTGGAACTAATGGATCATGATGTGCATAGATTGGACTTCTTAACACAGTAAGGCTTAAGACATTTCCTTCCACGTCATAGCTGTATTTTGCATCATTGGCAATACTTAAACCATATCGTCCGCCTGTTTCCTTCACTGTTCCAGAAACATCAATCCAGCTTTGTCCAACTTGTTCTTCCCCATTTGCTTCGCGAATGATGTGACCATAAGGGATTTCATAGGTTGCTTTTCGATGAACCACATTTACTGGATATTTTAATTTCAGAACTTTAAACTGTTCTCTCCAATCAACTGTTACCTTTACATCAATATGGTCTAAATCCTTATACATCGCAAATTCTTGGATAAGTTTTGAGGAACCATATTCACTAATCACACGAATAACCGATTTGACAGGTCCATGCTCGATCCGCTTAATACTAACAGCTTTGAACTCTCCTGCTACATCATCATACCGAACAACATCATGTGACCATGTATCACTTGTATCATGGATCACAACAGGTTTCGCCGCATCTCCGGTAAACACTTCATATTGGTTTTGTTTATCGTAAAGACTCGTAATAAAACCGCTATTCGGGTCAAATTCTAATCGGAATCGATCATTTTCTAAACAATAGTCATTCGCCTTAATCGCTTCAAATTGTTTTGGTTTGGCATTAGAAACTACTTTATATACTCTGTATCCCATAGCTGGAAGCTTAGCAATAAAACTCAGACGATTTCGGCCATTCGCTGTTGCATGGGACTGTATGACTTGCACAGGAACTTCTTGCCCCATTTCATCTGTTAAAATCTGATCCTCTTTAAAGCGCTTAAATTCTACCTCAACATTTGTTTCGACATCCCATGAGTGCGGATTGAAAACAACGATTGGAAGCATTGCTTCATCTTGTTCGATCTGAATATTCCATGCAAGAGACTGTACTGCGTAGTTAAGGCCGCGCTCTGCAATCGTCATGGCTTCTCCGTGCATGTTTCTTGCGTCCTCATATGCATCCTCAATACTTGTTCCAGCTAAAATATCGTGAAATTGATTAAACATCACATTTTTCCACGCTTGCTTAAAATCCGCTGGATAAGGCTGGCCTGTTGTAGCTTCAGCGATTACAGACAATTTTTCTGCCTTAGCTAGCATATTTTCTGCTTCCCTATTCCATTTTTTAATACCGGAATGAACCGCGTAACAGCCTTTCGCATGATTTTGTAAATCATGGTGCACTGTTGGCAGAGAGACATCCTTTTTCTTTACTTCCTCAAAAAACTGATTCGGAGAACTAAATACTAAATTTGGCATATCTTCTTCTTTATTTAATCGTTTAAGGCTTTCAATATTTTCTTTTGTCGGTCCACCGCCATGATTCCCAACACCATAAAAGCTCATTAATTCATTTACTGGTTCTTTTAATTCTGTTGAGCATCTGCGAACATGCTGCTCTAAATCCTGTCCCCATGTTGTATATTCAAATGGAATTTGGAATGTCATAACACGTGAACCGTCATCAGACTCCCACCAGAATAAACGGCCTGGCAAGCCCTTTTCATGCGGCCCCGGACGCATAAACACGTAATGGTCCATCCCGCTTTTTTGCAGAATCTGAGGAAGCATCCCCGAATGGCCAAAGCTATCTACGTTGTACCCAACAGTAGCCGTCACACCAAACTTTTCTTTAAAATAATGCTGACCATATAGACCTTGTCTGACAAACGATTCTCCACTAGGAATATTACAATCAGGCTGCAGCCACCAGCCGCCGCAAATGACCCATCTGCCTTCTTGAATTTTCACCTTGATTTCCTCAAACATGTTTGGATCGTTTTTCTCCACCCACTCATACATGACAGCAGAGCTAGAGGTAAAAACAAAATCATCATATTCATTTAAGCGGTCTAAAGCAGAACGAAAGGTTGCCTTTGTTTCTTGAAATCCTTCCTGCCATTGCCATAGCCATACTGGGTCTAAGTGTGCATTTCCTATCATGTGCAGTGTCTTTTCTTTCATTTTTCTTCCTCCCCGTTGTGTATTCTTATTTTTTTATATGTCGAGTTTTATTGTTACCGGCTGTGGAGTAAGACCTTCGTGTAATTGTTCAAGATAAGTGATCCAATCCTGCTGAACTTTTTTGAAGTCTTTTTTCGTTATTCGTTTTAATTCCTCATGTGCGTGTTCAGCAAGTAAAGACCTTGAATCTCCTAGATAATCAACTAGGATTCTATATCCGCGTTCACTCCCGCAACTGGCAAGAGCACGTGCAATGCTTAATTCAAGCATTGCTTGCCTTTCTTTAAAATAATCAGGCTCTACTCCATTGGTTCGAATCTGATTGCTTAAATTGTCGTGGAGATAAAAGCTTTCTAAAATTGGAATACAATCTGGATCTGCTAAACGTTCAATTCCATAACAAACGGCATCCGCATAATAAAATGTACCTGTAAGCATATCTTTAAGGTTTTTTTCTGAAGGATTCATCCTGTCTGCGATCTTTTGCCAAATCGGAATACTTCGTCTATCCTTCGTCATCCCAAGTGTATAAATGAGGTACACCACATCCGGCATCGCTCCTTGATCAGGTGGCAGCTGAGTATGACGGATTCCATTTTCCCTGATCGGTAATCCTTCGTCTCCTAGCATTCTTTCAATCTCACTTATTAATACCGGAACACCGCAGGATGATTCATACATAGATAGTGCTTGAGCAAGGACAAGTTGTCTCTTAGTATCTCTTTGTTCAAGCGCTTGATCTAATGCGCTTTCAAGATATGGAATGACTCTCGGTCCTACCGTACAAACTTCAACAATTGGAATTCGGTCGGTATACACTTCATCCATCTCCATATCCGCGTACATGTACAAGGATTCTTCCCCGGTTAAAGAGTCAACAAGAGTTTTTAATTCCTCTTCACTGTACTCCTTATTCTCTATGGTTCGCGTAAGGATATCCTCTGGAAGTAACCCTTCCTTAACAATCCGTTTTTGCAGTTCCTTTACATCAATATTCCTTGGTAATTGATGATGACGGACTGACTGTGCTGCCGCAAGTGCAACTACACCGCCTAAGTTTTCTAAATCGGATTGCATCCTAATCGCAGCGAAAGCATCATGGGTGGCAGAAATGGCTTTTCCTGCGATCAAAATTCCTTCCACCCCTTTTGGCAACAAGATTTTATAAGGTATTTCAATCTCCAAGTTAGGCGGAATTAGACCTAAGTGCATCCAATCTGCCCCATTTTTCCCTTTCATGTCATGGTTACTAAAGTGAATGTTAATGACATCCTCCAACTGGCGATATCGCAGCTGATCCGTTAATGTCATCACCTCTTCACCTAAAATGTGACGGGTTTCCCTCGATGCAATATAAATACCATGATCATGTATATCCCGCTTTCGCTTCCGTCTCCGTCCATCTAAAATCGCTCTCGTATAGTCCTCGATATTCGAGATATGCACCATACTTGTAAAATTGTTTTGCGACCTTCCCGGCTTTGCAAACTGGGCTAAGGAATACCACATGACAATATGATCTCGCTCAGATCCGTAAATATACTCAGCACCTGCGAATGCTGCAATATCTCCATCCCCTGTAGCATCAATAACTGTTTCAGCTAAAACGGCAAATGTTCCAAACTTTGATGCAACAATAACCCCTCTCACACGGTTTCCTTCCATGATTGCACCGATTGTCGTTGTGTAAAAATAAGAGGTCACACCTGCTTGTTCTGCTTCATTTAACAATGCGTACATTTTCGCTTCGATATTCCATTTCGGATTATGGTACTTAAGACGTTTTTGTACTTCATTTACTTTTTCAGTTATCCAATCGCTATATCCTATTCTTCTGCCAAACCAGTAACTGTCTACTCCACCTAAAGTACCCGTTCCACCGAGACCAGGATTCATTTCAAGCAGGAGAGTATCCATTCCCTCTCTAGCTGAAGTAATAGCTGCAGTTGCTCCGCTTGTCCCGCCGCCAACGACCAACACATCTACGGAACGGATCACCGGAACACTAATTCCAGGTATTTGTTCCCTTTCATAAACCTTCCCGGCTTGAGGTTCATTTAACTCAGAAACTTTTAAAATTGACTTTGGCCCATCTTTTTCCTTTACCTTTTGAAGAGGATAAGTGGCGGAATTGGTCATATCATTCCACTTTTCAATTATTTGTTCCGCTGCCTTTTCACCAAGCTGACTGGAGGTAACAGGATTAGAAAATAATTGGACTGCTTTTTCTAATCGAGCAGACTCATTTAAGCACCATAGTAGAGGGTCTGAACTTGCATAATCTTCCAACTCCCTCCATAAATCCGCATTATCATTCTTGTTAAGAAAAGGAAACTCTAAAGCCGTTAGTTCATAGGAAGAAGCGGCAAGATAAGCATGGTCAAATGCTGCATGATGTTGGATTAAGTACTCAACTAATTTCATCATCACATGTCTGGATGTTACTTCACATTTCATCTGTCGATCAGTCAGATTTCTTTCTGTATTTTCTAATGTTACTTTACATTCCAACAATACATGCCCATTCCCCAAATATCCCTGATGAACAGAAATGGTATTTCCATCAATTCCAATTTCCTTTGGTACTTGTATCTCACTATCCGTTATGTCAGTTACCCGATACATTTCAATTGTTTTCAGAAACTGATGAGTTTTCTTACTATCCGTTTCAAACGTTTCTCCAGCTAAGCGTAAAACACTAGAAGAATCCGTCGCATCAATAACAATACTTGCTTTGATCACTTGTCTTCCCGATTTATTCCCAACGACCAACAGCTTTCTCCCAGTTGGATCTGTATCGAGTTGTATTGGATAGCTTGCATAAAGAATTTTCACCTGATGTTCTAAGAGAAGGTCTTCTAAAGAAGTTTTGACATGATCCATGTGAAGAGCTATTTCACGATCGTTTTGAACACCTTTTTCCGAAACACGTTTTATAACTTCTGTTAAGGAGGTATTTGAAACGTCTAACCAAGGTCGCAGTGCGGCCGTAACTTCCCTTCCTAAATAGGTTCTAGATTCAATAAGTACAACCCTCTTGCCACTTTCAGCCAATTTTCTTGCTGCTGAGACCCCGGCAAAGGAACCTCCTACAATGACAGCATCGCAGTCGTATAAGATAGGCAAGTCTTTATTATCAAAGCTTACTGTCTTTATTTCCTTCCCATTATTTCTGCCCATTTCCATATCCTCACCTCTTTATTAGAAAGATCGTTTTTTTAGAATCTTTTCGTCATTTCTAAAGGCTCCGGTCTTTTCACTTCACTTTCTAAATGATAGTGTTTCCCTTGTTCTGATGCGATATGGAATCCATGCATGATTTCTAGTACGTGATAATTAAGATTCATATTCGCTCGATGCGGGCGGCCTTCTTGGATTGCTTCTGCCATATCCGCTAGTCCAATCCCACGGCTATTTGGTCGGTATCCATGAGTGAGAGGAACTTCCATGAACTCTTTCTCCCCTTTTCTGCGATATTTTACTGGACCGCCAAATGTATTAGGATCAGGAATACTTAAAGTCCCATACTCTCCGTAAACTTCAATTCTAGGTAAATTATTGCCCCAAGAATCAAAACTTGTTACTAAACTACCAACAGCGCCATTTTCGAAATCAAGTACTCCGGATATATGTGTTGGTACTTCAACTTGAATTTTTCTTCCTTCAGGTGTTTCACGTTCCGCAAATGATATATTGGCTGAACCTGTTACTCTTTTTACAGATCCAATTAATGAGATAAGAGCGGTGATATAGTATGGACCCATGTCAAACATTGGCCCGCCGCCTGTTTGATAAAAGAAATCCGGATTTGGATGCCACTCTTCTACACCATTGCTCATAAAAAAAGCATTTGCCGCAACAGGCCGTCCGATCCAGCCATCTTGGATTAATTTGATTCCTGTTTGAATACCCCCTCCTAAAAATGTATCGGGGGCACCGCCAACTCTTAAGCCTTTGGAATTCGCTAATTCCATAATCTCCTTGCCCTCTTCAAGTGAAATGGCAAGTGGTTTTTCTGTATATACGTGCTTACCTGCTTTAAGAGCATTTAATGTTACTTGGCCATGGGCAGCTGGAATCGTTAGATTAATCACGATATCGATTGATGGATCAGATAACATTTCCTCCACAGAATAGGCTTTAATCTTATGTTCATCTGCTTTCTCTTTTGCTCTTTCTCTATCTAGATCGGCACATGCAATGATATCTAGCGCCTGAAAGGTTTGACAATTTTTGAAATAAATACTGCTGATGTTCCCGCAACCGATGATTCCTACATTCAATTTTTCCATTTGTATTGCGGCCTCCTTTTAGGATTAGGCTAATCGTCTTCTATTGAAATATAAAACTCTTGTAATCCTATGTTACTCACACAGAACCTGCGTTCTTTCTTTTTTGCGCTTTTTCTAAAGCGAGTAGTGCAACAGAAAAGCTTGCATAGTCACCAATTTTTTCTCCTAGCCCTGTGGTTGTTACTTCACAAACCGATAGCGATAAAGGAATTGCTTCTTTTTTTAATTCCTTAAGGACGATAGGTTCAAGTAATTCCTGCTGCCTTCCGTAAATGCTGCCGATGACAATTTTTTCTGGATTTAATATATCGACCAAAGTGGAAAGGGCTCTTCCTAGGCGGAAACCGACAATCGAAAATATCTTTCGAGCAAGTGGATCTCCGGCATTAGCTGCCTCTCCAACTTTTTTTGCGGTGATGCCGTTTAGCTGCTCCAAGTTGTCACAATAGCTAGGGGGATTGCCTTGTTGAATTGCCTCCTCTGCCATTTTAGCAGCAATTCTTGCAATTCCTCCCCCGCTGCAAAAGCCTTCGAATGAACCAGCCTTCCCAAAACCAACAGGACCATCTTCTGCTAAACGGATATGACCTACTTCACCGGCAAGATCATTTGTACCAGAATACAATTGGCCATTTAAAATCAGACCTGCACCCATCCCTGTACCGAATGTAAGAAAGATCATATTCTCCGTACCCTTCCCTGCACCCCATCTCCATTCTGCCATTGCACCTGCATTGGCATCATTCTGAAGGGCAACCGGAATACTATATTGCTCTTCTAGTATTCTTACAATCTCTATATTTTCCCATCCCGGTAAATTCGGCGGTGATACAACTACACCTCTTTTACTATCTAACGGTCCCCCACAGCTTATCCCAATCGCAGCAAGTTCACTTACTTGATGTGTTTTTATTAGGCTATCTAATGTATCTGTCATGTGGTCAATTGCTTTTTCAGGTGTATCAGGAGTAAGAAATTGTATTCTTTCTATCGTTTCAATTTCATCTCCATCAACTCTCCCAAGCAATACAGCACATTTTGTTCCACCTATATCTAATCCAGCTATAATGGTCATATCGTAAAAAACTCCTTTTCCAGCATAATGCAGAGTGAATGATAGATTGGGAGATGTCTTTCTTGGATATCTAACGTCTCCTCCCAAGGGACACAAATAGAAACATCAGAGATTTCCTTAAGTTTCCCGCCACTTTTACCTGTGAAGGCAATCGTCTTCATCCCCATTGCCTTAGCAACCGTAAAAGCTTTGATGACATTTGTTGAGTTACCTGAAGTGCTTAACCCTATCAATACATCCTGTTTTTCCCCATATCCATATACCTGCTGGGCAAAGACCATATCAGCTGCTACATCATTCACAAATGCTGTCATTAATGCCGTTTGACTGACAAGTGAAATGGCTGGCAATGCTTGTTGTAAATGATTCGCAAGGTATTCTCCCTCGGCTGGATCAATCTCAAGCAGCCTCTTTCTATATTCTGAATCGACAGGACGTCTTAGTGTAAACCCTTTCATTAATTCCCCGACAATGTGCTCACAATCTGAAGCACTTCCACCATTGCCGCACAAAAGAACTTTGCCATTATTTCTGTAGCTTGATACTAGTAATTCAAAGGCCATTTCTATATCTTTGACACATAATGAAAGTTCCGGATACTTTGCTACTAGTTTTTCCACCTCTTGTTTCATTCGGAATACTCCTTTCTTAGATATATTGTTTCCTAACTAATCATTCCATTGGCGCAAATGATCAAACGCTTGTTTAATAAATGTTTCATCACCAAAACTTCCTGATTTCAACACAAATAAATAGGAAGGTTCTGTGTAGGATAAACATGATGGCAGGCCTGGCTGAATTTCCTCCCAAACTCGCATTCCACTAATATCTAAAGCCTTGCAGACCGTAGCAGAAGTATCACCACCCGCAATAACAAACCGATGTTGGCCTGTTTGTGAAATGACCTCTGTAGTAATAGCCGCAATCGTCGAAGAAATAAATCGGGAAACTTCTGTATTGCTCCAATTTTGCCTTGTTGCTGTTTCTTTTGTTGCTCTTACTTTCTCATTTGTATTTGAAGAATGAAGGACAACGTTTTCACCCTCATTGATCCTTTCTACAATTTGGCTTATTAAAGTATCCAATTGACTTACAGCACCATTCTGTATCAAGGATAAGGAGTCTAGTTCAAGAACACAGCTCCCGTTGTTTTTCATGTATTCCACTTGTTTAAAAGTTTGCGGCATTAAGCTACCCGCTGCACAAAACAGCCCTTTTCCAGGGACAAGCTTTGGAAGAGGAAGGATATTCGTTTTTTTCTCCGATTTGCTCTTGACCTTTGGGAGCTCTTCTGCCAGGGCAGAGCTTCCACAAATGACTTTTTCTTCTTTCACTGCTTTCGCAATTTCATATAGATCTTCTTGATCAATAACATCTAAAATAAGATAGTTTGCCAACTTGTTTGTCTTCACTTTATGAATCTCTGCTTTTATAAGCTCAGAACCTTGTTTAATGATCTCCTGTTTAAGTCCTAAAACCTTTCTCTTCGTTTGGGTTTGTAAAATATCTACTAAATTTGATTCGGTCATTGGATGAATAGGATCATGTTTAAATTGAGAGTTTTCTAGCTTTTCCCCGTACACATAATGAACAGAATCAATAGTAGTTCTCCCGTTTTTAGGAAATCCTAAGACGACAATTGCAAATTCTTCACCGAGAGCGTCTAACATCGCATCAAATTCTGCTCCAATATTCCCTCTAAATACTGAGCATGTTTTATTTATAAACTGAGCAGCACCAGCTTTTTGAATCTCCTCTGTTGCTTGAAATACTTTTTGATAAGCAGTTGATGGTTGATCTAATCTTGAGTCAGTATCAAAAATCAATACATCCGGCCATTCATCAGGCAATTGGTTAAGCACAGAGGGGTTGTAACTATAAATGTCAGCAATATATCCAGATTTACTGAACATAATCCCAATATCATTTGATCCAGTAATATCATCTGCGATAACACCTATCATGAACGATCCCACTTTCTTCTAGGTTTATATCCGGAATTTTCAAGAAAATCAGTCACTGCCGGCTTAGATAATGAGTTCATGTTTATTGACGCACCCATGGCTGTCACCATCATTTTGCACGTATATTCCAGTGTCTGTAAGGCCATTCGAGCTTCTTTAATACTTGTGTCATAGACAAGAACACCGTGATTTTCCAGTAGTAGAATGTTGGCTTTCTTCGCCTTTTCTCTAACTGCTTCACCTAATGCATTTGAACCGGGATGATGGTAACCGACACGTTCAATCTTTTCCAAATAGTACATTGATTCTACAAACCAATTAGAGGGGATTTCTAAATCTGAACATGCAACTAACGTGCTGTAAAAAGGCGAGGCATGAAGGACAGCTTGGATTTCCGGGCGTTCCTCATATATGGCAAGATGCATGGGAACCTCCTTAGAGGGCTTCCTTTCACTCTGATTGTCACTTCCATCAAAGGAACATTCGACAAAGTCATCAGTTGAAAGTTCTCCTAAATAAGTTCCGCTAGCTGTAATTAGAAACATGTCATCAGATGTCTTCGCACTAATATTGCCGGCATTGCCCCATGCAAGATGATGATCCATCATATAGCGCCCAACTTGTCTTAATTGATTGTTTATTACCTGTTTCATCACCATTTCCTTCACTCCAATACACTTAAAAGGGAGAAAAAGCTCCTCCCCCTTAAGCTTATTTTTTACCTTATAACGTAAAGTCGTTTGCACGATTGGCGCTATTTAGGAAGTTTACAATTTTATCAGTGACTGTTTTTTGTACTGCTGCTTGCCCAGCTTGTTTTTTATTACTGTCTAATGCTTTACATTCTTTGTTTGTCATTCTCTCTTCTCGTCCAAGTGCACCTAGTAAACTTAACTCTAAATCTGTTGCTATATTTACCTTGCTGATTCCGCCGTTTGGAAGATTCATGGCTGCTTTGATCATTTCTGCAGGAACGCCGGAACCCCCATGCAAGACTAAGTGTACAGGTGTTAAAGAACGAATAGCTTTTAGTCGTTCAAGGTCAATGGTTGGCTTTTTAACCTTGTAAACACCATGAGCAGTTCCAACTGATACGGCTAAGGCATCTACATTTGTTTTCGTTACAAATACAAGCGCCTCATATGGATCTGTATATAACTCCTCATCACGATCAGTTTCAATAAAATCTGTTGTCCCAATCATTCCAAGCTCCGCTTCAACCGAAACTCCCTTTGCATGTGCATACTCAACAACCTCTGCACTAATCTCAATATTTTCACTTAAAGGTTTTTCAGATGCATCAATCATGACGGATGTGAAGCCTGCTTCAATCGCATCCTTGATCACTTGAAAATCCTTTGTATGGTCTAAGTGCAAAACAGTTGGTACGGTAATGTTTTCATCCTTCATCGTTTGATAAAAGACTTCTCCAACCTCAAAAGGAGTGATCCCGTATCTGTTTAGCTCCTTTTCAGAAATCTGTACAATCATTGGGGATTTCGATTGTTCACCAGCCCTTAAAATTGGCAGGATCATATCTGTATAACGAGGCGAAAAGGATCCGATGGCATATCTCCCCTTTTCTGCTTGTTCTAATGCCTTTTTTAATGTCATGACATTTTTCTGTTTAACGACCTTCATTGTCATTTTCCCCCTGTTGTTTCAGTATTTTTGCTTTTTGCTTTCGTCATTCGGTTGCGATATCAATGGCTGATTGCAGCTCCTGGATGCTTGTATATCCACCTTTAAAATAACTAAAAGTTAGAAAAGATCCTTTTGGTATAAGCTTCTCAGCGGCTTTTGAAGTGGTACATATCCTTCTTCAAATAGCTTCCTATATTTCTGATGATTTGTTTTATTTGGGATGATGTCATCCTGATGATTCCCAGTAAGGTTTCCTGCCATTTCTTTTTCATCCTTATAAACACCGCATCCTAAACCTGCAATGAGGGCTGCTCCAAGTAACGTTGCTTCCTGGATTGAAGGAATGGTTAAAGAACAATTAGAGACATCTGCCTTTATTTGCATCCAGTGATGATTTTTGGTGCCGCCACCGACAGCAAAAACCTTTGATATCTTTGCTATTTGACAGGATTCTACTGCCTGTTTCAAATGCTCAAACTCATATGCAGTCCCCTCTAAAAGCGCACGGATAAGATCTCCCTTTTGATGACGGGACGTTAAACCAATAAAGGCACCTTTTGCGTTCGAATCTGCATGCGGAGATCCACTGCCAGCTAGATACGGATAATACAAGATTCCAGTGGGATGATTTGGTGTTTGATCCAATAGCGTGATGATATCGTCATAGGATAACTGTTCTGCGGAAAGCAGGTTTCTTATCCATTCCACTGATCCTCCTGAGGATTGAATGGACCCCATCCAAAAGAAATGATTCGGCAGAACATGGCAGCCAAAATTCAAGCCTGATTCATAGTCCTTAAGAGTTAAAACCCTTTCTTTAAGGGATCCGACCAATGTTTCTGCTGTACCAATTGAATCAGATACAAAACCAGGCTTGACCGCCCCTACCGCTAAGGCAGCACAGAGATGATCATGACCAGCTACTGCGACCGGTGTTCCCTTTTTTAAACCGATCCTGACAAAATCATCAGAAACAATTTCACCAACCTTTGTACCAGAAGGCTTTGCTTCAGGAAACAAAGATTCATGAAGACCAAAATAACGAATCCAAGGAACATCCCATTTCTTGTGGTCAATCCGAAACGAGAAGGTTCGGGCTGCTAAGGTATAATCGGTTCCCATTTCACCAGTCAGCATATAGGCGATGAAATCTGAAGTGGATAACCATTTTGCACCTCTTAATGCATCGGAGTTTTGCCTTTTCAACCATAATAATTTTGCTAAGCCATGTTTGTAGTTATTCCGAAGTCCAGTTTTTTGAAAATGTTCGAATGGACTCATTTCCCTCTCTATTTCGCTGGAAATCTCCTCTGTCCGTCGATCGAACCATGGGATCACCTCTGAACGGAAGCAACCAGTGTTTGAATCTATTAATAAACCACTTTCCGCCATACTCGTAATCCCAATAGCGGAAACGCTGTCATTTTGACCAGCAGTTACTTGTTCAATTGCTTTTGTGACCATATGCCACATTTCATCAGGTTTATAATAGAAATACCCTTGATCATTTTGGCAGCTTTTGTTTTGATAGATTGCAAGCTGAAGAAGCTTACCATCTTGCTTAAATAACCCTGCTTTAATGTGTGTAGTACCGATGTCAATCGCAAGTAAACTCATTTACTTCGTAATTCCTTCCAAAACTTCCTTTACACTTTCCACACCTAACTTAGGGCTAGATAAAAACTTGGTCTGCAGTTCCTCTGGAAGGGATGATACAACCCGTGCCATGGATGCTTGTGCCAACACAACCACATCTACCTTCTCAGCTATTTTTGTTAGAACGTCTGTTAAAATTTGATCATGGCCATCTTTATCCCCTGATAGCAACCGTTTATAAGCTTCTTCTGCCACATTGGAAGTAAGTTCTACTTCACAATTAACCTCTGCACTTTTCGCTCTAAGTAATGTCATGGTAGGATCTAAGGTAGTTGCTAATGTTGCGATAACCCCAATCTTCCCGCCACTTCGAATCGCCTTTTCAGCCATAGATTCATCAATTCTTACAATAGGAATGCCAACCTGCTTTTGCCCAGCAGCTACAACTTCTCCTACAGAGGAACAGGCATTAAGAATGACATCTGCTCCTACCTGTTCTGCAAACTTGTAATATTGGATTAATCTGGGCTCTACCTTACTAACGTCTCCACCATTTTCATTTAGCTCAGGTAAAATTGAATCGTCTACAAAATTAACAATTTCACAATCGGGAACGGTTTCATTAATCAGTGCTTTTAGTGATTCAATCGTCACCGGAGTGGTGTGTACGATCGCTATTTTCTTTCTCAAGATACCCTCTCCTTTACTGCCATAAGTCCAGTCGTTGGTATGTTGTGGTTTTTTGAACACTTTTGTTGATTTTGATTTCATTATGTATGAAAACGTTCCTTCAGTCAACCGTTTTCTCCACAATAAAAGGTAGTATCTTACCACTATATGTGTGAAACTATTGTTCTTTTCTATATATTTCTTTCCAAACCAAATTCTATAAATTTAGTTTGTTTTCGTGTATTATAGTGGTATTGGTTGGATTGTTAGTTCAAAAGGTTGGATTTTTAAATAAAATTAAAGATAATTATAGATGTATTATTGGGAACGTGAGGTGTTAGATAATGATTGCTGCAGAAAGAAGAAACATCATCAAGGATTTATTAATAAAAAATAAAAGTGCAAAAGTATCAGATTTAGTCAAACAATTCAATGTTTCAGAGGAGACGATCCGCAGAGATTTAAATCAATTGGAAAAAGAGGGATTCCTTGAAAAAAATTACGGCGGCGCTATTTTAGTTGAAAAGAAGCTGCCCATCCCCTCTGTCTTGCCTCTGTCAGAAAGACAACAGCAGTTTTCTAGAGAAAAGGAATTAATCGGGAGAAAAGCTGCCGAATTAATCGAAGAAGAGCAAACAATCATTCTCGATGCAGGGACAACCACATGGCACGTAGCCACAAGTTTAGCTGAAAAAGGAAAATTAACAATCATAACCAATGCTATGAATATTGCTGAACAATGTACCAAAAATGAAGCTGCCTCAATCTATTTATTGGGAGGAAAATTAAGAAGAAATTCATTAAGTACAGTTGGACCACAGGCCGAAGAAGAGTTAAAAAAATATAATGCGAATTATGTTTTCCTAGGTACCTCCGGCATTTCATTACGACATGGTTTTACTAGCTCTGATTTATACGAAGCCGAGATGAAAAAGGCGATGGTATCAGCAGGTTATAAACGAGTCGTACTAGCTGATCATAGCAAATTACAAAAAGCAGGACTTACTACATTCTGTACCTTTCATGACGTAGATATCTTTATTACAAGTGATCTCGCCGACAAACAAGTGTTAGAAGACATCGCTAAAAGCGGTGTGGAAGTAATTGTTGTCTCAACAAGCGAGGAAAACTAGAAGACAAACACCACAACTCATTTAGAATAAAAGACTAAGTCTGAACGATTATAAATGACTTTTTCAATCAAAAAGGGCTCCCTAAAGAGCCCTTTTTAACATTTGGCTATTTCACTAGACAAGAGGTGTTTTATGACAGTCCAAATTAATACTCAAGTTCGATAGCCTGTCCAGTTACCTCAAGCACATAGGTTAAAACATCCATACCTGTTAATTCTAGACTTCTTTGATCCGGCTGACTGCCGCCAATATATACTTCAAATTTCCCTGGCTCAAGAATTCGTTTCCCTTGTTCATTAATAAGTGCCATGTCCCTTGGTTGAAGTGACAGGGTTATTTCTTTTTCCTCCCCAGCAGCTAGGTTTACTTTTTTGAAGCCCTTTAACTGCCTGATCGGAACGTCTACCGATGCTTCTACATCTCTTATATACATTTGTACGACTTCCTCCCCATCCCTTTCTCCTGTATTTATTACTTTAACTGTAAATGAAATCTTCTCGCCCGCTTCAATTTCTCCTTTTCCTTCATCCATTTTTTCATAGGAGAACGTAGTGTAGCTTAATCCATAACCAAATGGATATAAGGCATCATTCTTGAAGTAACGATAGGTTCTGTTTTGCATTGAATAATCTCTAAAATCCGGCAGCTCTTCCGTACTTTTGTAAAAAGTAACCGGCAGCTTTCCTGATGGGTTGTTTTCACCAAATAATACAGATGCAATAGCCCTGCCGCCTTGAGCACCTGGATACCAAGCCTGAATGATGGCAGGAATATGCTCATCTGCCCAGTTCAATGCCATTGCACTTCCTGATAGTTGAACCAAAATAACGGGTTTACCTGTTGCATAAATCGTTTCTAATAATTCTTGTTGGAGTCCTGGCAAATCCAAGTTCTTTTTATCACCGCTGCCAAATGCATTTGACTCATGCATTTCTTCTCCTTCGATGGTGGCATCAAGCCCTAAACACATCACCACGATATCAGACCGCTCCGCAGCAGATACCGCTTCTACAAATCGATCCTTCGGATGGTCTAGTGCACTCTTTTTCTTATGATAAAGTTCACAGCCTTCAGCATAGAAAACTCTCGCTTTCCCTCTTGTTGCTTCTCGAATCCCTTCTAAAACTGTGACATATTCAGATGCTGTCCCTTCATAGTTTCCAACCAGTGCTGCTCTGCTGTCCGCATTAGGTCCGATTACAGCAATGTTTTTTATTTTTTCTTTATTCAATGGAAGGGTTTGTTCGTTGTTTTTTAAGAGAACCAAGCTTTTCTTTGATACTTCCAATGCAAGCTGATTGTGTTCAGGGCTGTCATTCACCTCATATGGAATAGAAGCATATGGAACTTTTTTGGGATCATCAAACATCCCTAATTTCATCCTGGTCATCATCAGCCTTGTTACAGCCTTGTCAATGGCTTCCTCTGATATTTTTCCTTCTTCATAGGCATTCACCAGGTATTTGTACATCGAACCACAATTTAGGTCACAGCCGTTATTCAGTGCATAGGCAGCTGATTCTTGTTTTGTACTTGTTACCCCATGGCTTTCATGGAAATCCACGATCGCCCAACAGTCAGAAACGACATGACCTTGAAATCCCCATTCCTGTCTCAAAATCTGTTCTAACAATGTCTTACTGCCAGAGCATGGTTCACCGTTCACCCGGTTGTATGCGCCCATAATCGATTCCACTTGCCCGTCTTTTACACAATCTCTGAAAGCAGGAAGATATGTTTCATATAAATCCTTCTTATTTACAACCGCATTGAAGGAATGCCTTTCCTCTTCAGGACCGCTATGAACAGCATAATGCTTTGCACAAGCAGCAGCTTTCATATATTTCGGATCGTCTCCCTGCAAGCCTTTAATATAAGCAACACCTAGTCTACCCGTTAAATATGGGTCTTCTCCATAAGTCTCATGGCCGCGCCCCCACCTGGGATCTCTAAAAATATTAATGTTTGGTGCCCAAAAAGTTAGCCCTTTGTAAATTCCGCGATCATTTTTCCGAGCAAATTCATGATGCTTCGCCCTTCCTTCTGTCGCGATCACATCTCCCACATTGTGGATTAATTTTTCATCAAATGTCGCTGCCATTCCAATTGCTTGTGGAAACATAGTAGATACACCAGCACGTGCGACACCATGTAAACTTTCATTCCACCAATTATAGCTAGGAATTCCAAGTCTCGGAATCGCACAAGACTTGTGAATCATTTGGGAAGCTTTTTCTCTTATTGTCATTCTGGAAACAAGGTCTTTTGCTCGTTCCTCAAAACTTAAATGTTGATTTTTATATGCAGGTAATTGTTCCATTAGAATCATCCCCCTTGATTTAAACTAAAACGATTGCTTGCTTTCATTTTAATAAAACCAATTGCCATTTCACATAAACAATTCTGCTAACAATATGAATTATTTCCTTACAAGTTCTATCTTTACGTATTATAATAGCCATATACAATCCTGCTAGAAATCTGGTGATAACATGCAAAACGAGCTTATTCTTTGTGAATACTCATACCATACAGAAAAGAAGTATTTTAATTGGAAGAATGGATTAGAAAACTATTTTATTCGTCTGCAAACTGAGGGGCATTGTCTGGCAAAGATCAATGATCAAACAAGGGAACTTACTCCAGGGGATTTATTGTTATGCAAGCCAGGGGATTCCTGCGAACTCATGATTGATGAGAGTTGGAACAAGACCGATGATTCATCTGTTTGTAGTGGGGATTATTTCATCATTTGCAGGGGATCATGGTTAGATGAGTGGTGGAAAAAAGCAGAACGGCCAACCATTAAACAACTTAATGATTCTGGCAAGATACTTATTCTTTGGAAAGAAATCATTAGAGAACAGCACCGTATATACGAAAAGAATAAAGAACTCTTAGATTATTTACTTCGCTCACTTTGCTTGTCGATTGATATGTCCATTAAGGATTCCGGCCATTCTCAATCAAAGTTAACACTTCCTGCGCGGGAAATGAAAAGCTATATAGAGGAACATGCAAACAATTCCTTTAAAGTGGAAGACGTAGCAAATCATGTTGGCTTCAGCCCCTCTCGCGCCTCCCATCTATTTAAAGAAAAATTCGGAAAGACAATGATTGAATATGCTACAGACATTCGGCTCAATACAGCGATTAAATTAATCAAATATAGTGACATGACCCTAGAACAAATAGCCGAACTATCAGGATTTGGAAGTTATACATACTTTCACAGAGTCTTCAAAAAACGATACAGGACATCACCGACAGACTATTTTGCTAAGGAATAAAGGAACGGGGGGACAGGTCCCTTGTCCCTGTCCCCCCTTAACTAGAGTTACATCTAAAATAGGCATGACAGATTTACCCGTGTCTCTCTTTACCAAGAGTGGGTCAACGAACCTGTCCCCTTGTCCCTATCCTGCAAATTCGACTGCTTGACGGATGGCTTCCATTAAGCTTTTTTCATCTGCAATTCCTTTACCTGCGATATCAAAGGCTGTGCCGTGGTCAACACTTGTTCGAATGATTGGTAAGCCGACGGTTATGTTGACACCGGCATCTAATCCAAGAACCTTAACTGGTCCATGTCCTTGGTCATGGTACATGGCAACAACAATATCGAAGTCTCCGCGGACAGTGCGGAAGAATAATGTGTCAGCAGGCAGCGGACCAACAACATCGATTCCTTCTCCTTGTGCTTTTTCAACAGCTGGAACGACTTTTTCTTCTTCTTCTCCATAGCCGAATAAACCATTTTCTCCAGCATGTGGATTGATTCCACAAACAGCAATTTTAGGAGACTCAATACCTGATTTTTTTAGCGTGTCATGTGCAAGCTTGATCACATGGTACACACGTTCAGGATTAATCATTTTAACCGCGTCGATAATTCCAACATGTGTTGTGACGTGGATAACTTTTAGGTTTGGTGCAGATAGCATCATCGAGAAGTCTTCCGTACCTGTTAAGTCAGCCAAAATTTCTGTGTGTCCAGGGTATTTATGCCCGCCTTTGTGTAAAGCTTCCTTGTTTAATGGAGCCGTACAGATTGCGTCAATTTTGTTTTCCTTTGCTAATTCGATAGCTGTCGCTAAATATTCGAATGCCGCATGCCCTGCTTCTGGCGATACTTGACCGATTGGAAGATTTTCATCTAATAGATTTAAATCCAAGCAGTAGACAGTACCAAAGTTATAAGGAAGATCTTGAATACGTTCTGCTGAAATAGACTCAATGATCAGCTCACTATTCACAAAGCTCTTTGCTCTTTCGAGGATTTTGCTGTCTCCGATGACAAGCGGACGACTTAGGTCATACATTTCTTCTTTCGCTAAGCTTTTTAAAATAATTTCCGGTCCAACGCCTGCTGCGTCTCCCATTGTAATTCCAACGATTGGTTTTAATTGACTCATACTCTCACCCTTCTTTTATTTGCCATGTATTCGACTACATTGACTAATGATTGTTCATGTCCAAATCCGCCAGCTTTTGTGACAGCCCAATAGCTTTTATCCTTGCTGCGCAGTCTGCCAAATGGAAGTCCTGGTTCTACTTCAGAATAAAGCTCCATCTCAGAAATATGAAGCTCAGAGCATACCGCCTTAGCCGTATCTCCACCTGTTAGCACTAACCCTTGAATTGAAGGACAAGCCTCCAGAAGGCCCTTCGAAATCTGTCCTAATCCCTTCGAAATTGCTTCACTTACCTCTGTTAATGTAAGGCCAAGCTCTTCTCCTGCTTCTTTCGCAGAAAGACGATTTTCCTCAGAGGCTTCCACATATAGCACATAATGATTATGCTGTGTATCCTGCTTTAATTGATCAATATAGTGTTGAACCTCAAATGAATTTTTTACTAGAGTCGTAGGATCGACCTCTATAAATAAAGAATGATCTAAAGATTCTACCTTACATAATTGTTCCCTTGTTACTTGTGATAAACTCCCTGACACAATCAATGTTTTTTCAATTTTGATTTCCTGCTTGTTTGCTTCACGCGAATAGGTTAGCTGCAGTGCATCTGGTAAATATTCAATTAATCCAGCTGAGCCAGCCCAAACGGTTTTCTTGTTTAGCTTTGAAAAAACATCGCATACCCTCTGTAATTCTTCTTCTGTTTCACTATCACACACAAACCACGTAACCCCTTGATTAAGGCACACAAAAATCGTTTGGTTGATTTGTTCAATGGTTTGTTTCAGCATACGGCTATCAATTAAAGCAATGTCACGTTCTTGGTATTGCTTCAATAATTCCGGAATAAATGCCTCTGTTACAGGTGTTTTAGGATCTTTTGAAAACTCTGTATCTGTAATTAAAGCACCATTAACATAATGGTTTCCTTGAATCGTTTGGCGCTTCATTTTCGGATACGCTGGTGCAATCACAACAACCTCCGGCTGATACACCTTTTCGATCGCTGTTAATTCAGCCGCCATATTTCCTCTTAATGTTGAATCAACCTTTTTATACACATGCTGATAGCCTTCCTTTAGAAGGAATGAAGCAGCTTTATAGGCTGCTCCATATGCTTCTTCGGCTTTTTTTGCACGGCTGTCTGTATCGACGATCAACACATCAGGTTTTGTTGCAACCGTTGGTGTTTGGTAATCAAACACAACGGTTGATGATAGATTTTTTTTCGCTAATTGTACACCTGAATCATTTGCACCTGTTAAATCATCAGATATAATGCCAATTTTATTCTCCACTCTTATCACACCCTTAGACGTTTGCTTCTTTTACGTCTTCTTGTTCAAATGTATAACCTTTTTTCTCTAATCGTTTGACGAGGAATCCAACATAGATTGGCAGTAAGATCGCTGTTGTTACCGTTGATGCCGCCACCTGTACTGTCGCAATATCTACGACTGAGGCAAAGCTTGCATTTGCTGCTGCAATCGCTGCTGGTGTAGCAACCGCATTTCCTGCTGTTGAACCTTCCGCTGCTCCAACAATCGGATTCCATTTCAATGCTTTAAAGACAAAATATCCAGCCGTACCTGTTACAAAGACTGTTAATACACCTAGAATAATACCTGCTAATCCACCTTCAAGGATCGCTCCAAAATCAATGCCCATACCAAGCGCGAATGCGAAGAATGGAATTAACATTGAGCTTCCTTTATCTAAGAACGTACGCATGTTTTCATCAAGGTTACCTAATACCATACCAACTAAGATTGGAAGTAACACAGAAATGAATGATGTCAAAGAGAACATTCCATCAACAAAGCCCATAGCGCCGAAAATAGATAGCGCAATCATTGTTAAGAACGGTCCGTCATTAAGCGCTAATAATGAATACGCTGCACGATCTTCTTTGTTGCCATACTGACCAACTAACGCGACGAATAATCCGCCATTACTGTTTGTCATTGCTGCGATAACCGCAATCGGTGCTAACCCTAGCCATAATCCATTGTCACCAGCAAGCATGTAAGCGATTAATCCAAACACCGCACCTACTGCCCACTTTGTTGCTAAAAGAGTTGCCCCTTTCCCAACTGATACACCAAATGATTTCACATTAATTTGTGCCCCTGTACATAATAGGAAGAGAGCAATTAATGTTCCGGCTCCATCTACAAACAACGCTTGCGTAAAGTTGCCAATGCGTAATAAATCAGGAAAAAATGTATTAATGAATGCTGCAATTAGCAACGGTACAACCATCATACCGCCGGGAATTCGATCTAAAGTTGCTTTTATCTTCATTATTTTAACACTCCTTTTATAATTGTTTCAATATTAAACACTTAAACTATGAAGTAATCGGTTACAGGGATTATTGTAACGGCTTTCAAAATATTTTGCAACACATTAAAATAAAATTGTTGTATTTTGCAACAAAATAAAAAACAAGCTGAACATTATTGTTTCAGCTTGCGCCATAAAGTTGAGCGATTAATCCCTAACCGCTCTGCAACTCTTGTTTGATTATGATTTTCCTCATGCATAATATGCTCAATAATTCTTTTTTCTATTTGCTCTAATGTGCCAGTAAGAAATTCCTTATCCGCTGTGATTGGTTCTTCTTCTTGTATATCAAGATGCTGTTGGAGGAGTTTTTTCCCAAGTACATATCCCTTTTCCTCTAAAACAGCTGTGTGAAGAATAGATCGAAGCTGTGCGACATTACCCGGCCATGAATATTCTTCTAAAAGCGCGATCGCATCTTCTTTCAATTTAATGACAGATGTACCAATTTGACCGTGAAAAGCAGCGATAAAATAAGTGGCCAGGGGTCTAATGTCTTCTTTCCGATCTTTTAATGAAGGGATTTGAATCCGCACTACATCCTGGTGATAAATAAGAGAATGAAGGCCCTCTTCCTCCTTTGTCAGAGCAAGGACAATAGTTAAGTCATCACTTTTCAGGTCCTCTATCATCACCATAAGCTTTTTAACCTCTTTTGAGGATAAAGCTTCCACTTCATTTATATAAAGAGTTCGTATATCAGGATCAATTTTATTCTGGAACACTAAAAGATTCTCCGCTGATACACTTGCATAAAGCCCATGACCATTACCTTTTTTATAGTGAATATACTGAGAAATAAGCTTCTTTCCAGTTCCTTCAGGTCCAATAAGAAGCCATTGATCATTCTTTAAGTTGTTGTCAATTAAATGAACACATCTTTTCATCACATGACTATTTGAAATCATCATAGGCTGCTGTGATATCGTTTCAACATGAAACCCTTGCTGATGAATGTGATGAGTCGCCGCCTCAGTGTATAGAAACAAATAATATTCTTGTTGACCAATTACTTTCTTCTTCACTTTTTGTTTTACTAACTGCTGCTCACTTGTTTCAATGATACTAACTTCATGACTTAGGTCGTTTTTTTCCTGTATGTAATCTTTGAGCTTCTTTATTGGTACTGGACACTGATCAAAATCTGTCCAATGCTGATACATCATGGTTCCGTCCTGTGATAACACAATCATGTTTGGTGACGACTCCTCTAGAAGAGAACGGAATAAGGCAATCTCCTGTTGCTGTCTTTGATGGAGACGATAAATAGACTTTGCCTTATGAAAAGCTTCGAATATCGCTTCCCTGCCGGATTGGATAAGAATTCCTTCCAGATTATGCTTTGTTGCCGCATCCATGGTAATAACATCACCCATGATGAGCTCATAGCCTTCTTTCTTGAGCTTTTCAACAAGAGAATCTACCTCTTCCGCTCTTTCAACGGTATATACATCAATATGAATCTCAAGCAAGTCTGTAATCGCCTTTGCACCTAATGTAATATTCGAAAAGCCGACAATCGCTTTTTTACCTGGAAAATCATTCGCGAGCGTCAGCACCCTAAGCATGTCATAGCCTGACACATGTATATCAATGACCGGGATATTGACCTCATCTTCAATTAACTTGGAGGTTCCACCGCGGCTGATGATGACATCAAAGCCTTGATCCTCCGCTGCCTTCGCAACCGGAATCGCCTCCTGAAGGTTCGCAACCTTCATATGTATATCAAGCTGTTGCTCCTCCTGCCGGCAGTCTTCTATTAAATGAGTCATTGCTGGGTAAGGAGCTATAACTAATGTTTTGATTCTCATTGGATCACACCTGTTTATTATTTAGCATTTAAGTACTAGAACTTATTATAATTATTTTACCTGTTCCAGGTGGATTAACCAAGTCATGTTGTTAGATGATGCTACTTATCTGCATAGTAACTACCAAAAGACTCTCCCTATACTTCGCATCCCGACTCTAGTAAATTTGAGATGTTGAGTTACAGACATTACCATTTTTATCGAGAAAGATAGAAAAAATGAACATATTATAGATCAGGATGGCGTATTAATTCAAAAACTGGAGCAACATTCTACTCTAGGAGTTATCATTAAATAAATGAATGAAAACGTTTAGATAAACTTATCAAATGGCGGGGCAGGTTACCTGCCCCTCTATTACAGAGTGAGGGATTGATATGAAAATAACAATAAAGGATGTTGCACGAGAGGCAAATGTATCAATAGCGACTGTTTCTCGAGTGATTAATGGAAAAGACAAAGTTAAGGAAGAAACAAGAGTCAAAATAATGAATGCAATTGAGAAGCTTAATTTCATACCTGATTATAACGCCAGAACGATGGTTCAAAAGAAAACAAAAATGATCGGTTTTATGCCGCCCGAATTGGCTAATGGTTACTGGTCTGAATTGTCTGATGTTATTCAACATGATCTTTGGAAAAAGGGTTATGCGTTACTAGTTACATCTCACAATATGGAAGAGGATAAAATCATCTCCATTCTTGATTTATTTTTAGAACGAAATGTTGATGGTATTATATTTGGACCTTTAGCGAAAAAGAAAAATGAGAAAATCTCTAACTCGATCGAGCACTTACTTAACAGAGATGTTCCTATTGTTACATTGCAAGGTACAAGTATACAAGGAGTCACCTCAGTTGATGTCGATAATCGAGGTGGAGCAATGAGTGTTGTTCAATATTTGTTAGATTCAGGACGTCAACAAATTGCTTTTGTCGGGACTGTGAACTCTTCCAGAGAAAGAGAATTTGGATACAGAAATGCATTAATGATCAATCACATGCCAATAAACGAAGAAATTATTATCCTAGCAGATTATAATGGAGACTTTACAACATTCGGTTATAACGCAGCATACAAATTAGTAGAATCAAAGCAAAAATTCAACGCTATTTTTTGCGGGAATGATTTAATCGCCTATGGGGTTATTAGAGCCTTAAAGGAACTAGGAATAGCTATTCCAGAGGATGTATCAATTGTCGGCTTCGATGATATTAGTGCATCAAGCTTACGAAGTCCCATGTTAACAACCATTAAGCAGCCAATAAAAGAAATTGGAAGCACTGTAGTTGATGTACTGCTTGAGCAAATGGAATCAGGTAAAAAGACGATAACAAAAAAAATTGTTCTCCCTACGGAATTAATGATTAGGGAAACATAACATGTTTTTTGTGATGATCCTCAAACAAAAACGAGTCATAAAATGTAAACGTTTTTACTATAATGAAACAAACAGGCTTCTAGCAATCTTACTTTTTCTAAAATAAAATTTTATAGCATTCATGGGTCTGTAAGGCTTGTGAAATGGAATAAATTTTGCTCATTCACCTGACTTACACCCTAATCAGAAAGCTGTTCTCAATTCAAAATACTACCTTGTACAGTCCATGATCATAATATTTCTACTAACTCCCTTCCATTTAGTCCTAATCTACATCAAAATCCCTGCATGCGGTTCTCGATTCTTTTTATATACCTTAGATTTTTCACCTCAAAATGTAAACGTTTTTATTAAATTTTACCTTGTGTAAAATTTTCCAATAAAAAAATATCCTAAAGGAGGAGTTCTCACCAACTTTTATTTCAACCTCAACAAATAGGCTTATATCTAAAAAGGAGTGAAAAGTAATGAGTAAAAAAGGCATTTTATTATTCTTTTTTCTTATCCTAGCAGCATTCACAATCGTCGGCTGTTCAAACAATCAATCTACTGATGATACTTCTTCTTCTGATTCGTCAAAATCGAATAACTCAGAGGTTGTAACACTAGACTTTTGGGATATGGTGTGGGGTCCGCCGGAATATATTGAAACAGCTAAAAAACAGGTCGAAAAGTTTAATCAAGAACACCCGAATATCCAAGTAAAATATCAATCAACTCCATGGAGTAACTGGTATCAAACATTTAGTACTGCGATCGCTTCCGGAACTGCTCCTGATATAAGTACAGGTGCTGGCTATCAGGCATTTCAATTTTATGATCAAGGTGCAATTTTACCAATAGATGATGTTATTGAAGAATGGGAAGCCGAAGGAAAGCTTGATGACTTCTTCCCTGGAACAATCGACACGCTAAAATATGATGGTCATTATGTTTCATTACCTTGGGGATTAGATTTACGAGTTTATTACTACCGTAAGGATTTCTTTGAAGAAGCCGGTATTGAAGTTCCAACAAATTTTGATGAATTAAGAGCGGCGGCAAAAGCTTTAACGAATAATAGCGGCAGATATGGAATGATTACACCAAGTGATACCGGAGGGACACACTACTTATTCCAGCTAATGCTGAATAATGGCGGCGGCCTATTTACAGAGGATAAAAAAGTAGATTTTATGAATGAGAGAAATGTTGAAGCTTTACAACTTTATGGAGACATGGTGAAGGATGGCTCAGTAAACCCTGCAGGTGCAGGTATGGTTGGCGATGATGCAATTAAATCCTTTGGTCAAGGAGACGCTGCTATTATCCTTGAGGGTCCCGGGTTTAAAAATCGCTTCCCTGAAATGGATGAGAAAATTGGCGTTATGCCTCCTTTAGAAGGATTCCACGGTGATAAGGGTACAGTTATGTGGGTGAATAATTTAATGATTTATAAGGAAACAAAATACCCTGAAGAAGCGAAAACATTTTTAAAATGGTGGTCAGAAAATAGTTTACCACTATGGAAAGAAGGAAATTTAGAGCAACTATCTGCACGAAAATCCTTCTCAGAGGACGCTTACTTCCAGGATAACCCTGTTACAAAAATCGTCTACGATGAATATGTCCCTGTTGGTAAAACAACTGGCGCTCATACAACTGGTGCCTTCCCGGAATTAAATGAAATTGAAGGAGAAGGATTAATGCAAACTCTCACCCAAAGACTCATTATGGGCGAAGATCCTGTTGAAGCAATGAAGATTGCAGATCAAAAAATAAAAGAAATTATGGAGTAATGTTCACTTAATGGAAGAATGTTTTTGCATTCTTCCAACCTCATCCAAAGGGAGGTTCGAGCTCTTGCGTATGACCCAAAGTAAAACAGAGAAGATCTCTATGTCCCCTGCTATTAGACATAGAAGGAAAAAAATAAATTGGTTGCCCTATCAGTTTTTACTACCTACAATTATCCTGCTTTTATTAATTAACCTATACCCTTTTATAACGGGACTCATTTATAGCGTAAGAGAAGGGTCATTAATTCAATTGGAAGACTTTGTAGGTTTAGATAACTATTTGAAACTGCTCCAAATGCCTGAATTTTGGAATGCATTACAATTCAGCTTTTTATTTGGGTTATTTGGTGTCGCTGGAAGCTACCTCATAGGACTTGTTTTAGCTGTTTTATTAAATAAGGATGTGTGGGGAAAGGGATTTTTTCGTGTTGCATTACTCGTACCATGGATTATCCCCTCTGTTGTATCCATCGTGGGCTGGCGTTGGATGATCGGCGATCAACACGGCCTATTAAATCAGTTTATTGGCCTGATGGGAATGGATCCTGTGAATTTTTTAGGGACTGAAAACGGGGCAATCTTTTCTGTCATTTTAATTAAAATATGGAGAAGCTTCCCATTCATGATGGTTACAATACTTGCTTCATTACAAACGATCAATTCCGACTTATATGAAGCTGCTAAAATTGATGGCGCCGGAAGATGGGCATGCTTTCGATACATCACATTACCTTCTATCAAGATGATCTCAATTATTTGCTGTATTCTTATGACAATTTGGTGCTTTAACGACTTTGATACAATTTGGCTATTAACTCAAGGCGGTCCAGTAAATGCAACTGAAAATTTGATCATTCTAGCCTACAAATACACCTTTACAAAAAGTGATGTAGGAATTGGTTCAGCTGTATCTATTGTTAGTTTAATCATCCTAATGATTCTCGCTATCATCATGTTGAAGTTCCAAGAGAAAGAATAGGGAGGAAGGTATGAATCATCATAAAAAGCTAAAAAAGACCATATTGTTTATATCCCTTGCTATCGTGTCCTTTATAGTAAACCTGCCAATCATCACAATGATTATTAATTCTCTAAAAAGCAACACAGAAATTCTTACTTCAAGTTCCCTATTACCTAAGCAGCTAACCTTTGAAAATTATCAGCATCTTCATACAAAAACGATGTTCTGGACGCAAATGGGAAATAGTTTTATCGTCACTTTTTTCGGGACACTATTAAGTATTATCATCGCGGCTTTTGCAGGATATGCAATCTCTCGTTTCAAATCACGGGTTTTAACAGGCTTCTCTAGAATCCTATTACTCTTACAAATGTTCCCAATCATCTTAGCTCTAATCCCTCTATTTATTATGTTTCGAAACTTAGGATTAATTAATACACACTTTACCGTTATTTTATTGTATACAACACTTCACTTACCGTTTTCCATTTGGATGTACAAAGGATATTTTGATGCAATACCAACTGAATTAGAGGATGCAGCCAGCATCGACGGCTGTACAGGAATCCAAACGTTCTTTCGAATCATCCTTCCAATTTCAGGTCCAGGTATCGCTGCAGTCGCCATCTTTTCCTTTCTATTCTCATGGAATGAATATTTGATTGCGAATGTCTTTTTACGAGATGAACAACTTATGACAATTCCTGTCGGGATTCAGCTGTTCATGCAGCAATACGGTACAGATTGGGGTAGCTTAACAGCAGCTGCCACACTAACAATGGTCCCTGTATTCGTGTTTTTCTTATTTGTTCAAAAATACTTTATTGCAGGAAGTGCAGCAGGAGCAGTAAAAGGATAATACAACTAATTGAGGAGAGTGTTTTATGACAAAAAAGGTGAAAGTTGGCGTAGTCGGGTTAGGTGAGGTCGCACAAATTATTCATTTACCAATACTAGCATCATTATCAGATCGTTTTGAGATCGCAGCTTTATGTGATATCTCGCAACAACTATTGCATGTTATAGGTGAAAAATATCGAGTGAAACATTTATATACTGATGCCAAACAATTAACAAGGCAGCATGATATAGACGCTGTCTTTGTTTTAAACAGTGATGAATACCACACCGAATGTGTATTATCAGCGATTGAAAATAAAAAACATGTTTTAGTTGAAAAACCTATGTGCTTAACCAAATCTGATGCAGATGCGATTATTCACACCAAGAATGAACACGGCGTACAAGTAATGGTCGGATATATGCGCAGATTTGCTCCAGCATTCACCGAAGCGGTTGAAGAAGTGAAAAAGCTAGAAAAAATTAATTATGCAAAAATAAGAGACATCATTGGACCGAATAGCACATTTATCGAACAAAGCAGTCATGTATATCGGTTTAATGATTTCCCAGAAGAAGCAATCATCGATAAAGCAAACCGCGCAAAAAGAATGGTTCAGGAAGCCATTGGAGAGGATGCTCCAAAAGAATTAGAATCCGCTTATCGATTACTATGCGGGCTAAGCAGTCATGATCTTTCCGCGATGCGGGAATTGATTGGTGTACCAAACAAAGTTGTCTCAGCTCATCAATGGAATGGCGGCCGGTTTATAAGTGCTGTGTTTGAATACGATGATTTTTATGCAACTTTTGAAACAGGGGTAGATCAAATCATTCGATTTGATGCACATCTAGAAGTATTTTCACCTACTAAACAAGTAAAGGTTCAATATAACTCGCCATACATCCGTCACTTACCAACAAACCTCATTACCGTGGAAACAGTAAATGGCAATTATCATGAACAAATCCTTCGCCCAACGTTTAAAGATCCATATACAGTCGAATTAGAATACTTTTATGATGTCGTCACAAAAGGTCTCACACCTAAAACTTCACCTGAAGATTATAAGGAAGATTTAGATCTATTTAGTCAAATCATGGATGCCATAAAGCAGAACAATGTTCCTACTGGGATTAAGTGAAAATAATAATTGATCATCAGTAATAAGGCCCATCATTCTGAAATGATGGGCTACTCTTATTCTTAAGCTCCAATAATGATGTGTTCAATCTTCAAAGATTTATGTATCCTCATAATCCCTCAGATCCTCCGCAACAGTCAAATTGCCATTTCGGAGATCTTTCACCATTTTCCGTCGAAAGTGATAGGTACAAACCAAACGAGAAGCTTTGTTTATACGGCTATCTATAGAACTTTTTGTTATGTTAACCTCCAGCATGTCCTGGTTCTTAAAAAGGATAATTGAGTTCTCACCATCGGGAATAATGCGATTAATATGCTGAAAGGCGATCCAGGTACAATCCTTTTTCATCGGTGAGGATAACGGAATCATACAATATTCAAATTCTACGCTCACCATAATAGGAAGGATTTTTTGCCCCTCCAAAATTTTGCGTGAGGATTGGAGGCTGCCATCAAAATCACAACCATAAAAAAGACAGCTCTCCTTCAAAATATGTAAAGGACTTTCTTGTATATTTATGTCTCCGTATTTCCCTACCATCTGACAATGTAAATTAGCAGTGTCCGTATAATACGGGATTAAGGCCATCGTTGTTTCTGTAATGATATTTTGGGGCTCAATCATAAACTTATAGTTCTTCTTCATTTTTTGATTTACTCCTTTAAAAAGTATTTGATTCTTCCTATTTAAGAAGGAGTTAGGTATAATACCCATATAGTTAGCATTTACCTAACTATCCAGACTCCTTAAGCACGACCCGCAAAAGTCTTGTGCTTAGGGATTTTTTTATGCTTTTTACACAAACACCACCTCCTCTAATGAAATCACAATACCTTTTACAGATATCACACTTTCAACCTAGGTCAAAATTCCTTTTTCATTACCATTTTCCTTACTTTTTCATTATAAAGGCAATTTTACCCATTTCTATTACACTAATGTTAAATAATGTAAAGTTTTTGTATATTTAGTTATTTATAAGAGACTAGGGTTCTTTGTCCTTATGGCACTCTTCCATTCTTTCACACTTTCAAAATTAAGATTCTAATAAGAACAAAACGAAATAAACCACCCTCATGATTCCGCTTTCACCATCGTAATATATGGTAATCAAGGATAGGGGGCGGTTTTTATGTCGTTAATATCTAAGATTCTCTATAATTGGCACCTTATAAAGATGAATTACCATCGCGAACTAGTTGATAGTTGCCTTGATCATAAATTAAAACAAAAATTTAGGAATAAACTTGAATATCATAAAAAGAAGGTTGACCATTTTAGGAAAGCATCTATCTGATTAGATGCTTTTTATTTTGTGCATTTGGAGATAATTCCTTATGTTATATTTTAAACAATTACTGGTAAAAAGGCGTTAAGATTAATGTGGATCTAGTTGAAGAAGAAGGAATTCAAGAGGAAAAGAAGCGCTTTGAAGTGAGTGCTTTTTTCAGTTTACATAGGGCAGGTGCAAATAATGACATAGTACATGCCAAAAAAAGCAATTAAAAAAATTAGTCCACTCCATGTAAAATTAGGGGGCTCTTCTTGATCTTTTTTATTAGTCATATGCATCTCCGTTGGGTTGTTTTATTCTTATTGTGTTAAAAACAGATTATTTTATCCCCTAAATTTTGGCAGGAAGGAGGGACAGGTTCATTGTCCCACTCTCTTCTAATATAGATTTAATCATTAAACCATGACCATGTTAACTAACACTCGTTTCTATTTATCATAGTTGGGACAACAAACCTGTCCCCTTGTCCCATTCTCGCGGGACAGGGAACCTGTCCCCACGAACCACCCATGGACCTTCTATTTTTCCGAAATGCTATCAAATGTCACTTCGTCGCCAACAAGACCACCTGAATAAATCCATTCATAGTCTTTTGTTTCAGATGTACCATCGTTATAGATAATTTTCACTGTTTCCTTTGTATGAATTGCAATTTCTCCACCTTCTGACCAATAATCAGTGACATCAGCAGATACTATTTGTTCTTTAATATTCTTTTCACCTAAATTTTCTACTAACTTTTGTTGAGATTTATATAAGTCACTTCCCTCAAGTAGGTAGGGCTTTACTTCATCAAAATCCTTCTTGTTAATAGCTCTTACTAATCCATTTAAGTAATCCTCTGTTAATTGGAGTAAACCTTCCGGAGCATTGCCGCTATTTGATACTTCTATATCCTCTGTTAAAAAGGAGGTAACTTCTACTGTTTCTTCCGTTTCTTCTGTTTCCGTTTCATTTGACCAATTAGTCGTATACGTTTTTGGCTCTTTAACAGCTAATTCCTTTGTATTAGTAGAGTCAAATTCGAAAGCATCTCCAATCGTATTTACTAACCATTTCTTTTTCCCTTCATCATAAACAAAATAGAATCGATTAGTCATCGCAGTTTCATGCATATCAGAACTTACTTCTTCATAACTTGACGCTTCATTAACTTTTACTTCACCAACTATGTACGCCACCCATTTTCCATCCTGCTTTTCAAGTCCAGTCGATCCCAGGTCAAATGATGCAGACAAATACTGCAGCTTTAGGTTTTGACCTTGATCTTTACTATATTGGGCATCCTCAATTATCATGTTTGTGTATTCCTTCGTTGCAGCAGTCATTTTGCTTGCATCCATCGAAGTGAAAGCTTCACCGTATTGCGTGTAAAATTCATGGGCAGCTTTCATTAATTCCTCTCGAACACCTTCATCAATTAAGTTGATCTGAACGTAATCACCATTAATAGGTGTTTCTAGAGACGTTACTTTCCCCCACGGAAATTCACTTACAACTTGTATCTTCATGGAGCCATCTGTTAAAACTGGACCAAACGTTGGGTTTTCCATTGGATTTACCCCAACATCTTTTCCGTTGATAAGCAAACTTGCAGAACCTTCCATTTCCTCTGGTAAAGAAACCGTAACTTCATCAGCATCAATTTCAATATATTCTCTTTGCTTGTCATTTACTTCATTCAGGAGAATTTCTTCTTCAACAGCTAAATCAATAAAATCTGTTTTTAATTTTGCTTCAATCTTATGATATCCAGGGAGAAAAGGACCATATGTTGCTTCATACTCCGGTCTGTCCGCCTTTCCAACTTCCTTTTCATCTACAAATAATGAAGTATCTTTGTAATTTGTTCCTAATTCTAAGTAGACAGGATCTATATTTAACTCGTATTTGTCATAGAATAGAAATTTTCCATCCTTCTCTAAATTCACAAGACTATCTCCGGCAAATTCATTCATTAGGTCTTCAAACTCTAAATCAGTCATTGGATTATCCGTTTTTAAGACTTTTGACTGTGTGACTAACTCATCAATTGAGTCACGAATTTCTTCAGGATTTTCTTTAAAGTACTTCAGCAGTCCCTTTACACTCTCTTCATTTATTTCAACCTTTTTGTCATTTGAACTTAATAGATTCGCTACAGCCTTCGCATCATTTTCATTTAGCGCCTTCTCATATTTTTCAATTAAACGTGTCTCCGAGGTTAAGGCCTCCCCAACCTTGTATCCACTAAATAATAAAATAACTGCTGCTCCACCGATTATGAATAATCTTTTTGTTTTACTAGACATTGGTTTCTTCGGTGCAGGCGTAGAGTTTTGTAATACTTTTTTACCACCTACTGAAGTCCCGCAATTATTACAAAATTCTGCACCTTCATTCATCTTGTTGCCACATTCTTTACAAAATTGCATCTTTCTCCTCCTACATCTTTTATTAGATAAACTGAAAATTAGTACTTTCAAATTATATCTATAAATCCATAAAAATGGGATATTAAATTACTTTTTTCCTACTTTTTTAGAAAAAAAATCTAATTTTTATCCAAAACCCCCCTTCATTTGTATATAATGAGACAGTATGTGAAAGATGACCTATATATCTTTCAAAAAATTACATAGAAAGGAAGATTTACAATGGCACATTGCCAAAATTGCCAACATGAAAACGAGGGTGGAAAGTTTTGCGAGAAATGTGGTGCTCCATTATCTAGCGATTCTTATAATGAAGCCGCTGCAACTGCTTCCAACCAATCACAGCCAGTAACTGGTCAAGCAAATCAATATATAGCAGGAGCTAAAAATGTATCAAAAATGTATTTTTCCTATTTTCTAGAAGTACTTAAGAAGCCATACGCTTCTTCTGTCAATGTAGGGCAAGAGCATTTTATCAACGGCATTATCACGATTGTTTTATATTCTATTTTTATCCCATTAATGTTGTATTTTGCTCTAAAGGGTCTTTTTGCAGAAATGAGCGGATTTGCTAGCGAATTTATGGGAGAAACAAATATCTCTGTCCCGTTTACTGATGTTGTTATTAAACCCGCTCTGGCCTATGCAATCTTTATCATGCTAGTAGCTGTTTTCACATATGCAGCTGTTAAATTAGGAAGAGTAAATGTACACTTCAAGGAAGTTATCGCTCGTTTCGGATCATTTCTTATTCCATCTGTAGCTATTCTAGCTATTGCACTTATTTTCTCTATCTTAAAAGTAAAACTATCTATTTTTATTGCGTTACTAGGTTTCTTAACTAGCATTTTCTTAGTACCGCCTTTAGTCATCGCAAGCTTCAAAAAGCAATCACAAGAAGGAGTCGATGTCATTTACGGAGCATTAATTACATATGTCTTAACATTTGTTGCACTTGCTATTATGGGAGATATGTTATTTGAATCGTTAAAAGGCTTTATGACAGAAATATTTGGCGGAATGATGTTTTAATAACATCCTGTTAACATACATCTAGGTTTCTACTAGAACTTTAACCCGAATAATGGACAAGTTTAAAACGTCCCTTTTTCGGGTTTTTGGTAGATGAGATGAATGTAATTGGAAACCCCTCTGTAAATCATTGCCCAGCAAGTATCTTCGGCTCAGGACCGGTGAGAAAAAATCAAGACAAGGATAGTAAAAAGGATTCTCCAATTATAAAAAAATAGATTGAGAACGTTAATAACCCCTATTCTTATGACATACCTATTTATGTATAATAAAATTGAAAGCGCTATATCCTAAAGGAGGAAATACATTGATCTCATTAGAGGAATATAACCAAATACGAAACGAAACGTTAGATTATTTTAACCGATGTGGAATCGTCCTATCTGAACAAGAAAAAGCTAACATAGAAGTAGCAGACTTTGGCCTAAATAGAATCCGGGAACTTGGTTTACAATTAATTACTTACATTAACACAGAAAAATGCTGTGCGAAGGAGCTTGTCCTTCTTCCAAACCAGACCTGTCCAGAGCATCGACATCCCCCAATTGGACATTCACCTGGTAAGGAAGAAACATTTAGATGCCGCTTTGGAACGGTTTACTTATATGTACCTGGACCAAGAACCTCTAACCCTAAGGCTGTTCTTCCTTCTGGAAAAGAAGAAACATTTACAGTTTGGCATGAAATTATCCTAAAGCCTGGCGAGCAATATACTTTAGCCCCAAATACAAAACACTGGTTTCAAGCAGGAGATGAAGGGGCTGTTGTATCTGAATTTTCCACAAAAAGCATGGATGAACATGATATTTTCACAGATTCCGAGATTAGCCGATTACCTGTGGTTGAAGGGAAGTAGTACACCAGTTAAAGATAGTCGAAGTACACGAGATTTACATATTGCATTCTCTTTACCAATTAAAAAAAAAATCACAAGAAGGGAGAGTGTCCTTATAATAGTCGACCTCTTTCTTCAGTTTTTTACAGACTCCTCTCTACTAAAAAAATCATGCAACTCCCAAAACAGCTTCCCTTTTCTCTCCCTGCGCAATTTTACAGTAAAACTCTCATGAACAATCCGATAAAAATACCCTTCAAACGTTGTATGGATCTTCCCCATCTTCTTTGCAAAAACAGTCTGCTTAAACGCACTTATGATACAATCCATGAAATCATCCATTGGTCTGCCATGATCAAATTTGTTATAAACCATTATCACTCGATTCCATAAATGATGTATATCCACTGCATTCAAAAATGGTTGTGCTGCTTTTTTGAATTCTTCTGGAATGAAATCAGGTAGATAGCTGGCATCTAACTCATGCAATGTTGGTTCACTGGCCCCTACGTTATTTCGTTCTTTTGTTTTTTTCTCACAGAGTGAGCTTTGTTTATTCTCTGTTTTATTAGGAGTGACAGGTGCAGTGACAGCCTGGGGTGACATCGTAGACTTCATCGCTTCGATGGATTCAAACGCTTGAATAACCAAAAGATTAACCCCCTGTTTCCCATTCATTCTTGCGGTAGGAACCTTCTTAACGATCCCTTTCTCCTCTAACACTTTCACAGCTCGAATCACCGTACGCTTACTTAGCTTAACTTGCTCAGCAATATAATCATATTTCGCAAAGGAAACTCCTATAACTTTCACAGAATGCTTCCAGATCAGATGAAGAACAGCTAAGGTCCCCTCGGATAATTCCGCCTTATGCTTATATAAAAATCCCCGAACAGATTGGTCCATTTCATCAATTGTTTTAAATGATTGATACTTTTGGATCGTATCGTAGTTCAGCTTTTCCATGTTTACTCTCTCCCTGTCATTATGTATGAGTGGAATTTTCCCTTCCACCGTTTATATAGGGATTTTTTGGGATGGAGTAGCGTGAAAAATAAATTTTTTATTTTTAAATTAGGGTAGTAATGAAATTTGAAAAAATATCATTTGTTGGATACTGATTTTTAGAAGGATCCGATCGTATCAAGGAGGTGATAATCATGGAAACATTTCTTGAGTTTTTACGAGAAGTTCTGAAGGGAATTGTACCTTTCCTTTAAGGAAAGAAGACTGACAACCAACCACCCTCACAATATTCAGTTGCAACATCAACCTTCGACAAATTTCGTGTGGTCCCTGTGACCATTTACTCTCCAAAAAGGATCATATCGCCCTTTTTTAACCTCATTCCCCCTCAATATCCCCCATATCCCTATGGAAAATGCTCTATATTAGTCCAAAACCCCCTTCCATTTCATTCATATCAGAAATGTTCTAAACCTCTATAGCTTGCTATTCTCAAATTACCGCGGAATACATAAGAATGCATTCTTAAGAAGGATTCTTACATGTACGAGGATGCGAGATTTGAGAAGATTCATCAGCAATTTGAACCAATGATTTATCATGCTATGAAAAGATTAAGTATTTACAAAAACGAACATGAGTTTTATCAGATTGGATGTATCGCGTTATGGGAAGCATCACTGCGATTTAATGAAGAAAAAGGAGAATTTAAGGCTTATGCCTACTCCTATATTATTGGTCGAATGAAATCTGCTCTTAGGGAAGAAACAATAATAGAAGAAAGAGAGAGTCGGAGTGAGGACATATGGGTCGAAGATTCAACGACCTATGGAGATTTTACAGCTATCCTATGGGAATCTCTGTTTGAAAAAATCTCCTCGATATTGTCTGAAAATCAACGTAAATGGGTAAAAGCTTACTGCCTATATGGAAGCACTCCAAGTGAAATTGCAGAAGATGAGGGAGTTACTGTTGCTGCTGTCAAAGGATGGCGTCGGGATGCGATTGCTAAGTTAAGGAAGTATTTTTAGGGTGGAGAGTCTAGGAAAATGGGAAGCGAAGAGAAAAGTCTTTTCGCTTCTCCACTTTTTAATAGAGAGTGATTTATTTATTGTTGGGACAACGGACCTGTCCCTATGTCCCATAGATTTCTTCATTAATAATTTTTCTGTATCTTTTCTCAACACTTAGAGGGGATCTTTCCATGATAAGAGCTATTTCTTTATATTTTTTCCCTTTATTGCGTAATTTTAATAACTTAAAGTCTTCTTTTGTTGACCAGTGTTTGTATGTTCTTGTTTTCAATCTTGATTTACCTCCATAGTCTCTTAAACTATCTGTTTGGCAGTAGATATGCCAATTAACACAGCTTTATCAAATAGGTCGTTCTATCTGATGAAGGGATTTATTTGATAGATTTCTTTCCTAATACATTTTACTAAAGCTATATTTGATTTGCAGTGATGTTGAATTTGCCTACAGTGTCCTTTAATTCTGAAGCTATTTTTGTCAGATTGGTCGCTGAAGCTAATATTTCCTCCATTGAAGCTAATTGTTCTTCTGCGGATGCAGCAACACTTTGGCTATGCATAGAAGAATTTCTTGAAATCGTTGTTATGCCTGTTACAGTTGCAGAAACTTCTTGAGTACTAGCTGACATTTGTTGAGCAGTGGCTGCCATTTCATCAACTTGATTCGCCATTTGATCCATCGATATTAAAATTTCTTCGAAACTAGTTTTTGTTTTAGTGACAATACCTAATCCATTCTGAACCTCTTGCTTCACTTGCTCCATTGAATTAGTAGATTGGGTCATATCGTTTTGTATTTGTCCTATTAAACCTGAAATCTGATTAGATGAACTTTGAGATTGTTCGGCAAGTTTTCTGACTTCATCTGCCACCACAGCAAATCCTTTTCCATGTTCCCCTGCTCGCGCAGCTTCAATTGCTGCGTTTAACGCTAATAAGTTCGTTTGATTAGCTATTTCTGTTATTGCATTCGTGATTTGACCAATTTCCTTGGATCTATCATCCAATAATTTAATCACCTTACTAGTTTCATTAACAGAGGAATGAATAATATTCATTTGTTTAGCCGTTTCTTGAACATAAATACCACCTTGTTTTGCTCGTTCGCTAGCTTCTATTCCAGATTCAGCCAGTGATGATGAACTGTCAGCAATGTTTGCAACTCCTATGGATAATTCCTCAAGCGCATGAGCAGTTTCTTCAACACTTTGTGTTTGAGATTCTGAGCCATTTGCAATTTGTTGGATTGAATCTGTAATTTGTTCAGTCGCCATACTTGTTTGTTCAGCTCCTGCAGTTAATTCTTCTGAAGAAGATGCAACTAGTTCTGAAGAGGTCATGACATTTTGAATTAAATCACTTAGATTTTCCTTCATATCATTATAACTTTTTGACAGATCACTTAATTCATCACCAGTTTCGTCCAAAATAGTTGTAGTAAAATCACCATCTCCTGCACTTTCTAATGCTTTAGAAATGGCAGTAAGTCTTTTGGTCAATCCACGAGTAAACCAGAAAACGATAAAAGTTGAGATTAGAATAATAGAAATAATGACTATTAAAAATATTGTTAAAAACGAGGACATTATGTCATCAATAATTGTTTGAGGGGCACCTACATAGAAAATACCTATAGTCTCACCACTTTTATCTTTAATAGGCGTATAAGCAGTTTGATAGGTTTTTCCAGCTACTGTTGCTTCTCCGTAGTAATTATCTCCTTTAATTAAAACAACATCTGCAACTTCTTTAGATACTTTGGTACCAACCGCCCGTTCTCCATCAATCTTCACATTTGTCGCGATACGTGTATCTCCTTGAAAAATTGTTACAGTACCACCGGTATCTTCTCCTATTTTATCTACCTCTTCATAGTTTTCATGGAATGATTCGTCCCCCTTATATAGCTTTCCGTTATGAATCTTCCAATCACCAGGGTATTTACTATTTATATAACTTTCACTTAAAGCAAGATCCCCTTTTGCCTTTTCAATTGCAAATGTCTTTATACCATCTGTAACTTCCCTAACAACTACACCACCAATTACGATAGAGAATAATAGTATAATAGCAAGAACAATCAAGTTAATCTTTGTACCTAATTTGAATTTCACAGAAAATTTCCCCTTTACCATGTATGTTTCCTCTTTCTATTTTTATTTTGTAATCGTTCTGATCAATTAGTAGTAGGATGTTGAATCACTCAAACAAAAAAAACACTTTCTTATCTAGACGTATCCCGTTCTAGATAAGGAAGTGTTTAGTTTTTGGCAGGAACGCTACCAAAATCCCCAATTTCCCCTTATAAAAAAATATAGGTAATGTTTAATAAGCGACAGGTTCCCTATTCTACATCAGACATCAAACCTATATTATAGTACTTTTGAACTAACAACGTACATTATATCACCTAGATATTAACTTTCAATACTATTTCTTGAAAAAACAGAAAAAATTCCATAATGACCAATAGAGACATGCTGTAATCAACATCGTTCACTTATTGAATTAATTTAGAAGAAAATAACGAAAATCTTCTATAACCACCTATATACCATGATTTTACTTATATTGTAATTCCGGGCTTATCTCCCAAAGATTCATCACCTTCGAGATAGGTTTTTACAAGCTGTTAGTTTTATTTTTAAGGGTATTTCTTCATACATAATGCACCTCAAAATGTTAAGTGTGTCTATCAATTGGAGTGCCCTTCACCCCTTGGTCCTTTCCCAACAACGCATCGGACAATCAGTGTATAGTCAAAAGAGCTTTTATCTCATCTCTCCTTTTACTTCATTACCACTTTAATTAACTAAAACACTAAATTATAATATAAATATATATTAAATATTTTGGGGGTATTACTCATGAAAAAGAAAGTGGCTATCCTTGGCAGCAGTGGAGGGAATCTCTATTCTCTTGGCGGCAAAGAACCTGAGAAACTTCTTGGCGAACTTCTCTTGCAACTAGACGCAGCAGGTATGGAGTGCAGATCTCTTCAATTTATTGCAGCGAAAGGCTCAATGGATTCAGTGAAACAATCAACAGAAGCCGCTTTATATGGCTGGGATGAACATTCAAATAAGCCATATATAAAACTGGAGGGAACATTAGAAGAGGTCAATGAGGAAGCAGTCAAAACAGATCTGGAGATTTCAGAAAAAATTGAAAATGGAGAGATTGATGGGCTAATCTTCATGAGTGCTGATCCAAATGGTGCTAACAAAAAAGCAGTGGAAGCTGCAGCAAAAATGAATCTGCCCGCAACAGGGACTGGCGGTACTTCCATGGCAACGATTAGTTCAAAAGGGGTCAATGTCATTTCCACTTCAGGAACGACTGGAACAACCAATCGAACTCGTGCGGTGACCTTTATTACATCATTAAGTAAGCATTGGGGGATTTCTTACCGTCCGATTATCGGGAAAGTAACTACTTCCTCTAATACCCGAGAAACATCACCTTGGAGAAGGATCAATATTCGTGGGATGATGCTTGCTTCTTTACCTGGTTTTATTGCGATGGCTTTAGTTCTCGCTTTAAGTAAGATCCCTGCTTTATCAATGCTTGGGGATGTTTTTGATGTGATGATCAATGCCCTTCCAATTATTCTTGCTGTTATTGCCGCAAAGCAAGTAGCTGATCTTGATGATGTTTCCATCGTTGCCGGTATTGTGGCAGGCGTATTGTCCACAAATGGCGGAATTATTGGTGGTATTATCGGTGGGATTGGTGCAGGGCTTTTAGTTCAATATATTTTCAGAAAATGTGTGGAATGGAAATTTCCAGCTACGACTGTCAATATTGCTGCTGGTGGGATTGCTGGTTTAATCTCAGGATTAATCGTCTATTTTCTTTTCGCTCCGATTGCTCTTCAGCTTGGTGAAGGGATTCGAGCATTATTAGATTCACTAGTCGCAATGAATCCGGTTCTTGCAGGACTGATCGCGGGTTTACTTATTTGGCCAGCCATCATCGGAGGAATCTATCACGCTGCTATTCTTCCAATCGTCTTATTGGAAATGGAAAGTACAGGGAACAGTTTTTTAGGTGCGGTAGATATGGTCGGCTTAGTTATGGTATCAGCTGGCATCACGTTAGCCAATATTGTTGCACCTAGAGATAAAGGAGAAGCTGCTGTCGCAACACCAGGGTTTTTAATTAACGTAGGATTTGGTACTTTCGTCGAAGCAGCCTATCCCTTCATGTTCTCCAACAAACTAATCTTTGCTGGAGCCATTGTCTCATCCGGTATAGGAGGCTTGCTTGTTGGTCTCTTTGATGTACGCGGAACAGCTTATGTTCCATCCGTTATGGCACCTTTCCTTTCGGATAATATGATTGGTTTTATCGTTGCGATGGTGGGAAGTTTAGTATGTGCATTTGTGATTACGTTGATTGTGAATTTGTTTGCTAAGAAAAAGACTGGGGATAAGGATGAGTTATTATCGGCTTGATGTTTTTATGGGGATAAGAAGAAATGATTTTTGTCAGTCTTCTTTTCTTTAAGGAAAGAAGACCAACAACAATTCTAACAAGATTCAGTTCCAGCCTTATCTTATCTAAACCTATCAACCCTGCTACAAATTTAGGGATGGTCCTGGTGACCATCCCTACTTTCTCTATAATAATAAATGTGTCATCCCTTGGGACAACGAACCTGTCCCCTCGTCCCTTCGTAAATATTTATCCTTCTTTCTTCCTACACAGATCTTAAACTTCCTTAATAGTGAATTAACAATTGTTTGCTAGTGTAAAAAGGTGGAGAGATTAATCGTTTTCTGTTGTAACATGTAGGAAACTATTAATCTCTTAAAAATATAGGAGAGGTGAAATGGAATGGTACGGAAATGGTTGTATGGTATACTTGCATGTTTTTTATCTTTCTCAGTAGTAGTTCCTTCCGTGCACGCAGAGAATGAGGCATCCTCTGTTGCTCAGGCACGGTCAACATCTTCAGACAAGACAGAAGCAGTAACCTTTGTAGGACCTGCGGGAAAAACACTTGTTTCGAATGAAACAACAACACCTATTGGTCCAGGCATTGAGCTATCGAGCTTTGAAAGGTTTGATGCTCGCGGATGGCTAAATGGTGAAATGATGAC